>Ga0136624_1000149_pt1 | contig 22685 bp, 29 predicted proteins | sample AntDrymUQ4692206_2_FD_104802 | JGI IMG/M metagenome (GOLD analysis project Ga0136624, IMG submission 104802) | Polar desert sand microbial communities from Dry Valleys, Antarctica - metaG UQ469 (22.06) | ecosystem: Environmental > Terrestrial > Soil > Desert | place: Antarctica: Dry Valley... | reverse complement strand
GCTCGAGCGACGCTTCGAGGGGGCGGTGGTCGCGGGCGTGGCCGAGCTCCCCGAGGCATCCGGCCGTGATGTGCCCGAACGCCTCGAGGCGCTGATCGCGGCCGACGAGTCGCCGTCGGTGGCTCGGTTCCTGGCGCGCGAGGGCGACCCCGAGCAGGTGCGCGAGCTGCTCGTGCACCGCTCGGCCGACCGGCTGAAGGAGGCCGAGCCGCACCTGCGCGCGATCGCCCGCCTGCCGGACCGCCCCAAGGCCGCCATGGTCGAGATCCTGGCCGACGAGATGGGCGGCGGGCGACCCGAGATGCTCCACTCGCACCTCTACCGCCGCGCGATGGATGCCCTCGGGCTCGACGGGAGGGAGAACGCCTACGTGGACCGGCTCCCCGGCATCACCCTCGCCACCGTAAACCTGATGTCCCTGTTCGGCTCGCACGCGCGCCTGCGCGGCGCCCTCGCCGGCCACCTGGCCGTGACCGAGATGACCTCGTCGGCGGCGAGTCGCCTCTACGGCCAGGCCATGCGCCGCGCCGGCTTCGAGAGCCGCGACGCCACCCATTACTTCGACGAGCACGTAGAGGCCGATGCCGTCCACGACGTGCTCGCGTCGCACGAGCTGGCCGGCGGGCTGGCCGAGGCCGAGCCCGAGCTGGCCGACTCGATCGTCTTCGGCGCCCGGGCGCTCATGCTCGTCGAGGGCGGGCTGGCCCAGCACCTCCTCGGCGCTTGGGAAGCGGGACGGTCCTCGCTGCGCGCGCCCGTGCGCGTGGGGGGGCCGGGCACTAGCGAGAGGGCGAGGTCCGCGGGGATGCACAGCAGCCCGAGGAGGACGGCGCCGACCCCGTAGGCCTGACCGAAGCCCGGCTTGGCGCGCAGCCGGTCGCGCGGGTCGCGTGCATGACGGCCACGTCAGCCTGAGGCGGTCAAGCTCGCCGAGGTGGTCGCCCGGATCCTGATCGACATGGGTTGATCACCTTCACGGCGATCCAGCCATGATTCGGGCGCCCCTCACATCTGCGAACATACGTTCGCCAGGGTAATCGACGCTGGAGGCGAAGTACGCTGATCATCATGGAGGGGCACGAGGACTCAGTGACGCTTCGCCTGACTGGCGAGAACGAAGGGCGGGATCGAGCTCTCCGCCCTCCAGCAGTTCGTCGGCCACTTCGTGGGTGCACTCCGACGCTTCGATCGTGTCGGTCGCGCTGAGCCGGCTGTCAAGGGGGGCCACCCGGAGCGCCGAGCTGAGGCCGTCACCGCCTTTCGGCTGGTGCAGCTCACGAAGGGCAGCGCGGTACTCACGCTCGAGCCCGTGACGCTCGAGGACCAGGCGGGCGAGCCCCTGTTCGACGAAGGCGACAATCCGCCACTGGACAACGTCCAGGCAATGACCGCCGCAATGGCGGCCGGGGAGCGGCTGGATCCGGCTGTCGCAGATGCGCTCGACAACGCCCGGCGTGCGCTCGGAGGCGACAGCAGCGCTATCGAGATCAGCCTGCCGAGACGGCTCGCGACGCCGCCGTTCAGGCTCGATCGAGCGCAGATCGAGCGCGCCCGTGAGGAGGACCGCCCACCCTCACGAGCGTCGACGATCTCCGGACGGCTCCACGCGGTCGATCTGGAGCCGGACAAGCTCGCCGTCCGCTCTCCGCAGGGGATCGACTGGACCTGCACGTACCCAGAGGCTCTCGAGTCACAGGTGAAGGCCCTGATCGACGAGATCGTGGTTGTTGAAGGTCAGGGACAGCAGAGGAGTCCACGCGCGGGCTCGATGGAGATCCAGACGATCCGGCGGGCCTACGACCATGATCAGCCTGTCCTGTTCTCGGAGGAGCAGGTCGGCCTGGAGGAACTTCGCGAGATGCAGGGCGCAGGTACCGCCCAGGGCCTTTCCTCAATGGGTGACCCCGAGTGGCAGGACGACGAAACGGGAGCGAGGCAGTCGGGCGGTCACGCGCGTGACGTGCGGGTGGCCGGCCTTGCGCCACTGGCCGACCTTCTCGCGGACGTCGTTGATGAACCGGTTCTCCTCGATCCGGTCCTGAGTCCACTCGATCTCGAAGCGCGCCGGGATTCGATGACGTCCGTGGTGATCCCGTCCTCGTCGAACCTGAAGTGGCGCCCCGGCTCGTCGGAGGGACGGTTCAGGATCGGGTTGTCGATCAGGGCGTCGGTCATCCCGCGTCGGCAAGGCTAGTGGCAACAGGAGGACGAGAGTAAGATTCTCGACTCGCGGGTTGTCGTCAAACGGAGGAGAGACCCATGAACATCGGCATCGGCATCGGCGGACTGATCCTGATCATCATCCTGGTGATCCTCCTGACCTAGCCTGAGGGCAGTCGCGCTACCGCCACGTGAACTGCCTGAGCGTGCGTCCCTGCGCCGAGTCCTCGACGAGCGCGGCCAGTCGCCGCAGCCTCGTCTCCTCGCGCTTTGCGCTCACGATCCAGTGGATGGCGGCGCGCCGGTACCAGGGCGCCTGCGCGTCGAAGAACTCGCGCGCCGCGGCGTTCGAACTCAGCTCGCGCTCGTACTCAGGGGGCAGCGCGGCCGTCTCGTCGCGCTCGAACGCGTAGACCCCGGTCTTCGCCTCCTCACGTGCCTCGAACGCCCTGATGCCCGCCGGGGCCACCAGGCCCTCGGCCTCCAAGCGGGCCATCTTCTCCACGTTCACCCTGCTCCAGTTGCTGCCGGGCCTGCGCGGCGTGAAGCGCTGCATGTGGCGCTCGTCGTCGATGCGCCTCATCACCCCGTCGATCCAGCCGAAGCACAGCGCCTGGTCGACCGCCTGCGACCACGTCATGGTCTGCTTGCCGCTGGCCTTCTTGAAGTAGCCGACGAAGACCTCGATCTCCGACTCGTGGTTCGCCGCGAGCCATTCGCGAAAACCCGCGGGGCCGTCGAAGGAGATCGCGTCTGCGGCCTCGAGCCTCAGACCGGCATCACCCCGTGCTTCTTCCACGGACGCTCCACCCGCTTGCCCTCGGCCATCTCCAGCGCCCGGATCACAGTGGGCCGTGTCTCGCGCGGGTCGATCACATCGTCGATCATCGCGTTGCCCGCCGCGATGTAGGGGTCGATGATCTTGCGGATGCCCTCGATCATCTCCGCGCGCGTCGCGTCCGGGTCCTCGGCCTCCTCGATCTGCTTGCGGAAGATGATGTTCACCGCGCCCTCCGGCCCCATCACCGAGATCTCGGCGCTCGGCCAGGCCACGATCAGGTCGGGCTCGTAGGCCTTGCCGCACATCACGTAGTAGCCGGCGCCGTAGGCCTTGCGGATCACGACGGTGACCTTGGGCACCGTGGCGCGCGAGACCGCGTAGAGCATCTTCGCGCCGTGGCGGATGATCCCGGCCTGCTCGGTCTTCGTGCCCACCATGAAGCCAGGCACGTCCTGGAGGAAGAGCAGCGGGATGTTGAACGCGTCACAGAGGTTGATAAAGCGCGCCGCCTTGTCGGCCGAGTCGTTCTCGAGGATGCCGCCGAGCTGCTTCGGCTGATTGGCCACGATGCCCACCGGGCGCCCACCCATCCGGGCCAGGCAGGTGATGATCGTGCGCGCGAAGCGCGGCTTTAAGTCGAACCACTCGCCGCCGTCGACGATCCGGCGGATCACGTCGTACATGTCGTAGGGCTTGCGGGGGGAGTCGGGCAGCACGTCGAGCAGCTCCTCGTCCATGCGCTCGACGGGGTCGGACGGCTCGCGCTGAGGCGGCTGGGACTCGCAGTTGCGCGGGAAGTAGGAGAGGTAGCCCTTGATCGCCTGGACGCACTCCTCGTCGGACTCCACTTCGAGGTCGCCGACGCCGGAGACACGCGTGTGGACGCGCGACCCGCCGAGCTCCTCCTGGGTCACGTCCTCCCCGGTCACCGCCTTGGTCAGGTGCGGCCCGGCGAGCGCCATCGAGCCGCGGCCCTTGACCATCGGCACGAAGTCGGCGAGGCCCGGAATGTAGGCCGTGCCCGCCGCGCACGGGCCCATCAGCGCGGCCACCTGCGGGATCACCCCGCTCATCACGACCTCCTCGCGGAAGAGGTGGCCAGAGCCGGCGAACAGGGAGCCGGCGGCCTCCTGGATGCGCGCGCCCGCGGAGTCGAGCAGCCAGACGAACGGGATGCGCTTGCCGAGCGCGAGCTCGCGCAGGCGCGTGACCTTCAGCTCGCCGGTCATGCCCATCGAGCCGGCCATCACGGTGAAGTCGTAGGCGCAGACCGCTACGAGCCGGCCGTCGACCTTGCCGTAGCCGGTCACCACGCCGTCGGCGGGGGCGTCGCGGTCGGCCATCGCGGCCTGGGAGAAGTGGGGACGGCCGTGGATCCCGAGCTCTGAGAACGTGCCCTCGTCGATCAGCAGCGCGAGGCGCTCGCGGGCGGTCAGCTTGCCCGCCGCGTGCTGGCGCTCGATCCGCTCCTCGCCGCCGCCGAGGCGCGCCTTCTCGCGGCGCGCGTGCAGGTCTTCGACCAGCTCGCGCAAGGGCGGGCGGGCTACGAGCGTGTCCGCCGCGGCCTTCGCGCGCGGGGGCCGCTCAGTTGCCGACGTGGGCCTCCTCCGGCACGGCGTCCAGCAGGGGCTCCAGCACGTGCATGGCGATCGAGGAGGCCTCCGCGCGCTCGCCCTCGTGCTCGGGCGCCTCGAAGGCGGTGACCTCGAAGCCCACGAGCTCGCAGTCGCCCGCGACGGCCTCGAGGAGGTCGAAGAGCTGCTCGGGCCCGAGCCCGCCGGGGGCTGGGAACTGCGCCGGGAAGTACTCTGGGTCGATCACGTCGAGGTCGAGGTGGACGTACACCGGCGCGCCGTCGAGCGCGTTCTTGACCGCCACGAGCGTCTCGACCGGACTCGCGCCGATCACCGTCACCTCGCTCGCCTCGAGTGCCGCGCGCTCGGGGCCGTCCAGCTCGCGCACCCCGGCAATGGTCACGCGCTCGGCGGGCGTCGGCCCCGCGCCGAGACCTGCGTCCCAGCGCCCGCACGCGCCGGCGAGCGCCATCCCGCCGAGGTAGCCGCTCGGGCTCGTCTGGGGCGTGTTGAAGTCGCCGTGGGCGTCGAGCCAGAGCACGCGCGCCTCGGGGCGCAGCCGCAGCGCCGCCGGCAGCGTGGTCAGCGCGATCGAGCAGTCACCTGCGATCAGCACCGGCGCGTTGCCGCCTGAGAGCGCGTCCTCGACCTGGCCCCCCGCTTCCAGCAGGCACCCGCGCGAGTCGGCGAGGTCGTCCTCGTAGCTCGCCGCGCGCGCCTCGCCCGGCTCTCCGATCAGGCGGGCGTGGCCGCCGAGGCGCCCGCCGATCAGAGGGGCGAGGGTGTCGACCCCGCGGATCGCCGCAGGAGTGCGGTCTGAGGTGCGGCAGCGAAGCGCCACGAGCGAGGCGCCCATCAGCGGCCCCTCCACTGCGGCTCGCGCTTCTCGAAAAAGGCTTGCACGCCCTCCACTGCGTCCTCGGTCGAGAGCGCGAGCGTGAGGTTGTGGTGCAGGTACTCGAGCGCGTCGTAGAAGGGCATGTCCATCTGGCGGAACATCGCGTCCTTGCCGAGGCGAATCATCACCGGCGACTTCGCGGCAAGCTTTGCGGACCAGTCGGCGACGGCGGCGTCGAACTCCTCCGCGGCCACGACGCGGTTCACGATCCCCGCGTCCAGCGCTTCCTCGGCGGTCATGCGCTCGCCGAGCAGCAGCATCTCGTTGGTCTTCTTGCGCGGCACGTTGCGGTAGATCAAGGCCATGATCATGAAGGGAAAGAGGCCCACGTTGATCTCCGGGGTTCCGAAGCCGGCGGACTCCTTGGCCACGATCAGGTCGCAGGCCAGCGCGAGGCCGAGCGCGCCGGCCAGCACGTGGCCGCCGGCCGCGCACAGCGTGGGCTTGCCCAGCTCGCCGATCAGGCGGAACAGGCGCGGGAAGCGCTCGGTGCCCAGGTGCTTGTGCACGAGCGCGACGTCGGCGGCGAACTGGTCGAGGTTGCCGCCGGCCGAAAAGACCTTCTCGTGCGAAGAGGCCAGGACCACGCAGCGCGCGGCGCCGTCGTCGCGCGCGGCCTCGAACGCAGCGATCAGCTCGTCGAGGGTCTGGTTGCCGAGCGCGTTGCGGGTCTCGGGGTCGTCGAGGGTGACGGTGGCCACGCCACTCGGGGCGACCTCGTAGCGGATCTTCTCGTAGGCCAAGCCGGGCCGGACACTACCCGGCGGGTCGCTGACGGCCGAGCTCCCCCCGGTCGATCCCGGCGCGGATCACGTGGCGCAGGGCCACGATCGCCGCGGCTTGGCCGAGGCCCGGCCACGACGACTCGCCGGCCAGCCGCAACAGCCCGACGGCGAGGAGGAAGTCAAAGAGAATCGCGAGCGCGAGCAGTACGCTGTGCGTCGCGACGAGCGCGAGCGCGGCGGCGGTGAAGCCGGACAGGGCGATCAGGGTCGCCAGAGCCTCGACGAGGGTCACGCCGGCGTGGGCTGCCCGACCGCGCCGGACTCGGGCCGATCGGCGTCGAGGCGCTCCTGCTCTTGGCGCAGCTCGCGCTCGAGGAAGAAGTTCAGCGCCGTCCGGATCGCGGCGATGGCCGCGAGCTGGCCGATCTCCTCGAAGCTGGGCGCCACCGCGCTGCGCAGGATGTCGGCCGCGAGCTGGAATTCGAGGCCCACGACCAGCAGGCGGCCGAGTCGCAGGCGGGCGCGGCTGAGCGAGCGTTCGCCGTCGCGCCTCAGCAGTCCGGTGACCAGGCGGGCGAATGCTGTGAGCGCCCCGTAGGAGATGACCGTGACGCCGCACGCCTCGACGATCGGCACGACGACGTCGACGACGTCGACGAGCAGCTCCTCACCCATGCGAGCGAGGCGATACGTCAGTCACGCGCAACCGCGCTCCACGCGACGGTCGTCGCCGCGGCGTAGACGGCGTGGTGAAATGCGTCGAGCGTCGTCTCGAAGAGGGACTGCTTCCACACCGGCGGCGCCACGCCGAGACCCGGCAGCATCACCAGCGACGAGCCCCACACGGCGCCGAAGTGCGCGGCCGTGGCCGGGATGCCCGCGAGCCCGGCATGGGCGATCACACCGCGTGCCGCGCCCCAGCTCGTCCCGTAGGACCAGTGGACGACATTCGAGAAGCGCGCCTGGCCGTCCTCGTCACGCGGCTGCACCCCGAGCACCTTGCCGGCAGCGTCGGAGGGGGCGGAGCTGCCCGGACGGTCGCGCAGCTTCGCGTCGAGCGTGCTCGAGACGGTCATCGCGACGGTTCCGAGCGCACCGGCGAGCATGCCCTTGCCGGCGGCGCCCGCGAGCTCGCCTGCTTCTCGTAGAGGGTTCATCGGTCCTGTCTAGCACCTCTCCCAGATCGCCAAGCGGTCGCCCGACCGATGTCACGCGGCTGTAATCAGCCTTCGCGACCGGCTCTTCGACGTGCGACGATCGCGCCCCCGATCGCCAGCCCAAGGGTCATCGCCAGCCCAAGGGTCATCGCCAGCCGAAGGGTCATCGCCAGCGCGGCGAGGAACTCAGGCGAGAGCGGATCGTCGAGCGAGCCGCTCGGGGGTGTCGCGCTCGCCCGCGCGGACGATTGCGCGCCGCACGTGAGCCATCACCGCCGAGAAGTCCACATCGGGCTCCGTGGAGGACACCCCGAAGACGTCCGCGGTGCGCACGTCGTGGGCACGCTGGGCCGCCGCGAGCAGGCTCTTCGAGGGCACGCAGCCGGTGTGCAGGCAGTCGCCGCCCGGCTGCTCGGCGGGCTCGACGAGCACCATCCGCGCGCCGAGGCCGGCGGCCACCTGTGCCCCGACGAGGCCGGCGGCGCCGCCGCCCAGCACGACGAGGTCGTAGCGGTCGTCCATCTTCCTCCTTCTACCCTCGGCGCGGGCGCCGGCAAGCGAGCGCGGCCAGACGTCACGCCGCGTTAATCAGCCGGCGGGCGCCCACCACGCCGCGCGCATGTCCACGCGCTCGCCCCGAAAGGAGACTCCCTCGGCCTCGAGCAGCAGGCGATGGCGCTCGCCCTTGGCGAGCGAGCCGTCGGCGCGCACGACGCGCTGCCACGGGACGGATGGGTCGTCGTTCGCCGCGAGCACCGCGCCGGCGCGCCGCGGCGCGCGTGGTGAGAGGTCGCCGTAGGTGGTCACCCGCCCGGGCGGGATGGAGCGCACCCGGTCGAGGATCTCAATCGAGCTCAAGCGAGCAGTGCAGCGACTGCGCGCTCGTCGGCGGGGTCGACGCGCTCGACGCCCTGGATGCCCTCGAAGTCGCGGTCGGCGCTGAGGATCGTGCCGACTCCGCGGTTCAGGGCGGTCGCGGTGGTCACCGCATCGGCTACGTCAAGGCGGCCGTGTTGCGCCAGCAGGTCCAGCGCAGCGTCCAGGTCACGACGCTCGCAGTCGTACACCGCCGTGCAGATCGCCCCGGCCCGGCGCGCGCGGTCACGGGCCAGCGCGCGGTCGCCGGTGCGCCGGAGCGTGATGTGAGCGAGCTCGTGCAAGACCCCCACCGTCGCCGCGCCCAGCCGGGTGTCCGCCCGCGCGCGCTCGAGTATCGCCCGGCACGGCTCGCGGTACGCGTGTGGCGCGCCGACGGCATAGACGAAAACGGTCGTGTCGAACAGGAAGGGCCTCACCGGGGTGCTTCGCCCTGCTCGAGGTCGTCGTAGAGGTGCTCCTCCCACATCTCGTTCCGCTCAGCCTTCATGATCGGCCAGTCGTCGACGGGCATGGGCTCGGCGTCGAGCAGCCCGGCGGCGCCCTCCGCGGGGCTTAGGGAGCCCGAGTCCTCCGGGTAGGCGAGATCGATTGCCTCGCGGACCAGCTCCCCGATGGAAGCCCCCGTGCTCTCGGCGCGACGGCGCAACCGCCGGTGCCGGTTCTCGTCGAGCAGAATCTGGGTGCGCCGGGTTAGCTGGGTCACGACTTGCACACTAGCATGTGCAGGTGTATCCCCGGCTACCGCGCGCGGACCGCCGCCTCGATCGGGGTTCCACCCTCGACAAGGTCGAAGGCGAGCCCGACGGTGTTCGGGGCGTCGAGCACGGCGAGCAGCACGGCCGGCCACGTCGTCGCGCGCGACCGTCCCTCCGCGCTCGAGCTTCGGCGCTGCGGTCACCTCGCCCGCGCCCGCCTCGTCGGTGAGGCCGCCGGGACGGACGATCGTGTAGTCGAGGCGCGAGCTCTCGAGCGCCGCGTCGGCCTGCGCCTTCGCCGCGAAGTAGGGCTGCATGTCACCCGCCCGCTCGGCCATCTCGGGCGCGCCGATGGCGCTGACGATCACGTAGCGCTCGACGCCGGCCGACTTCGCCGCCTCGATCAGCTTGACGACCGCGCCGAGGTCGACGCTGCGCTTGCGCTCCGCGCCGCTCCCTGCGCGGCTCGCCGCTGCTCGCGCCCGCGGCCCCGCTCGTGCGCTGGCACCACGAGCGTCCGGACGGGGGCGGCTACCCGGACGGCCTCGCCGAGTCCGAGCTGCCCGAGGAGGTTGGCATCGTGAGCGTCTGCGACGCCCTCGACGCGATGACATCTACGCGCCAGTACCGATCCGCCATGCGCACCGACGCGGCATTCGAGATCCTCCGCGACGGCGCCGGATCGCAGTGGAGCGCGCGTGCCGTGGAGCTGGTGCTCGACGAGCCGGGCGAGCTCGGAACCCCCGAGACGCCCGCGTTCGCGGCACTCGGCGCCGAGGAGGCGCGAGCGGCGCGAGCGAGCGGCGCGCGCCTGGTCGAGGACTGCGCCGGCGCGCTTCCGCAACGCGCGCGCGAAGGGCTCGGGCTGCACGCCTGAGCCGCTTCGGTCAGCTCAACGAGCGCGAGCACCACCACGGTGAGCGGTGCTCCGGTTCGTGACTTGGTCATTCGCTTCGCTCCTCCAGGGTTGTCCCCGACTCGGGCCCGGGTGGCGGCGTGACGGTTCACCGGGCGATCCGCGCGTCAGGCACGAACGCCGCCAGCGCGAACCAGAACTGTACGTCGCTGCGCACGGGCCGCAGGCGCTGATCGGCCAGCGGCCCCGCTGTGGCGCGTCCGGTGATGTCCCAGCTCGAGCCCGTCTCGCGGTCTGTCACCCCGCCGTCGGGCGTCGCCTCGAAGGTCAGCGTGCGCCCACCGAGACGGCGGGCGAAGACCGCCGCCGTCCCCACGTCGCGCGAGTCCTCCACCGCGGGGGCATCGAGAACCGACTTGACGCCGTCCTGGTAGAGGAACACCACGGGGTCCTCGCCGCTGCGCTCGTTGACCACCGGCTCCTCGCGCAGCCGCGTGAACGGCACGACGACGGTGTCCTCGCCGGCCAGCGCCGCGGCGACGCGCTCCTTGGGCGGCAGCGAGCGATCGGCCTCGGAGTCGAGTAGGAACGGCTCGCTGCCCGGGTCGTCGTAGCCCTCGTAGGGGTTGCTCCCGTAGTCGCGCGGGTTGCCGGTGTCGCGCGAGAGGACATCGCCGCCGGGGAAGCGACGCTTGAAGTCGCCGAACGACAGCGTCTGCGAGGCGAGCGGCTCGAGCCTCGTACCGGTCAGCTCGCCGACGATCGCCTCGGCGGAGAACTGCTGCCACCAGGACTCGGTCTGGCGATCCCACATCACGAGGTCGGACTTGCGCAGGTTGCCCGTCGTCCCGAAGGTCAGCTCGCGGCCTTCCACGCGGCGGTCGAAGACGATCGACGAGTTGCACAGCGGGCAGTAGGTGACACCGATCGGGCGGCCGGCCAGCTCGTCGTTGACGATCTCGTGCCAGACGAGGATTTGCAGCGGGTATGCGCGCGCCTCGCCCCTCTCCTCTACCACCAGCACCGGCTCCGCCTCCCCGAGGAACTCGTCTGCCGCGGCGATCGAGACCGGCTTGGGATCGTCGATCGGCGGGATCCCGTCGCGCGGCGGCCCGCCCGACCTGAACTCCGACAGCGGGACGCTGTGCTTGGAGAAGTCGGTCTCCCAGCCCGCTCGGCTCACCTCGAGGCCGGCGCCCGCTCCGGGCTCCCGTCCGCCCCCGGCATCGTTCCCGCCGCAGCCGGACGCCGCGCCGAGGGCGGCGGCGAGCAGCAGCGAGACGGCGAGCGCGGGCTGGCGCACATCGCTTGGACCCGGACCGGCGCCGGACGGTTCGGAACCGTTCGCGGCGCTGCGGTATCGAACCAGTGATGGACGATGCTACGACCTGGTGGTCCTCGGCGGCGGCGCCGGCATGGTGGGCGTGCGGATGACCACCGGGCTCGGCGCGCGGGTGGCGCGCGCCGAGCCCGCGGTCCAGCGCGGGGAGCAGCACACGGAATGAGCGAGCGTGGCCGCCTGCGCGAAGACCCCGAGCTGCGCCGCCTGCTGCGTGCGCTCGGCTTCTTCTGCGTCTGCCTCGCGGTGTTCGCCGCCCTGCGGCTCGTCGGCCTCTTCCACTGATGAATCGCCGGCGGACAGGCGCGGGTCTCATGGTCATGCTCTGCCAAGCTGCGCCGAGGTGGAGGGGGAAGACACGACCGGCATCCGGGCGCTCGCGGCCGACGAGTCCGCGCTCGTGTCCCGGGCTCGCGAGGGCGACCGCGTGGCCTTCGAGGCACTCGCGCGCCGGCACGCCGACCGCCTGTACGCCGTCGTGGTGCGCTTCTGCGCCGACGCAACCGAGGCCGAGGACGTCGTTCAGGAGGCCTTCCTGCGCGCGTGGCGCGGCATCGCGCGCTTCGAGGGAAGCTCGGAGTTCTTCACATGGCTCTACCGGATCGGGATCAACGAGGCCAAGCGCCGGGCGGAGCGCCACCCTCGTAACGAGACCGTGTCGATCGAGGATGAGCCGATCGACGGCGCGCCGGACTGGAGCGAGGCACCTGAGCGCCGAGCGGAGCAGGGCGAACTGCGCCGGGTGCTCGAGGCCGCGGTTCGCGCGCTGCCCGCGGACTATCGCGCGCCGCTCGTGCTGCGCGACGTGGAGGGCCTCTCGACCCGCGAGGCGGCCGCTGTGATGGACCTCTCGGAGGCCGCGTTCAAGAGCCGCCTGCACCGCGCGCGCCTGGCCGTGCGCAGGGCGCTCGACGCGTATTTCCTCGACGCGCATGGCCACGGGGGTGAGCGATGATCGGCAGGATGCTGGAGCGCAGGCGCTATATGCGCGAGCATCGATGGTCGCACGCCCACCTGTCCGAGTACCTCGACGCCGCCCTCAGCGACGACGAGCGCCGCCGCTTCGAGTCCCACACGAGCATCTGCCCGCAGTGCACCCGCGTTCTGGCCACGCTGCGCCGCACGCTCGAGCGCCTGCGCATGCTGAGCCCGGCGGCTCCCGCCGGTCTCGCCGACGGCGTCGTCGAGCGCCTGCGCGACGAGCCCGCCGGGTAGCGACCGCCGAGCCCGTGAACCGTCCGCCCGGCGTGCGGGTCTACCTCCCCAAGCGACAAAGGAGGCAGCGATGGAAACGGCATCGATTTCCCCAGCGAGCGCCGGGGCGGACTTTGGCGAGCGGATCTCACGCGGGACGGTGGCCGGGATCGGCGCGGGGCTGGCGTTCCTGCTGGCCAACATGGGCTGGGCGACGACCGACGACCTGCCCGCCGTCGCTCCCCTGATCGACATCTCGACGATCTTCAACATCCAGGACAAGCCCGTGCCCAGCCCAGAGAACGTGGCCGTCGGGCTCGTAACCCACCTCGGGCTCTCGGCCGCTTTCGGGATCGGCTTCGCCCTGATCGCCTCTCGGCTGGACAACCTGCGGGCGCTCGTGCTGGGCGCCGTTGGCTTCGGGGTCGCGCTCTACCTGTTCAACTTCCAGATCCTCGGGCGCACGGCGTTCCCGTGGTTCCAGGAGGGGCCGGACCAGCTGTTCGAGCTGTTCGCCCACGCGGGCTTCGGCTTGGCGCTGGTGCCGTTCTTCATCAGCCGGCGGCTGCGGTCGGGCTAGGACCGGTTGTCGGGCTCGAAGCGCCCGCCGGGCCAGGCGACGCCCGCGTAGCGCTCGAGCACCGGCCCGGCCGGCGGCGGCACGGCACAGAAGATGTCCGTGCGCACGAGCGTCGGCGAGAAGAGGCGCGCGAACGGGTCGTCGTCCAGGCGCACCGGCTCGCGCAGCACCGTGACGGCACCCGCGCAGCGGCTCTCGTCGAGCGCGAACGTGGTCAGGCACACGAGCGCGTCGCCGAGCAGCGGGATCCACCACGCCAGCGCGTCGCGGCGCACCTGCTGGACCTCGGGCTGGTCGTAGGGCAGCGCGGCCTCATCGTCGGCCAGCGCGCACACGTGCGCGTAGGCGCCGGCGACCGGCTCGCCGTCGAGGCAGCGCGGGTCGACCATGAACGCACGCCCGGGCCCGCGGCCGGCGCTGAGGACGCTCCCGTCAAAGGACACCCAGGCGCTCAGCGCTCGAAGTCCTCTCTCAGGCCCGCGGAGATCGCGCGCAGATCCTGGCGCAGATCCTCGTTCGTGGGCCGACCCAGGTACCAGAAGCCGTCATAGCGCCGATGGATCGTGAGGTCGGGGAAGAGCGTGAACGCGGTCGGCCGGTAGGGCTCGTGAGTGGTGTCTGACTCCTCGAGCAGGTCGAGCCGCGCCAGCCACTTGCGCTCCGCGTCGGACAGGAAGGTGAAGCGCGCCCCGAGACCGGCCCGGAAAGCGCTCTGGACCTCGGGCGCGTCGACGCTGACCACGACGATCCGCGCGTAGGCCACCTCGAGCTCTTCCTGCAGCGCGGTGACCTCGCGCAGGTGGCGCTGCTCCTTCGGGCACCACCAGCCGCGCGAGAACAGCAGCGCGACGGGGTCGCCGCCCGCCAGCTCGGACAGCCGGCGGGCTCGGCCCGTGTGGTCGGGGAGGTCGAGATCGGGGAAGCGCTCGCCCGGGGCGATCACCGGCCTCCGAGACGCTCGTAGGCCATCCCCGCCGCGACGGCGAGGACGAGCTTGTCCGCGGTGTCGATCGCCCAGTCGCGCGCCGACCACTGCGACGGCCGGTCGATGCCGAGCCCGGCCACGATCGCGATGTCGCCCGGGTACATGACGCCGAACACCGCCGCCACCGCGGGCTTGCCACTCAGGCCGGCCCGTCCGAGCAGCCCGCGAGCGGCGCCCCATCCGGCCCCGAGCGCGAAGTGCGTCACGTAGTTGCGAAGATCACGCTCGCTGCCGCGCTTCTCGGACAGCGGGAGCAGCTTCTCGGCGAGGTCGGCGGGGGCGTAGCTGTCCTCGCGGCCGGTCAGCGGCATCTCCACGAGCTTCTGGAACGCCGTCATGACGGCCGCGCCGCCCACTCCGGCCGCCATGCCGCGGGCCAGGGTGGTGCCGAGTCCTTCGTCGCTTGTGCTCATGGGGCAACCTCGTTTCTGTCGGAGAGTGTTGGGGCGTGCTGTCGATCGCTAAGGCCTCGGTGAGCGGCCACCGGACTACCCCGCCAGCGGCAGGCTGAAGCGCACGCGCGTGCCCGCCTCGGAGTCGGCCAGCCAGATCCTGCCGCCGTGGGCCTCCACGATCGCGCGGCAGATCGTCAGGCCGAGGCCGGTGCCCTCGCCGGTCCTCGACTTGCCCTCGCCGCCGCGGAAGAATGGCTCGAAGATCCGGTCGCGCTCCTCCTCCAGCACCCCCTCGCCCGAGTCGGCGACCTCGACCTCGACGCTCGTCGAGTTGGACTCGGCGCAGACCGTCACGCTGCCGTCGGCCGGTGTGTGGCGGATCGCGTTCTGGATCAGGTTGAACAGCACGCGCTGGAGCTTCTCGGGGTTCGCCTGCGCCGGCGCCACGGAGCCGTTGACCTCGGCGCGGACCACCACCATCTTGCGCTCGGCGTGCGGGCGCATCGCCTCCACCGTCTCGCACACCAGCTCGTCGAGGGCGACCTGCTGCATCGACCACTCGATGTCGCCCGCCTCGAGCCGCGAGAGCTCGAAGAGGTCGTCGATTAGCGCGGAGAGCGAACGCATGTGGACCGACATCTGGGCGAGGTAGCGCCGGCGCGTCTCGGGGTCGACCAGCTCGTCCTCCACCGCCTCCGAGAGCAGGCGCAACGAGGTGAGCGGGGTGCGCAGGTCGTGCGAGACGGCGGCGACCAGGTCCCGGCGGGCCTTCTCGGCCATGTCGCGCTCGGCCTCGCGCTCGGCGAGCTGCCCGGCCATCAGGTTCGCGGCGGCCGCCAGCTCGGCCACCTCGTCGCGCGCGTCGGTCACGATGTCCACGTCGCGGCGGCCCTCGCCCACCGCCCGGAGACCGTCGCGCACGGTCTCGATGTCGCGCATCACCCCGCGGGCGAGCACGGCGGCGGAGTACGCGGTTAGCAGGGCCGCGAGGACCAGCAAGACCCCGAGGGTGAACGCGTCGTGGGCCGAGACGAACATCAGCGCGCCGATCGCGCCAACGCCGAGCATCGCCGGCGCCACGGCGGCGACCGTGCCGGTCGTGAGCTGGCGCGCGAGCGACCCGGCGGCCGCCCGGCGGCGCGCGAGCAGGTGGGCGCCCGCGATCGCGGGCGCCCCGCAGACGAGCATGAAGAGCGCCATGAGGAGTCCGTCGCGAGAGCCGTAGGCGAGCGCGAAGGCCACGCCCCCGATCGCCGAAGCCGCCGCCAGCAGTGCGAAGCCGCGCGCCATCAGGGCTGGAAACGGTAGCCGACGCCCCACACGGTCTGCAGCCAGCGCGGCTCGGAGGGCTCGGCCTCGATCTTCGCGCGCAGGCGGCGCACGTGCACGGTCACGGTCGAGGTGTCGGAGTAGAAGGAGTACTGCCAGACGGCGTCCATCAGCTGGTCGCGCGAGAAGACCTGCCCGGGATGGCGCACGAAGTGCAGCAGCAGCTCGTACTCGCGCACGGTGAGCTGGGCCTCCTCGCCGCGCACGGTCACCCGGCGCCCGACGGGGTCCAGCTCGAGGTCGTCGAAGACGATCGGGTCCTCCAGCTCGGGCTCGGTGACCACGCGCCGCAGCACGGCGTCCACGCGCGCCACCAGCTCGGCCGGTGAGAAGGGCTTGACCACGTAGTCGTCGGCGCCCAGGCGCAGGCCGATCACGCGGTCGCTGGCCTCCCCGCGAGCGGTGAGGAGGATCACCGAGGGCGGCCTGGGGCCGAGCGTCTCGTGCAGCCGGCGCATCACCTCGAGTCCGTCCATCCCGGGCAGCATGAGGTCGAGCACGACGAGGTCCGGGCGCTCGGCCGCGGCGAGCGCGAGCGCCTCGGGGCCGTCGGCCGCCACGCGCGTCTCGTAGCCCGCGCGCTGGAGGTAGCGCGAGACCACCTCGGTGATCGTCAGCTCGTCGTCCACCACGAGGATCGATCCGCGCGGCGACGCCTCCTCCATGGCGCGTAGTGTGCCACTCACCCGGCTCCTCGGAGCCTTCTCGCCCGCAGCGCGAGCACCAGCGCGGAGCCGGCGAAGAGCACGGCGGTCAGCAGCAGCCAGCGGCCCAGGTAGACGTCCTTCGTGAGGCCGGTCGCGTTCTCGAAGCCTTCGCTCGACTTGGCCAGGATGTCCGGGTACCAGACGAGAAAGGCGAGCGCGGAGAGGATCACGGGCACGCGCAGGTGGTTGAGGGCCGCGACGCGCAGGCGGCTGCGCGCTTCGCCGCGGAGGAACGCCCGTTCGGCCAGCCGTCCGAGGACGGCGTAGAAGGGCAGGAAGAGCAGGTCGTGCAGCAGGATCGCGCCGAGGAACCAGACCACGAACTTGCCGGGCGGCTCGAGCTGGCCGAGCGCCTGCGCCAGCGCCCAGGCCGACACGAGGAGGGCGGCCAGCGCGGCCAGCAGGTGCAGGGGGTTCGAGCCGTACTCGTACGCGAAGCGCCTCAGGAGAACACCATCTCCCCCACCCACTTGGTGTTGTGCACGCCGGGGAGCGCGGGCACCATCAGCCGGGCGGGGAACCCGTGGTCGAGTGACAGGTCCGCGCCGTTGACCATGAGCGCGAGCATCGAGTCCGGGGACTCGATCTGCCCGCGGTTCAGGGAGGCCTGGCGCAGCGGTCCGTCCGCCTGCAGGGAGCGGACCTGAAGCCCGCCGGGCGAGTCGATCTCCGCGAGCCTCGCCAGCTCGGTGAGCCGCACCCCCGTCCAGCGCTGGGTGGTCGACCATCCCTCCACGCAGGCGATCGGCAGATCGGCCTCGATCAGCTCCATGCCGAGCAGGTCCTCCCGGGTGAGGGTCGCCGGGCGCTCACCGCCCTCGATCCGCAGCCGCCATCCGGGGCCCACCTTCTCCATCGGGATGTCGACCGCCTCGAACGTCTTGTTGACCATGAAGTCGTTCGGCCCGTCGCCTGCGCTCTCGCCGCGCGGCGCGAGGAAGGTGAGGTCACGCAGCGGGCCGCCCACCACCTGGCCGGTGCCCATCGCCGCGAGGCCCACCGAGCCCGCGCCGACGGTTCCGATCAGCAGCCGGCGCGTCATGGTGGGCGGGGCCGGGTCGGCGGGGGCGCTCGTATGGCGGCCTTCCAGCGGCGGCTCGGGCCGGGTGTGCTCCAGGTCCTCCTTGAGCGGCGCCACCACCCCGCGCTCGCGGAACGCGCTGCGCATGACGCCGAGCTTCGTGACGATGTGCAGCGCGAGGCCCGCCAGGAACACGATCGAGCCGAAGTAGTGGGCAGGCACGAACGAGAAGCCGAACGGGTAGTAGATCTGGATGTTGAGCACGCCGGTCGCGAACACGAACAGCGCGCCGCCCACCAGCAGGCTCAGGGCGATGCGATCGAGGACATGCGCGAAGGACCGCGCCCCCGGGCGCTCGAAGAGCTGGGGGATGACGGCCCACAGCTTCGCCAGCAGGATTGGGATCGCCGCGAGCCCGGTGATGATGTGCAGCCCCTGCGTCGCGACGTAGAGCCACGCCGGGCTCGTGGGCCAGTCGAAGAAGTAGAAGTCGACGCCCTCGTCGAAGAGCGCGTTGCCGCTGAGGTCGGTCTCGTAGGCGGCGTGCGAGAGGAAGCCGGTGAGCGCGCAGATCGCAATCAGCGGCAACAGCGCCGAGGAGAGAAACGACGCGAGCCACGGTCCGCGCAGCGGGCTCTTCCAGGAGCTGCGCCGGAACGGACCGCCGCGGGGCAGGGGCGGCGAGGGGGGCCGGCGGGCTTCTTCGTCGTCCATCCGCAGCCAGCATGGCGGGGCGCGCCGCCCCGGTCCAGGGGTGCGCGCCACGCGTAAGGGAGCCGTTAGAGGCCGTACTCCTCCAGCAGGTGCAGCCAGATCTCGCTGCGGGTCGGGAACGAGGGGATCGCGTGCCAGAGGCGGTCGATCGGCACCTCGCCCACGATCGCGATCGTGGCCGCGTGCAGGAAGTCAGCGATCTCCGCGCCCGTGAACGTCGCGCCGGCGATCACCTTGCGGTCCTCGTCGATCACGAGCCGCGTCGTGCCCGTGGCGTTGCGCCCGTAGAAGCTGCCGCCCGCGTTGCCCGACGTGGTGCCGTCCACGACGCGCACGTTCAGGCCGGCCTCCTCGGCCGTCTTGCGCGTGTGCCCCACGGCTGCCACCTGGGGGTCGGTGAAGATCACGCGCGGTGACACGAGGCCGTCGTGGGTCACCTCGGCGTCGCCGCCGAGGATCACCTTCACCGCGGCCCGAGCCTGGTACTTGCCCATGTGCGTCAACAGCGAGCGGCCGTTGACGTCGCCGACCGCGTAGAGCCAGCCGCCGCCCACGTTGGTGGCGCGCATGCGGTCGTCGACCGCGATCGGCTCGCCGGGCTCGAGCCCGATGGTGTCGACGCCGAGGTCGTCGGTGTGGGGACGGCGGCCGATCGCCACCAGCAGCTCGTCGGCCTCGATCGCGGGGCCCTCCTCCAGCTCGACCGTCACCTCGCCATCGCTGCGGCTGACCTTCGTCGCCTTCTGCCCGAGGCGCACGTCGACGCCGCGCTCGCGCAACGAGTCGGCCACCTGCTCCCCGGCGAAGGGCTCCTCGCGCGAGAGCAGCGTGTCGAGCGCCTCGATCAGCGTGACCTCCGAGCCGAGCGTGCTCCACGCCTGGGCCATCTCCACGCCGACCACACCGCCGCCGAGCACGGCGAGCCGAGCCGGGACCTGCTTGGCCGTGGTGATCTCGCGGTTCGTCCACGGCGCGGCCTCGCGCAGCCCGTCGATCGGCGGGATCAGGGCGCCGCTGCCGGTGGCCACCAGCACCGCCTGCTCCGCGACCAGCACGTCGTCGCCCGCGCGCACACGCCGCTCGCCGTCGAGGCGGCCGTGCTCGCGCACGATCTCGATGCCCTTGTCCTCGAGCCAGGGGACCTGGCCGGAGTCGTCGAGGTCGTGGATCACCTCGTCGCGCCGGTCGAGCGTGGCCTGGAAGTCGAGGTCCCCAGTCACCGCCTCGGCGGCGCCCGGGACGCGGGCCACCTCGGCGAGCGCCTCGGCGGGGCGCAGCAGCGCCTTCGAGGGCATGCAGGCCCAGAACGAGCATTCGCCGCCGAGGTGGTCGGGCTCCACGATCGCGACCTTGAGGCCCCCGTCGGCGAGCCGCCCGGCGGCCACCTCGCCCGCCGGCCCGGCGCCCACCACCACCACGTCGAAGCTTCGCTCGCTCATTACCTCGGTTCCTCCTCGCCCGGATCCCTACGGGGATCGATGATCTGCAGCGTTCCGCTCTTGCGGCTGCCAACGTACACGCGTCCGGTCACGGGGTCGACGGCCACGGTGTTCGGCTGGCGCACTGCGGGGTAGCGCCGGAGGATGCGGCGGTCGGTCACCTCCAGCACCTCGTTGGTCTCGGTGAGCGTGACCCAGAAGCGCTTGCGCCGGGGGTCGTACGCGATCCCGTAGGGCACGCCGGGCAGCGCGGTGCGGCGATGGATGCGCAGGTCGCCCTCGGTCAGCACCTCCAGCAGCCCGTTCCCGCGCGTGTCGACGACGAAGAAGCGCCGCCCGCGTGCGACCACGTGGGTGGGGCCAACACCGACGTCGACCTTGCCCATGCGACGCAGCGTCTCCGAGTCGAAGAGCTCGAGCGCGCGCTCGCTGACCCCCACCACGGCGACCAGCTCGCCATCCTCGCTCGTTACCACGCCGCCGGGCTGCACCGGCGCGCTCAGGCTGTCCAAACGCCGACCCCCCTCGACCACGGACATCGTGTCGCCGAACTCGTCACCGACGAAGATGCGCCCGTCCCCGTCCGACGCCGCGTCGTGCGGGAAGTCTCCGACGCCCGTGACGCGCGTCCGGCCGCCGGGCAGGAAGACCTCGACCAGCTCGTCCGAGCGCTCGGCGGGCACGAGCACGGGCCCGCCCGGCTCGGCCAGTCGCAGGTGGCGCGGGGACTCGGTCAGCGGGATGCGGCGCACGGTCTCGCCGCTGTCCATGTCATAGAGCAGGAGCACGTCCGGGTTGGTCAGGCCGACGGCCAGCAGGCGCGTGCGGGGGTCGGCCACCATCCCCTCGGGCTTGTTGCCGATCGGGAGGACGCGCCCGGCGGGCCGGCGCTCGAGCGGCGGCGAGGTTGCGGGCTCCGCCGCGGGGGTGAGCCCGTCCGAGGACCCGCCGCACCCGGCGGCGGCGATCGAAGCCGCGGCGACGGCCAGCAGGAGGAGTCGCTTGGGCACGGAGGTCATTCGATCGCAGCCGGCTTTCAGCTTCATTACGGAATCAGCCTCTGACGCTGAACGGAGGGTTGGTGGGCATAGGTTGGCGAGCCATGTCCGCCGAGGAGACGGCTCAAACGATTCGGCGCCCGTGCGCAATCGCTCCCGCCGCCTATGCGGTGCGCCACCACGATCGCGTACGCGAGACCCTGGAGAGCGAGTTCTTCGCCGCTCTCGTGCCGCGACTGATCGCATCGGCGGGCGGAGGTCGCGTGCTCGACCTCGGGTGCGGCGACGGCTTGGTCGCCCGGCTCGCGGGGCCGGGCCTGACTGAGTACACGGGTGTCGACTTCCGCTCCCCGTCCGGCCCACCGCCGGGCCGCCTCGTCGTCCACGACCTGCGCGACGGCCTGGGGCACGTCGGGAGGGAGCCCTACGACGTCTACGTCGGGACCTTCGGCGTCGCGTCGCACCTCGCCCCCGGCGAGCTGGCGCGGCTGCTCGCGGATGTCGCCGCCCACGCCCGGCCCGGCGCGGTGGTGGCGATCGAGGCGCTCGGGCTGCACTCGCTCGAATGGCCGCGCCGGTGGGACAGCGCCCCGGGGCGCGCCCGCACGCTGAGCTACCGCCTCCACCACGACGTCCGCGTGCACCCCTGGTCGCCGCGGGAGCTGTCGCGGCTCTACGAGGACGCCGGCATCCGCACGGTCGGGGCCCTGGACCGCAGCGTGCAGGCCGGGCCCAAGACCGGCGAGACGGGCTACTGGCCCGGGCTCCCGCCCCTGCGCGAGGCGCTGAACGCCCTGATGGCCGGCAGCGCCGGCCGGGATGCGATCGACGCGCTCTCGGATCCGCTCCCACCGCTGCCCGCCGGCTTCGCGGCGGGCGCCCACCACGCGCTGGCGCAGCGCCGGGCGCGGCTGGTCGCGGCCGAGCAGCGGCCATTCGGCCCTCACACAGCGCGATCGGTGTGGGGGCTCGAGCCGCGCTCAGGCCGCGGGCTCGGCCACGGCCTGACCGTCGTGGGCCGAGTGGCCTGAGGCGCGCACCGCCGCGGCGAAGCGGGTGTCGGGCGCGGCGCGAGCCACCGCGCGGGCGTCGGCGATCGTGTCGACGTCGCGCAGCTCGGGGAGGAGGGCGGTGCGCAGGCCGAGAGCGGCCAGGCGCTCGCGCTGGGCAGCCGCGGTCACGGCGCTCGACATCGGCACGCGCTCGAAGACCTCGCGCCGGGGCCTGCGCAGCCCGATCCCCCAGTAGCCGCCGTCGCTCGCCGGGCCGAGCAGCGCGTCGGGACCGTCCGCGGCGTCGAGCAGCGCCAGCGCCCGCGCGAGCAGCTCAGGGGCCAGCTGGGGGGTGTCCATGGCCACCAGGAACGCGGGCCCGCCGACGTCCTCGAACGCCGCGGCCAGCCGGGCGGCGAGGCCCTCGCCACGCTGGGCGACGACCTCGAAGGCACCATCCAGCCAGGCACCGGCCATGCCCTCGAGGGCAACCACACGCCGGGCGGCCGGCGTGGCGGCCACCGCTTCGAGCGTGTCGAGCAGCGCTGCTTGCGCCAGCGCCGCTGCCGCGTCCGCGCTCAAGGGAGGGCACAGGCGAGTCTTCGAGCGCCCCGCCACCGGCGCCTTTGCGATCACGATCAGGCTGGGCGCGCTCACCGCAGCGCAGCCGCCATGTCGCGGACCGTGCGGGCCGTGCCGCGCACCGTGCCCGTGACCTTGGAGGCTCCGGAGCGGGCCCGGTAGCCGACGCCCACCTCTTCGATCCGCCAGCCCGACGCGGCCGCGAGCAGCACCATCTCCAGCGGCCACCCGAAGCGCCGATCGTGGATGCGGAGCTCCAGCAGCGGCTCGCGGCGCGCGGCGCGCATCGGCCCGAGGTCGCCGAGGCGCAAGCCGCTGCGCCGGCGCAGCTCGAGCGCGAGCATGCGGTTGGCCAGCCGGGCGTGGGCGGGCCACGCGCCGCGGTCAGCCAGGCGCGCCCCGAGCACCATGTCGGCATCCCCGGCCAGCACCGGTCCGGCCACGCGCGGCAGCTCGACGGGGTCGAGCGACCCGTCGCAGTCCATGAAGCAGACGGTGTCCGCCTCGGCGGCCACGAGCCCCGCGAAGCAGGCCGCGCCAAAGCCGCGGCGCGGCTCGCGCACGACCCTCGCGCCCAGGCGGTCGGCCAGCTCGGCCGAGCCGTCGCTCGAGCCGTTGTCGGCGACGATCGGCTCGTAGCCGCCGGGCATGCGCCCGAGCACCCACGGAAGCGCCTCCGCCTCGT
>Ga0136624_1000148_pt1 | contig 22767 bp, 21 predicted proteins | sample AntDrymUQ4692206_2_FD_104802 | JGI IMG/M metagenome (GOLD analysis project Ga0136624, IMG submission 104802) | Polar desert sand microbial communities from Dry Valleys, Antarctica - metaG UQ469 (22.06) | ecosystem: Environmental > Terrestrial > Soil > Desert | place: Antarctica: Dry Valley... | reverse complement strand
GCCCGACACCGACGCCACCATCGCGTTGCGCCGGGCCTGCCGGGCCCGCAAAGACCTGGTCAAGCACCGTGTCGCAGCGGCCAACCAGCTCCGTGCGCACCTGCGCAACGTCTTCCCCGGCGCCGTCGGACTGTTCAAGGACCTCGACTCGGCCATCAGCCTGGCGTTCCTGAGCCGCTTCGATACCCAGGACCGAGCCGACTGGCTCACCCCCAAGCGACTCGCCGACTGGCTGGGCAAGCAGGGCTACTCCGGCAAGGTCGACCCCACCGTGCTGCACCGGCGCCTCCTGGCCGCACCCCGCGGAGCCACCGGTGACCACGCCACCAGCCAGGCCCACATCACCGCCAGCTACGTCGCTCTGCTGCGCACCCTGGTCGAGCAGATCAAGACGCTCGCCGACCAGATCGACCGGCAACTCGATGCGCACGCCGACGCCCACATCTTCACGTCCCTGCCTCGCTCCGGTCGCGTCCGCGCAGCCCGACTGCTCGCCGAGATCGGCGACTGCCGTGCCAGGTTCCCCACCCCCGAGTCCCTGACCTGCCTGGCCGGAGCGGCCCCCTCCACTCGCCAGTCCGGCAAACTTCGTGCCGTCGGCTTCCGATGGTCCTGCGACAAACAACTGCGCGACGCTGTGGTCGACTTCGCCGCCGACACCCGGCACGCGAACCCATGGGCCGCCGACCTCTACGACCGGGCCCGGGCCCGTGGCCATGACCACGCCCACGCGGCCCGCATCCTGGCCCGCGCCTGGCTCCACATCATCTGGCACTGCTGGCAAGACGGCGTCCCCTACGCCCCCGACCAGCACCGCGCACTCCAACGTGTCATGGCGGCCCAGACCGCGGCGGGTTGACATAGGGCTTCTCATGACGTCTGCCTCCGTTCGTCGGTCTGGGTGTGAGCTCGGCGAAACGCCCGCCGGGCACGGACCAGCAGCGCCTCGGTCGCGTGCACCGTGCGGCCCACCAGTGCCGCCACCTCCGGCACCGGCAGGTCGTCGACGTAGCGCAGCGTCAGCACCAGCCGGTGACCGGCGCTCAGCCGGCCCAGCGTGGACAGCGCGGCGAGCCGGTCGAGGGTGGCGTCCCACGGGTCCTCGTCGATTGCATGGCTGGCCAGCACCCGGCCACGGGCGGTGTCACGGGCTTCGCGTCGCCAGTGGTCGGCGAGCTTGTGCCGGGCGACGCCGATCAGCCAGGCCCGGCTCACCTCGGGTGGTTCGGAGCGGCGCACGGCCTCCACCGCGGCGAGGAACGTCTCACCGGTCAGGTCCTCGGCCAGCGAACGCTGGCCGCAGCGCGACAGCAGGTAGCCGTAGACGTGCGGCAGCGCGTCGTCGTACAGGCGCAGGAGGGCATCGCCTGCCACCGCTGGAACGCCACCCATACCCTCATCGTCGTACGGGAGGCCCCGACTCCGACGCCTGCGACCAAGACACTTGTCGCTCAGACCCGTCACTGGTCAGGTGCTCGTCGCCACCCCACATGTCACAAGGGCTCAACGGTCACACGCCCATCCCCACGGGACGCACCCCGCGGGGAGTGACAACATGCCGTGGTCCGTCCGTCGTGCAGCCACCCAGTTGGCTGCTCCGCCGCTCGCGAACAGCTGAACAGTGACGTCAGATCAGGCTGAGCACGATCACCGAGCCGTACGGTGCCTCGTCGCCGGGGGAGACGCTCTGCTCCAACACGTAACCGAGGCCGAGGTACTGGTCACTGTGGTGCGTCTCGACCACGAAGCCGAGCATCTCGAGTTCGTCGGTGGCGGCGTCGACCCCCGCGGCGATGACCTCGGGCACCTCCACGACCTCGGGTCCCAGCGACACCACGATCATGATCTGGTCGCCCTTGAACGCGGTACCGCCGTCCGGTTCCTGCGAGATGACCCGCCCGCTCGGGACGGCGTCGTCGTACACCTCGTCGACGACTGCGACGAGCCTGGCCTCGTCGAGGAGGCGCTCGGCCGCGGCCCGGGCGCGTCCGGACGTGTCAGGGACGTCGATCGGCAACCGTCCCTTGCTGACTTCCAGCTCGAGCTGGACGTCCGGCTTGACCATGCTGCCCGAGGCGATGCTGATGTCCGCAACCACGCCGGCGTCGTACCTGCGGTTGAACTTGTCGACCGGTTCGGTTGACGTCAGGCCGGCGTCGCGGATCTTTGCCTCGGCCTCGGGGAGCGGAAGGCCGACCACGTCGGGCACGCGGTAACGCTCCTTGCCGAGGCTGACGGCGACCTCGATGCTGCCTCCCTCCAACACCGATCCGCCCGCCTCAGGGCTCGAGGAGATCACGTGATCCAGTGGAACCGCCTCGTCGAAGCGCTCGTCAGCCACGGTGACGCTCAGCCCGGCGGCCGCTGCCATGGCGTCGGCCTCGGTGAGGCTGAGACCACTCACCTCGGGGACGTCGGTGTAGCGGCCCACCCCCAGCTGCCAGCCGGCGAGCGCTGCAACGACGGCCAGCAGGAGCACGAGCACCAGCAGCACCGCGCCTCGACGGCTGCGGATGGCCGACCTCGACTGTGCTGTCGACGGGCCGGGTCGCGGGACGGGGGGACCGCCGCCAGCGACCGGGGTCACGGCCGTGTGCTCGGCACGGCGCGCGGCCTGGTTCGTCGCCTGCTGGTCCTGGTCCTCGAACACCAGGATGTCCCACGGCTCCGCGACCGTGGGCTCGGTCCAGATCGAAGTGGTGGGAGAGAGGTCGGCCACCAGGTCGGGATCGTCGGTGATGCCCTGACCCAGCGCGATCGCGACCCGCCGGGTCTGTTGCAGCATGAGCTTCGCGTCGGTGGGGCGCAGGTCGCGGTCGCGGGCTGTGGCCCGGGCGACCAGCGCGTCGAGATAGTGGGGGATGCCCGACTGGAACGACGACGGAGCGGGCACGTCCTCGTGCACGTGCTTGTAGGCAACCTGGATCGGGTTCTCCGCCTCATGCGGCTTGCGGCCCGTCAGCAGCTCGAAGAGCAACACCCCGCACGCGTACACGTCGGAGCGGGCGTCGGTGCCCTGGTGCAGCACCAGCTCGGGCGCGACGTAGGAGATGGTACCGATGAGCACACCGGCGGTGGCCGTCACCGCCGTGGTGGAGGTGACGGCACGCGCCAGGCCGAAGTCGGCGACCTTGATCTGACCGGTGGGGGCGATCAGGACGTTCTCCGGCTTGACGTCACGATGCACGAGTCCGGCCTGGTGGGCAGCCCCCAGGGCCTGCAGCACCTGCTCCATGACGGCAAGGGCGCGGGCCGGCGTGAGGGGCGCCTCCTTGCGGATGACGTCGCGCAGCGTCGCACCGGCGACGTACTCCATCACGAGGTAGACGGTGCCCTCGTCCTCACCCTGGTCGAAGACCGCCACCACTCCCGGATGATTCAACCGCGCCGACGCCCGCGCCTCGCGCACGAACCGGTCGGCGAAGTCCTGGTCGGCGCCGAGGCCCTCGTGCATGACCTTGACGGCGACCTGGCGGTCCAGCCGGGTGTCGACGGCTGTGTACACGGTGGCCATTCCGCCGCGTGCGATGCGCTCCTCGATGCGGTACCGACCGTCGAGCATCCGCCCGATCATCGATGCGCCGCCGTCGACGGACACTGCCGCTCCCGAACTGGTCGTCTCATCCGGTGCGCCGCACGGCGCACGGAGCAGGTCTGCAGCCTGCGAGACCTGCTCTCGGAGTTTAGGACGACCGGGCCCCGGAGCCCGCGAGGCACGCAGGGCGGGCCTCGTGCCAGGCTGGGAGGGTGAGCGACCAGGCAGCGCGTACCGACATCGACCGCAGCGCCTCATCCGAAGAGGCGGCCACCAACGTCGAGCGTGGCATCGATGAGCCGCTGGCGACACTGGTCGCCGACTGGCTGACACTGGAGGAAGCCGCCGAGCGGCTCGGCGTCAGCACCTCCCGGGTCAAGGTTCTGGCGCGTGAGCACGAGCTCGCCGTCGCCGGCGCTCGAGGCGGATGGCTGCCCGCGCTGTTTTTCGACGGGACCGAGATGGTCAAGGGACTGCCGGGCACACTGACGCTGCTGTTCGACGCCGGGTACGACCCGCACGAGTCGATCCAGTGGCTCTACACCGCCGACGACTCGCTGCCCGGACGGCCGGTCGACGCCTTGGGCGAGAACCGCGGCACCGAGGTACGCCGGCGAGCGCAGGCACTGGGTTTCTAGGAGGTCCGGCGCACCGAGCGCTCGATGAGATCAGTGAGGGAGTCGCGGGCCGCGTCGTCCACCGGGGCTTTCTCCAGCGCAGCCATGGCATCGGCCCGCAACGCCTCGATCTGTGCCTCCACAGCGGCCAGCGCTCCCGTACTCCGGATGACAGCGCGTAGCTGCTCGACTTGCTCGTCGCGCAGCTGGCGATCGCCGACCAGCCTGTCCATCAGGCATCGCCCGGCGTCGTCGGCGCGGATGTAGGCATGGGCGAGCAGCACCGTGCGCTTGCCCTCACGCAGATCGTCGCCTGCCGGCTTGCCCGTGACCGCCGTGTCGCCGAAGACCCCGAGCACGTCGTCGCGCAGCTGGAAGGCCTCACCGGCAGGAAGCCCGATGGCGCTGAGCGACTCCACGAGTGCCGCGTCAGCGCCGGCGAGCACGGCCCCGAGGTGCAACGGGCGCTCGACGGTGTACTTGGCGGCTTTGAACCGGACCACGGTCATCGCGACCTCCAGAGAGGTCTCCGCCGACGCCTGAGCGACGACGTCGAGGAACTGACCGGCGACGACCTCGGTCCGGCAGGCGTCGAGGTACGGGAGCGCGGTACTGATGCGCTCGGCGGGCAGCCCGCACGAGCGGAACATCTCGTCGGTCCAGGACAGCATCAGGTCGCCGACCAGGATGGCGGCACCCGTGCCGTACGCCTGCGGGTCGCCGGGCCACCCGGCACCACGGTGCTCGGCCTCGAAAGCGCGGTGGACCGAGGGCCGGCCGCGTCGGGTGTCGGAGACATCGATCAGGTCGTCATGCACCAGGGCACAGGCCTGCAACCACTCCAGCGCGGCCGCAGCGACCGTGATGCGCTCGTCGTGCGGGTCCCCGCCGGCGGCTCGCCATCCCTGGACGCAGTACGCCGCACGCAGCCGCTTGCCTCCCCTCGCCGACGCCAGCGCGGCGTCGACCATGGTGTCGACCCGTGGCCCGGCCGCGAGGAGACGCCGACGCTGGCTGCGCGCGAACGCGTCGAGGTGCGCCTGGATCCGTACGGGCAGGTCGAACTCCGCCGCGGACATGACGGCGACCCTAGCCGTCCTGCGGCTCGAGCCTTCGTCGGGCGCGACCGTCCGCTGTCTACGATGGCTGCCATGCCCCTGCCCGCCGGCCCTCCCACCGACGTCGCCCCCAGGGACCTCGCCGCGCGCATCGCCGCTGACGGCCCGTCCTTCTCCTTCGAGTTCTTCCCGCCCAAGGACGACGCCGGTGAACGTCAGCTGTGGCAGACCATTCGCGAGCTCGAAGCGCTGTCACCGACCTTCGTGTCCGTCACGTACGGCGCCGGGGGCAGCACCCGCGACCGCACGATCCGGGTGACCGAGCGGATCGCGTCGGACACCACCGTGGTACCCGTCGCCCACCTCACCTGCGTCGGTCACACCCGTGAGGAGCTGCGTGCCATCGTCGGCGAGCTGGCAGCGGCGGGCGTCCGCAACATGCTTGCGCTGCGCGGGGACCCGCCCGGCGGTCCCGGCCAGCCGTGGGTTCCGCACCCCGGCGGCCTCGACCACGCCGTCCAGCTGGTGGAGCTGGTGCGCGGTCTGGGCGACTTCACGGTCGGTGTGGCCGCCTTCCCGGACGTGCATCCCGAGGCGGTGGATGCGCAGGCCGATGCCCGCGCCCTGGCCGCGAAGGCCGAGGCGGGGGCGGCGTTTGCGGTGACGCAGCTGTTCTTCCGGGCCGAGGACTATTTCGCATTGGTCGAGCGGGCCCGCGCCCTCGGCTGCGACATCCCGGTGCTGCCGGGGATCATGCCGATCACCCACCTGGCCCAGATCGAGCGCTTCACCCAGCTGTCCGGCGCCGTGGTGCCCGGGGACATCGTGTCCGGGCTGAACCGGTACGCCGACGACCCGGCCTCGGTCCGGGCCGCCGGTATCGAGATTGCGACCCGCTTGTGCGATCAGCTGCTGGATCAGGGCGCACCGGGGTTGCACTACTACACGCTGAATCGATCGACCGCGACTCGCCGGATCCACGCTGATCTTCAGACCCGCATCGGCTGAACGGCCCTTTTCCGACCGAAGCGCGCGTTGTGACCTATCAACGCGGGATCCGGTGTCATCCTCGATGGGTGAGCAACCGGCAACGCATCGAACGCAACCTGCTCAGCGTCCTCGCGCTGGGGTCCGGTGTGCTCTGCGTCGTCGCCGCTGTCGTCCTGGTGACCGGCGCCGGAAACGGGATCCACGGTGTCCTGCTCGGTACCGTCTGGGTGAGCGGCATCGTCGGTCTGGCCACCTCCGTCGCGGCCTGCCGGGTCGAGGACGACTCGACGGAGGACCCGGCGTACTTCGCGTCGATCGTCCGTGGGTTGCGCAAGGAGTGGCAGCGCAGCTGACGCTGGCGCGATCTGACTGGGCGCCGCCCTACTGCCGGGTGAAGGCGAGCTTGGCGCCCAGCGCGACGAAAGAGCCCGCAAACACGCGGCGTATCCATGTCAGCACGCGAGGGCGGCTGATGACCTGATCTCTCACTGCCGCAGCGAACACGCCGTAGACCACGAAGACCACCAGGGTGATCAGCATGAAGGCCGCGCTCAACTCGAGCATCCGCAGAAACCCATGAGGCTCGCCGGGGCTGACGAACTGCGGCAAAAAGGCGAAGAAGAAGATGGTGAGCTTCGGGTTCAAGATGTTGATCAGGATCCCCGACGTGATCACTTTGCGTGCCGAAAGTGGGGCACCGTCCTCGACAGCGAGCGCACCCTTGTCCTTGAGCGTGCTCCACGCCAAGTACAGCAGGTAGGCCACACCCAGGTACTTCAGGGCTCCGAAGGCGATGGCGCTGGTGTGCAGGAGCGCTGCCACACCGGTGATCGCGGCGGCCATGTGTGGAACGATGCCGAGCGTGCACCCGACCGCAGCGACGACACTCGCGCGGGCGCCGCGTGCGAGGCCGGCCGCCAGCGTGAAGAGGACACCGGTGCCAGGCGTGGCAACCACGATCAGCGAAGTCAGCAGGAACTCGATGCTCACGGCCCCGAGTATGACCGACGCGGCCGGATGTCGTCACGCCCGGCCGACCGCCTCGGCGACCTGGGCGACGGCGAGTCCCGCCGCTACCAGTCCGGGCCCCGGGTGCACGTCGGCACCGATCCGGTACAGGTGGTCGATCGGCGTGATCGGCACGGGACGCCGCAGCCCGGACCGGTAGCCCCTCCACCTGATGCCGGCCCCCGAAGCGCCGCGCTCGTCCACGACCTCCGCAGGTGTGGACGTCGACCGGGCCACGACCGCCGTGCGGACGTCGATCCCGCGGCGGGCCATCGTGAGGACCACGTCCTCGTCGTCCGGCTGGTGCTCGACCGTCCACGCCTGATGCCCCGGAGGTGCCTGGCCACCGGTCCGTACGAGCACCAGCGGGTCACCGTGCAGGAACACCTCGGCCGGCAGCTCCGGAAGGTCGGCTTCGTGCAGGCCGAGGTAGGTGCGTGCCGCGGGGGCCGCCTCGGACTGTGCGTGCTCGGTACTCGTCAGCCGACCAGGTCTGTGCGGCGCCGTCCAGACGACGACATCCGCAGGAGTCTGCTCGCCGCCGGCCAATACGACACCGGCTACCCGGTTGCCCGCGTACGACAGATCCAGCACCGGCGAGCCGAGCCGTACGTCGACGCGCCGGGTGCTCAGGCGCGCGCTGATCGCCTCGACGACGCACCCCATCCCGCCTGCCGGTTGCCAGCGGCCGAAGCTGCGTTCCACGTGCTCGACGACCGTGCAAGAGCCCGGGAGACCGCGTGGTTCCTGTCCGGCGAGACGGTGCCGGTCGACCAGCAGCGACCGCAGCCGCTCGTCGCGCGACACCATGTGCGCGGTGCGTCGCAACGAACGGCGTGGCTGCAACGTGCGCCACGCGTCCCGGTCGAAGGCGACCCGGCCGGCGAACGGCACGTCGAGGGTTCGGCGTCGCAGCACCTCCCACACGTCGCCCAGCGCATCGAGGTGCGAGGTCCACGCCATCGCGGCCTTCGCATCGATGAGCTCGGCGAGCGCCTCTACCTGCCCCGCACGAGAGCCGAACGGGAGGTCCAGCACCGCTCGCCCCTCGAAGACGTGCCGTCGCCCAGGGGAGCAGAAGGTGAGATCCAGCTCGGCCTCGAGCGGACGCCCACTCTTGCGAAACAGGTCGCGCAGCACCGCAGGCAGGGTGAGCGTCGAGGCGTGCCGGTCCCACCGGAAGCCGTCCTGGGCCAGCGGCGCCAGGCTCCCGCCCAGATGTTCACCTGCCTCGTGCAGCGTGACCGTGTGCCCGAGCTTGGCGAGCCGTGCGGCGACCGCCATGCCGGCGAAGCCGCCACCGACCACTGCGACACGCGCACCGCCCGAGCCACGTGCTGCCACTGCGTCAGCTAGCCGCTCACGAGAGCTCCGACTCCGCTCGGGTGATCGCCTCGAACTCCTCCTCCGGCGCCACGCCGACCAGGTGGTGCCGGCTGTAGAACCAGTAGTAGGCCAGGAAGGCAACGAAGACGCCCAGCGTGATCAGCGCAGCCGTGACGTCCACCAGGAAGACCGCGACGAACGCTGCGCAGGCGAGGACCAGAGCTACCCCGGTCGTGACCACGCCGCCGGGTGTCCGGTACGGCCGCTCCATGTCCGGCTCGCGGCGTCGCAGCACGATGTGCGACAGCGTCATGAGGATGTAAGAGACGGTGGCGCCGAACACGGCGATCTGAATCATCCGGGCCCCAGCGAGCGCAGGACCTACCGCCAAGCTGACGAAGGTGGCGAGCAGGAAGCCGATAGTGCCGGGCACGATCAGCGCGACCCAGGGCGTGCGCTGCTTGCCGGTCGTCGACAGCACCCGCGGCAGGTAGCCGGCTCGCGACAGCGCGAACAGCTGCCGGGAGTAGGCGAAGATGATCGAGAAGAAGCTGGCGACCAGCCCGGCGAGGCCGATGTAGTTGACGACGTCCGCGGCCCACGTGTCGCCGCCGTACGCCGCCCGGAGGGCTTCCGGCAGCGGGTTGTCGGACTCCGCGATCGTGGAGGAGCCGGCGCCTCCGGGTGCCAGGAGGAGCATCAGGGCGGCGAAGACCAGCAGCACCAGCATGCCGGTGATGATTCCCCGAGGCATGTCCTTGCGTGGGTCGCGCGCCTCCTCCGCAGCCAAGGGCACACCCTCGATGGCCAGGAAGAACCAGATGCCGTAGACGAGCGCGGCGAGTACGCCGGCCCAGCCGTACGGGATGAAGTCGGAGGCCCCGGCAGCCGCCGTGGGGTCGATGTCGAACAGGTTGCCGGCGTCGAACTTGGGTACCATCGCGATCACGAAGATCACCAGCCCCACCACAGCGACGGCGGTGATTGCGAACATGACCTTCAGGGCCTCGCCGACGCCACGCAGGTGGATGCCGACGAAGATGACGTAGGAGACCAGGTAGACCGGCCAGCCACTGGTCAGGCCGAACAGGCCGAGCGCTTCCACGTAGCCGCCGATGAAGATGACGATCGCGGCCGGGGCGACGGCGTACTCGATCAGGATCGCGGTGCCGGTGGCGAAGCCCCCGAAGGGTCCGAGGGCACGCCGCGCGAAGCCGTAGCCGGCGCCGGCCACCGGGATGGCCGAGGACAGCTCTGCCAGTCCGAGCACCATGCACGTGTACATGACAGCCATCAGCACGGTGGCGATCAGCAGGCCGCCCCAGCCGCCCTCGGCGATGCCGAAGTTCCAGCCGGCGAAGTCACCGGAGATGACGTATGCGACACCCAGGCCTGCGAGCAGCACCCAACCGACCTGGCCCTGCTGCAGTTGGCGTCTGTCGAGGTAGTCGCCGCCGACCTGCTCGTACTCGATTCCCCTACCTCGCCGTGCGCGCGACGTCGGCTGTGGATCAGTGGTCACGGGACCTCCCGGGCGAATCGTGCCAGATCGAACTGTCAATGGTGTGTGTGCAGACCATTGCCTGCTCGGAGAGTTACGCAGCACTCCGGCCTTGTCAAGTGGTGAGCTGCCGGCGCCCGAGGATGGACGGTTCACTGTCGAGGACTGTTCAGCCGAGGAAGCCCCGAAGCAGTGCGGCCGTGCCTTCGAGGTGCTCGGCCATCGCCAGCCGCGCGTCGCCGGGCGCGTCGGCGAGCACCGCGCTGACGATGCGCCGGTGCTGGGCGTCGGAGTGGCGGATGTTGACCTCGAGCAGCGGGATGGCGTCCAGGAGTCCGTTGACCCGCGCTCGGGCATCGGCGACGGCGGCGGTCAACGAGGGGCAGCCACTGAGTTCGGCGAGTGCGAGGTGCAGCCGCGAGTCCGCGCGCCGGTACTCGTCGGGCTCGGCGGTCGAGGCGGCAGTGAGGATGCCCAACAGGTGCTCGACCTCGCCCGGCCCCAGGGTGCGGGCGGCTGCTTGCTCGGCGGCACCCACCTCGAGGACGTGGCGCAGGGTGAGGGTGTCCTCGAGGTGGTCGACGTCCACGTCGGGCGGTGGCACCGGTCCGGGTGTCGCGAGCACGAACGTGCCTCCATAGCGTCCGCGCCGGGGTTTGGCGAAGCCGGCGCGTTGCAGCGCTGAGATCGCCTCGCGCACGGTGGCACGGCTCACGCCGAGCCGCAGGGCGAGGTCGCGCTCGGACGGTAACCGCTCGCCGACCGGGACCACGCCGAGCCTGATCAGCTGGAGCAGGCGCTCGACCGTCTCCTCGAAGGCGTTGCCCTGGCGGACCGGCCTGAGTACCGCCTCGTACGCGCGCGCGGGCTGACCAGACGCCGACGGCATCGCCTGGCTGTGTACGGACGCCATCAGGTCTCCCTCTCGGCGGGCGATTGACAGCGAGCGTAGGCCGGTGCTTCAGTCCCTGCAATGACACTCGATGGGACACCAATGGACTGTGTCCATGCCATTGCATTCACCCGGGAGGCACCATGAACGCACGGCCGGTCGCGTTGCCACTGGACCGCCTGCGCCAGCAGGTCGAACGCGGGGAGGTCGACACGGTCGTCGTGGCCGTCACCGACATGCAGGGACGCCTGCTGGGCAAGCGGATCCACGCGCCGTTCTTCTTCGAGTCCGTGCTGGAGAACGGCACCGAGGGCTGCAACTACATGCTCGCGGTCGACGTCGACATGAACACCGTCGACGGCTACTCGATCAGTTCGTGGGAGCGCGGCTACGGCGACATGGAGTTCGTGCTGGACCTCGACACGCTGCGTCCGGTGCCATGGCTGCCGGCGACCGCGATGGTGCAGTGCGACCTCGCCTGGCTCGACGACGCCCACAGCCCGGTCGTGGAGTCACCTCGCCAGGTACTCAAGGCCCAGGTCGCCCGTGCCGCCGAGCACGGTTGGCGAGTTTTCGCCGGCACCGAGCTGGAGTTCATCGTCTTCGACGACACCTACGAGGCCGCCTGGGACGCGCGCTACCAGGGGCTGACGCCGGTCAACCGGTACAACGTCGACTACTCGGTGCTCGGCACCACCCGGGTCGCGCCGCTGCTGCGCGACATCACCAACCACATGCACGCCAGCGGACTGACTCCCGAGTCGATCAAGGGGGAGTGCAACCCTGGTCAGCACGAGATCGCCTTCCTTTTCGACGAGGTGATCCGCACCGCCGACAACCACGCGGTGTACAAGAACGGCGCCAAGGAGATCGCCTCCCTGCACGGCAAGGCGCTGACGTTCATGGCCAAGTACGACGAGGCCGAAGGCAACTCCTGCCACGTCCACATGAGCCTGCAGGGCACGGACGGCGCCGCTGTGTTCGCCGACGGCGAGGAACCCACCGACCTGTTTCGCCACTTCGTGGCCGGCGTGCAGCAGACACTCGCGGACTTCACGCTCCTGTATGCGCCGAACATCAACTCTTACAAGCGCTTCCAGCCCGGTTCGTTCGCTCCGACCGCCGTCGCGTGGGGTTGGGACAACCGCACCTGCGCGCTGCGCGCCGTCGGCCATGGCAAGGGGCTGCGCATCGAGAACCGGCTGCCCGGCGGTGACATGAACCCGTACCTGGGTCTGGCGGCGATGCTGGCCGGCGGCCTGTACGGCATCGAGCACGAGGTGGCGCTGGAGCCCGCGTTCGAGGGCAACGCCTACGACTCGGACAAGGAGAAGGTGCCGCACACGCTGCGCGAGGCGCGCGACGCATTCGCCGCGTCGAGCATCGCGAAGGAGGTGTTCGGCGAGGCGGTCGTCGCGCACTACCTCAACGCTGCGGACGTGGAGCTGCAGGCCTTCGACGCTGCAGTCACCGACTGGGAGCGAGTACGAGGGTTCGAGCGCCTGTGAGCTCCTCGCCTTCGACCAGGCCGCCTCCGCACGGGCTCCACGAGGTCGTCGACCCGTCCACCGGGGCGGTCTTCACCAGCATCGAGTCGGCCGGACTCGAGGAGACCGACGCCGCGATCGAGCGAGCGCATGCCGCGTACCCCGACTGGCGTGCCGTCGCACCGGCGGACCGGGCCCGGCTGCTGCGCCGCTTCGCGGCTGTCGTCGACGCGCACGTCGAGGAGCTGGCCGGGCTCGAGGTCCGCAACGCCGGTCACACCATCTCCCAAGCGCGCTGGGAAGCGGGCAACGTCCGCGACGTGCTGGACTACTACGCCGGTGCACCCGAGCGGCTGTCCGGCCGCCAGATCCCGGTCGCCGGCGGTGTCGACGTCACGTTCAAGGAGCCGCTAGGCGTGGTCGGCGTGATCGTGCCGTGGAACTTCCCGATGCCGATCGCCGGCTGGGGGCTGGGCCCGGCGCTCGCGGCCGGGAACACGGTCGTGCTCAAGCCGGCCGAGCTGACCCCGTTGACCGCGATCCGGCTCGGTGAGCTGGCGCTCGAGGCCGGCATCCCGGGAGGAGTCCTCAGCGTGCTGCCGGGACCGGGCTCGGTCGTCGGCGAGCGGTTCGTGACCCACCCGTACGTCCGCAAGGTCTGCTTCACCGGCTCCACCCGGGTCGGGCAGCAGATCATGCGCGGGGCCGCGGAGCAGCTGACCCGGGTGACCCTCGAGCTCGGCGGCAAGAGTGCCAACATCGTGTTCGCCGACGCCGACCTGGACAAGGCTGCGGCGGCCGCGCCCATGGGCGCGTTCGACAACGCCGGTCAGGACTGCTGCGCACGCAGTCGGATCCTGGTCGAACGCCCCGTGTACGACCGCTTTCTCGAGCTGTTGGAGCCCGCCGTGCGAGCGGTCCGGGTGGGGAGCCCGGGCGACGACGCGACCGACATGGGGCCACTGATCAGCCCCGGTCAACGTGAGCAGGTGCGCTCCTTCGTCGAGGGTGACGGCGTCGACGTGGCCTTCCGCGGTGAGGCCCCCGGCGGTGACGGCTTCTGGTACCCGCCCACCGTCGTGCTGCCGCACGGCTCCGACGCCCGGGTCTGGCGCGACGAGGTGTTCGGGCCGGTCGTCGCGGTGCTGCCCTTCGACGGCGAGCTCGAGGCGGTCGCCATGGCCAACGACTCCGTGTACGGGCTGTCCGGCTCGATCTGGACCCGCGACGTGGGTCGCGCGCTGCGGGTGAGCCGCGGGGTCGAGGCCGGCAACCTGAGCGTCAACTCGCACGCCTCCGTGCGCTACTCCACCCCGTTCGGCGGGTTCAAGGCCTCCGGTCTGGGTCGTGAGCTGGGTCCGGACGCGCTGGACTCCTTCACCGACGTCAAGAACGTCTTCATCAGCACGGAGGGATGAGTCCATGTCAGCACAGGTGTCGCCCGGAGCGCGTCTGGCCGGTCGTACGGCCGTCGTCACCGGCGGCTGCAGCGGTATCGGTCTGGCCACCGCCAGCCGCTTCGCCGACGAGGGTGCGTTCGTCGTCATCGGCGACCTCGACGAGACCCGTGGGCCGGAGGTCGCCGAGAAGCTCGGTGGGTGCTTCGTGCGCTGCGACGTCACCGATGCCGAGGATGTCGACGCGATGTTCGCCGCGGCCCACGAGCGCACCGGCCGCATCGACGTCGCCTTCAACAACGCCGGGATCTCCCCGCCCGAGGACGACTCGATCCTCACCACCGACCTGGACGTCTGGCAGCGGGTGCAGCAGGTCAACCTGACGAGCGTCTACCTGTGCTGCAGGACGGTCATCCCGTACATGCAGGAGCAGGGCAAGGGCTCGATCATCAACACTGCGTCGTTCGTGGCGGTCATGGGCGCGGCCACCTCGCAGATCTCCTACACCGCGAGCAAGGGCGGCGTGCTCGCGATGTCCCGCGAGCTCGGCGTGCAGTTCGCTCGAGAGGGGATCCGCGTCAACGCGCTGTGCCCTGGCCCGGTCAACACCCCGCTGCTGGAGGAGTTGTTCGCGGCCGACCCCGAGCGGGCCGCCCGCCGGCTCGTGCACGTGCCGATGGGTCGCTTCGCCGACCCCGAGGAGATCGCCGGCGCGGTGGCGTTCCTGGCCAGCGACGACTCGTCGTTCGTCACCGCCTCGCAGTTCCTCGTCGACGGCGGTATCTCCGGCGCGTACGTCACACCGCTGTGAGGCCGCTGATCGGGCTGACCGCGTACCACGAGACCGCGTCCTGGGGCGTGTGGTCGGAGCTGGCGACCACGCTGCTCGCCGCGTCGTACTCCGCCCACGTGTACGCCGCGGGTGGACAACCGGTGCTGATCCCGCCGTACGAGGCGATGACCGTCGTCGAAGCTGCAGAGCTGCTGGCGCGCCTCGACGGGGTACTGCTGTCGGGCGGCGCGGATGTGGCGCCGGAGACGTACGCGCAGCAGCGGCACCCGAGCGTGCAGGCTTCGCGTCCGGACCGCGACGCGACCGAGATCCTGCTCACCGACGCTGCCCGGCAGCGCGACGTTCCGCTGCTCGGCGTCTGCCGCGGCATGCAGGTCATGGCGGTGGCCGCCGGCGGCGCGATCGACCAGCACCTGCCGGACATCCTCGGCCACACCGACCACCTCGCCACCCCTGGTGTGTTCGGGACGCACCCGGTGACGACGGTCGCGGGATCGACGCTGGCCCGGATCGTGGGGGAGCGGGCCGAGGTGGCGTCCTACCACCACCAGGGAGTCGCCTCGCACCCCGGCTATGTCGCGACCGCACACGCTGCTGACGGGACGGTCGAGGGGTTCGAGGACCCCGCAGCGCGGTTCTGCGTCGCTGTGCAGTGGCATCCCGAGCTGGGGGAGGACTCCGGAGTGTTCGCGGCGCTGGTGGACGCTGCGCGTCGCTAGTCGTCCGCGGTCGACTCACGGCTATCCGCAAAGCTCGTGACGTACGGGTCGAGGAGGAATATCGTCGTTGGACATGGCGCGTGCCCGCCCAGTTCCGCCGCAGACGATTCGCTTCTGCCGTTCCGACGACGGCGTGCAGGTGGCGTACGCCCAGCACGGGCAGGGGCCCCCGCTGGTGGTCGCGACGTGCTGGCTCAGCCATCTCGAGTACGACCTGCAGAGTCCCGTGTGGCGGCACTTCGTCGAGGACCTGGGCCGCTTCTCGACGACGATCCGCTACGACGAACGAGGCTTCGGCCTGTCCGACTGGAAGGTGCCGGACTTCTCGTTCGAGTCACGTGTGCGTGACCTGGAAGCCGTGGTCGACGCGGCCGGTCTGGAGCGGTTCGCGCTGCTCGGCATGTCGCAGGGCGGCCCGGTCGCCGTCGCCTACGCGCACCGGCACCCCGAACGAGTCACCCGGCTCGTCTTGCACGGGAGCTACGTCGCGACGGTCGACTCGACGCCGGAGTCCCGGCAGCTCGATGACATGTTCATCCAGATGATCGAGGTCGGGTGGGCGCGCCCCGAGGGTCGGTTCCGTCGCGTCTTCACGGACATGCTGATGCCAGGGGCAACGCCCGAGCAGATGAGCTGGGTGGACGCGCTCATGCGGATCTCGACCTCCACCGAGAACGCGGTGGCCTTCAAGCGGGCACGGCAGGACGTCGACGTGACGGACCTGCTACCCGGACTCGACCTCCCGACCCTGGTGCTGCACGCCCGAGGCGACCAGATGAACCTCTTCGAGGAAGGCCGACGGCTCGCCTCCGAGATCAGGGGCGCGCGACTGGTCACGCTGGAGACCGACAACCACGTTCTGATGGCCGACGAGCCGGCGTGGCAGGTGTTCCTGTCCGAGGTAGACGCCTTCCTCGCACCGGATCAGGACGTTGCGCCGGAGATCCGCTCGGGCGGTCCCCGTGCGGCGCAGCTCGACTGCCTGACCGCGCGCGAGCGAGAGGTGCTGCGTCTCGTCGCCGCCGGCCAGGACAACCGGCAGATCGCCGAGGCGCTCACGCTGAGCGTCCGCACCGTCGAGCGGCACCTCCAGACCACCTACCGCAAGCTCGGCCTGGCCGGGTCCTCCCAGCGCACGGCTGCCGCCGCGATGGTCTTGGGAGCCCACGGGTACGCGCCGGCCGCCAGCGTCAGTGGCTGACGGGCGGCAGACCTACGCGTCGGCACCCTGTCGGAGCGGTGGGATTAGCCCCTAGCGTCGGCGGTGGCACCGGGTCACCGGTGCTGCCGCCCAGATCAGAGGAGAACGGTCATGACCACCACACCCGTCGACGCGGTCGATGCCGATCGCACGCTCAAGGCCAAGCACCGCGCCATGTGGGCGCTCGGCGACTACCCGGCCCTGGCCGGAGACCTGATCTCCGACCTGGGTGCACGCCTCGTCGAGGCATGCAGCGTCCGCAGCGGCGACCGCGTGCTCGACGTGGCAGCCGGTTCCGGCAACGCCGCCATCCCGGCTGCGCTGGCCGGCGCGAACGTGGTCGCCTCCGACCTCACCCCGGAGCTGTTCGAGTCGGGACAGCGACAGGCAGCCGAACGCGGCGCCGAGCTGGAGTGGAAGCAGGGCGACGCCGAGGCCCTGCCGTTCGCCGACGGCGAGTTCGACACGGTGATCTCCTGCGTCGGGGTGATGTTCGCTCCGCACCACCAGGCCAGCGCCGACGAGCTGGTACGGGTCTGCCGACCGGGCGGGACCATCGGACTGCTCAGCTGGACCCCCGAGGGCTTCATCGGCCAGATGTTCGCCACCATGAAGCCGTACGCGCCCCCGCCCCCTCCCGGCGCGCAGCCGCCGCCGATGTGGGGGAGCGAGGACCACGTACGGGGGCTGCTCGGTGACCGGGTGACCGATGTCAGTGCGCGCCGCCAGACGGTCACCATCGACCACTTCCGCGACCCGGAGAGCTTTCGCGACTACTTCAAGTCGCACTACGGGCCCACCATCGCGGTGTACCGCGCGATCGCGGAGGATCCCGGGCGCGTGGCGGCGCTGGACCGCGAGCTGGCCGACCTCGTGGCGCGCTACGACAGCGGGGACCAGACGACGGTCATGGAGTGGGAGTACCTGCTGCTCACCGCCCGCAAGGCGACCTGAGCACCCTTCATGACGTACGTCGGCATCTCGGACGAGCACGTGGGCAACGGCCTGTACGCAGTGGACCTGGCCGCGCTCGGCTACGTTGCCAACCAAGGCCTCCCGGCCGGTGGTCAGGGCGGTGGGTAGCTCGGGAAACGGCAGCCGACGGTGTCGGAGACACGATCACCTGCGCCAGTGGCGCGAAACCGGACCTGACGATCCCCGGCGACCCCGCTCCTGCACCACTGACCGCCTCGGGTCACGCGACTCACGGGCTTGACAGCTCGAACGCCACAGGAGTCACATCCGCACCAGAGCTGTGGCGTTCGCGGGCGACTCGGTCCACCACCGGCTGTCGTGGCTGCTCCGCTGTCATGCCGTTCACATTGCTCCATCGGATCAGGGCGAACGGTACTGTCGGAGCAGACACCTAATATCAGTCACATGTTCGATGAACAGCTGATGAGTCAGGTCGATGCGGGGGTAGCCGCATTGGCCGAGCTCGACCTGTCCACGCTGTCCCTCGAGCAGGCCGAGCAGCCGGCGGTTCCACGATGAGCGCCTGGTTGCGCCGCGAGCTGCGGCTGTCTCCAGCACAGACCCGCCGTCGCCGTCGTGCCGGTGCAGCCCTGCGTCAGCTTCCCGACGTGGCCGCCGCCTTGGCTGCCGGCAGCATCCGGATGGATCACGTCGACGTGTTCGCCGAGGCCACCCGCCGCATCGGGACCCCGGTCGTCCGAGACGCCCAACAGATCCTGCTCGGCGTCGCCACTGACGGCGACGTGCGGGACCTACGCATCGCCGTCGACCGGCTGCGCGACACCATCGACCCGGATGCGGCCGAGCGGGACTGGGCGCACGCCCAAGAGAAGCAGGACATCACGTGTCACCGGGTCGGAAGCGGCTACCCAGGTCAACGGCTGGCTCAGCCCTGAGACCGGCGCGAAGCTACGCGCCCTGCTCGACTCGTTCGCCAAGCCGGCTCATGCCTCCGACGACCGCCCGGTGGCACGGCGCCGTGTCGAGGGTCTCGACGCCCTGCTGGATGCGGTGCTGGCCGGTGGGCTCCCCAGTGACCACGGCGTGCGCCCGCACCTCGTGGTCACCGTCGACGCCACCATCCTCGCGCACGCCATGTCCGGCGACAGGACGACCCCCTCGCCGCCGGCCACCCTGGCCGGCTACGGCAGCATCGGACGTGACCTGCTCGCCCGGTTGGGCTGCGACGCAGCCTTGACCGTGGTGCTCACCGACGGATCGACTACCGACCACCAGCATCCCGTGACTGGCCGCGTCGTTGAGGGCTGGGGCGGTGGCGGTGGCGGTGGCGGTGATCCGGGACCGACGCCGGGTCACGACCCGCCCGGTCCCCGACACACCTGCGGCTGTCCGCTCACCCCGTACCGGAACGTGCTCGACGTCGGCCGCACCGAACGCATCGCCACCCCGAAGCAGCGGCTTGCGGTGCTCTTGGCGCAAGACTTCCAGTGCGCTACCCCCGGCTGCCATCACCGCAACCTGCAGATCCATCACATCGTGTCCTGGTTGGCCGGCGGACCCACCGACGGACACGGTGGTGCGGTGTTCCACACCGCTGGCGGCATCCTGATCCCCGACACCCGCCGGCGCACCATGAGCCAGTTCGAACGAGGACTCGACGGCCAGCGACGCGAACGGACGCAGGAAGGGCGGGACTGCACCGACGTCGCCTGACCGGGCGAGGTCAGCCCTGACCGGGTGACTGGAGCCCACCGGACCCGGTGCCCCACTGCTCGTCGGCGAAGACGTGCACCGCTCGTGCCCAGTCGGCCAGGCTGGCGCCGACCTCGACGACGCCGGCGTTCGGGGCGCAGCGGATGAAGGTTCCGTCGAACCCCGCCGGACCGGCCATCGCGGTCGCGTCCGGCGCGGCGTTGGCTGCGGCCGGGGTCAGCACACCGTCGGCGAACGTCACGGCCACCTCCTCCGGCTCGACCCGTACCCGCGACGTGGTCGCGATGACCCCCCCCCGAAGCGGTTCGCGTCGGCTGCCTCGATCACCAAGTCCGCGGATGCCGTCTCGCCGCTGGTCCGCGACGAAGGGCTGCGTCCGGGCGCGAGCGCCTCCACCACGCACGTCTCCGACATCGGTGCCCGCGCCGGCGCCGGCCAGCGGCTCGTGGTCGCTCAGACCGAGCGCCGCTGGCTCGGCGTGTGGTGGCTCGGCCGGATGGGCTGGTTGCACAACCGAAGAGTGACCCGACGGTCGTCCGGGCTCGGGGTCCCAAGCCGCGCAAGCTGGTGCCACGGTCGGGTCTCGACGAGGTACCCGTGTACGGACGCGCCTACCGTGAGGAGAGCGCGTACCCCGACCAGATCCCCTACCAGGCCATCGCCCCGCTGCAGCACACGATCCGAGCCGGGCAGGCGTACGCGCTGGCCGACGCCACCGTGGCGACCGAGTACTACTACGCCAAGGTGTACGACGACTCGCTGCCGCTCAACCGCACCGTGGTGTCAGGGAGAGACCGGTACTACCCGGTGTGGCTCGGCACCGGATGGCCTACGTCCGAGCGGACGACGTGCGTCTGACTCGTCGTTGACGCACCGATAGGTTCGGGAGGCATGAGCAACGACTGCTACCTGCGCTTCCCGCACGTCCGTGGTGACCTCGTCACCTTCGTCGCCGAGGGTGAGGTCTGGCTCGCAGCCCTCGCCGGTGGGGTGGCGCGACGGCTGAGTGACGACAAGGCACCGGTCGCACATCCCCGGCTGTCGCCCGACGGGGCGATGGTCGCCTGGACCAGTCGCCGGTACGGCGCGCCCGAGGTGCAGGTCGCGCCCGTCGACGGTGGACCGGCACGCCGGCTGACCTACTGGGGAGCGCAGGGCACCGGCGTACGGGGGTGGCTGCCGGACGGGCGCGTGGTCGCCGTGTCCGATGTCGGGCAGGGATCGGGGCGACGGGTCTGGGCGCACGCATTGCCGGTCGACGGTTCACCGGGTCAACGCCTGCCGTGGGGACTGGTCGGCGAGTTCGCCCTGGGGCCCTCAGGTGAGGTGCTCGTGTCCACCCCGGTCATGGGCGGCGAACTGGCCTGGCGCAAGCGCTATCGCGGCGGCACGGCATCCCGGCTCTGGACCGACCGGGCGGGTGACGGCGAGTTCACCCGCCTGCTGCCCGGCCACACCGCCTCGCTGGTCCACCCGTGCTTCCTCCGTGGACGCACCCTTGTCGTCTCCGATCACGAAGGTTCCGGACGTCTGTACGAGCTCGAAAGTGATGCGGCGCTGCACGAGTGCCTGCGTCACGACTTCTACGTACGCCATGCGAGCTCCGACGGCGAACACCTGGTGTACGTCAGCGCCGGTCACCTCTGGGTGGCCGATACCGCCGTCCTCGACGGTCATGAACGGCCGCGCCGCGTCGAGGTGTCGCTGACCAGCGCTCGCCCGGCCCGCCAGCCGCTGTTGGTCGAGGCGGGTGACGCCCTCGGTGAGTTGTCCGTCGACGGCACCGGACGCGCCAGCGCCCTGGAGGTGCGCGGTCAGGTGCACTGGGTGACGCATCGCGAGGGTCCGGCCCGCGCACTGGTCGCGCGACCAGGTGTCCGCGCCCGCGTCCCTGTCGTGGTCGACGACGACCGGGTCGCGGTAGTCACCGACGACGGCGGGGAGGACGGTGTCGAGATCCACCACCTGCGCGCGGCAGTCGGAGAGGATGCCACCGTCGTGGGCCGCGGCGAGCTGGGTCGCGTCCTGGAGATGGTCGCCGCACCGGATGGGGGAACCCTGGCCGTGGCGTCGCACGACGGCCGGCTGCTGCTGCTCGACCTCGCGGCGGGCGGACGGGTGCGCGAAGTCGATCGGGCCCACGACGGCGAGGTCACCGGCCCGGCGTTCTCTCCCGACTCGGCGTGGCTCGCGTGGTCTCACCCCGGGACGGATCCCCTACGCCAGCTGCGCATGACCCGCATCACGGACGGCCCGGACACCCAGGTGGTGGAGGCAACGCCGCTCCGGTTCTCCGACACCGAGCCGGTGTTCACCGCAGACGGGTTGCACCTCGCGTTCATGTCGGTGCGCAGCCTCGAACCGGTGTATGACGCCTACGTCTTCGACCTCGGCTTCCCGGTGGGCAGTCGTCCCCACCTGCTCCCGTTGGGCGCGCGCACCCCGTCGCCGTTCGATGCGCAGGTCGCCGGCCGCCCGCCGATGCCGCCGGGTGATCAGCAGCAGGACGACTCCACTTCGAGGACGACGCCGAGGGCCACCGAGGTCGACACCGAAGGACTGCACCAGCGGGCGGTACCGTTCCCCGTCCCTGCGGCGCGCTACGAGTCGTTGCGGGTCGTCGAGGGCGGACTCGTGTGGCTGCGTGGCGAGCCCTCCGGCGTCCTGCCGGCTCTGGGTGCGCAGGATGTCCCCCGTTCGGCACTGGAACGTTTCGACCTGGGCACCGCTCGGTGCGAGGTGCTCGCCGATGCCGTTCACGCCGTGTGGGTCAGTGGTGACGGGTCGCGGCTGGTCGTGCGCGACGACAAGGACCTGCGGGTGCTGCCCGCCACACGCAAGGTCCCGGACGGCCCCGAGGGTGAGCAGCACCGGGTCGATGTCGACCTGTCCCGTGTCCGGGTGCGCATCGACCGGCCGGTCGAGTGGCGCCAGAGCTACGACGAGGCCGGGCGCCTCATGCGCGACAACTTCTGGCGCGAGGACATGGGCGGCACGGATTGGAGCGCCGTTCTCGACCGCTTTGGCCCGCTGGTCGAACGGCTCGGATGCCACGATGACTTCGTCGATCTGATGTGGGAGGTGCAAGGCGAGCTGGCCACCTCCCACGCGTACGTCCAGCCCAAGGCCGCACCGCCAGACCCGCTGACTCGTCAGGGCCTGCTGGGTGCCGACCTGGCACGCGACCCGGACGGCGCCTGGCGGATCGCACGGGTGGTGCCGGGGGAGCCCTCGGAGCCCCAGGCCCGCTCGCCGCTGTCCGCCCCGGGTGTCGATGTCCGGGCCGGTGACACCATTCACGCCGTCGACGGTGTGGATGTCCCGGCCGACCTCGGCCCGGCCGCCCTCCTCGTCGGAGGGGCCGAGCACCCGGTCGAGCTGGTCGTGCGCGGTGGCGACGGGGAGGTCCGTCGTGTCGTGGTGGCCCCGCTTGCCGACGAGGTCCCGCTGCGGTACCAGGACTGGGTGACACAGCGTCGCGCCCACGTACGTGAGCGGTCGCAGGGCCGGCTCGGCTACCTGCACGTGCCCGACATGATCTCCACCGGATGGGCCCAGCTGCACCGCGACCTGCGCGTGGAGATGGGACACGAG
>Ga0136624_1000147_pt1 | contig 22822 bp, 20 predicted proteins | sample AntDrymUQ4692206_2_FD_104802 | JGI IMG/M metagenome (GOLD analysis project Ga0136624, IMG submission 104802) | Polar desert sand microbial communities from Dry Valleys, Antarctica - metaG UQ469 (22.06) | ecosystem: Environmental > Terrestrial > Soil > Desert | place: Antarctica: Dry Valley... | reverse complement strand
CCACTGGTTCCAGCCCCCTACGCTGTGGTGGGACCAGGGAAGTTCTTGGTTCGTCACGACGCATTGCGACGCCACTTCGACCTATGTTGGAGGTTCGCAAGAATTGCGGGACGCGTTGCTGGCACATGCACATCTGGACGCCATCGAGGTCGACCTCGATACAGGCGTCGACGACTGGACCCGTGTGCCTATGCGCTGACTCCCGCTGCGCTCGCGGAGTTGGGTCGCCGGTGCTGCCGGTGCAGTGCTCTGTGGCGCAGTTGACCGATCCGCAGGCAACGACCGCTCATCGCCACTTAGACTGGCGCCAATGAACGCCGCCTCACCGCCTGCGCCCTCGCCGTCCTCGCCGTCCTCGCCGTCCTCGCTGTCCAAGTCCTATCAGCCCAGCGAGGTCGAGCAGCCGCTGTACGACTGGTGGGACGACTCCGGCTTCTTCCGTGCCGAGCCCGACGACAGCGCCGACCCCGCCCATCCGCCCTTCTGCATCATGCTGCCGCTGCCCAACGTCACGGGGTCGCTGCACATGGGTCACGCGCTGGATCACAGCGTCCAGGACGCGATCATCCGCCGGGCGCGGATGCGGGGCGACAACGCGCTGTGGCAACCCGGTACCGACCACGCCGGCATCGCCACCCAGAACGTCGTCGAGCGCGAACTGGCCAAGAGCGACCTGACCCGCCACGACCTGGGCCGCGACGCCTTCGTCGAGCGGGTGTGGGCCTGGCGGGAGGAGTCCGGCGAGACCATCCTGCGCCAGATGCGCCGCCTCGGCGCCTCCTGCGACTGGCGGCGGTCGGTGTTCACCCTCGACGAGCACTACCAGGACGCCGTGCGCAAGGTGTTCGTCCGCCTGTACGAGCAGGGCCTGATCTACCGCGGCTACCGCCTCATCAACTGGTGCCCGCGCGACACGTCGGCGATCTCCGACATCGAGGTGGACCACAGCGACGAGGTCGGCGAGCTGGTCTACATCCGCTACCCGGCGGCCGGCGGTGGCCAAGGAGTCGTCGTGGCCACGACCCGCGCTGAGACGATGCTGGGCGACACCGCGGTGGCCGTGCATCCCGACGACCAGCGGTACCGCGACTTGGTTGGCGAGACGGTGGTGCTGCCGCTGCTCGACCGGCCGATCCCTGTCGTCGCGGACAGCCACGTCGACCCCGAGTTCGGCACGGGCGCGGTCAAGGTCACCCCCGCCCATGACCCCAACGACTACGAGATCGGGCAGCGCCACGGCCTGGACGCTGTGGACATCTTCACCGACGACGCCCACGTCAACGCCAACGGCGGCCCCTATCAAGGGCTGGGGCGCTTCGAGGCGCGGTCCAAGGTGAAGGCTGACCTCGACGCGGCCGGCTTGCTGGTCAAAGTCGAGGAGCGCATGCATCCCGTCGGGCACTGCTCGCGGTGCGGCGCCGTCGTCGAGCCGCGGCTGAGCGACCAGTGGTTCGTGCGCGTCGCGCCGTTGGCCGAGCGCGCCGCGCAGGCGGTCCGCGACGGGCGCGTGGCGTTGATTCCCGAGCGCAACGCCAAGGGATTCCTGAACTGGCTGGACAACCTGCACGACTGGTGCATCTCGCGGCAGCTGTGGTGGGGCCATCGCATCCCGGCCTGGTACGACCGGGAAGGCGGGATCCACGTTCTCGCCGAGGACCCGTCGCCGGAGCAGGTCGCAGCCGACGGCCTGCGCCAGGACCCCGACGTCCTCGACACCTGGTTCTCCGCGCAGCTGTGGCCGTTCGTGACGCTGGGCTGGCCGCGGGACACCCCCGAGCTGCGGACCTGGTACCCCACGTCGGTCCTGGTCACCGGCTACGACATCAACACGTTCTGGGTCAGCCGGATGCTGATGATTGGCCTGCACATTCTCGGCGAGGTGCCCTTCCACGCGGTGCTCAACCACGGGCTCGTGCGGGATCGCCATGGTAAGAAGATGTCCAAGTCGTTCGGCAACGTCATCGACCCGCTGGGCCTGATTGACCGCTACGGCGCCGACGCGCTGCGTTTCTCGCTGCTGCGGGGGGCGACGCCGGGACAGGACGCGCCACTGGCCGAGGAGTGGGTCGAGGGCGCGCGGCGGTTCGCCAACAAGCTGTGGAACGCGGCGCGCTTCGTCCTCGGCCGGCTGCCGGACGGCAAGGGCGTGCCGGCCGCCTTCGACGAGGTGGCGTTGCAGATCGAGGACCGCTGGCTGCTGTCACGACTGGAGACCGCCCGCGCCGCCGCTGAAGAGGGGTACGCCAGCTACGACCTGGCCAGGGCGGCCCGTGCGCTGTACCACTTCGCCTGGGACGAGTACTGCGACTGGTACCTGGAGCTGGCCAAGCCCCGAGAGGGCGACCGGGCTGCCGCGATGGTCCTCACGTACGGGCTTGACAACCTGCTGCGGCTGTTGCACCCGCTGATGCCGTTCGTCACCGAGCAGATCTGGCAGGCGCTGTGGCAGCCTTCGGGCGACAGCCTGATGTGCGCCGCCTGGCCGAGCCCGCAGCCAGGCCACCACGACCCAGACGCCGAGGCGGCGTTCGACGCGGTGGCCGACGTCGTCACCGAGCTGCGCAAGTTCCGCGCCGACCACGGTCTGGCCCCCTCCGCGCGCATCGACGTCGTCGCCGCCGTCTCCGATTTGCAACGGCAGCGGACCGCCGAGGGTCTGGACGGCATCCGGCGACTGGCCGGGGTCGCGTCATGGATCTTCGCCGAGGACGCGAACCAGGCCGACGGCGGTCCCGTGGGTAAGGTGGCGGTCGCCGGTGGCGAGCTGTACGTGCCGCTTGCCGGGCTGGTCGATCTCGACGAAGAGCGCGAGCGCCTTCGCCGGGAGCTCGCGCGAGCGGTGTCGGAGTCGCAGCGCGCCCAACGCAAGTTGAGCAACAGCGGCTTCGTGGCGAAGGCGCCCGAGGCCGTGGTCGAAGCCGAGCGCAGCAAGGTCGCCGAGTGGGAGGCAGCGGTCGCCAAGATGACGGCGCAGCTCGCCGCGCTGGGCTGAGTCCCGCCGGCCTGGCCGAAGCCCTCGAAGCCCTGGCGCTGCGAGGCCTGGCTGACGCTGCCGAAGGTCTGCTTGGGGGCGCTCCCGCTGCCGTCTGCGCGACGTTTGGCCGCTGGTCACGAACCGGGGAGCGCGAGCTGCCGTGGCTGGCCGGTCTGTGCTTCGCCGCCCTGGCTCCCGTCGGCGCTGTCGCCCCTCGCCAACACGACGCCTGGGTGGCCGGACGGCTGCTGGTGGGTGCCGAACAGGATGCGGTGCGCGCCCGCTCGGCGGTGGTCGGCTGCCGCGCCTTCGGGGCCCTGTGGGCGGGCGCGACGGTGGACGATGAGCTGGCCGACCGGCTGCTGCGGGCGGTGCGGCGGTTCTTCGACCAGCTGGCCGACGGCTACGCCGCGCTGCATCCTGTGGTGTTGGCCGGCCGTCACGCACAGGCCGTCTCCGCCGCGCACGAGCTGGAGGGTCAGCTCGACCCGCTGTGTGACAAGATCCGGCAGCTGGCGCTGGCGGTCGCCGCGCTGCGGCCTGATCTCGTGCCGGCCCCCGTGCGTCTGGAGCGGGCCCACCCGCGACCGCGGCCTAGTGAGGAACCGGCTGCCTGGCGGGTGCCGTTCGCTCCGCGGCTGCCGCGCGAACCGGTGTGGCGGACCTTGCTCGCGGTCGCCTTCGCCGCGGTGGCCCTGGCCACCGCCTGCGCGGTGCTGTGGCTGGTGCTACACGGCTGGCCGGGGCGGACGCCGTCGTTCTTCGGTTGAGGGCACATTAGACTCGCACCCGTGCTCGACGAGTCCTCCTACCAGGCGATGGTCCGCACCCTGTTCGCGCGACAGCCCGCGCGCATGCTGCCCGGCCTGGAGCGCATCAGCGCGCTGGTGGAGCTGCTTGGCCGGCCCGACCAGTCCTACCCGTGCGTGCAGGTCACCGGCACCAACGGCAAGACCACCACCACGCACATGATCTCCTGCCTGCTGGGTGCGCTGGGCCTCAAGGCTGGCGCCTACACCTCACCGCACCTGCAGGACGTGCGCGAGCGGATCCGCGTGGCCAACGAGCCGATCAGCCGCCAGGCGATGGTCGACGGGATGGACTACCTCGCACCGTTTGTCGCCGAGGTCGAGGCCAGCCACCCCGAGGGCGTCAGCTTCTTTGAAGTGCTGACCGCACTGGCCCTGAACCACTTCGCCGACGCGCCGGTCGACGTCGGCGTGCTGGAGGTCGGACTCGGCGGCCGTTGGGACGCCACCAACGTCGTCGAGGGGCAGGTCGCCGTGCTGACCGACATCAGCCTGGACCACGCCGAGCTGGGGTCGACCCTGGCCGCGGTGGCGGGGGAGAAGAGCGGCATCATCGACGATGGCGCCGTGGTGGTCTCGGCGCCGCACCCCCCCGAGGCGATGGCCGTGGTCGAGACCGCCGTGCGCGAGCGCGGGGCGCAGCTGACCTTGGCCGGGCGCGAGTTCGGCCTGACCGACCGCCGCGCGGCGGTCGGCGGCCAGCAACTGTCGCTGCGCGGCGTGACCGGCGACTTCAAAGAAGTATTCCTGCCACTGCACGGCGCGCACCAGGCCGCAAACGCCGCCTACGCGCTGGCTGCGGTCGAAGGCTTCCTCGGGTTCGCCGGCGGCCTGGACCCCGACGTCATCCGTGCCGGCTTCGCCGCCGTGCGGTCCCCAGGCCGTCTGGAGGTCGTCCGCCGGGAGGGCCTGGCTCCGGTCGTCCTCGACGGCGCCCACAACCCGGCCGGCGCCCACAGCCTGGCGGTGGCGCTGGACGGTGAGTTCGCCTTTCGCCACCGGGTCTTCGTGCTGGGCGTGCTCGGCGACAAGGACGTCGAGGCGATGGTCGGCGAGCTGCTCGGCGTGGCCGACCATATCGTCGTCACCGAGCCGCCCTCGGGCCGTGCCGCTCCGGCCGACCGGCTCGACAAGGCCGTCCGCGGCAGCGGCCGCTCGGTGGAGGTGGCCAGCGACGTTAGCGAGGCGCTGGAGCTGGCCACCGGGCTGGCGGCGGCCACCGATGTCGTGGTGGTCACCGGCTCCCTGTACACCGTGGGCGCCGCCCGCGACGCCCTGGGCCTGGAACCCGCATGAGTGGCTCGTAGTTGGAGCAGCCGTCCGGCCAGCACCGGGCTCGGCCCCGTCGACGACCGGCGCGGCGGATAGCCTTTGCCGCCACAGCAGCCGCCACAGCAGCCGCCACAGCAGCCGCCACAGCAGCCGCCAGACCGGTGGCCGGCCCAACCTCACCGCACAAGGACGTGGAGTACATGAGCGAGCGCACCCTGATCCTGGTCAAGCCCGACGGCGTCCGCCGCGGCCTCGTCGGCGAGGTGATCGCGCGCATCGAGCGCAAGGGGTTGACGCTGGAGGCCCTGGAGCTGCGCACCATCTCCGCCGAGACCGCCCAGCAGCACTACGCCGAGCACGCCGAGAGGTCGTTTTTCAGCGACCTGATCGCCTTCATTACGGGCGGGCCACTGGTGGCGATGGTCGTGGCCGGCGACGACGCGATCAAGGCGATGCGCGCGCTGATGGGTTGCACCAACCCGATCGATGCCCTGCCCGGCAGCGTCCGCGGGGACTTCGCCACCGTCATCGGCGAGAACATCGTCCACGGCTCGGACTCGCCCGACAGCGCCAAGCGCGAGATCGGGATCTTCTTCCCGTAATACGGCGGGTGCGGCCCAATGCCGCAGGCGTTCGACGCCGCGGGCGTCCACAGCCGCGGGAGGGCTGGCTCACCGGGGCTGTCTCCGTTGCGCCACAGTGGCGCCATGAGCCCGTCCTCAAGCAGCGAAGCGGTAGGACACAAGGTCGTCGCCTGCCCCACCTGCACGCCGTCACCGGCGTTCCGCCCTGGCTCACCGGCCGAGCGCTCGCAGGTCAGTTGCCCCGAGGACGCGCTGGCGATCGTTGCGCCGCTGTTGACAGGCCGTGACCGCGAGCATTGCCTGGCGGTGAACCTGGACGTCAAGCACCGGCTGTTGGGCGTCGTCACGGTGTCCATCGGCAGCGTGGACCACACGTTCATGGCTCCCCGCGAGGTGTTCCGCCAGGCGCTGCTGGCCGGCGCTTCTGCCATCTTCCTGGCCCACAACCATCCCTCGGGCGATCCCACGCCAAGCGCCGACGACCGCCAGGTGACCCGTAGGCTGGCCCAGGCAGGCGCGACGCTGGGCGTCGATCTGCTCGACCACCTGGTCGTCGGTGACCCCGAGTGGATCAGCTTGGCCCGACTCGGCATCCTATAGAGCCTGGCCGCAAAGGGCTGGAGTTCGCGAGATGGCGTCGCTACTGGTACGACAGGGGCGCGACGTTCTGCAACGTTGCCTGTTCGCGTAGTAATGTCCGGTATGGCCGCGTTAGACTGCCATCTCGACCCCGCCGACCTTCTCCCCTCCGACTGCTCCACCCGTAGCGATAGGGAAATCCGTGTCGTCCAACGGCCAGACACTCACCGGAGTCCTGCAAGTCTTCGGCCGCGACATCGCGGTCGATCTGGGAACGGCGAACACGCTGGTGTACGTGCGCGGCCGGGGAATCGTGCTCAACGAGCCGTCGGTCGTGGCCATCAACACCAACAACGGTGCCGTCCTGGCGGTGGGCAGCGAGGCCAAGCGGATGATCGGGCGCACCCCGGGGCACATCGTGGCGATCCGACCGCTCAAAGACGGCGTGATCGCCGATTTCGACGTCACCGAGAAGATGCTGCGCTACTTCATCCAGAAGGTGCACCGGCGCCGGTACTTCACGATGTTCAACAAGCCGCGCCTGGTCGTCTGCGTGCCCTCGGGCATCACGGGCGTCGAACAGCGCGCGGTGCAGGAAGCCTCGGTGCAAGCCGGCGCGCGACCACCCGCGTACATCATCGAAGAGCCGATGGCGGCGGCGATCGGCGCCGGACTCCCAGTCCACGAGCCGGCCGGCAACATGGTCGTCGACATCGGTGGCGGCACGACCGAGGTCGCGGTCATCTCCTTGGGCGGGATCGTCACCAGCGTGTCGATCCGCATCGGTGGTGACGAGCTCGACGAGTCGATCATCAACTACGTCAAGAAGGAGTACTCGCTGCTGCTGGGCGAGCGCACCGCCGAGGAGATCAAGATTGCCATCGGCAGCGCGTTTCCCCTTCCCGACGAGAGTCACGCAGAGATCCGCGGCCGCGACCTCGTCAGCGGCCTACCCAAGACGATCATCGTCAGCGGCGAGGAGGTGCGCCGGGCCATCGAGGAGCCGGTCAACTCGATCATCGACGCCGTGAAGAACACCCTCGACCGCACCCCGCCGGAGTTGGCCGCCGACATCATGGACAAGGGCATCGTGCTCACCGGCGGTGGGGCCATGCTGCAGGGGCTCGACGAGCGCCTCAAGCACGAGACGGGCATGCCCATCCACCAGGCCGACAACCCGCTGCATTCCGTGGCCATCGGTTCGGGCAAGTGCCTGGAGGAGTTCGAGGCCCTCAAGCGCGTCTTGATCTCGAGTTCACGCCACTGACACAGCGATGGGGGGCGGTCCGTCTCAGGTGGGGCGGCGGTCCATTTCGGGCTCCGCATGAAGCCTTTTACGCTGCACCCGAAACGGACCGCCTAGTTGCGGGACCGACCGCCCCCGAGCGCCGGTGATGCATGCCTGAACGTCGTACGAGCCGCGGTTTGCTGGCCGTGTTGGTGCTGGTGTCGCTGCTGCTGCTCAGCGTGGACTACCGCCAGGGCGACGTCGGCGTGATCGCGGCCGTCCAGCGCGGCGCGTTGACGGTCTTCGGTCCCGTGGCCGAGGGCTTCGCCACGGTGGTGCGCCCCATCGGCGACGTGTTCTCCTCGATCGGCGCGCTGGGCTCGCTGCGCGACCGCAACGCGGCGCTGGAGTCAGAGCTGCGGCGGTTGCGCCAGGAGCGGGTGTCCGGCGTCGAGCTGCAGCGGGAGAACGACGAGCTGCGCGCGCAGCTGCGGATGCGCCAACGACTCGGCGTCACCACCACCGGGGCGCAGGTCATCGCGCAGCCACCCAACTCCGTGGAACGCTCCGTGCTCATCGACGCCGGCGCCGACAGGGGGCTGGCGCCAGGCATGGCGGTCCTCAACGAGCTGGGCCTGGTGGGCAAGCTGACCGAGGTCACCGCCAGCAACAGCCGGGTGGAGCTGCTCACCAGCCCCAGCGCCGGCTACGGGGTGCGCATCGCCGCCACCGGTGAAGAGGGTCTGCTGACCGGCAGCGGCGCCAGTCCGTTCCAGCTGGAGATGTTCGACCCCGAAGTTGAGGCTGCCAATGGTGATGAGGTTGTCACCAAGCTGTTCGCCGGCACCTCCATCCCCGGCGGTGTCCCAGTGGGCATTGTCACCCGGCGCGGTAACGACACGTCACGCTTCCTGCGCGTGCAGCCCTACGTCGACTTCACCCGCCTGTCGGTGGTGCAGGTCGTCCGCGACTTCCCGAGGCAACCGTCCGAGCTGCCCGCCGAGCAGCGGGTACCCGAGCCGAGGCGGCGCCGACCGCCACCGCCTCGAGCCGGGGGCAACGGGTGAATGCACCTCGGCTGCTGGTCATGGCGGCGGTGTTGCTGACCGCCCTGCTGTTGCAGACCGTCCTGCTGCCCACGGTCGCCGGCTGGCGGCCCGACGTGGTGACGCTGACCGTCATCGCCTTCGCCCTCGCGGACGGCTCGGACACCGGGGCACGCTATGGCTTCGTCGCCGGGCTCAGCGTCGACCTGCTGTCCGGGGGGGCACAGCTGGTCGGGTTAGGGGCCCTGGTGGCGCTGCTGGTCGGCTGGGGCGTCGGACGGCTGCGCCCGTATGTCGGCGCACGCGGCGCTGGTGATGTGGCCGTGGCCGTGGCCGCCGGCGCCATGGGCTTCGCTGTCCACGGGTTGACTGCGCTGCTGCTGGACCTGCGCCAGTTCACCGGTGCCAACGTGGTGCAGGGCGCAACGGCCACGGCCCTGTGGAACGTGCTGCTGGCGCCGGCGATCATCCCCGCGGTACGGCTGCTGTCACGACGCTTTGGCACCGTCGATGGACCGTCGGGGGCTGCCGGTTCCAGCGGTCGCGCATGGTAAAGTCGCGGTTCGTGCGAGCCTCGCGAACCCCCTCCGCCGAGGCGCAGCTGGAGAGCACGCGCCTACGCCTGACCTTCCTGAGCCTGTTGGTGGTCAGCTTGTTCCTGCTGCTGTTCGCACGGCTGTGGTTCCTGCAGGTCATGGCCGGCGACCGGTACGCGAGCCTGGCCCAGGGCAACGCGGTGCGGACCGTGTCGGTCACCGCTCCTCGCGGCAAGCTGCTGGACCGCAACGGCAAGGACATCGTCGTCAACCGCTACGCCAGGGTGGTGTCGGTGCAGCCCGCCGAGATGGGCGAACGGGCCGACGAGGTCCTGGCTGACCTGGCCGATCTGCTCGGCATGTCGCTGCGACAGGTCCGTCGCGAGATCGCCTCGTCCCAGGTCAGCCCGTTGCGACCCAAGCCGATCGCGGTCGACGTGCCGTCCGACATCGTCTTCTACCTGCACGAGAACGCCTCGAGTCGATTCCCCGGGGTGTACGCCGAGACCATTCCCGTGCGCGCGTACCCGCACGGCACCACCGCTGCGCACGCCGTCGGCTACGTGGGTCAGATCAGCGAGAGCGAGCTGGAACAACCGGAATACGAGGGTTACCGCGCCGGTGACGTCATCGGCTGGGCTGGGCTGGAGCGGACCTACGAGGCGCAACTGCAAGGCCACGAGGGGCTGCGCCGGCTGGAGGTCAACGCCAAGGGTGACGTCCTGCGGGAACTCGACGACGTGCTGCCGACACCCGGCTCGGACATCCGCACGACGCTGGACCTGCGGATGCAAAAGCTCACCGAGAAGTCGCTGGCCGAGGGGATCGTCAACGCGCGCTCGGTGGACGACACCGGCAGCGGGCCTGGACGCGGTGGCACCTACAAGGCCCCCGCCGGTGCGGTGGTCGTGCTCGACCCCGACAACGGTGAGGTCATCGCGCTGGCCTCCTATCCCGACTTCCAACCAGAGCGGTTCGTTGGCGGGGTGGACACCCGCTACTGGCGGTGGTTGCAGCACCCCCGCAACGACTTCCCGCTCATCAACCGCGTCGCCCAGTCCAGCTACCCGCCGGGCTCGGTGTTCAAGGTCGTGTCGGCGGCCGCGGCGCTGTCGAACGGCTACGTGACGCCGAGCACCACGGTCCCGTGCCCCGGCTACTGGGACTGGAACGGGCAGATCTTCCGCAACTGGAACCCCGCGGACTCCGGCTCGATGACGATCGACCAGGCCCTGCAGTACTCCTGCGACACGGTGTTCTACGAGTTGGCCCGGCGCATGTGGACCGACGAGCAGCAAGAAGGCGAGCAGCCGCGGGAGCGGTTGTCCTCGCAGGCCAAGGCCTGGGGGTTCGGTGCGCTGACGGGCTTGGACCTGCCCAGCGAACGCGCGGGCGTCGTCCCGGGCCGCAAGTGGAAGCAACAGTTCTGGGAGGACAACCGCCGCAGCTACTGCACCCAGGCCAAGCGGGCACCCGACGACAGCGACGCACAGGCGCTGTTCGTCGACCTGTGCCAGTACGGCAACACCTGGCGCGGGGGCGACTCGGTGAACATGTCGATCGGTCAAGGTGACCTGCAGACCACGCCCCTGCAGATCGCCAACGGCTTCGCCGCGATCGCCAACGGCGGCACGCTGTACCGGCCGCATGTGGCCAAGGCAATCGTGCAGCCGGACGGTTCCGTGCGCCGCATCAAGCCCAAGGTGATGGGCAAGCTGCCCGTCAGCGCCAAGCACCGCAACCTCATCGCCGAGGGGCTGGAGAAGGTGACCGCCGAGGGCACGGCGGCCGGCACCTTTGCCGACTTCCCCCTGAAGGTGGCGGGCAAGACCGGTACCGCCGAGTTCAAGCCGAAGCAGCCGTTCGCATGGTTCGCCGCCTACGCACCCGCAGACGACCCGGAGTACGTGGTCGTCACCATGGTCGAGGAGGGCGGCGGCGGCAGCGTCAACGCCGCGCCTATCGCGCGCCGGATCCTGGAGGGCCTGCTCGGCCTGGACACCACCGAGATCGAAGCCGGATTGGCGACCGACTGATGAGCCGGCGGCTGCGACCATGAACCAGATCGCCTGGGGTGACGACCGTTCGGGGCGCCTCGCCCGCGAGGCGGTGGGCCGCCAGTGGTCGACGGCGTACGCGCCGACCCGGCACATCGACGTTGTCCTGATCCTGACGGTGCTGGCGATGTCAGGCTTCGGGCTGCTGATGATCTACTCGGCGACCTTCCACCGCCTGGAACGCCAGGGCATCGACGCGATGTTCTACGTCAACCGCCAGGTCGTGTCGCTGGGCGTAGGCCTGATCGGCATGGCCGTCGTTACGCTGTTGGACTACCGCTCGTATCGTGCCTGGTCGCCGCTGTTGTACGTCGGCTCGCTGGTGCTGCTGACCTACGTGCTGTTCAACGGCACGGTCATCAACGGCTCGCAGGCCTGGCTGGTCATCGGCGCGTTCCAGTTCCAGCCGTCGGAGTTCGCCAAGGTGTCGCTCATCGTCATGCTGGCGGCGCTGTTCCACGAGCGCCGTGAGTCGGCGCTGGGGTTGCGGGCGTTGGTCGAGGCCCTGGCCATCGCGGCGGCCCCGATGCTGCTGATCCTGGCCCAACCCGACTTCGGCACGTTCCTGGTGTTCGTGGCAATCGTGTTCGGCGTGCTGCTGCTGGCGCGGGTGCGGGTGCGGTTCATGCTCGCCCTGACCACCATCGGCCTGCTGTCGTTCGTGGCCGTGCTGCAGTCGGGGGCCCTCGCCGACTACCAGGTCGACCGCCTGACGTCGTTCATCAACCCCGAAGATGCCGACCCGCTCGGCGCCGCGTACAACGTCAACCAGGCCCAGATCGCGGTCGGCTCGGGCAGGTTCGCTGGCCAGGGCCTGTTCTCGGGCACGCAGACCAAGCTGTCCTATGTCCCGGAGAACCAGACGGACTTCATCTTCACGGTGGTGGGCGAGGAACTCGGCTTCCTCGGCTCGGTGCTGATGCTCGTGGGCTTCGTGGTGGTGTTGTGGCGGGCGATTCGGATCGCCGCGATGTCCCGCGACACCTTCGGGACGCTGCTGGCTGGCGGCGTCATCGCCGTGTTCGGGTTCCAGGTCTTCATCAACGTTGGCATGGCCATCGGGATCATGCCCGTCACTGGCCTGCCGTTGCCGTTCGTATCCTATGGCGGCACCAGCCTGATCGGGTCGTTCTTGATGGTGGGGCTGCTGCTCAACGTCCACATGCGGCGCTTCAGCTGACGTCGCGGCGGTCTCGATGGCACGAGGCAGGTCGCGACCCTCGAGGAAGAGTTGAGGGACGCGCTTCGGTACACTCGGGTGCACCAGGGGTGACCGTCGCCCCCGGGTCAACGCAGATGCGGCCACGAGGCCTGGGCATCGGCCAACAACCTTTAGCCATGAACACTTCACCCGCATACGAGTCGGTCTGGCCCCGTTTGGAGCCGATCCTGACCAGCGTGCGCAAACCGGCCCGTTATGTCGGAGGCGAGGGCAACATCGTGGTCAAGGACCACGCCGCCGCCGACAGCCGCTGGCTGCTCGTCTATCCCGACGCCTACGAGGTTGGTCAACCCAACCAGGGTGTGCAGATCCTGTACGAGGTGCTCAACGAGCGGCCAACGACCGTCGCCGAGCGGGGTTACGCCCCGTGGACGGACATGGAAGCCGTGATGCGGGCCGAGGCGATTCCATTCTTCAGCCTCGAAACCCACCGCCCGATGCGCGCCTTCGACGTCGTCGCGTTCAGCCTCGCCGCCGAGGTCGGCTACAGCAACCTGCTGGCGTGCCTGGATCTGGGCGGTGTGGCGCTGCGTGCCGCGGATCGCGCCGACGACGACCCGGTGGTGATCGTGGGTGGCCACGCGGCGTTCAACCCCGAGCCGCTCGCCCCCTTCGTGGACCTGGTCTGCGCGGGAGACGGTGAGGAGTTCGTGCTCGAGGTGGACCAGGTCGTCAAGGCCTGGCGGCGTGACGGGGGCTGGAACCGGGAGCGGCTGTACGCCGAGCTGGTGAAGATCCCCGGCGCCTACGTGCCAGCGTTCTACGAGGCCGAGTACAGCGCAGCCGGGGGGTTGCGAGGCACCTTCCCGCGGCGCTCCGGCGTGCCCTACCGCATCCCTAAGCGCACGGTGTCCGACCTCGACGCCTGGCCGTATCCCAAGCGCAGCATCGTCCCGTTGACCGAGACGGTGCACGAGCGCTACTCCGTGGAGATCTTCCGCGGTTGCACCCGTGGCTGCCGCTTCTGCCAGGCCGGGATGATCACCCGTCCCGTGCGGGAGCGCTCGCGCGAGACGGTCAAGCAGATGGTCGCCAACGGGGTGGCCAACACCGGTTTCGAGGAAGTTGGCCTGCTCAGCCTGTCCTCGGCCGACCACTCCGACATCCTGGGCCTGTGCGGTGACCTGGCCGACGCGTACGAGGGCACGTCGACCAGCCTGTCACTGCCTTCCACACGGGTGGATGCGTTCAACGTCACGCTCGCCGACGAGCTGACCCGCAACGGCCGCCGCACGGGGTTGACCTTCGCCCCCGAGGCCGGCACCGAGCGGATGCGGCGCGTGATCAACAAGATGGTCAGTGAGGCGGACATGCTGCGTACCGCCGAGACTGCCTTTGCCAACGGATGGCGGCACCTCAAGCTCTACTTCATGATCGGCCTGCCCACCGAGACCGACGAGGACGTCCTCGGCATCGCCGAGCTCGGCCTCAAAGTCCTCGCTGTGGGTCGCCAGCACGGCCGCCGCAACAAGGTGACCGTGTCGGTGGGCGGCTTCGTCCCGAAGCCGCACACGCCCTTCCAGTGGGCCGCGCAGGACACCCCCGAGGAGTTGCAGCGCAAGCTGGGACTGCTCAAGCGCCGCGTGGCCAGTGACCGCAACCTCAACCTGCGCTACCACGACCCGCGCCCCAGTGTCATGGAGGGCCTGCTGGCCCGCGGTGACCGCCGGGTGGCGGACGTGGTGCAGCGCGCCTTCGAGCTGGGGGCGCGCTTCGACGGCTGGGATGAATGCTTCGACCTGGGAATCTGGCGGCGCGCCGCCGACGAGGTCGGCGTCGACATCGCCTGGTACACCCGCCGGCAGCGCGACCCCGACGAGGCGTTCCCATGGGACCATCTCGACTCCGGGTTGGAGCGCGAGTGGTTGTGGTCGGACTGGCAGGCCGCGGTCGAGGCCGGCTCAGAGCTCGAGGATTGCCGCTGGACCCCCTGCTACGACTGCGGGGTGTGCCCTGGGCTGGATCTGCAGCACCAGACCGGGCACCTGCCGATTTTCAGTGGCGGCTAGCGACACCAGCAGCCAAGCGCCCGCCGACCAAGCCCCTCGCGGCAGGGGTGACACCGTCGCGAGCCGTATTCGCGTCCGCTACAGCAAGACCGGCAAGCTGCGCTTCATCTCGGCCATCGACCTCGGCCGGATCTGGGAGCGCAGCCTGCGCCGCGCGCAGCTACCCATCGCCTACAGCGAGGGCTTCTCGCCACACCCGAAGGTCAGCTTCACCGATGCCTTGCCACTGGGGTATGCCTCCACCGGCGAGTACGCGGAGCTCACCTTCGCGGGGCCGATCCCGCTGCAGCCGGCGATCACGGCGCTCAACGCGGCGTTCCCCGAGGGCATCGCGGTACGCAGGGCAGTCGCCGTGGCCGACGGCGACCCGAAGCTGGCAACATGGCTGTTGGCGTCCTGTTGGGACGTGGCCTACCCGACGGGCGCCGACCTGACCGCAGCTGTCGCGGCGACCGGACAGGCCGAGTCCTTGCCGGTCGCCCGCGAGCGCAAGGGCGAGCCGGTAACGGTCGACCTACGTCCTGCAATCCACCAGATCTCCGTTCATGGCGCGCGCGTGCGCGTGACCTTGCACCACCTCCAGGTGCCGGTGCGACCCACCGAGGTCGACCTCGCCCTGCGATCCACCGACCCGGCGCTGCCCCCGCCCGCACTCGTCGTGCGCGTGGCCCAGGGGCGCCCGGTAGCAGAGGGCCTCGTCGAGGCCCTCAGCGGCGAGCTCGTCGAGCCGCTGCATCCCATCGACATGAGGCTGCCCACGTGACCGACACCGCCCGATCCAACAACGACAACACAGAGGCCACCGACGACCAGGGGGTCCGCACCCGCACCCGCACGCGAACCCGCCGTCCCCGGGATCAGGCGCCGGACCCGACTGTGGGGCTGACCGGCGCCCCCCAGATCCCGCCAGCCACCGCCGCGGAGCCACCCTCGGCGACGGCCGAGTTGCGGACCGCCGAGTTGCGCATCGCCGACGCGGCCCCGACCGACGAGGAGATTCCCGCCTCCCGTCAGGACAGCACCGTGGTGCGCCGCCGTCGCCAGCGTCGCGGGTCGGCTGGCCCTCGGGGCCGCGCCGAGACTGCGCAGCAGCCCGGTGCCGCACCGGCCGACGCTCCCGCGCCGTCTGAGGTGGCGCCCCCCAAAGCGGCCAAGGCCGCCGACACGGTGGCGCCCTCAGAGCCGGCCGAGCCCACCGACATCGCCGATGCCGCTGCCGCCGGCGTGCCCGACGCCGAGGCCGCCTCCTCGGCGGACGCTGAAGCCGTCAGCGGCGACGCCGCCAGTGCCGATGCCACCGGTGAGCAGGGCGACAGCCGCCCCCCGCGCTCCCGGCGCTCGCGCCGGCGCGGGGGGCGGGGCCGTGGGCGGCGGGGCTCCGGCCGCACTCGTGAGTCGGCAGCCGGCGATGAATCGGCGGCAGCGGCTGAGACGCCCGTTCATGCCGCGCCCGCCGATGCCGCGCCTGCCGACGCGGAGACGGCCGAGGAGACCGCCTCGTCTTCGACCCGGCTGCAAGCACGCACCCGCAGCTCGCGCGGGCGCAGCGCCACGCGCTCCACGCGCGGCCGCGCGACGGACGCTGTGCGGACCACCCGCCGTCCGCTCGGCGGCGTCAGCGAGGAGACGCGCCGCGCGATCACCGAAGGCCCGCCCCGCCGCATGATGGTGACGGTCGGCGAGGAGCGCACGCAGATCGCCGTGTTGGAGGAGCGCATCCTCGTCGAGCACTACGTCACTCGCCGGGAGGACGTGTCCTACGTCGGCAACATCTATTTCGGCCGGGTGCAGAACGTCCTGCCCGGCATGGAGGCGGCCTTCATCGACATCGGCAAGGGGCGCAACGGTGTCCTGTACGCCGGCGAGGTCAACTACGACGAGGCCGATCTGGAAGGCGAGCTGCCGCGCATCGAGCAGACGCTCAAGCCGGGCCAGTCGGTGCTCGTCCAGGTGACCAAGGACCCGATGGGCACCAAGGGTGCCCGGCTCACCCAGCACCTGTCGATCGCCGGGCGCTACTGCGTCCTTGCCCCCGGCGAGGACATGCTGGGCATCAGCCGCAAGCTGACCGACGACGAGCGAGAGCGGCTGCGCAAGATCCTCAAGGGCCTCAAGTCCGAGGGCTACGGGCTGATCGTGCGCACCGCCGCCGAGGGCGCCACCCGTGAGCAACTCGAGGCCGACGTCGCCCGGCTGGGCCGGATCTGGGATCAGGTCAGCGCTCGCGCCGAGCAAGCCAAGCCACTGGAGGCGGTCTACGAGGAGCCGGGCCTTGTCATCCGCGTGATCCGCGACGTGTTCGGTTCGGAGTATTCGCAGCTGACGGTGGACTCCGAGGAGTTGGCCAGCCAGGTCCGGACCTACCTCGGCGATGTCAGCCCCGAGTTCGTCGACAAGGTCTCGGTGCACACCGGCGAGGACAACATCTTTGACGCCTACGAGATCACCAATCAGATCCGCCGGGCGCTGGAGCGCAAGGTCTGGCTCAAGTCGGGGGGCTACCTCATTGTCGAGAAGACCGAGGCGATGTGGGTCATCGATGTCAACACCGGCAAGTTCGTTGGTGAGCGCAACCTCGAAGAGACAGTGCTGCGCAACAACATCGAAGCGGCCACCGAGATCGCCCGCCAGCTGCGGTTACGCGACATGGGCGGGATCATCGTCATCGACTTCGTCGACATGCTGGTGCCTGCCAACCGCGACGAGGTGCTCAAGCGCTTCCGCCGTGAGCTGGCGCGCGACAAGACCAAGTCACGTGTGATGGAGATCTCCAAGCTCGGTCTGGTGCAGATGACGCGCAAGAACGTTAGTCAGGGTCTGCAAGAGAGCTTCACCACGCGCTGTGACGTCTGCGAGGGGCGTGGCGCACGCATCGTCGAGTCGATCGTCTAGTGGACTGGCCCGTTCGCCTGCTGCGTGCCAGCCAACTTGGTCCCGACTACCCACGCGCGTGGGATGAGTACACCGTCGACCAGATCACCTCCCGCTGCCTATCCCGACTACGCACGCGCGTGGGATGAGTGGGCCGGCAGTGACGACCGTGAAGCGTGGGAGTCGGCGCTCGCCGACGGCCTGCCATCGACCCCCTCGGTGCGTCGCGGAGAGATCCGCAGCACCCCAACTAGAAGGGTTGGTCACGATAATGTGACCAACCCTTCTAGTTGCTTGGTCCGCAGCCCGGCGTGTGCGTCCGGTGCCGACCACGTGGTGGCACACGCGTGCGTCAGAAGTCGAACGGGGTCCACGGCATCGCGTCGGTGCGAAACAGCGCGTCGGCGCGGCTGACCGCTCCGGGCGTGTGCTCGGCGACCAGCCCAGCCAAGGCCAGGCGCCGGAAGCTGACCGCTCCCGGATAGGCCGTGGCCAGCTCGCGGGTGTCGAGGGTCAAGTCTGGTTTGTCGTCGGTACGGGTGCACGAGGCGCCGTCCCCGGACGCCTCCAGCCGCCAGCGACCGGCGTTCCAGTCACACACCGGGTCGAGCACCTGCAGCACAAGGCTGCCCTCGGCCGCATAGCGGCGTACGCCGAGGCTGACGTCGAGCTGGGTCAGTCGCAGGTAGAACGGCTCACCGCCGCGCAGGCGCAGGCGCAGCGGCTCGGCCAGCAGCACGCTCAGGAGCTCGTCGGCCGGGCGCAGGTCCGCCTCGATCACGCCGACCAGGTCGACGTCGAAGACGAACTGCCACAGCGCGCGGTAAGCCTCGACGTCCGCGGCAACCAGCTCAATCACCCGCAAGAGCCCGTGGGGCACGTCGTCGTTGCGGCCCTGCGTCGGGCAGCCGCTGCACCGCGGCGTCGCCGGTGAGCATGTCGATGCGCTCACGCGGCGGCCTGCCGGAGGCGAACCGCGCCGCCTGCCGGTCGATCGACAGGGACACCGTTGGAATGGCGGGTCCGTACCCGAAGCGTCCGTAGATGCCGCTTTCGGACGCCGGCAGCGCGGCCAGCGGAACGCCGCCGGCGGCCAGGTCGTCGAGCTGGCGACGCATCATCGCCGCGAGCAGCCCCGAACGGCGATGGCCGGTGCGCACGCCCACCGCCGTGATACCGGCGCAGCCCAGCTGACCACCGCCCGGAACTGTCATCGAGAACGGATAGGCGGCGGTGGTGCCGACGACCTGATCGCCGTCGAACACGCCGTAGGTCCGGTCCAGGTCGGTGAGGCTGCGGTACGCGCCCAGGTCCTCGTCGTTGACCTCCACGCCGAACTGCCGGCCGACCGCGTGCGGCCACGCCGTGTACTCGTCGCCGGGATCGTGCGCAGCTCGAGGCCTGAAGGCAGCTGGCCTGCCATCAGAACTCCTGGGGACACCATGGCGCCGGGTCGGTGGCGAACAGCAGGTCGGCGCGTCGAGCACCGCCCGGCGTGCACTCCTCGGCGGCGCCCGCGCGCACCTGGCGCGACAGGGGCACCGTGCCAAGGAACGCGGCCGCCAGGCCAGCGGTGGTGACGCGCACGTCGGCGGCGGTGCCGGTCGCAGAACAGGACGCCCCGTCGGGACCCACCTCCAAGCGCCAGCTGCCCGCGTTCCATGGGCACAGATCGTCGATGACGTCCAGGACCACTTCGCCCTCGCGCTCGTAGGCGCGGCCTGCCAGGGCGGTGTCGAGGTGCACCAGCCGCAGCCACAACCCGTCGAAGGTCCACGACCGCAGGCGCCGGGGGTCCGCCAGCAGCAGGGGCAGCTCATCGTCGGTCGGGCGCGCGTTGATTTCGAGCTCGCCGACCAGGTCTACGTCGAACAGGAACCGCCACAGTGAGGCGGCCGCCACGGCATCGACGGCCATGTGTTCGATCACCATCAGCGTGCCGCCGGGCAGCCCCTGCTCGAAGTTTCCCTTGCCCCGGTAGATCACGTACCCGCGCTCGCCCAGCCGGGCAAGCTGGCGACGGCTGTAGCCATCGCGCTCGCCTTCGGGATCGTGGGCCAGCCACGCCCGCCACTCCTGCGGGCTGCGGGTGGGCATGCCCGGGCGTGTGTCGCGCACGGCGTCGTGGATCGCCGGGAAGGTGGCCAGGGCTTCCTCGACGTCGACGAACCGTAGGCCCCGCTCGAACGCGACCCCGTCCCGGAACCGGGTGTGCGTCGCCGCGAGCTTGGAGTACACGACGGGCGCGGCCATCCCGTAGCCGTAGCGGCCGTAGATGGGCGCCTCCGCGGCGAACAAGCCGGCCAGTGGTTCTCCCGCCTTGGCGACATCGGCGAGCTGGCGAGCCATCATCGCTCGCAGGATCCCTCGACGGCGGTGCGTCGGCAGCACGCCCACGGCCGTCAGTCCACCCATGCGCAGCTCGCTGCCGGGCACGGTGAGCCGGTAGCTGAGGGTGCCCGCGGTGCCCACGATGTCGTCGCCGTCGAAGACGGCCAGCGTGCGGTCCAGCTCCGTGATCTCGCGCCAGCGTTCCAACGCCTCGTCGCTGGGCTCTTCGAAGAACGTCGTCTCCGTGGCGCGTCCCCAGGCGATGAACTCCTCGGCGGTGATGGGGCGCATCGTCAGGCCGTCGAACTCGACAGCGGTCACGTGTGATCCGTCTCCTCGACCACAGCCTTGGGGCCCTCGCCGCCGGCGACCAGGCAGGCTCGCACCAGGTCGCGGGTGGTGGTCTGATCGCCTTCGCGCAGCTGCGCGGCGGCATCGACCACGACGTCGAGCCCGGCGTCCCAGCCGGGTTGGTCGCCACGGCCGCGACGCTCCAGATCCGACCGTGCCAGCGCCAGCGCCTCGGGGTCGGGCAGCAACGCCGCCCCGTCGGCGTCGGGTGCGGCGGCCACGGCCAGCAAGAGGGCCACGGCACCGCCGGCGATCGCTCGGACCTGGGCCACGACGCGCGCCGCCGGCTCGCTGAGGTCGGGGACACCGGCGGGCGACAGCCCATAGGTCTCACCCATGCCGGGGGGCTCACCGAACACGTCGTCGACCAGAAAGCCATCGAGGTCGCGGTCGTAGCCGGCGCCCGCAAGCAGATCGGCGACGTCGTCGGAGCCAACCACCAGGGCGGCCTCCAGCAGGTCGACGGTCGTCGCGGCGCGCCCGGCCGAGTGCGCGACAGCGGTGCGCACGGCGGTGTCCAGCAGCGGTGCTGGCACCGACACGGCGCGCTCGGTCAAGGCGGCGGCCGCCGAGGAGCGGTTGCGCAACCGCCGGCCGGCCTCCCCCTCGCTCTCCACGGCCAGCGCCGCCAGCAGATCCGCCACGGTGGCGTGGCGGTCCGAGGCCAGCGCAGCGGCACGCGCCAGGCTGACGGCGACGAGCGCCTGATCGGTCAGCCGGGGTTGCATGCCAGTACTCCTTTGACGGGCAAAGCGCGCGATCCTACACTGGCGGTCCGGTGCGCTGCGGCGCGCCTTCTTTCTGCCACTTCAGGAGAACCCATCGTGTACGCCGTCATCGCCACCGGCGGGAAGCAGTACCGCGTCCAGGTCGGCGACACCCTCGACGTGGAGAAGCTCGTCGCCGACGATGATGGCTCGGTCGCCCTGCGGCCGCTGCTGCTGGTCGACGACGACGGGTCGGTCACCTCGGGCAAGGACGATCTGGCCTCGGCCTCGGTGAAGGCCGTGGTCCTCGATCAGGTCAAGGGCCCCAAGCTGACCGTCTTCAAGTACAAGAACAAGACGGGCTACCGCAATCGCAACGGTCACCGTCAGCCGCTGACGCGGATCCGCGTCGACGGCATCAACAAGCAGTAGCGCCCGCCTCAGCGGCGAACGAAGCAAACCAGATCAGGAGGGACCGGCATGGCGCACAAGAAGGGCGGAGGCTCGTCCAGCAACGGGCGCGACTCCAACCCCAAGATGCTCGGGGTGAAGCGCTACGGCGGGCAGGCCGTCACCGCGGGGACCATCATCGTCCGCCAGCGGGGCACCAAGATCCATCCCGGCGAGAACGTCGGCCGCGGTGGCGATGACACGCTGTTCGCGCTGTCCGATGGCAAGGTCTCCTTCCGCAGCTCCGGCAAGCGCAAGTACGCCGAGGTTCACCCGTAGCGTCGGTTAACGCGACACGGTGCCCGACCGGACGTTGACGCCGTGGGCGGCCGGCACGAAGATGTCGGCATGTCCTCAGGTAGCGAAGCGGTAGGACACAGGACCGTGCAACCAAGCGGCATGCCGTGGTCGTCTCCGCGTGCCCCTCGTCTGTTGTTCCCGACTCCCCGCTCGGACCTGCGGCTCAGCTGGCACAGCGAGCGGGATCAGTTCATCGTCAGCCTCTGGCGGGACCAGGAGTGCGTGGGCAGCGCGCCCTTGGCTCCTGCAGACAGCGCCGAGGTGGCGTCGTTCATCGTGACGCACCTGGCCGGCCGCACGTCATGGGGACCTCGGCTGGTCACCGCCGCACTCCCCGAGCGGCGTCAACGCCGCCACCTTCGTTCCTGGGCCGACGCGCTGCGACGCCTTGTAGGACAGTAACTGACGGTTGCGCGGGCTAGGCTCGACGTGATTACCGGCCATGGGTCACCGCGCCGGCAGTCGCGAGCACCGAGGGATCCGGCGCCGGCGCCGGTCCGGGAGGCTGTCATGCAGGTCGTCGACTCACTCGTCGAGCTCGTAGGCAACACGCCGCTGGTGCGGATGAACCGCTTCAGTGCCGGCGTCGCCCCCACCATCCTGGCCAAGGTGGAGTACCTCAACCCGGGCGGCAGCGTGAAGGACCGCATCGGCCTGGCGATGGTCACCGCCGCCGAACAGGCCGGCCTGCTGCGCCCCGGCGGGACGATCGTCGAGCCGACCAGTGGCAACACCGGCGCCGGGCTGGCCATCGTCGCGGCGCAGCGCGGCTACCGCTGCGTGTTCGTGATGCCAGACAAGATGAGCAAGGAAAAGATCGACCTGCTGCGCGCCTTCGGGGCCGAGGTGGTGGTCTGCCCCACCGCCGTCGAACCCGGCGACCCCCGCAGCTACTACCGGACAGCCGACCGGCTCAGCGAGGAGATCCCGGGGGCGTTCCAGCCCAACCAGTACTACAACGACGCCAACCCCGAGGCGCACTACCGTTCCACCGGCCCGGAGATCTGGGAGCAGACCGACGGGCGCATCGACGTGTTCGTCGCCGGCGTCGGCACCGGCGGGACCATCAGCGGCACCGGGCGCTACCTCAAGGAGCGCAACGCCGACGTGCTCGTCGTGGGTGCCGACCCCGAAGGGTCGCTGTACTCCGGCGACGACGTCCGCCCCTACCTCGTCGAGGGCGTCGGCGAGGACTTCTTGCCCGGCACCTTTGACCCCGCCATGGTCGACCGGTACGTGCGGGTCAGCGACCGCGACTCCTTTCTGACCGCCCGACGTATCACGCGGGAGGAGGGAATCCTCGTCGGCGGCTCCTGCGGGACCGCGGCCTACGCGGCGCTGCAGGTTGCCGCCGAGTATCCCGCCGACGCGACCATCGTGGTCCTGCTGCCCGACTCCGGCCGCGGCTACCTGTCGAAGATCTACAACGACGACTGGATGGCCTCCAACGGCTTCTTGGACCGCTCGGGCGCGGCGGCCAAGGTGCGTGAGGTCCT
>Ga0136624_1000146_pt1 | contig 22832 bp, 20 predicted proteins | sample AntDrymUQ4692206_2_FD_104802 | JGI IMG/M metagenome (GOLD analysis project Ga0136624, IMG submission 104802) | Polar desert sand microbial communities from Dry Valleys, Antarctica - metaG UQ469 (22.06) | ecosystem: Environmental > Terrestrial > Soil > Desert | place: Antarctica: Dry Valley... | reverse complement strand
GCGGTCACGGCGCGGCCCCGGGCCGCTCGCGGTCGGCCGCCGGCGCGTCGGCGCCGTCCCCGGCGACCGCCTCGGACGCCGCGCCCGGCAGCGGCAGCCACGGGTGGAGCCCCGCCCGGACCCGGTGCGCGATGGCGACCGCGTCGCCGTCGGCCTCGACGACCACGAAGCGGGCCTTGTTGCGGCGGGCGAGCTGGAGGTATCCCTCGGCGACCTTGCGGTGGAAGGCCGTGCCCTGCCGCTCCATGCGGTCCGCCGTGAGCTGCTCCGCCCACTGCGGGAGCACCGAGACGGCCCCCGGCTCGCCGCCGGCGCGCTTGGTCTCCTCGGCGTGGGCCTTCCGCCGCGCCCGCTCGGTGACCCGGCGCATCCCCTCCTCCGCGTCGAGGCGCAGCAGGATCACGACGTCGGGGAGCACGCCGTCGACGGCCCAGCGGTTGATCTCGAAGACGTCCTCCTCGCCGAGGCCGCGGGCGAAGCCCTGGTAGGCGAGCGAGCTGTCGACGAACCGGTCGCAGACGACCACCTGCCCCTGCTCAAGGGCCGGCCGGATCACCCTGTCCACGTGCTCCGCGCGGGCCGCCGCGTAGAGCAGGGTCTCGGTGCGGTCGTCCATGTCGTCGCCGTCGGGGTCGAGCAGGATGGACCGGATCCGCTCGGCCACCGGAGGACCGCCCGGCTCCCGGGTGACGAGGACGTCGCGCCCCTCCGACCGGAGGGTCGCGACGAGCGCGGAGACCTGCGTCGACTTGCCGGCACCCTCGACGCCCTCGAAGACGATGAACAGCCCCCGGTTGCGGGCCGGGTGGGCGCCCTGCATGCGCAGCGGCCGCTCGGTCTCGTCGCGCACCGCCCGGCGCATCCCGCGCGTGGCCAGCAGGCCGAAGAACAGGGCGACGAGCCCGCCGAGCACCATCGTGATGCGGACGCCCGACATCCGCACGATCCGGCCGGCGGCGAACAACGACGCGGTCCCGATCGTGCCGGCGACGAACGGCGCGATGCCGAGCGCCGCGAACAGCGAGACGCGCGTGCCCGTGTAGAAGGCGGCGAAGGTCCGCGCCCGCGTCTCGTCGCGGGTGTTCTCGTGCAGCAGCGTGTAGCCCTGGACGAAGCTGAGGCCGGCCGCCACGCCGAGCAGGACCCCGACGCCGAGGATGACCGCGAAGTTGGACAGCACCGCCAGGACCGTCGCGATCGCGCCCGTCGCCGCCAGGCAGACGGGGAAGAGCAGCTCCTTGCGCAGCAGCCGGGTCATCGGCTGGACGGCCACGATCCCGGCGACGAGACCCGCGCCGACGGCCGTGATGAGGATCGACCAGTCCGCGGCCGGCCTTCCCAGGGCGGAGTTCACGAACACCGGGCCGAGGCCCACGACCACACCCGCACCGAAGAAGACGCCGACGACGCCGGTGATGAGCGCCCGGATCAGCGGCAGGTCGCGGATGAAGGTGATGCCCTCCCGCAGTTCGGCGACGAATCCGGGGCCCTCGTTGCGCGCCGTGCGCCGGGACGTCTTCGGCAGCGCGAGCTGGGACATCAGCAGCGCGCTGACCAGGTACGTGCACGCGTCGGCGAGCAGGGCCAGGCGTGCCGGCTCGACGCCTTCCAGACCGACCCGCCCCAGCAGCGACGCCACCCCGATCATGGCCGCCGCGAACACGGCGCCCAGCGGGAGCGTCCCGTAGGTCACCAGCAGGTTGAGCTGGTTGGCCTCGGTCAGGTGCCGCTTCTCGATGATGCCCGGCAGCGACGCGTCCTTGGAGGACATGAACAGCAGCGCCAGGCATTCCACGACGAACGTCAGCGCGAACAGCGCCGTGAGGTCGCTCGAGAACGCGATCGCGACGAAGAGGCCGAAACGCGACACGTCGGTGAAGACGATCAGGCGCTTGCGGTCGTAGCGATCGGCGAGCACTCCCGCGATGGGCCCCATCAGCACGCTCGGGAGCAGCCGGGCCATCATCACGCCGCCCAGGGCGAACAGGGCGGGGCGCGTGCCGGGCGCGAACAGCGAGGCCACGAGCGTCTGGAGGGCGACGAAACCCATCCAGTCGCCGAGGCTCGACGTGAAGGACGCGGCGAACCACAGCCGGTAGTTGCGGTTCTGCAACAGCGCCCGGTAGGCGGACGGCTGCGCCCCGCCGTCGACCAGCTGGTCGGTGGCGTCGCTGTCGTGGTCCGGAACGGAGCCCGGTGACGCCGGATCGGAGATGGTTCCTCCCCCGTGTGCCGGCGCGCGCGTCCGGCTGGACGTCAAGGCTAACCCACCGATCGCCGGACAGGCCGCTGGCCGGCGCGGGCACGCGAACCGGTCGAGGAGCCCACCGCCGGCCCGGCCGGGACCGGTGCGGCGAGAGGTCAGCCGGCGGCGGCGTCCTGCCGCCGGGGCACCCACTCGTGGGCGACGGCGCGCGGCGGGTCGGCGTCGACCGGGACCTTGGTCTCGCAGTGGGCGCAGACCGCGATCGGGTTCTTCGCGTTCTTGCGCGGCGGCTTCAGCGGCCCTCCGCAGTTCGGGCACGGCTGCGCGAGCGGCTGCGTCCACATGGCGAAGTCGCAGTCGGGGTACCGGTTGCAGCCGTAGAACGGCTTGCCGTAGCGCGACTTGCGCTCGGTGATGTGGCCCTCGCCGCACTTCGGGCACCCGAACCCGATCCGCTGCTCGACGTTGACGATGCCCTTGCAGGTCGGGTAGTCCTGGCACCCGTAGAACGGCCCGAACCGGCCGTCCCTGCGGATCATCGCCTTGCCGCACTCCGGGCAGCGCACGTCGGAGTCGGGCTGGAGTTCTTCGACGGTCGTGACGTTGCCGTACGCGTCGAGCGGGAGGGTGCCCTTGCAGTCCGGGAACCGGACGCACGAGGCGAACCACTGCCGGCTCTTGCCGGAGAACACCTTGGTCATCGGCGAGCCGCAGTCCGGGCACTGCTCACCCTCGATCGGGATCCGCGGTCGCTCGGGCTTGCGTTCCGCGATCCAGTCGTCGACCTCGGCGAGGAAGCCGGAGACCATCGGGCCCCACGGCTCCCGGCCTCCGGCGATGTCGTCGAGCTCGTCCTCCATCCGCGCCGTGAACGACACGTCGACGACCTCGGCGAAGTGCTGCTTGAGGTACACGACGACGACTTCGCCGAGCGGCGTGGGAAAGAACCGCCGCGACTCCAGGCGGACGTACTCGCGGTTGAGCAGCACCTGGATGATCGACGCGTACGTGGACGGCCGGCCGATGCCGTCGGCCTCGAGCACCTTGATCAGGCTCGACCCGGTGAAGCGCGGAGGCGGGGTCGTGAAGTGCTGCTCGCCGCGGACGTCGACCAGGGTGAGGGTCTGCCCGTCGACCAGGTCGGGAAGCTCGCGGGTCGGGCTGTCGGGATCCTCGTCGTCGTCGCGGCCCTCGACGTAGACGGCCATGTAGCCGTCGAACTTCTGCACCTGGCCGGTGGCCCGGTACCGGAGCTCCCCGCCGTCGCGGTCCGCACCGACGAGGTCGGCGCGCAGCGTGTCGAAGACCGCCGGCGCCATCTGCGTCGCGACGGTGCGCTTCCAGATCAGGTCGTACAGGGCGCGCTGGTCGGTGTCGAGCCGGCCGGCGACCTGGCTGGGCAGGCGGACGGCGCTCGTCGGGCGGATCGCCTCGTGGGCCTCCTGCGCTCCCTTCGTCCTGCCCTTGTACCGCCGCGGCTTGTCGAGCGTGTACCGCTCGCCGTACCGGCTGCGGACGAGGTCGCCGATCTCGGTCAGCGCGGTGTCCGACAGGTTCAGCGAGTCGGTGCGCATGTACGTGATCAGCCCGACGACCTCGCTGCCGAGGTTGATGCCCTCGTAGAGCTGCTGCGCGATGCGCATCGTGCGGCTGGCCGAGAAGCCCAGCTTGCGCTCCGCCTCCTGCTGCAGTGTCGAGGTGATGAACGGGGGCGGCGGCGTGCGACGGGTCTCGCGGCGGGTGACGTCGGTGACCGTCCAGACGCGGACCTCGCGGGTGCGCGCCTTCAGCGAATCGGCGGCGGCCTCGTCGGCGATGAGCAGGTAGCGCGCGTCGGTGCCCTTCTCGGCGCGCTCCTCGAGGTGCTTCGGGTTCGTCACCCGCCTGCCGTCGACGGCGTGCAGGCCGGTGGCGAACCGGGCCCCGTCACGGTCGAAGTCCCCGTCGATCGTCCAATACTCCTGGGCGACGAAGCGGCGGATCTCGTCCTCGCGGTCGCAGATGAGCCGCAGCGCGACCGACTGGACGCGGCCGGCGGAGATGCCGGACGCGACGTTGCGCCACAGGGTCGGCGACAGCCGGTACCCGACGATCCGGTCGACCGCCCGGCGCGCCTGCTGGGCGTCCACCAGGTGCGCGTCGACGCGACGGGGATGGGCGAAGGCGGCGAGGATCGCGTCCGGGGTGATCTCGGCGAACACGACCCGGTTCTCCAGGGAGGTGTCGATCCCGGCGACCTCCGCCACGTGCCAGGCGATCGCCTCCCCCTCGCGGTCGAGGTCCGTCGCGAGAAACACCCGCTCCGCGGCCTTCGCCTCCTTCTTGATCGCGCTGACGTGCTTCGACGACGACTTCGGGACCTCGTATCGCAGGTGGACGCCGCCGTTGCCGACCTCGATCGCGAAGTCGCTGCGGGGAAGGTCGCGGACATGGCCGTAGGAGGCGAGGACCTTGTAGTCCTTGCCGAGGTACTTCTCGATCGTCTTGGCCTTCGCGGGCGACTCGACGATCACCAGGTTCTTCGCCATGGAGGAGCGGCGTTCCCTTCAGAGGTCGTGGCCGTGTCATGCCGACGGATCGGCGGGCCTGTCACGGCGGGGATAGCACGGACGTCAACCCCGCGCGCGCCGGCCGGGTCACCCCGGCTGCCGTGCCAGCTCCGGTGGCGCCGGATCGAACAGCCGGTCGTGGAGGGAGAGAGCGTAGCGGTCGGTCATGCCGGCGACCCAGTCGGTCACCTGCGTCATCAGGTCGGCGTCGTTGTCACGGTAGCTCGCCGGGAGCTGGTCCGGGTGGGCGAGGTGGTGCTCGACCAGTCGGCGGATCACCGCGATCGCCGCCTGCCGGCCCCGTTCGCTGTCCGGCGAGGCATAGACCCGCTCGAACATGAAGTCACGCAGCTCGTGCATGACCTCGAGCAGATCGGGCCGCATGGCGAGCACGTCGGCGGCGACGGTGAAGTCCAGCACCCCGCGCACCATCCGGTCCACCCACAACGTGCCCGGCCGGCCGAGGTATTCCCGGGTCGCCGCCGGGAAGTCCGCCTCGGTCAACAGGCCGGCGCGGATGGCGTCCAGAGCGTCGTGCGTCAGGTACGCGATGCGGTCGGCGTAGCGGACGACCAGGCCCTCCGCGGTGTGCGGCGGGGGGTCGATCCGCCAGGTGTGGGCCCGGATGCCGTCGCGGACCTCCCACGTCAGGTTGCAGTCCTCGAGGGTCTCGAAGATGCGGACGCCCTGGGCGGCGTGGTGCCAGCCGTGCGTGAAGTACGGCGCCAGCGCGTCCTCACCGGTGTGCCCGAACGGCGTGTGACCGACGTCGTGGCCGAGGGCGATCGCCTCGGCGAGCGTCTCGTTGAGCCCCAGCCCGCCGGCGATCGCCCTGGCGACCTGCGTCACCTGCAGCGCGTGGGTGAGCCGCGTGACGTAGTGGTCGCCCTCCGGGTTGAGGAACACCTGCGTCTTGTGCTTGAGCCGGCGGAACGCCTTGGAGTGCAGGATGCGGTCGCGGTCGCGGTCGAACGCCGTGCGGAAGGGGTCCGGCTCCTCGGGCCTCGCCCGCCCGCGCGAGGCCGCCGAGCGGGTCGCAACGGGCGCGAGCGCCCCTTCCTCGGCCTCACGCGCCTCCCGGTCGCGGCGGATGAACATGCCTCCCACGTTCGCACATCTGAGGTTGCCACCGCACAGCGAGCCCGTACGCTGGCAATCAGAGACGTATCAGAGAACCCGGAGCGGAGATGACCACGATCGTGAAGGGCCGGATCGCGGGCCAACCGTTCGCGCTCGACGCCGACCAGGTGCGCCAGGCCGTCGCCGGCGTGCTCCCCGAGCCGCTCCATGAGCACTACGTCGTCATCGACGGCAGGCGCTTCCCGCCCAAGCAGGTGATCGCGGCCGTGACGGGGCTGGACCGCGCCGACTTCACGACCCATCAGGCGCGCCGGACCCTGCGTCGACTCGGCTTCTTGACCGGCCGCCGAGCAACCCCACCTCCACCACCGCCGCCATCGCGCACCGACAAGAGCACGTGGCCGCACCAGGGTCGCGAGGCCGAGGCGCTCCGCCCGTACATGGGCAAGTGGGTGGCGCAGAAGGGGATCGAGGTCCTGTTCGCGGCCGATACCCCCGGGCAGATCTTCGATTGGCTCGAACGCAACGACCAGTACGCGGACGAGATGTTCAAGGTGCCGGAGCCGGGCTCGCTCGCCGAAGGCTGGACTTCGAAGGTCGACATCACCAGGTGGCCGTGAAGTTCGGCTTCAAAGAACTGCCAGGCCGCGACGAGGGCTACCTGCGACCGAGAGTGCCGGTCGTCGTCGAGGGATACGCTCGCGCTCCGCTCGCGTGCCTGCTCGACACCGGAACGCTGCACAACCGCTTCGGAAGGCACGTCGCCGAGGATCTCAGCATCGATCTGACCGGCGGTGAGCGGGGGCGGATCGGCGTAGGCGGCTTGATCACCGAAAGCATCGCCGTACCGGTGGTTCTCCGCCTGGGGGACGCCGTCTGGCAGGCGCCGGTGTGGTTCTGCAACCCGTGGCCGTTCGAGTTCCAGGTGCTCGGGCAGGAGGGGTTCTTCCGCTTCTTCCGCGTCGAGATCCGGGCCGCGACCTACACCGTGGAGTGCACGTTCGAGCCGGCGTAGCGGACCGCGGCGTTTGGCCGCGTGGGACGGGCGTTCCTATACTCGCCACGTTTCCTGCTTCCGGGCTCGGCATCGCCGTGCCTTCGTGCCCCCGAGTCGCCTCTACCGGAGATGTGAATGACCGCAGTGCCCTACCTGAGCGCCCTGACCGCCGTCGGCGCCCTGGTCCTCGCCGCCTACTTCTTCGGGGTGGTCCGCAAGGCCGACCCGGGCAACGCCCGCATGGTCGAGCTCATGGAGGCGATCCAGCAGGGGGCACGCGCGTTCCTGCGGCGCGAGTACACCTACGTCGCGGTGTTCGTGGTCCTGATGGCGGTCCTGATCGCCTCATTCCTCGACTACGGGCGGCCGTGGGGGGCCATCGCCTACGTGTCCGGCGCGGTGCTGTCCGGGCTCGCCGGGTTCGTCGGCATGACCGTCGCCACGATGGCGAACGCCCGCACGACCCAGGCCGCCCGCACCGGACCGCAGCTGGCGCTGCCGCTGGCCTTCCGCGGGGGCGCCGTCATGGGCTTCACCGTCGCGGGGCTGGCCCTGCTCGGGCTGTCGCTGGCCTACATCGTCTTCGTGCAGATCCTCGAGGTCGACCAGGCTTTCCAGGTCGTGACGGCGTTCGGGCTGGGCGCGAGCTCGATCGCGCTGTTCTCCCGCGTGGGCGGTGGCATCTACACGAAGGCCGCCGACGTGGGCGCCGACCTCGTCGGCAAGGTCGAGGCCGGCATCCCCGAGGACGACCCGCGCAACCCGGCGACGATCGCCGACAACGTCGGCGACAACGTCGGCGACGTCGCCGGGATGGGCGCGGACCTGTTCGAGTCCTACGCCGGGTCGATCATCGCGCCGATCGCGCTGGCCGCCTTTGCGTTCGCGGGCTCCTTCCAGGAGCGTGCGGTCCTGTTCCCGCTCGCGATCGGCGCCTTCGGCATGGTCGCGTCGATCCTCGGCGCGTTCACCGTCAAGGCCAAGCCGGACGCGACGAGCAGGGATCTGTCCGGCGCGCTGCACCGCGGCACGAACGTCGCGGCCGGCCTCACCGTGCTGCTGTCGTTCCTGTTCGGCTACCTGTTCTTCAGCGGCGTGGAAGGCGTCGAGAACTGGTGGGGCTTCCCGGTCGCGGTTGTTGCGGGCCTGCTCGTGGGGACGGCGATCGGGTTCGTGTCCGAGTACTACACCTCCGACCACTACGGGCCTGTGCGCAGGATCGCCAAGGCGTCGGAGACCGGGCCGGCGACGACGATCCTGGGCGGAATCTCCGCCGGCATGGTGTCGGTCGCCTCGGCGGTCGTGCTCATCGTCATCGCCGTCGCGGTGGCCTTCTGGGCTGCGAACATCGCGATCCCCGGCGACGACCTCTCGGGCATCTACGGCATCGCGCTCGCCGCCATCGGCATGCTCGCCACCACCGGCGTGGTCGTGTCGGTCGACGCGTACGGGCCGATCGCGGACAACGCCGGCGGCATCGCCGAGATGGCGCACCTCCCCCCCGAGGTCCGCGCGGTCACCGACTCCCTCGACTCGCTCGGCAACACCACCGCGGCGGTCGCGAAGGGCTTCGCGGTCGGCTCGGCGGCGGTGACGGCGCTCGCACTGTTCAAGGCCTTCGAGCAGGCCATCATCGACGCCGGCGGTTCGATCTCCCTCGACATCGGCTCCGTCGCCGTCTTCTCGGGGCTGTTCCTCGGAGCGATGCTGCCGTTCCTCTTCGCGGCGCTCACGATCGACGCCGTCGGCCGCGCCGCGAACAAGATGATCGAGGAGGTGCGGCGCCAGTTCCGCGAGATCCCCGGCCTGCGCGAGGGCCACGAGGGCGTCGTCCCGGAATACGCCAAGTGCGTCGACATCTCGACCAGCGCCGCGCTGAAGGAAATGATCATCCCGGGCGGGCTCGCGATCGTGGTGCCCCTCGTGATCGGCTTCGTGTCGATCGACGCGCTCGGGGGCTTCCTCGCCGGAGCGCTCGTCTCGGGGTTCGCGCTCGCGATCTTCATGGCGAACGCCGGCGGCGCGTGGGACAACGCGAAGAAGTACATCGAGGCCGGACACCACGGCGGCAAAGGCTCCGAACCGCACAAGGCCGCCGTCGTCGGCGACACCGTGGGCGACCCCTTCAAGGACACGTCGGGACCGTCGATGAACATCCTCATCAAGGTCATGACGATCGTGTCGCTGATCTTCGCGTCCGCCTTCGTGTAGGCGACGGCCTCACCGCACCGGCACGCGACCCCACCCGTAGACCCAGGTGACCTCGGGCCGGTCGAGGGGGTCCGGCCTGGTCTCGACCTCCACCTCGCCGTAGCCGGCGCCGAGCAGGAGCGCCCGGAGCTCGTCGGAGGACACCGACGTCGCCCACACCGTCCCGGCGGGCGGATCCTCGACGGGGTCGAGGTTGCCGGCGCCCTGGCGGAAGGTCGCGAAGACGGGGCCCGAGCGCTGCACCCGGCGCAGCTCGGCGAGGGCCGGCCGGATCTGCGCGCGGGGCAGGTGCTGGAGCGCGGCCGGCGCCCAGACGCCGCCGAAGACATCGTCGGGGAAGGGCAGCCGTCGAAAGTCCCAGCGGGCGAGCGAGCCCTTCGGGAACAGCAGGCGGCCCAGGCGCATCGACTCGTGCGAGAGGTCGCCGGCGACGACCTTCAACCCGGCGTCGCGCAGCAGGCGCAGGTCGAGCGCGGGTCCACAGGCGATGTCGAGGACGCGGGCGCCCCGACCCGCCTGACCGGCGAACTTGCGGATCGCGTCCAGCGGACGGTGCTCCCGCCACGCCTCCTGGTACGCCGGTGCCGCGGCGTCGTAGGCGGCGACACTCTGCAGCATCCGGCGTTCCAAGACGGGCGGTCCTTCCTCGAGGCGCCATGACCCCCGATCATCGTAGCCCGACCCCCGGGAAACCCCGGGTCCGCGACTAGGCCGCGGAGCCCAACGCCGCTTATGCTGGTCGCGATGGTCGGCGCGGGCTCGGCGAGATGCCGCGAGACGGGGGGACGCGCCGCCACCACCCGCGGAGGCCGTACCGCCCGCGGTGCCCGTTCCATGCTGCGACGTCACCGCGCTTCCACAGCCGAGGCGGACTGACCGGCTCCGGCCGGTCACGTACGCCAGAGGGCGCCGCCCCATCCCCCGGGGGCGGCGCCCCACTTCTTCACCAGCCCGCACGCCGTCGCCCGGGCCGGTCACCGGCACGCCGGTGCTACCATCCCGCCGCCCATCCGGGGTCCGTGCGGATCCCGAACGGCCCCGGATCCGGCGGCGCGTGCCGCCACGTCGTGGTCGTCGGGCCCACCAGCCGACGACAGGTGAGGCCTGCACGTGGAACTTCCCATCCTTGTCCAGCTCTTCCTCCTCTTCGCCGCCGCGAAGCTGGCCGGCGAGGTGTTCGAGCGGCTGGGGCAACCCGCCGTCATCGGTGAACTGCTCGTCGGCATGGTGCTCGGCGCCGGCGTCCTCGGCGTGGTCGACGTCGCCGAGGAACCGTTCCTCCGGGAATTCGCCGAACTCTGCGTCGTGATCCTGCTGTTCCGCGTGGGGCTGGAGACGCGGCTGTCCGACATCCGCGCCGTCGGCCGGACCGCGGCCCTGGTGGCCGTGGTCGGCGTGGTGATCCCCTTCGGCCTGGGCTACGGCTACTACGTGGCCATCGGGCGCGAGTCCATCACGGCGCTGTTCCTCGGGGCGGCGCTCGTCGCGACGTCCGTGGGCGTCACCGCCCGGGTGCTCGCGGACCTGAGGCTCCTCGGCGAGCGTGAGAGCCGCATCATCCTCGGTGCCGCGGTCATCGACGACATCCTCGGGCTCATCGTGCTGAGCATCGTCGCGGGGGGCGGCGGCGAGGGGGGGATCGACCTCGTCCAGGTCGGCGTGACCGTCGCGCTGTCGACGGCGTTTCTCGTCGTCTTTGGGCTGTTCGGGACGCGGGCCGTCGCGCGCGGCGGCCACCTGTTCGAGCGCCCGCGGCTGCCGAACGCGCCGTTCGCGCTCGCGGCGCTCACCTGCCTCGGCGTCGCCGCGCTCGCGCAGGTCATCGGCCTGGCGGCGATCGTGGGGGCGTTCCTCGCCGGCATGGTGATGGCGGAGACGCCGGACCACTACGAGCTGGAGGCGAAGTTCGAACCGCTCGGGGAGTTCCTGGTGCCGTTCTTCTTCGTGATCACCGGCGCCACCGTCGACCCCACCCAGTTCTTCGGCGGCGGAACGCTGGTCGTCGTGCTCGTCGTGGTCGCGCTCGCGGCGGTCGGGAAGCTGGTCGGGTGCGGCCTGGCCGCCGCCGGGCTCGGGTGGAGGTCGGCCGTCATCGTCGGCGTCGGGATGGTCCCGCGAGGAGAGGTCGGCATCATCGTCGCGAACGCCGGCGAGAAGGCGGGCGCCGTGGATGCCGAGACATTCGCGGTGATCGTGGCGATGTCGATCCTCACCACCCTGATCGTCCCGCCGGTGCTCAAGGTGCTGTTCGCCGACCGACTCGCGGGCCGTCGCGCCGGCCGGGGCGGGTCGCCCGTGCCCGCGGACTGACCGCGGGGCCCGCCGGGGTCAGCCGGCCTCGGCCTCGAGGCCGACGGCGAACCGCATGTGCACCTTCATGCCCTCCCCGCGCAGGAACCGCACGTCGTCGGCAAGACCGCGGATGAGCGTGACGCCGAGGCCGCCCTCGGTCGACAGGTCCTTCTCGGCCGCGGCCTCGGGCGTCTGGGGCTGGAATCCCGGGCCGGCGTCCACGATCGTCACCTCGAACGACCCGCCGGAGGTGGGACCGAACCGCAGGATGACCGGGCTGGAGGAGCTGTACTGCTGATGGGCGACGATCGCGTTCGTGGTCGCCTCGCTCACCGCGATCTTCAGATCCTCGACCCGCTCGTCGACCATCCCCGCCTGACGTGCCGCGACGGTGACGACGAGCCGCGCCAACCCGACGTACTGGACGTCGGAGGGGAGGCGCAACTCGACGTCGAGCATCACTGGGTGTCCGCAAGCGCCTCGTCGAGCGTGTCGAACATCGGGAAGACCTTGGTGAGCCCGGTGATCCTGAAGATCTTGAGGATGCGCTCCTGGTTGCAGACGAGTGCGAGCGTGCCGTCGTGCGAGCGCACCCGCTTCAACCCGCCGACAAGGACGCCCAGGCCGGTGGAGTCCAGGAACTCGACCTTGGTCATGTCGACGATGATCTTGTAGTGCCCCTCGCCGACCAGCTCGACGAGCCGCTCCCGCAGCTTCGGGGCGGTGTAGACGTCCACCTCGCCGCCGACTTCGAGGATGGTGCGGTCGCCTTCCGAACGGTGATCCAACGACAGGTCCACGGACTGCTCCTGGTGCTCGCTAGCCGGACAACACGAAACGACGGTCCCCTGCGGACGGTTCCTGAAGTCGTGCCCGGCCGGGCAGGCGGCGAAACGTCGGACTCCGCGGTCGGGTGTGGGCGCGCCCCGACCGGCCGGCGGCCCGCGTAGCCTTCGCCCGTGGACGGGCGGACGCTGCTGGAGACGCTCGACGCCGAGTTGAGCGCGTCCACGCCCGGCGCCGCCCGGCGGCCGCGGCTGGTGCAAGTGCGCGCACTGCCGGCGAGGGCCGCGCAGACGGTTGCGCTGCCGGGTGACCTCCCCGTCCCGATCCCCGGGCGGCTCCGCCTCGCCGGCATCGAGGCCCTCTACCGCCACCAGGCCGAGGCGCTCGACCACGTCCGCGCCGGTCGCCACGTGGTCGTGGCCACGGGCACGGCCAGCGGCAAGAGCCTGTGCTACCAGCTTCCGCTCCTCGAGCGGCTGCTGCGCGACGACAAGGCGACGGCGCTCTACCTGTCCCCGACGAAGGCGCTGGCACACGACCAGTTGCGGGCATTGCGCAGCTTCCGGCTGCCGCACGTGCGGGCGGCCGCCTACGACGGGGACACGCCGGTCGGCGACCGCGACGCCGTCAGACGCACCGCGAACGTCGTCCTGACCAACCCCGACATGCTCCACGTCGGGCTGCTCCCAGGTCACCGCCGCTGGGGCGACTTCCTGCATCGCCTCGCTCTCGTCGTGGTCGACGAGTGCCATGTGGCCAGGGGCGTCTTCGGGTCGCACGTGGCGGCGATCCTGCGGCGCCTGCGCCGCGTGTGCGACCACTACTCGGCCACGCCGACGTTCGTGCTCGCCAGCGCCACGATCGGCAACCCCGGCGAGCACGCCGCGAACCTGACCGGGCTGCGGGTCGCAGAGGTCCTCGACGACGGTGCTCCAAAGCCGCCGGTCGTCTTCGCCCTGTGGGAGCCGCCGGTCACCGACGTCGGCACGGGCGCCCGGCGCTCGACGCTCGCCGAGGCCGCCGACGTGCTCGCGGGCCTTGTCGAGCGCGGGCCGGCGACAATCGCGTTCGTGAAGTCGCGGAAGGGAGCAGAGCTCGTCGCCGCGGGCGCGCGGCGCGCTCTGGAGCCGGCCGGGCTGGGCGGCACCGTCCTGGCCTACCGCGCCGGACACCTCCCCCAGGAGCGGCGCGCCGTCGAGCGCGGCCTGCTCGACGGCACGCTGCGCGGCGTGGCGGCGACCGACGCGCTGGAACTCGGTGTCGATGTCGGCGCGCTGGACGCGGTTGTCATCGCCGGCTGGCCGGGGACGGTCGCGTCGCTGTGGCAGCAGGCCGGCCGTGCGGGGCGGCGGGGACGTGAGTCCGTGGCGGTGTTCGTCGCGGACGACAACCCGCTGGACCACTACCTGCTCGCGAACCCGGCCGAGCTGTGGGGGCGGCCGCTGGAGGCGGCGGTCGTGGACGTCACCAACCCCTACATCCTTCTTCCCCACCTGCGCTGCGCTGCCTGGGAGCTGCCGGTCGACGCGCGCGAGACGATGTTCTCCGGCCCGGACCGCGCCGGGCCCGCGCTGAGCGGGCTGCTGGCGCAGGAGGTGGCCGACGGCCGTCTCCGGGAGCGCGGCGGACGCTTCTTCTGGTCGGGGCGCGGATCCCCGGCGGCCGGCGTCGGCATCCGCAGCGCCGGCGGTGCGCCGTTCACCATCGTCGACGGCGCGACGGGGGCGCTGATCGGCGACGTCGACGAGGCCCGTGCGTTCCGCACGGTGCACGCGGGTGCGGTCTACCTGCACCAGGGCCAGGCGTACAGGATCCGTGCCCTGGACCTCACCGCCCGGACGGCCGTGGCCGACGTCTTCCGCGGCGACGAGTACACACAGCCGCGGTCGGACACCGACATCGCCGTGCTGCGCGTCGAGCAGGTGGCCGGGTGGGGCAGGTGTCGTATGCATCTCGGCCGCGTCGAGGTGAGCCGCCAGGTCCTCGCCTTCGAGCGCCGGCAGCTGGTGACCAACGAGTCCCTGGGTCTGGTCGAGCTCGACCTGCCCCGCCAGCACCTGCAGACCCAGGCGCTCTGGCTCACGATCCCCGAGCCGGTGCTCGACCTCGCCGGCCTGGGTGGGGACCGGGTGCCCGGCGCGGCGCACGCCGCCGAGCACGCGGCCATCGGCCTGCTGCCGCTGTTCGCGATGTGCGATCGCTGGGACATCGGCGGGGTCTCGACGGCGTGGCATCCGGACACCGGCGAGGCCACGATCTTCGTCTACGACGGGTACGCGGGCGGGGCGGGGATCGCCGAGCGCGGCTTCCGCAGCGGCGACGCCCATCTGCGCGCGACCCTGACCGCCATCTCCACGTGCCCATGCTCGGCCGGCTGTCCCTCCTGCGTGCAGTCCCCGAAATGCGGGAACGGCAACGAGCCGCTGGACAAGGCCGGCGCCGCCGCGCTGCTCCGCGCGGTGCTGGCCGAGCGCGCCGGCTGACGCGCTCGCCGGCCGCGGGCGGGCCGCGGCCGCCGACCCGGAGAGCACCACGGCCGCCGACCCGGAGAACACCACGGCCGCCGACCCGGAGAACACCACGGCCGCCGACCCGGAGAACACCGACCTGGGGAGCACCGCGGCCGCCGACCCGGCCGCCGACCCGGCCGCCGACCCGGCCGGCGACCCGGAGAACACCGATTTGGGGAGCACCGGCCGCCGACCCGGAGAGCACCTCAGCGGTCGACCGCGGGCGCACCGCAGCGGCCGCCCGCGCACTCACCGCCGGGATGATCAGCCGGATGCCCGGGGTGCGCGGGGTCACCGCGACGGTGACCTCCACCCGCAGGGGCCAGCCGGTGGTCCGGACCTCGACCACGCGGCTGCCGTTGGCGGCTGCCGCGTCGGCGGCCGCCCGGCCCACGGCGCCGCCACCGCCCGCGAGCGGGGACTCCGCCATCGCGGCGAGTGCGGCGGCGTCCGCAGCCGTCCGCGCACGTGCGGCCGCCAGTGAAGCGTCCGTGGCCCCGACGAGGACCATGAGGCCGACGCCGGCCGTGATCAGGGCCCCGAGCACGGTGGTGAGTGCCGTTCCACCGAACTCGCTGACCCACCTCGGGCCGCCGTGAGCGAGGGCATGGGCCCTCCAACTCGAGCTGCATTGCTTCGGGGGCGCGGTCATGAGTCCTCGACCCGCATCGTGGCTCGGGCCGGAATCCACAGGGGGGCGCCGAAGAGCGCGAAGGTCCGGCTGCGCAGCTCCAGGCGAGCCGTGACGAGGTCGCCGGGCGACCGGCCGGGCGACGGCGGGCTGAACGACACGCTGACCGTACGCCCACCCGCCGCGGCGCTGGTCGCCGCGCGGGCCGCCGTGTCGTCGGACACGGCCGCCGCGCGAGCCGCCTCCCGGGCGAGCCCCTGCGCCACGACGAGGTCCGTGCCTGCCACGGCTACCTGGATGACCAGGACGACGAGCAGCAGCACCGCCGGGAGGACGAGGGCGAACTCGAGGGCCTGGCTGCCGCGCTCGCCGCAGCACGTCCGGGCGCCGCGCTCGCCGCAGCACGTCCGAGCGCCGCGCTCGCCGCAGCACGTCCTGACCACAGGATCGCGGCGGCGCGGCGGCGTCGACCACATCGATGGCACGGGCCGCAACGGACCACGCGCCACCGACCCCGCCTTGCGGCGGCCCGCCGGGTGGGGGGCGGCGATCCCGCCCCCCACCACTCGGCGCGCGCGCCGGCTGTCTAGCCGGCCCACGACTGGATCGCGCCGACGAGCAGCTGCATCAGCGCGCTGAGGAGCGCGTCGAGCAGACCGGCCCGCACCGCGACGATCAGCGCCGTGCAGACGGCCACGGCGACGCCGGCCAGCAGTGCGTACTCGACGACCTGCGCGCCGGACTCGCCGTCGTCGCGGAGGCGGTCGCCGCGCCCGTGCGCCGCGTGGCGGACACGCAGGAGGGGCACGTGCGCCCGCTCGAGCCGGGCGACGGTGCGGTTGGGGGTGGCGATTCGCTGCATGTGGTTCCTCCTCAGACGGGGCCGACCCCGCCCAGCCCGGCCAGGGACGTCCACAGCAGCGGCGGAACGATCCCGAGCACGAACGCGGGCAGCGTCAGCAGGGTGGTGGGGAAGACGAGTGCGAGCTGGACGCGCTCGGCGGCTTCCTCCGCCGCGGCGCGACCGTCCGCCCGCAGATCAGCGGCGAGACGCCGGAGTGCCTGCTCGGCCGGCGCGCCCCACCGGTCGGCCGTCGCGAGCACGGCGCCGAGCGGGGCGAGCCCGGTTCCGGTGAAGGCGGCGTCCGCCGTCCAGCCGCCGCGCAGCCGGCGGCCCGCCGCGGCGAGGACGTGCCGGGCCGCGGGCGGCGCGAGCGGCGCGACCGTGTCGATCGCGGCTCCGGCCGGCAGGCCGCCCGCGAGCGCGATCGCGACGAGCTCGATCGCCTCGGCGGCGCCGCCGGCCTGCTGCTGAAGGGGCCTCCGGCCGACGCGCGGGCCGGAGGCGGCCGTGCCGGGCGGCCGGCCGCCGGCGGCTGCGGCCGGGTCGGCCGCCGTCGCCGGCTGCCGTCGCCGGGCGGCGAGCGCTCCCACCAGCGCGGCGAGCAGGAGACCGGGACCCGGGCCGAGCGCCACCGCTGCGAGCACCAGCGTCGGGCCCGCCGCCGCGGCGACGCGACCCCGGTCGACCTGTGCCCGCGGCGGCGCCAGGGGGTCGGCGGCGGCCGCCGCACGGCCCGCGGCCGCCACCAGCCGGTGTGACCACCGGTGCCCGGCCAGCGTCAGTCCCAGCGCGAGTGCCCCGGTCAGCACTCCCGGCGGCGTCGAGTAGAACCCCAGCGCGCGACCGTCGAGCGCCACGAGGAGCAGCCAGAGGACCGGCGGGAGCGCGACCAGCACCACCGCCGTGCCGCGGGCCTGGGCGGTCCGGACCCGGATCAACCGCCGCAGGGCCGTCTCCTGGCGCACGGCGTCGAGCGCCTGGTCGACCGCGGCGGTGGCCCCGGCGCCGGCGAGCTCGGCCACGCCGAGGGCCCGGACGAGCAGATCGGCGGCAGGGTCGCCCGTGTCGACGGTCGCGGCCGCCTCGGCGAGCGGCTGCCCCAGCCGGACCGAGCGGCCGACCGGCGCGAGGCAGCCGCCGCCCGCCGCGGCGCCCAGCGCGGCGCCGGGCGCCGCGCCGGCGGACAGCGCCGCCCGCAGCTCGCTCAGCACCGCCGGGTCCAATCCAGGGCCGTGCGCCTGGGCCCGAGGTGGCCGCCCGCGGCTCCCCGGACGCAGCGCGTCGATGTCGGGGGTCGGCACCGTCACCACGATCCCCGACGCCAGAGCTCGGTGGCGCGCAACGGGCCGTCAGCGACCCGCGGGGCGGTCTCGGCGACCTGCACCACGCCGCGCCTGCCGTCGGGCGCCCGTGACAGGACGACGAACAGGTCGAGTCCGACGGCCAGCTGGGCGCGGGCCGCTTCCAGCGGCAGCCCGGCGAGCAGGGCCATGCCCTCGAGGCGGACGAGCGCCTCGTCCGCGGCGCGGGCGTGCACGGTCGTCATGCAGCCCTCGTGGCCGGTCGCCAGCGCCTGGAGGACATCGACGACCTCCTCGCCCCGCACCTCTCCGACCACGATCCGGTCGGGACGCATGCGCAGCGCCTGGCGCACCAGGTCGCGGATGGTCACCTCGCCCGCCGCCTCGGCGTTCGGCGGCCGCGTCTCGAGCCGGACCACGTGCGGGCAGCGCGGGCGCAGCTCGGGGGCGTCCTCGATCACGACGACGCGTTCGCCGGCCCCGATGTCGCCGAGCAGAACCCCGAGCAGCGTCGTCTTGCCGGTCCCGGTGCGACCGCAGCAGACGATGGCGCGCCTGGCCGCGATCGCGTCCCGGAGCAGCGCGCCGACGTCGGCTGGCACGGCACCGGAGGCGGCGAGCTCGTCCCACGTGGGCGACAGCGACGCGAACTTGCGGACCGTCACGACCGGTCCTCCGGGCGCGAGCGGCGGGAGGAGGGCGTGGAGGCGGCTGCCGTCCGCGAGCCGGGCGTCCACGTGCGGGCGGGCGCGGTCGAACCGCAGTCCCAGCGGCCCGACGACCCGCAGGACGGCGGCCCGCACGGCCTCGGCGTCGGGGAACGACACGTCGACCTGCTGGAGTCGGCCGCCCCGTTCGACCCACACCTCGTCCGGCCCGTTGACCATCACGTCGGTGACCGCGGGGTCGCGCAGCAGCGGCTGGACCGGTCCCAGCCCGGCCAGGGTGTCCGCGAGCTCCCGCACCACGGTCGCCAGGGCCCCCGACGGCAGCAGCATGCCCTCCTCGCGGACGGCCCTGGCCACGGCCGAGCGCACCGCCGCGAGCCGCGCCGGCCCGTCGGCCGTGGCCGCCAGGACCGGGTCGTCGGCCACCCGCCTCCGCAGGCGGTCCAGGGACACGGCCGCCGCGCTCACCGGTGCACCCGCCGCAGAACCGCGCGGAGGGTGGAGATCCACGACCCGGGAAGGCCGCTGGGAACGCGCCCCGAGACGCCCGCCCTGGCGACCCGCACGGACCACGGCACCCACCCGACCGGCGCCCGGCCGAGCAGCCGGCGGACCCCGGCCCGGTCGAGCGGCCCCGACTCGCCGACCAGCACGGGGACGTCGCCCCCCAGGCGCCCCAGCGCACGCAGGCGGGAGTCGGCGCGCGCGCAGACGAGGTCGGCGCCGTGGAGGTGCGTCGGGGCGCGCAGGTCAGCGACGACCGCGGCGAGGGGCCAGCCGCCGGTCCCGGCGACACCACCCCCGCCGCCGAGAACCGTGAGCCGGTCGACGCCCGGGACGGCCTTGGCGAGGCCGGGAACCTCGGCCGCCGCGTCGGCGGGCGCCAGCGCGGCGAGTTCCGCGGCGCCCGGGCCGGTCCAGGGACCCAGACCGCAGAGGGCGAGCAGGTCGTCGCCGCCGACGACCAGGGTCGGGCGGCCCGACCACGCGAGCAGCCCGCCGACGGCCAGCGTGACCGTGGACGTCCCGACGCCCCCTGCACAGCCGGCGACGCGGAACACCGCGGGACCCCCCGCCTGGCGTCCGGTCGCCCGCACGCGGAGCGGAGCATCGAGCAGGCGCCGGCGGTCCTGGGGCCAGGCGATGACGTCGAGGGCGCCGGCCAGCAGCGCCGCACGGACCTGCTCGCCGTCCGCCGGGCCCTCGACCACGACGACACTCGGCACCCCCGGCCGCGGGCCGCTCGCGATCGCCAGCGCCGGCGCGAGGCCGCCGTCGGTGCCCACGACCTGCCATCCCGCCTCCGTCTCCACGAACGAGGCGACCTCCGCGGCGAGGCCGTCCGGCAGGTCAAGTGCGACCGGCAGGTCCTCGTTGCGCATCCGTGCCTCCTCCTCCGGTCGTGGCCAGCGGCGCGGCCACCGGTCGGGTCGCCGCAGCGCGACGCTACGGCGGGTGGGGGACCCAGCCGCCCGGATCGCCCGGACGACCTGTGGACGGCCGGCCGGTCGGGGGCGGCGCCCGGCGGGGCGGCTACCCTGCAGCCATGGACGGGAAGGGTCGCGCCGGGGAGGAGACCGGCACCGCGGCGGGACGACGAGAGGCCGCCTTCTTCGACCTCGACAAGACCGTCGTGGCCAAGTCGTCGACGCTGGCGTTCGGGCGCCCCCTCTACCGCGAGGGGCTGATCTCGCCCAGCGTGGTCGTCAAGGGGGCCTATGCCCAGCTGGCCTACCAGCTCGTCGGCGCGAACGAGCAGCGCATGGAGCGCTCCCGGGTGGCGCTGCTGGAGCTGACCCGGGGCTGGGAGGCAGAGCGGGTCCAGCGCCTGGTCCGTGAGACGCTCGAGGAGATCATCGACCCGCTGATCTACCAGGAGGCGCTCGACCTGTTCTCCGAGCACCGCCGCGCCGGCCGCGACCTCTATCTCGTGTCGTCGTCGGGCGTGGAGGTCGTCCGACCGCTCGCCGAGTACCTGGGCGTCCCCTACGTCATCGCGACCCGCGCCGGCATCGACCGCGACGGCTTCTACGACGGGACGCTGGAGTTCTACGCCTACGCGGAGAACAAGGCCGTGGCCATGCGCCAGGAGGCCGCCGCGCGCAACATCGATCTGGCGGCCAGCTACGCCTACTCAGACTCGGTGACCGACCTTCCGATGCTCTCTGCGGTCGGCCATCCCGTGGCGGTCAACCCCGACCGCGAGCTGCGCGTCGCCGCGCGTGAGCGCGGGTGGGAGACCGTCGACTTCGTGCGCCCGGTGGCCATGCGCAGCCGCCTCGGCGGGGTCCCGCGGCCCCCGGCAGAGGTCATGGCCGGCGCCGGCGCCCTCGGTGCGGTCGCCCTGGCCGGTTGGGTGCTCTACCAGCGCCGCCACGACCCGGCGCGTGCGCCGGTCGCGGCCGGCCGCGGTTGAGTCCCGGGGTGTCCTCCCCGGCGGGCACCGGCGACACGCCGGCTGCCGACGCCGACGCCGTCCGCGAACGCGCCGCCGCCGCGCTGCGCCGGCTGGGTCACGCGGTCGTCGGCCATGAGGCCGATCCGGGCCTCCTCGACCGGATCGCGACGCTCGCCCACGCCACGGCCGCGACGGTCGAGACCGGCGCGGCCCGCACGCGGCCGATCGAGTCCATGAAGCGCCGACTGTGGGCCAGCCCGCCGGCGGACGGGCAGCCCATGAGCCACTTCGCCGAGTGCGTCGTGTCCGGTGCAGCCAACCCGATGGGCATCGCCATCCAGGTCCGCCGCGCGGGCGACGGTGCGGTTGCGGACTTCAACCTCGGCCCGGCCTTCGAGGGCGCCCCCGGCCGCGCGCACGGCGGCGTCGTCGCCGCCGTCTTCGACGACGTCATGGGCTACGTGCTCGTGATCCAGCGGACCCCGGCCTACACCGGCCGGCTCACGGTGCGGTACCGGGCGCCGGTGCCGGTGGGCGCAGACCTCACCGTCCTGGCCCGCCTGGTCCGCCGGGAGGGCCGCAAGCTGTGGATGGAGTCGCAGATGCTGCACGGCGACGAGTGCGTCGCCGAGGCCGATGCGCTCTTCATCGCCATCCCGCCCGAGCGGCTCGGCCTGCCGCCGGCTCAGTAGCGGTCGCGCAGGGCCAGCACGTTGTCGATGTAGCGCACCGTGTCCTCGTACATGCCGTTGCGCTCCACCGAACGCAGTCCCTGGTAGTAGCCCGCGAGCGTCCTGCGGGTGTCTCCCCCGGTCAGGCCGTGGAGGTGGTCGAGGAACGCGACCCCGGCCTCCACGTTGTCGGCCGGATCGCGGAGGTCGAGGGGCCGCCCGACGACGCGCTGCGAGACGAACTCGCCGGTGGAGGGCAGTACCTGCATGATGCCGACGGCGCCGACGCTCGAGACCACCCGGTTGTTCCAGCCCGACTCCTGCATCGCCAGGGCCTTCACCATCGCGGGGTTCCACCCGTAGTCGCGCGCCGTCTGCTCGAGCAGGGTGCCGACGTCCGCGCGGGAGGACGCCGACCGCGGCGCGGGAACGACCGCCGCGGGGGCAGGGACGCGCAGCCGCCGCCCCTCGATCACCACGTTGACGTCCGCGACGTCGTTCGCGGCCGCGAGGTCCGCGACGCCGATGCCGTACCGGCGGGCGATGTCGGAGAGGGTCTCGCCCGGGCGCACGACGTGGCCGCCACCGCCGGAGTCGACCGAGGCCTCCGCGCGCCCGCTGCCTGCGGGGATGTCCAGGGACTGGCCGGCGTGGATGAGGTCCGCGTCCGAGATGCCGTTCGCCGCCGCGACGGCGGACGCCGAGACGCCGTGCGCCGCGGCGATGCCGGACAGCGTGTCGCCGGCACGGACGGTGTAGTGGGCAGAGCCGGCAAGGACGAGCGCACCGATCACCAGCAGGCAGGAGCACGCGCGGCGGCCGACCGAGGGGAGGGCAAGCATGGGGAAGACCTCTCGGTGGAGTACCGTCTCGACGGCGCCTCCCGGCGGCAGAGACGAGATGGGAGTGTGTCAGGAGTCAACCGTAGTCAAGCGCTGAGGCGTTTGCCAACTCTTGATCTGCGGGGCGCCCCATGCGAGCGCCCGTCAGTAGTAGTCGCGCTGGTACCGCACCCCGTCGGTCGAGGCCTCGATCCACGTCGACCGGGGCAGGTCCTTCCACCGCCGTCCCCCGGCCGTGAAGCTGATCGTCCACTCCACCGCCACCGTCGAGCCGTCCGCCGACTCGAGCATCCGCTTGGTCGTCACGTCGATGCTCTCGCGCGCCGACATCCACGAGCTGAGGTAGGCCTGGATGAGCCGGGAGGTCTCGTGCGGCGGGTTCTGCGGCTCCAGCCACAGGGCGTCCGGGGCGTAGATGTCGAGGAGCGCGTCGACGTCCTGCTTCTCCAGCGCAGCACTGAGTACGTCCCACAGACCCCGTGCCCGGCCCATCTGCCCTCCTGCGGTCGCGTCTGCGCCGCGGACCGGCGGCCCGCGGCGCGACGAACAATAACCGGGGGCGACTGGCGGGCGAAACCTGAGCGGAGCGTGGTGACCCGGACCTGATCACTCAAGGAGCGACGCGAGGTCCAGGGCTACAGGTATTGACCGGTGCTCTCGCGCGGGCCGCCCGGGGCCGGCCGTCCGGGAGGGCCCGCGTCGCCGACCGGCAGGCCCCGCTGGCGCATGGCGTCGAGCTGCTGGCGGGCCTGCGCCTGCTGGGTGAAGATGGCGGCCTGGATGCCCTGGAACAGGCCCTCAAGCCAGCCGATCAGCTGCGCCTGGGCGATCAGGATCACCGACTCG
>Ga0136624_1000145_pt1 | contig 22839 bp, 24 predicted proteins | sample AntDrymUQ4692206_2_FD_104802 | JGI IMG/M metagenome (GOLD analysis project Ga0136624, IMG submission 104802) | Polar desert sand microbial communities from Dry Valleys, Antarctica - metaG UQ469 (22.06) | ecosystem: Environmental > Terrestrial > Soil > Desert | place: Antarctica: Dry Valley... | reverse complement strand
GCCTCCTTCCTGCGCGCACTGGCCGGGATGGTGCTGTTGTTCGCCGCGTACTTCGCACTCGCCGTCGCCTACCCGGCGGGCATGGGATTCGGCGATGTGAAGCTGGCCGGGGTGCTCGGCCTGTATCTCGGCTGGCTCGGCTGGGCGACCCTCGCCGTCGGCGGCTTCCTGGCCTTTCTTCTCGGCGGCGTGGTCGGCGCCGCGTTGCTGGCGGTACGCCGGGCCGGCCGGAAGAGCGCCATTCCCTTCGGCCCGTTCATGCTGCTCGGCGTCCTCCTCGCGGTGCTGTGGGGCAACCAGCTCGCCGGCGCGTACGCCGGACTGCTCGGGTGATGCCCTCAAGACGCCGGATGCCCCGCCGATGAGGGCAGGGGCCACCCGCTGGTTCCCGCCTGGAGGAATGACGTCGTGAGTGCTCGGTTCGCCATCGGTCTCGACATCGGGACCTCGAGTGTGCGCGCCGCCGAAGTGGCCTTCGGTGGCAAGGGTCAGCTGACCCTGCGCAAGTTCGGGCAGGTGGCGCTACCGCCGGACGCGGTCCGTGACGGCGAGGTGGTGCAACCCGACGTCGTCGCGAAGGCGCTTCGTGAACTGTGGGCTGCGACGAAGTTCTCCAGCAAGCAGGTGGCGCTCGGGGTCGCCAACCAGAAGGTCGTAGTCCGACAGGTCGAGCTGCCCTGGCTGCCCGCCGACGAGCTGCGCCGGTCGCTTCCCTATCAGGTGCAAGACTTCCTGCCGATTCCCGTCGATCGGGCGCTGCTCGACTTCTTCTCCCTCGAGGAGCACACGTCAGCGGACGGCGTGCGCACCGTGCGCGGTCTCTTGGTGGCGGCGTCGCGCGAGATGGTGCTCACCACGCTGGCCGCGTTGACCAAGGCGGGGCTGCGGACGACCACTGTCGACCTGTCCTCCTTTGCGGTGCTGCGCACCTTCGCCACCGTGAATGCCGCCTCCGACAGCGCGGACCTGGAGGACGAGGTCGAGGCGTTGGTCGACATCGGGGCGCGGGTCACCAACATTGTGGTTCACCGCGGCGGCGTACCCAGCTTCGTCCGCATCCTGCTCATGGGCGGTAAGGACGTCACCGACGCCGTTGCCGAGCGGATGGGTATCTCCCAGGATCAGGCGGAGTCACTCAAGCAGCGACTCGGCGTGCACAGCGGAACCGACCTCGAGCCCGGTGACCTGGTGGCCCTGCGGGCGCTGGAGGCCGCTGCCGAGGCCTTCGTGGAAGAGATTCGCGGCTCGCTGGCCTACTACTCCGCGTCGCAGGGCGCGGCGCCGGTCGCCCGGGTCATCGTCAGCGGCGGGGGGGTCCGGCTGGCTGGGCTGGTCGAGCGGCTCGGCGCGGCGACGCGGCTGCCGGTTGCCGCCGGGAATCCGCTGGCTGCCCTCACCCTCGGCCGAACTGGGCTGACGCCTGAGCAGATCGCCTACGTGGAGCCGCTGTCCGCCGTACCCGTCGGCCTGGCTCTGGGAGCGCAGTAGATGCCCCCGCAGACGCCGACGCAGACGCTGACGCGTACGCAGGCAAAGGCGAGGAGCCTCCCGCGGGTCAACCTGCTGCCACCGGAGATCGTCGAGCAGCGCAGGTTCCGCCGGGTCCAGGCCGGCCTTGCCGGCGCGCTGGTCGCTGCCCTCGCCCTGGTTGGGGGTCTGTACGTGCTGGCCACAGCTGACCGGGCCCGGCAGGCGGAGCAGCTGCGCGCGGTGCAGGCGGAGACCGCTGTGCTGCAGGCCCGGCAGGCGGAGTACGCCGAGGTGCCGCAGGTCTTCGCCAGGGTCGCCGCCGCCGAGGCGCAGCTGACCCAGGCAATGGGGCAGGAGGTGCGCTGGTCCTTCTTCCTCGACGACCTCAGTCGCAGCGTCCCCGACGACCTCTGGATGACCAAGATGATCATGCTGCAGACCGTCGACGCCGCCGAACCGAGCGTCCCGTCGGTGAATCCGGCGAGCTTGCCCGGGGTGGGCACGGTCACCTTCGAGGGGACCGCCTTCGAGCACGTGGACGTGTCGGCCTGGCTCGACATGCTCGCCCGGCAGTCCGGCTACGCCGACCCGTTCGTCACCAAGTCGGAGGAGGACATCATCGGAGACGACGAGGTCGTCAACTTCGTCACCTCGGTGACCGTCACCGCGGAGGCCCTCGAGGGCCGCTACCCGCAACGGGCGGTGCGCTGAGTTGTCTACCACCCGTCGATGGGTCCTCCTCTCCGCGCTGGCTGTGGTTGCCGTGCTGGCGATCGGGTGGCTCTTCGTCGTCTCTCCCGTACGCGGGGAGGCGGTCGAGCTGCGTACGCAAACCGACGGCCAGCGTCAGGCGAACAGCGACCTCGAAACCCGCATCGAGATGCTGGCCGAGCAGGCCAAGGAGCTGCCGGAGCAGGAGGAGCGGCTGCGCGAGATCAGTCTTCGGCTGCCCCCGGACCCTGACCTTGCCACGCTGATACGTCGTGTCCAGAAGGTCGCCCGCCGTTCCGGCGTGGACTTCGTGGCCGTCGAGCCGGTCGCTCCGGCACCGCTGCTCGCCGCGCTGCCGGACGGCACCCAGGTCGGCGGGGCTGCTGCGCCCGCGGCAACTCCGCCGCCCGCGGCGACCCCACCGCCCGCAGGGACCGACGCCCCTGCAGCGCCGGCGCCGGCAGACCCGTCGGTCGAGTCCGCCGCCGAGCTCGTGTACTACATTCCGCTGCAGATTCGGGCGACCGGCAGGTTCTTCGCCATCGAGCGCTTCTTCAACGAGCTGGAGGACCTGCGCAGAGCGTTCCTCGTCACCGGGTTCACCATCGAGCCGGCAGACTCCGCGGGAGCGGCGAGCGACGCCGATGCTGTCGACGCGTCGACCGAGTCCGTCGACGCGGTCGCGGGGGAACTCGACACCGACATCCTCACCGCGGCTATCGACGCACGGGTCTTCATGGCGCCGGTGTCGGTCGGGGTGATGGACGGAACCACACCCGACGGCGCGGCGCCCGAGGAGACTGCGCCCGAGGAGACTGCGGACCCCGCAACCAGCAGCCCCGACGCCTCGCCGCCGCCTGACCTACCCGAGGCGGTCACTCCCACGCCGGTCGGCATGGACCGGCAGGGCCAGCAGAGGGGACCCCGCACATGACTCAGCCCACCTTTCCGGACTTCACTCCGGACGCTGGCCCCCCGGCGCCCGGCGGGCCGGACTTCGGTTCGCCCGACAACACCCCGGCAACGCCCGGAAACCACGGGGGGTCCGGGAACTCCGGCGCTCCCGGTGGCCCGGGCAGTCCCGGCCCTCCGCCGCCCGCTGGGACAACTGGGCTGGACCCGCCCGCGGAGGACCGCCCCGACCGCCGCCGTCTGCTGGCACTGGGCGGGCTCGCGGCGGTCCTGGTAGCCGGCCTTGCGGCGTACCTGGTGCTGTTCTCCGGTGGAGACCCCGCCCCCGATTCCGTCCCGGTGGCAGCTCCGGCTGCCCCCGCCCCCGGTGAACCCGCCCCGGGTGAACTCGCCCCGGTTGACCCGACTCAGGTCGACCCGGCGGACGTCCTCCCGCTCCCCGGCGCCGTCCGTGAAGATCCCCTCGAAGTCGACTCCCCGGACCGGGGCGACGACCCCTTCAAGCCGCTCGTCGTGGAGCCGGTGGGGTCAGTCGCCCTCGACGGATCGGGTAGCACTATCCCAGGCGGTGACGACGTGGTGAACCCGCCGGCCGACTCGTCCACGGTCCCCGATCAGGGCGGGACCGATCCGAACGGTGACGACCCGACCTCTGATCCGGCGAGCGAGTTCCCGTCGGAGTTCCCGTCGGAGGAGTTCCCGTCGGAAGACCTACCGTCAGAAGACTTCCCCACGGAGGAGCCGTCCGATCCGGCGTCCGTCACCGAGGTACCGCCGTCGGGCGATGACTCCCCAGGTACGCCGGGCGACGGCCAACCGGTGACGATCACTGTGCGGAACATCAACTACAAGGCCGAGCGGGTGGCCGTCACCGTCGACGAGGCCACCTATCGCCCTCGATCCGGACGACGGTTCGCCTCCGACTTCCGCTTCGTCGGCGTCGACCGGGATGCCCGGCGGGCGACGTTCCGCTACGCCGACGTCACCCTGGTACTGGCCGAGGACGCGCCCCTCGAGGTGTACGGCGGGAACGTGATGGAGGACGCACCCAAGAAGTGACGGCCCCAGGCGTGGGGCGGGGAGCGCTGCGGCCCGTGCGAGGATCGGCGCCATGCTGCGCTGGCTGACCGCCGGGGAGTCCCACGGCCCGGCCTTGGTGGCCGTGCTGGAGGGGCTACCGGCCGGAGTGCAGATCACCACCGCTCAGCTGGGCGACGCGCTGGCCCGCCGCCGGCTCGGCTACGGCCGGGGGGCGCGGATGAGCTTCGAGCGCGACGAGGTGGAGTTCCTCGGCGGCGTACGCCACGGGGAGACGATGGGCGGGCCGGTCGCCGTACGCATCGGCAACACCGAGTGGCCGAAGTGGTCCACGGTGATGGCCGCCGATCCGGTCGAGGCCGCGGAGCTCGCGGGTCTGGCCCGAGCGGAGCCGCTGACCCGGCCGCGTCCTGGGCACGCCGATCTCGCCGGGATGCAGAAGTACGGGTTCACCGATGCCCGGCCGGTGCTCGAGCGGGCGAGTGCGCGGGAGACCGCGGCGCGGGTCGCGCTCGCCGCCGTCGCGCGGGCGTTCCTCGCCCAGGCGGTCGAGGTCGAGGTGGTCAGCCACGTAGTCGCTATCGGCGCCGCCGAGGCGCCGCCTGGGGTGCTGCCGCAGCCTGATGACGAGCAGCGGCTGGACGCCGACCTGGTGCGCTGCCTCGACCCGACCGCCAGCGCCGCGATGGTCGCCGAGATCGACGCCGCCCGCGCCGACGGTGACACGTTGGGCGGTGTCGTCGAGGTGCTGGCGTACGGCGTACCACCGGGGCTGGGCAGTCACGTGCACTGGGACCGCCGGCTCGACGCTCGGGTCGCGGGCGCGCTGATGGGCGTGCAGGCGATGAAGGGAGTGGAGTTCGGGGACGGATTCGCCTCCGCCGGTCGCCGCGGCTCACAGGCGCACGACGAGATCGAGGGCACGCCCGACGGCGTACGCCGGCGCACCGCCCGCGCCGGCGGGGTCGAGGGCGGGATGAGCACCGGAGAGCCGCTGCGGGTGCGGGCGGCGATGAAGCCGATCTCCACCGTGCCCCGCGCGCTGGCGACGGTCGACGTGCGCACCGGTGAGGCGGCGGTAGCCATCAACCAGCGCAGCGACGTGTGCGCGGTGCCGGCGGCCGGCGTGGTCGCGGAGGCGATGGTCGCGCTGGTGCTCGCGGATGCCGTGCTGGAGAAGTTCGGTGGAGACGCCGTCGCGGAGACCCGGCGCAACGCGCGGGCCTACCTGGACACGCTGGTCCTACGGTGACCCCGGTGGCCGTACTGGTGGGGCCGCCCGGCGCCGGCAAGTCGACCGTCGGTGGCCTGCTGGCGCAGCGGCTGCACGTCTCCTTGCGCGACACCGACACCGACGTCGAGGAGCGGGCCGGGTCGAGCGTTGCCGACATCTTCGTCGAGCAGGGGGAGCCGGTGTTCCGCACGCTGGAACGCGACGCCGTACGCAGTGCACTGGCCGAGCACGATGGCGTGCTCGCGCTCGGCGGGGGAGCGGTAACCGACGCGGACATCCGAGCGCTGCTGCGGGATCATCGAGTCGTCTTCCTCGACGTCACCCTCGCCGACGCCGCCCGGCGCATCGGGTTCAACCGGGACCGTCCGCTGCTGCTGGGCAACCCGCGGGCGCAACTGCACCGGTTGATGACCACTCGACGGCCGCTGTACCAGGAGGTCGCCACGGTCACCGTCGACACCGCCGACAAGACGCCGCAGGACGTGGCCGACGCGGTCGCGGCGGCTCTGGGGGAGCCGTGAGCCCGGAGCCGACGCTGATCCGGGTCGGCGGCGAGTCGCCGTACGACGTCGTCGTGGGCAGGGGGCTGCTCGACCGGTTGCCAGGGGTGCTCGGACCAGCCGTACGCCGGGTTGCCGTCGTCCATCCGCGGGCGCTGCGGACCACCGGTGCGGCGGTGCGGGAGTCCCTCGCCGGTCCGGGCTGCGCCGCGCACGCCGTGGAGGTGCCCAACGGGGAGGCGGCGAAGGAGGTAGCGGTGGCCGCATCCGTGTGGTCGCTGCTGGGGCAGTGCGGGTTCACCCGTTCGGACGCGGTGGTCGCCGTCGGCGGCGGTGCGACGACCGACCTCGCCGGGTTCGTGGCGGCGACGTGGCTGCGCGGCGTCCGGGTGGTGCACGTGCCCACCACCCTGCTCGGAATGGTCGACGCAGCCGTCGGGGGTAAAACCGCCCTCAACACCGCCGCGGGCAAGAACCTGGTCGGTGCGTTCCACCCGCCAGCCGGCGTGCTCTGCGACCTCGCCATGCTGGCCGGCCTGCCCCGGGAGGACTACGTGAGCGGGTTGGCCGAGGTCGTCAAGGCTGGGTTCATCGCCGACCCGCGGATCCTCGAGCTCGTCGAGGCCGACGTCGAGGCTGCGGCCACCCCGGCGGGGGAGCACACCCGGGAACTTGTCGAGCGTTCGATTGCGGTCAAGGCCCGGGTGGTCGAGGTTGACCTGCGGGAGACGGGCGCCGCTGCCGGGCCGGGTCGGGAGGCGCTGAACTACGGCCACACCTTGGGGCACGCCATCGAGCGGGTCGAGGGCTACCGCTGGCGCCACGGTGATGCGGTAAGCGTCGGTCTGGTGTTCGCGGCCGAGCTGGCCCGGTTGGCCGGCCGGCTGGACAACGCGACGGCGGACCGGCACCGGCGCGTGCTCTCCGCTCTGGGGCTGCCTACGGCGTACCGGGCTGACGCGTGGCCGCAGCTGCACGACGCCATGCGGGTGGACAAAAAGGCGCGCGGCGACCGGCTGCGGTTCGTCGTGCTCGACGCGCTGACCCGGCCCGCCATCCTCGACGCGCCCGCTCCCGCGCTGCTGGCCGCGGCGTACGCGAAGGTAAGCACGTGACCCGTGTCCTGGTGCTGAACGGCCCCAACCTCGGGCGGCTGGGCAGTCGGGAGCCGGAGGTGTACGGCGCCGCCACCCACGCCGACCTGGTGACGGCCTGTCGGGCCGCCGGCGAGGAGTTGGGGCTCGACGTGGACGTGCGGCAGACCGACGACGAGGCGGAGCTGGTGGGGTGGCTGCACGAGGCGGCCGACGCAGGCACCCCGGTGGTGCTCAACCCGGCCGCGTTCACCCACTACTCCTACGCGCTGCGCGACGCCTGCGCCGCACTCACCGCGCCGCTGGTGGAGGTGCACCTTACGAATCCTGCGGCCAGGGAGGCGTTCCGGCACACCTCGGTGAGCGCCGGGGTGGCGACGGGGACAGTGACGGGATTCGGTCTGACGTCGTATCGCCTGGCGTTGCAGGCGATTGCCGAGCTGGCGCTCACGCAGGAGACGGTGCATGCCGACGATTCACGCTGACCGACGGGCCAGACTGCGGCGACAGCTGGCGGCCCGTGACGTCCCTGCTGCGCTGGTCACCCGGCTGGTCAATGTGCGCTACCTCGCCGGGTACACCGGGTCCAACGCCGCCCTGCTCCTCACTCCCGACCGAACGCTGCTGGCCACCGACGGGCGCTACACCCTGCAGGCCGGCGCGGAGAGTCCCGACGCGGAGCTGGTCACCGAGCGGCGCTGCGCGCAGGCGCTGGCCGAGCGGGCGGCCAGTCTCGGCGTACGCCGACTCGCGGTGGAGACCCATGAGGTCACCGTCGACCTGCACCGGCAACTCACCGAGGCCGCCGAAAAGGCGGAGCTCGTGTCCCTCGACGGGGCGGTGGAGCGGTTGCGGGCGGTCAAGGACGAGACGGAGATCGCGCTTCTGCGGGAGGCGTGCGCCGCCACCGACCGGGCGTTCAGCGCCCTGGCCGCCGAGTTGCGCCCCGGCCTCACCGAACGCGAGGTTGCGTGGCGGTTGGAGGTGGCGCTCCGGGCGGCCGGCGCGGACGGTCTGGCGTTCGACCCCATCGTCGCGGGCGGACCGAACGGCGCCGTACCGCATCACCAGCCCACCGACCGGCCGCTCGAACCCGGCGATCTGCTCACCCTCGACTTCGGCGCCCGTTATTCGGGCTACCACGCCGACATGACCCGCACCGTCGTGGTCGGTGGCCAGCCCGCGGACTGGCAGCGGGAGGTCTACGCGCTGGTGGCCACCGCTCAGCGGGCCGGCCGGGACGCGGTCGTCCCCGACTCCACGCTGGGCGCGGTGGACAAGGCCGCCCGCGACGTCATCGAGGAGGCCGGTCACGGCGAGCACTTCGTGCATCCGGTGGGCCACGGGGTCGGCCTGGAGATCCACGAGGCGCCACTGCTGGGCCCGGCGACGGACGGTAGACTCGATGATCGCACTCCGGTCACCGTCGAGCCCGGCGTCTACCTGCCCGGCCGCGGCGGCGTACGCATCGAGGACACGCTCGTGGTCCGCGCCGGCGCACCGGAGGTGCTGACCACGACGACGAGGGACCTGCTGGTCCTGTGATGCTGCGCTAGGGGATGTGCCGGTGGCCACCACCAACGACCTGAAGAACGGTATGACGCTCGACCTCGACGGCCAGCTGTGGACCGTCGTGGAGTTCCAGCACGTGAAGCCCGGCAAGGGCGGGGCGTTCGTCCGCACCAAGTTGAAGAACGTGATGTCCGGCAAGGTGGTCGAGAAGACCTTCAACGCTGGGGTGAAGGTCGACGTGGCGACGGTGGACAAGCGCGAGATGTCCTACCTGTACCGGGAGAGCGGCGACTTCATCTTCATGGACACCAACACCTATGACCAGCTGTACGTGTCGGCGGACACCGTCGGGGGGGCGGCCAACTACCTGCTGGAGAACCAGGTCGCCACAGTCGCGGTCCACGACGGCACCCCGCTGTACGTCGAACTCCCGGCCGCCGTCGAGCTCACCATCTCCCACACCGATCCCGGCGTCCAGGGCGACCGTTCTACCGGCGGCAGCAAACCGGCCACCCTTGAGACCGGCGCGCAGGTCAACGTGCCGCTGTTCATCACCACCGGCGAGAAGGTGAAGGTCGACACCCGCGACGGCGGGTACCTGGGTCGCGTGAAGTCGTGAGCGCGCGCACCAAGGCCCGCAAACGCGCGCTGGACCTGCTCTACGAGGCGGAGATGCGCGGGTTGGAACCGCTCGCGCTGGTGGGCGAGCGCCTCGCCGAGGGTGGCGGTCCGGCTTTGCCGGACTATGCGGTGACTTTGGTCGAGGGTGTCGCCGCACACCGCGAGCGGATCGACGAGCTGCTCGCGACGTACGCCGTCGACTGGACCCTGGACCGGATGCCGCCGGTCGACCGCAACCTGCTGCGCATCGGCGGCTGGGAACTGCTGTACGCCGACGACGTGCCCGACGCCGTGGCGATCTCCGAGGCGGTGGAGCTGGCCAGCACGCTGTCCACCGACGACTCGGCGCGCTTCGTCAACGGGCTGCTCGCCCGGCTGCTCGAGCTCAAGCCCTCACTCGCCCGCTGAGCAAGGGCGGTCCGCCGGGGACTATTCGACGGCGCGCCGCGCCTCCGGGTTCAGCACGCCCCAACCGACCAGCTGCTCGGCGAGGAGGCTCGGCGGCTGGTCGTAGATGACGGCCAGCGTGCGCAGGTCGTCCTGTCGGATGGACAGCACGCGCCCGTTGTAATCGCCGCGTTGGCTCTGAATCGTCGCGGCGTAGCGCGCCAGCGGCCCGGCCTGCTCGCGCGGTACCCGCTGCAGCGCCTCCAGGTCGATGACGATGCGCGGCGGCGGCTCGCTGGCTGCCTGCGGAGCCCCCTGCGGCAGCAGCTCGGCCACCGGGACGCCGTAGAAGTTGGCCAGCTCGGCCAGCTTCTGTACGGTGACCGCCCGGTCGCCGCGCTCGTAGGAGCCGACGACGACGGCCTTCCAGCGGCCCTGCGACTTCTCCTCTACGCCGTGGAGCGACAGACCCTGCTGCGTGCGGATCGCGCGCAGCCTGGTGCCCAGCGACCTTGCGTATTCCGTTGCCATGCGGGCTCCCCGTTTCTGTGACAGCGTGTCACCGCGCACCCGCGGTCCGGCGTATCTCGCCTGCTCCGGGTAACTCTAAGTGACGGTAGGGCCGACCGTAAGCCTGGTCAAGAAGAAACACCCCGATGGAGTAGCGGTCTGTCACCAGCGTGGCGCATCGCGCTGCTAGCGTGACGCGACCGACATCCTTTAACGACCCGTCCGGTGAGGCGGGGAAGGAGGTCCCCGCCGATGCCTGCCCAGCAGCGCTCCGCGCGCTCGGTGCTCGATGCGGACGACGTGACCCGTGCCCTGACGCGCATCGCCCACCAAGTACTCGAGCGCAACCGGGGGCCGGGCGATCTGGTGCTCCTCGGCATCCCCACTCGAGGAGTCCCGCTAGCCCGCCGACTGGCCGACCGATTGGCCACCATCGAGGACGCCGAGATCCCCGCCGGCTCCCTCGACGTGACCATGCACCGCGACGACCTGCGGCTGCGTCCCGCGCGCGCGCTGGACCACACCGACATTCCCCCCGGTGGGGTGGACGGCAAGGTCGTGGTCCTGGTCGACGACGTGCTGTTCTCCGGACGCACCGTCCGCGCCGCCCTCGACGCGCTCAGCGATCTCGGCCGCCCGCGGGCGGTGCAGCTGGCGGTCCTCGTCGACCGGGGACATCGCGAGCTGCCCATCCGCGCCGACTACGTGGGCAAGAACCTGCCGACGTCGCTGGCGGAAGTCGTCCAGGTCCAACTCGCGGAGTACGACGGGATCGACGCCGTTCTCATCGGGGCCGTACCCACCGGCCAGTCAAGACTCGTCGGCCAGTCGAACCTCGTCGGCCAGTCGAACCAGCCGGTCGAGCGCGCGGAGGGGGTTCGGTGATGAAGCACCTGCTGTCAGCGGGCGACCTCGACCGTGACGACGCGCTCGCGATCTTGGACACCGCCGAAGAGCTGGCCCAGCTCGCCGAGCGACCCATCAAGAAACTGCCCACCCTGCGCGGACGGACGGTGGTCAACCTGTTCTTCGAGGACTCCACCCGCACCCGCATCTCCTTCGAGGCGGCGGCCAAGCGACTGTCCGCCGACGTCATCAACTTCTCCGCCAAGGGTTCCAGCGTCTCCAAGGGGGAGACCCTGAAGGACACCGCGCTCACCCTGGAGGCAATGGGCGCCGACGCGGTCGTCGTACGCCACCCGGCCAGCGGTGCCCCGCACCGGCTGGCGGTCAGCGGGTGGATTCGCGGCAGCGTCGTCAATGCCGGCGACGGCACCCACGAGCACCCCACTCAGGCGCTGCTCGACGCCTACACGCTGCGCCGCCGGCTCGGCTCTCTCGAGGGGCGGCGGGTTGCCGTCGTCGGCGACGTCCTGCACAGCCGGGTGGCCCGCTCCAACGTGCTGCTGCTGCACACCCTCGGCGTCGAGGTGACGCTGGTCGCCCCGCCGACGCTGCTGCCGGTGGGTGTCCAGGCCTGGCCGTGCGCCACCTCACTCGACCTCGACGCGGTGCTGCCGAAGAGCGACGCGGTGATGATGCTGCGGGTGCAGCGGGAACGGATGAACGCCTCCTACTTCCCCAGCGCGCGGGAGTACACCCGCCGCTACGGGCTGGACGGGCGCCGGCTGGCGGCGCTGCCCGACCACGCAGTCGTCATGCATCCCGGCCCGATGAACCGCGGCCTGGAGATCTCCGCCGTGGCGGCCGACTCGGCGCGTTCCGCGATCGTCGAGCAAGTGAGCAACGGGGTGAGCGTGCGGATGGCCGTGCTCTACCTGCTGCTGGCGGGGGAGGAGGCCGCATGACCGGCGACGGGCACGCCCCGGGCGAGCGCGCCACCGCTGGGTGGCTGCTGCGCGGCGTACGACCGCTCGGCGGAGACCCCACCGACGTGCTGCTGCGCGCCGGGCGGATCGCCGAGATCGGAGCACGCCTCGACCCGGCAGACACGTCGGGCGCCCAGCTGCTCGACGCCGACGGGCTGATCGCGTTGCCCGGTCTGGTGGACCTGCACACGCACCTGCGCGAACCCGGCAGGGAAGACGCGGAGACCGTGGCCAGCGGCACGCTGGCCGCCGCGCTCGGCGGATTCACCGCCGTACACGCCATGGCCAACACCGACCCGGTGGCCGACACCGCCGGCGTCGTGGAACAGGTGTGGCGGCTCGGGCGGGAAGCAGGGCACGTCGACGTACGCCCGGTCGGCGCCGTCACCGCCGGGCTCGGCGGGCAGCGGCTGGCCGAACTCGGTGCGATGGCCGAGTCGGCCGCCGCGGTCCGGGTCTTCTCCGACGACGGGCACTGCGTCTACGACGCGGTGGTGATGCGGCGGGCGCTGGAGTACGTCAAGGCGTTCGACGGCGTCATCGCGCAGCACGCGCAGGAGCCGCGGCTGACCGAGGACGCGCAGATGAACGAGGGGCAGCTGTCCGGCGTCCTCGGCCTGCGCGGGTGGCCCGCGGTGGCCGAGGAGGCGATCGTGGCCCGCGACGTGCTGCTTGCTGCGCACGTCGGGTCTCGGCTGCACATCTGCCACGTGTCCACCGCCGGTTCTGTCGACATCCTGCGCTGGGCCAAGGCCAAGGGCTGCGACGTCACCGCGGAGGTCACCCCGCACCACCTGCTGCTCACCGACGAGCTGGCGGCGACGTACGACCCGGTCTACAAGGTCAACCCGCCGCTGCGCACCGCGGAGGATGTCGACGCGCTGCGGGCGGCGCTCGCCGACGGCACCATCGACGCGGTAGCCACCGACCATGCGCCCCATCCGGTGGAGGACAAGGAGACCGAGTGGGCGGCGGCCGCTTTCGGCATGCTCGGCCTGGAGACGGCGCTGTCCGTCGTCATCGCGGCGACGGTGGAGACGGGTCTGCTCGACTGGGCCGGGGTGGCCGACCGGATGTCCACGCGCCCGGCCCGGATCGGCCGGGTCGCTGGCCAGGGCCGTGGCCTCGAAGCCGGCGCGCCGGCCAATGTCCTACTGCTCGATCCGGTCGCCCGGACGACGGTCGACCCGACGGGGCTCGCTTCGCTCAGCAGCAACACCCCGTACGCCGGCCGCGTGCTGCCCGGCCGTGTCGTCGCCACGTTCCTGCGGGGGCGGGCGACGGTCCTCGACGGGAAGCAGGCGTGAACGGTCGGTCCGGACCGGTGCAGGTACCCGCCGAGGTGGTGGCGGCCTCTCGGGCCGGGGCGTACCACCGGCTCACGGTGGCCGCGCCCGCGGTCGCCGTGCGGGCGCTGCCCGGTCAGTTCATCGCGCTCGCCGTCGGTGGGCCGGCCAGCGCGCTGCTGCTGCGCCGCGCGTTCGCCATCCACCGGGCCGATCCGGGCGGACCGCAGGGTGGCACGGTCGAGGTCGTTTACGCCGTCCGCGGACGCGGCACCCGCTGGCTGGCGCAGCGGGTGGCCGGTGATTCCCTCGACGTGGTGGGTCCGCTCGGCCGCGGGTTCACCCCGCCGCCGGCACCGCTGCCCTGCACCCTCGTCGGTGGCGGCTACGGCAGCGCACCGCTGTTCCCGCTGGCCGCTGCGCTGCGCGCCGACGGCTGTCGGGTCGACCTGGTGCTCGGCGCGGCGAGCGCAGACCGGCTCTTCGGCGCCGCGGACGCGGAGGGCGCGGCGGACGCGGTGCGGGTGACTACCGAGGACGGGTCGGTGGGGGAGCGCGGCCGGGTGACCGACGTGCTCCCCGACGTGCTCCGGCGCAGCGCCGCCGGTGCCGTGTACGCCTGCGGCCCGATGGGGATGCTCGCCGCCGTCAGCGCGCTGTCCGCGGCGTACGGCGTCCCGAGCCAGTGCGCGGTGGAGGAGTCGATGGCGTGCGGCATCGGTGTGTGCATGACGTGCGTGCTGCCGGTACGCGGCGACGACGGCATGACCCGCATGGTGCGCTCGTGCGTCGAGGGACCGGTGTTTCCCGGCGAGCGAGTGCGCTGGGACGACGGGGGGACCGTTCCCGCGGACACCGTGGGCGCGGGTCCCGCGCTGCGAGTGGTGGCCGGGTGAGCCGCGTGGACCCGTCGCAGGTCGACCTGGCTACCCAGCTGGCCGGTGTGGAGCTGGCCAACCCGGTGCTCACTGCGTCTGGGTGCGCCGCGGCTGGCCGGGAGCTGCACCAGTTCTTCGACATCGCGCTGCTCGGTGCGGTGGTCACCAAGTCGGTGATGCTGCACCCGCGCGCCGGTCGGCCGACCCCGCGGATGGCGGAGACCGCTTCCGGGATGCTCAACTCGATCGGCCTGCAGGGCCCGGGTGTCGACGCCTTCTGTCGGCACGACCTGCCGTGGCTGGTCGAGCGGGGAGCGCGGGCGGTGGTGAGCATCGCTGGCCACACGATCGACGAGTACGCCGAACTCGCCCGCCGGCTCCGCGCCGCGGGCGGCGTCACCGCCGTCGAGGTCAACATCTCCTGCCCCAACGTCGAGCACCGCGGGGAGGTTTTTTCCTGCGATCCGGTGGCCGCGGCGGGCGTCGTGGCGGCGGTGCGGCGGGAGACCGCACCCGATGTGCCGGTGCTGGCCAAGTTGTCTCCGGACGTCACCGACATCGTCGCTGTTGCCCGCGCCTGCGTCGACGCAGGGGCCGACGGACTGTGCTTGATCAACACACTCCTCGGCATGGCCATCGACACCGACACCATGCGTCCGGTGCTCGCCGCCGGCACCGGGGGCTTGTCCGGGCCGGCGATCCGGCCGGTCGCGGTGCGCTGCGTCTACCAGGTGCACGCGGCACTGCCCGGCGTACCGATCGTCGGGATGGGCGGAGTCGTCACCGGAGTCGATGCGCTCGAGTTGATGCTGGCCGGGGCGTGCGCCGTCTCGGTGGGCACCGCGACCTTTGCCGACTCGAGCGCACCGATGCGCATCCTCACCGAGCTGCGCCAGGTGCTCGCCGAGCGCGGCGTACACCGCGTCGCCGACATCGTCGGAGCCGCGCACCGGCCACCGGGTGAGCCAGCGGTCACCGAGCCGAAGCGGTCGGCGCTGCCCGCCGAGCGTCGAGTGGGACGATCGTGAACCCCACCTCCGCGGCGCCCGTCGCCGTCGCCCTCGACGCCCCCGACTTGGAGACCGCGGCCGCCTGGGCGGAAGCCGTCACGCCGTACGTCAGCACCGTCAAGGTGGGGTTGGAGCTGTACTGCCGCTACGGGCCGGACGCTGTCGCCACCGTGCGCGGAGGAAGCGGGGTCGACCTGTTCCTCGACCTGAAGCTGCACGACATCCCGGCCACCATCTCGGGCGCGGTGCGTGCGGTGAGTGCCCTGCGACCGGCCTATCTGACCGTGCACGCCGTGGGGGGCGCGGCGATGATCAGGGCGGCCGCGGAGGCAGCGCCGGACATCTGTATCGCCGCCGTCACCGTCCTCACCTCGCTGGGGGAGGCCGACCTCGACGCACTCGGTCTGGCCGGCCCCTCTCTCGACGCCGCCCGTCGGCTGTCCGTGCTGGCGGTCGGCGCCGGCGCGCGCGCACTGGTGTGCTCACCCCACGAGGTGGCGGCCGTTCGCGCGGAGGTCGGTGCGGACATCAAGCTCGTCACTCCCGGCGTACGTCCTGCCGGCACGGACGCCCAGGACCAGGCCCGGGTCGCCACCCCCCGCGCCGCCCTCGACGCCGGTGCCGATCTGCTCGTCATCGGCCGGCCCATCACCGCTGCCCGTGACCCCGGGGCGGCGGCCCAGTCCATCGCCCGTGATCTGCGCCAACGCTGATGCCGGCCCGAGCCGGCGCTCCGCCGGTCTGGGCCGGCATTGCCGCGCAGCCGCTGCACTCGCTAGGTTCAGGCGCCGACCGGACCCGTCCATGCGCCGACGAGGTGAGTTTGCGTGCCGCTACCGCCCTTGACACCCGAACAGCGCACCGCCGCCCTGGCGAAGGCCACCGAGGCGCGGCGTACCCGCGCGGAGGTGAAGAACCGGCTCAAGCACTCCGGGGCGTCGGTGGGTGATGTCATCGCCGAGGGTCAGATCGACGAGGTCGTCGGCAAGATGAAGGTCTCCGCGTTGCTGGAGTCGCTGCCGGGCGTCGGCAAGGTGCGCGCCCGCCAGATCATGCAGCGGCTGGAGATCTCGGAGAGCCGCCGGGTGCGCGGCCTGGGCGTCAAGCAGGTGGAGGCCCTCAAGAACGAGTTCGTTGACCCCCGGCGCGGTCGCTGAACCCTCCGGCGGGAACGCCGGCCGGCTCACCGTCCTGTCCGGGCCCTCCGGTGTAGGCAAGGGCACCGTCGTCGCCGAACTTCGGCGTACGCACCCGGATGTGTGGGTGTCCCTGTCTGCCACCACCCGGCGCCCCCGGCCGGGGGAGCGGCACGGCGTCGACTACCTCTTCCACGACGATGCCGAATTCGACCGGCTGATGGCTTCCGGTGAGCTGCTCGAGTGGGCACAGTTCGCCGGACATCGCTACGGCACCCCGCGCGGGCCGGTGCTGAAGCAGCTGGCCGCAGGCGAGCCGGCGCTGCTGGAGATCGACCTGCAGGGCGCGCGGCAGGTGCGGGAGGCCATGCCGGAGGCCCGGCTCGTGTTCCTGGCCCCCCCCACGTGGGACGACCTCGTCCGCCGCCTCGTCGGGCGCGGCACCGAGGACCCCGAGGTGGTGCAGCGGCGACTCGCCATCGCGCGGGACGAGCTGGCGGCGGAGCGTGAGTTCGATATCACGCTGGTCAACTCGACGGTCGAGGAGGTCGTACGCCGGCTGATAGCCTTGCTGGCGATCACCTGAGTCCACTTCTGGGAAGGCCCGCGTGTCCGGCACTGCAGCTGCGCCCGAAGGCATCACCAATCCGCCCATCGACGAGCTGCTGGAGGCCACGGACTCCAAGTACAGCTTGGTGATCTACGGCGCCAAGCGAGCCCGCCAGATCAACGCCTACTACTCCCAGCTCGGCGAGGGCCTGCTGGAGTACGTCGGGCCGCTCGTGGAGACCCACGTGCACGAGAAGCCGCTGTCGATCGCGCTGCGGGAGATCAACGGCGGCCTGTTGACCGCCGAGCCGTTCGAGCCGCAGGACTGACACCTCCGTCCGCTTGGACACAGCGAGCACACCACCCCCCGCGTCTTGGGACGCCGTACGACCGCGCGTCGTGGTCGGGGTTGGCGGGGGCATCGCGGCGTACAAGGTCTGCGAGGTCGTCCGCCGACTGGTCGAGTCCGGGCACTCGGTGCGGGTGGTCCCCACCGAGAGCGCACTGCGGTTCGTCGGTGCAGCCACCTGGGCGGCGCTGTCGGGGGAGCCGGCGCCTTTCAGCATGTGGGACGACGTCCACGAGGTCGCCCACGTGCGTCTTGGGCGCGACGCTGACCTGATTCTGGTGGCTCCGGCCACCGCCGAGCTGCTCGCCAAGGCCGCCGGCGGATTCGCCGACGACCTGCTCACTGCCACCCTGCTCACCGCCCGCTGCCCAATCGTCTTCGCGCCGGCCATGCACACCGAGATGTGGGAACACCCGGCGACGCGGGCCAACGTCGCGACGCTGCGCAGCCGGGGCGCGGTGGTCGTCGAGCCCGCTGTGGGCCGGCTCACCGGGCCGGACAGCGGTCCCGGGCGGCTGCCGGCGCCGGACGCCCTCGCCATGCTCGCCCGGCGCGCGCTCGCCCGCGGGATCGCCGGGCTCGCGACCGATCTCGCCGGGCGGCGCGTCGTCGTCTCCGCCGGTGGCACCCGGGAGCACCTCGACCCGGTCCGTTTCCTCGGCAACCGCTCCTCCGGTCGGCAGGGGTACGCGCTGGCCGCCGCGGCCGTCGCCCGCGGCGCCGACGTCACGCTGGTCGCCGCGAACGTGACCCTCCCCGATCCCGCCGGTGCCCGGCTCGTGCGGGTCACCTCGGCCGCGGAGCTGCACGACGCCGTGCTCGCCGCCGCTCCTGGCGCGGACGCCGTCGTCATGGCCGCTGCAGTTGCCGACTTCCGTCCCGCGGAGCAACTGCCCGACAAGATCAAGAAGGATCCGGACGGCGGGGTGCCGCCACCGGTGGCGCTGGTGCGCACCGATGACGTGTTGAGCGAGTTGACCGGAAAGGCCGCCGAGCCCGGCCGGATGGTGGTCGGTTTCGCCGCGGAGACGGGCGGGAGCGGCCGCGACGTGCTGGCGCTCGGTCGGGAGAAGCTCACCCGCAAGGGCGCCGACCTGCTGGTCGTCAACGAGGTGGGAGAGTCGCTCGGCTTCGACGCGGCCGACAACGCCGCCGTGGTGCTGGGCGCCGACGGCAGCGAGACCGTCGTACCCCGCGGACCGAAGGACGCCCTCGCCGACGTCGTGTGGGATCTGGTGGTCGCCCGCCTTGTGCCGACCGATACGGCGCGCTGATTACACTCGACTCGTCCCGATCTCCCGGAGGAGTCTTGTGTCTCGGCGTCTGTTCACCTCCGAGTCGGTAACCGAGGGCCACCCGGACAAGATTGCCGACCAGATCAGCGATTCCGTCTTGGACACGCTGCTCAAGGAGGACCCGCGCAGCCGGGTCGCCGTCGAGACCTTGATAACCACTGGGCTGGTCCACGTGGCCGGCGAGGTGACGACCAAGGGCTGGGCGGACATCCCCACGATCGTGCGGGAGAAGATCCTCGACATCGGCTACGACTCCTCGGACAAGGGCTTCGACGGGAAGTCGTGTGGGGTCTCGGTCTCCATCGGATCGCAGTCCTCGGACATCGCGCGGGGCGTGGATGCGGCGTACGAGGGACGTGTCGGCGCCGACGACGCCGACGGATTCGACGAGTTGGACCGGCAGGGCGCCGGTGACCAGGGCCTGATGTTCGGCTTCGCCTGCGACGAGACTCCCGAGCTCATGCCGCTGCCCATTGCGGTGGCGCACCGGCTGGCCCGCCGCCTCTCGCAGGTGCGCAAGGACGGCACGGTGCCGTACCTGCGCCCGGACGGGAAGACGCAGGTCACCATCGAGTACGCCGGCGATCGTCCGATCCGCCTCGAAACCGTGGTCATCGCCACCCAGCACGCGCCCGGAGTTGACCTGCCCACCCTGCTCGTCCCGGACATCGCGGAGCACGTCGTCGACGCCGAACTCGCGGCATTGCCCGGCCTGCACACTGATGAGTACCGGCTGCTGGTCAACCCGACCGGCCGGTTCGAGATCGGCGGCCCGATGGGCGACGCCGGACTCACCGGGCGCAAGATCATCGTGGACACCTACGGCGGCATGGCCCGCCACGGCGGGGGCGCGTTCTCCGGGAAGGACCCGTCCAAGGTCGACCGGTCCGGCGCCTACGCCATGCGCTGGGTGGCAAAGAACGTCGTCGCGGCCGGGCTGGCCCGCCGCTGCGAGGTGCAGATCGCCTACGCCATCGGCAAGGCCCACCCGGTCGGGTTCTTCGTCGAGTGCTTCGGCACCGAGTCGCTGCCGGTGCCTCGCATCCAGGACGCCGTCCTCGCCGTGTTCGACCTGCGTCCGGCGGCGATCATCCGCGACCTCGACCTGCTGCGGCCGGTCTATGCGCAGACCGCGTCCTACGGTCACTTCGGCCGTGATCACCCCGACTTCACCTGGGAACGCACCGACCGGGTGGACGCCCTCCGTGCCGCCGCCGGCACCGGCTGAGGGTTTCACGACGCCGGCTGCTGCCTCACCCGCACCCGCCGCCGCTGCCAACTCCGCGGTGACCCTCCCGGTGGCCCGGGTCGCGCTGGACGTGCCGCTGGCGCATCTGGACCGGCCCTTCGACTACTTGGTGCCCGAGCGGTTCGCGGAGGTCGCCGTCGCGGGCTGTCGGGTGAGGGTGCGCTTCGCCGGGCGGCAGGTGAGCGGGTTCGTGCTGGAGCGCCTCGCGGCCAGTGCGCACGAGGGCCGGTTGGCGGCGCTGACCCGGGTGGTGTCTCCCGAGCCGGTACTCACCCCGGAGATCGCCCGGCTGGCCCGCACTGTCGCAGACCGCTACGCCGGCACCCTCGCCGACGTACTCCGACTGGCGGTGCCGCCCCGTCACGCCCGCGTCGAGGCGGAGGTACCCGGTGCCCCGCCTGCTGACAAGCCGCCGCCGCGACCGACCCGGCCCGCGCCCGGATGGTGGGACCGCTATGTCGCGGGGCCGGAGTTCCTGACGGCGCTGGCCGAACCGCAGGCCGAATCGCAGTCCGAAGCGCAGCCCGAACGACAGTCCGGGCCGCGGGCGGTGTGGACGGCGCTGCCCGGTCCCTCCTGGCCGAGCGAGCTGGCGCTGGCCGCGCAGGCGGCGCTCGCCGGGGGCCGCGGCGCGCTGCTCGTCCTGCCCGACGCCCGGGACGTGGCGTGGGTCGACGCGGCGCTGCTCGACGCCCTCGGTCCCGGACAGCACGTGGCGCTCACCGCGGACCTGGGACCGGCGGAGCGGTACCGGCGCTGGCTGCGGGTGCTGCGCGGCACGGCGCGTGCGGTGGTCGGCACGCGGGCCGCGATGTTCGCGCCGGTGGCGGATCTCGGGTTGGCGGTGGTCTGGGACGACGGTGACGACCTGCACGCCGAGCCGCACGCGCCGTACCCGCACGTGCGCGAGGTGCTCGCGCTGCGGGCGTACGCCGCCGGCGCCGGACTGCTGCTCGGCGGGTTCGCCCGGACGGCCGAGGGCGCCCAGCTGATCGCCACCGGGTGGGCACGGTCCCTGGCGGCGCGACGTGGCGTCGTACGGGAGCTCGCGCCGCGGGTCCGTCCGGCCGACGACGACGCCGACCTGGCGCGCGACGCGGCCGCCCACGTCGCCCGCCTCCCCACGCTGGCCTGGCAGACCGCCCGCGTCGCGCTGCGGACTGGCCCGGTGCTGGTGCAGGTGCCGAGGGCTGGCTACCTCCCCTCGGTTGCCTGCGTACGGTGCCGAGCGGCAGCGCGCTGCCTGCACTGCACCGGCCCGCTGGCCGTGACCTCCGGGCACGCGGTCGCCCACTGCCGCTGGTGCGGCCGCCCCGCCGGGGGGTGGCGGTGCGCGGAGTGCGGCGCGACAGGGATGCGAGCCCGGGTCGTCGGCGCCCGGCGTACGGCGGAAGAACTCGGCCGCGCCTTTTCGTCCGTGCCGGTCCGCACCTCCGGCGGTTCCTCCGTGTTGGCCAGCGTCGGGGCGGAGCCGGCGGTGGTGGTGGCGACCCCCGGGGCGGAGCCGGTGGCCGCGGAGGGGTACGCCGCCGCGCTGCTGCTCGACGGGTGGGCCTTGCTCGACCGACCCGATTTGCGGGCTGGCGAGGAAGCGCTGCGGCGCTGGACGAACGCCGCCGCGCTCGTCCGCCCGGCCGCCGCGGGCGGTGAGGTGGTGGTGCTGGCCGCCGGTGACCTGCGGCCGGCGCAGGCGCTGCTGCGCTGGGACCCGGCCTGGTACGCCGAGCGGGAGCTGGCCGACCGGAGCGAGCTCGGCTTCCCGCCGGCGGCGCGCTGGGCGACGGTGACCGGTGCCGCCGCCGGTGTCGAGGACTTCCTGGCGGTGTTCCGGTCGGTGCTGCGGTCCGTGCTCCAGTCGGTGCGGCTGCCGACGCAGGCCCAGGTGCTGGGACCGGTACCGACGCCTCCCGCTGCCGGAGCCCCCCGCCCCGGCGAGGGGGCCGCTGCCCCGCCAGCCGACGTGCGCGCGCTGATCCGGGTGCCGCTGGCGGAGGCCGCTGCCCTGTCGACGGCGCTGCGCACGGCGCAGGGCTTACGGACGGCGCGCAAGGCGGCGGACCCGGTCCGCATCCGCATCGACCCGATGGAGCTGGGCTGAGTGGACCAGGCATCGCCCACAGCTGCCCGGCGTCCACAGATGTCCGTCCGCGACGGGCGCAGTGCTCGCGACGCAAGACGCGCTTGACAGGTGCTGGCGCTGCCGTGGTCCATGCCGCCCGTGAGGTGCTCATGCCGCCTGCTGGAGTAGGACGCTGACGACGTAGCCGAGATCCATCCTGCTGTCGTAGGCAGTCGGCGGCAGCGTTCCCGCGGAAACGCTGCCGGTCGAGTCGAGCTCGGCTGGATCGCCCCAGGGCTTGGCAGGGTGGTGCAGGACCGCGACGCCGTCGGCAGTGCGCACGTCGAGGCGCCGGTCGGGGCGCAGCGTGAGCTGAAAGCCGAGCTGGTGCACGAGCGTGTGATGCCGGCTGCACAGCAACACTAGGTTCTGCGCGTCGGTGCCGCCGCCCTGGGACCAGTAGACGACGTGGTGCGCCTGCAGCTTCCTGCGTCTCGTGCAGCCCGGGAAGCGGCAGTGTTCGCCGTCGAGGGTGCCGAGCAGCTCCCGGAGCGCCAGGCTGGGCTTGCGACTCGAGTGCCCGAGATCGAAGGCGGTGAGATCGGCTTTGATCAGCGGCCGGAGCCGGACCGTGCCACCGCTGCCTGGCAACGTCTCCATGACGGACGCGCCCGAGGTGGGCGGCAGCAGCTCGCCGTCCCGCAGCCGCCCCCAGCCGGACAGCGGGTCGATCTGCACGACCAGCCGGGATCGGTTGCCCCTGGCGATCTCTGGGTGTTTCGTGCGCTGGGCGTCCAGCACTGTACGAGCCATCGCCAGCAGCGCCTCACCGTCGGTGGCCTTGACCGGTGCGTCAGGCTCGCAACTCCCGTCGACCGAGCTGGGCGTTCCCGCGGGAACGTTTGGCAAGGCCGCGACGGGTTCCACAACCGACGGCCCGGCTGAGTCATGAGCCGCGGCCGTGTCCGACGTTCCGGCGGGAACGTCCGCCGGCTCGACGGCGATGTCCTCCGGCTCGACCGCGGTGTCCTCCGGCTCGGCCGAGGTGTTCTCGGGGTCGGTGCCTGCGGCCGGCGCAGCGTCGGCGACGTGCTCCGCGGCCTCGGCTTGCCGCTGCCGGTCCAGCTCGGCGCGCTGGGCCTCGATACCGGCAAGGACGAGCGGGGCGTACTCAGCGGGCGCGTAGATGGTGACGGTGAGGTTGCCGTCG
>Ga0136624_1000144_pt1 | contig 22959 bp, 23 predicted proteins | sample AntDrymUQ4692206_2_FD_104802 | JGI IMG/M metagenome (GOLD analysis project Ga0136624, IMG submission 104802) | Polar desert sand microbial communities from Dry Valleys, Antarctica - metaG UQ469 (22.06) | ecosystem: Environmental > Terrestrial > Soil > Desert | place: Antarctica: Dry Valley... | reverse complement strand
GGCGGCGGGAACGGCGGCGGGAACAGTCAGGCGCCTGTGCTCGGACAGGACGGCGACGACCAGGAGGCGGCGCAGGATCTCGGCTTCCCGGCCTTCGCCACGCGGAACACCACGCGGGTCGGCGGCGCGGATGCCGTGGCCGACGCCGCCGGCGTGGCGCAGGCCGTCTTCCCCTCGCGCGGGCGCGACACGCGCCCGCGCGCGGTGACGCTGGTCGACACAACCGACTGGCGCGTGGCGGTCTCGGCCGCCCAGCTCATGGCCGCGCCGCTGCGCGCGCCGCTGCTGTACTCGGACGGCGACCGGCTGCCCGCCGCCACCGAGCAGGCGCTCGGGCGGCTCATACCCACCGGAGCCGAGGAGGCCGGCGGCGCGCAGGTGATCCGCATCGGCGAGGCAGCGGTCGCCGAGGGCTACAAGACCACGGAAGTGGAGGGCGCCGACTACGCCGCGCTCGCGCAGGCCATCGACCGCCTCCACACCGCCGCGGCCGGCAAGGCCTCGCCCGCCGTCGTGGTCGCCTCCGCCGACCAGCCGGGCTTCGCCATGCCCGCCGCGGGCTGGGCCGCCAAGTCCGGGGACCCGGTGCTCTGGGTGACCCGGGACGCGATCCCGCCCGCGACGCGCGCGGCGATCACGTCGCACAAGCGCCCGCGGATCTACGTGCTCGGGCCCGAGTCCGCCGTGTCGGCGTCGGTGCTCGACCAACTCGGCGAGCTCGGCGCGACGCGCAGGGTGAGCGGCGCCGACCCGATCGCCAATGCGATCGCCTTCGCGCGCTTCTCCGACGGGTCCTTCGGCTGGAACGTCGTCGACCCCGGGCACGGGCTCGTGTTCGCGACCACCCAGCGGCCGCTCGACGCCGCCGCGGCGGCGCCGCTCTCGGCCGCCGGCAGCTACGGCCCCCTCCTGCTTCTCACCGCCGCCGATGCCCTCCCCGCGCCGCTTCAGGACTACCTCCTGGACATCCAGCCCGGCTACGCCGACGATCCCGTCCGCGGCGTCTACAACCACGGGTGGCTGATCGGGAACGAGGGCGCCGTCTCGGTCGACGTCCAGGCCCGGATCGACTCCCTGCTCGAGATCCAGCCGGTACGGGCGACCGAGTCGCCGGGATGAGCTCGTCATCCGGCACCTCACCGAGATGACCTCGTCTCCGGCACAGTCGTAGACTCCGTGACGATGGCGGAAGCCGAGCAGCCCGATCGCCTGCGACCCGCACACCATGTGACGGTCGAGGACGTGCGCCAGCTCATGGGGGCCTCCACGCCGCACTTCGCGCTCCAGCTCCGCAACCGCATCCGCAAGCTCGTCGCCCCGCTGGCGCCGGAGGACTCGGCGCGCCTGGAGGGCGAGCGCGAGATCGCGCGCCTCACGCGGATCGCGTTCACCGGGGAGGTCCGGGGTGAGCAGGGACAGGAAGGCGAGCGGGCCCTGCGCAGCCTGGGCGAGTACGAGCCCACGCGCTTCGCAGAAGGCCCCACGCGCGGATAGCGCCGAGCGTCAACGCCGGTCACGGTCGCCTCCCGACCGGCGCGACCCGCGTCGACGGCGCATGCCGCCGTGAACGCCGGTCGCCACCCCGGCGCGACCGGCGCGACCGGCGTCGACCGGTCCCGCTGCGGCGCCGTGTACGGTCAGGACCCGCATGGCCGAGGACGCACCGCACGCCAGCCACCGGCCCGATGGGATTCCCGGCTCCGAACTGAGCGGCCCCTGGCCCGTCGGCCACTACGCGGCCGGCCTGCGCGATCGGCTGCGGAAGCTCTCGCGCGTCCAGGTGTTCGGCGAGGTCTTCAACCTCCGGACCGGACGCGTGCGGGTGTGGTTCGAGCTGCGCGACGAGCGCGGCGCGCTGCCCTGCTCGATGTGGCGGCGGGACTTCGACGCGCTGGACGCGCCGCTCGCCGACGGCCAGCGGGTGGTCGCCGCCGGGGGATGCGACTACTACCCCGGTGCGCGCGCCGCCTCTCCGTCGTTCTCGTTCGCGGTGACCGAGGTCCGCGTGGCGGGGGACGGCGACCTGCTCGCCCAGCTCGACCGCTTGCGCCGCCTGCTCGACGCGGACGGGCTCTTCACGCCGCAGAAGCTGCTCCCCCGCCCGGCGCTCCCGCGCTGCATCGGCGTGGTCACGGGCGAGGGCGGCAAGGCGCGCGACGACGTCGTCGCCGGCCTGGGCCGCCGCGGCTGGGCCGGACGGCTCGTGTGGGCGTTCGTCCCGGTCCAGGACCGTCACGCGGCGCCGGAGGTGGCGCGGGCGCTGCAGGATCTTGCCGCGTGCGCGGAGCTGGAGGTGATCATCGTCGCCCGCGGCGGCGGCTCGCTCGCCGACCTGTTCGCTTTCTGCGACGAGACCCTGTGCCGCACCGTCGCGCTCCTGCGCGTCCCGGTGATCGCGTCTGTCGGGCACCACACCGACCGGACCCTGATCGACGACGTCGCGGCCGTGTCGTGCTCGACGCCGACGCACGCCGCCGAGGCCGCGGTGCCCGTCGACTGCCACACGGCGCGCATCGCGCTGCACGCGGTGGCCGCCCGACTCGAGCGACAGGGTCGGCGCGCCATCGTCGAGCGCGCGCGCACGCTGGCGCGGCTCTCCCGCGCCCCTGCCGACCACGTCGCGCGCCATCGCACCGGCCTGCACCAGCACGCGCGCGAGCTGCGGGCCAGCACCCGCCGCGGGCTCGGAATCCGGGAGCGCCACCTGGCCACCGCCGCGCTCGTGCTCGAGCGCAAGGCCGCGGCGACCGCCCTCGGCCTGCAGCGCGGAGCGACCCGCGCCCAGCTCGACGCCGCCGCCCTGCGGCGCAGCCGCGACAGCGCTCGCGCGAGCCGAGCGCGCGAGCTCGAGCGACTGCGCCTCGCGATCGACTCGCACGACCCGCAGCGCACGCTCGAGCGCGGCTACACGCTGGTCGAGGACCCGGCCGGCGCGCCCGTCACCACCGCCGAGGCCGCCCGCCGCCACGACCGCCTGACGCTCCGGATGTCCGACGGGACGCTCGCCGTCCGACCGCGGCCCGAGCCGTGAACGGAACCACTTGTCGTCCACCGCGGCCCGAGCCGAACGGAACCGGTCGTCGTCCATCGCGGCCCGAGCCGAACGGAAACGCCCGCCGAGCGCGCCCAGCCGCAGCCAGCCCGTTCCGTCGGTGCGACGGCTAGCCTGTGTCCCATGGTCGAGTCCTCCCTCACGTACGAGACCGCCTGCGCCCGCATCGAGGGAATCATCCGTCGCCTGGACTCCGGAGAAGCCGGACTGCGCGAGACGCTCGAGCTGTGCCAGGAGGGTCGCCGCCTGGTCGAGTTCTGCGCCGGTGAGCTCGAAGCCGTGGGCCGGGGCCTGGAAGAGCTCAAGCTCGACGAGCTCGTCGCCCGGCTCGAGACCGGGCGCGCCGCCGCGGCCTGAGTCAGGGATCCGGAACGCGACAGTCGCTCAGGATCGACCCCGCCGCAGCACCGGGCGCGGGTCGGAATCAGACCCGCTGGATGATCGTTCCCGTACCCAGGCCGCCACCGCAGCACATCGTCACGAGGCCGGTCTCGGCGTCCGACCGCTCCAGCTCGTGCAGCAGCGTGGTGATGAGCCGTGCGCCGGTGGAGCCGAGTGGGTGGCCGAGCGCCATCGCTCCACCGTTGACGTTGACCCGGTCCATGTCGGGCTGCAGCTCGCGCTGCCAGGCGAGGACGACCGGCGCGAACGCCTCGTTGACCTCGAACAGATCGACGTCCCCGATCTTCATGCCGGTCCGCTCGAGCAGCTTGCGCGTGGCCGGGATCGGGCCCGTGAGCATCATCACCGGATCGACGCCGACCGTGGTCTGGTCGACGATCCGAGCGCGCGGCGTCAGCCCGAGCTCGCGCGCCTTGTCGGCGGACATGAGCAGCACGGCGGCCGCGCCGTCGGAGATCTGGGAGGCGTTGCCGGCAGTCACCTTCCCGTCCGGCTTGAACGCCGGCTCGAGCGCCGCCAGCGCCGCCAGGTTGGAGTCGGGCCGGATGCCCTGGTCGGCCACATGGGTCTGGCCGTTGATCCGGAAGGGCACCGTCTCGCGCTCGAAGCGGCCCTCCTCGGTCGCCCGCGCCGCCCGCTGGTGTGAGCGGACCGCCAGCTCGTCCATCTCCGAGCGCGGGATCTCCCACTTGTCGGCGATCATCTCCGCCGAGATCCCCTGCGGGACGAGGTTGTAGCGCTCGAGCATGGCAGGCGGCCAGGGCGAGCCGACCTCGTCGACCCACTTGAACCCGACGCCCATCGGCACGTGGCCCATGTGCTCCACACCGCCGCCGACCACGACGTCGTGCACTCCGGCCGCGATCAGCGCCGCACCGAGATTGACCGCCTGCTGCGCCGAGCCGCACTGGCGGTCGACCGTCGCGGCGGGCGTCTCCACCGGGAGTCCGGCTTGCAGCCATGCATTGCGCGTCACGTTGAACATCTGCTCGCCGTACTGCTGCACGCAGCCGCCGACCACGTCCTCCACCTTGCTCGGCTCGATCCCCGCGCGCTCGATCACCTCGGTGAAGCACTTGCCCAGCAGCTCGTTGGCGTGCGTGGCCTTGTAGTAGCCCTTTTCGGGATGCCCTCGCCCGATCGGCGTCCGGACCGCCTCTACGATGACCACCTCACGACCGTTTCGCATCTGCTCAGACCTCCACTCCCTCGGCGTCGGGCCGCGTAGTGTACGGCGTTGACTGACCAGTCAACGAAGGGAATCGACACCGTGTCAGAACGGATCGGGATCGCGGGAGGCGGCGCCATCGCCTCCGGAATCGCATGCGTCGCGGCCGAGCACGGCCAGGTCGTGCTGTGGGCGCGCCGACCGGACGCCGCCACCGCCAGGGTGGAGAAGCTGATCGAGAGGCGCGGCGGCGTCGGGGCGGGCAACGTAGCCGTATCCAGCGATCTTGACGTCCTCGGCGACGCGACGTTCATCGTCGAGGCGATCGCCGAGGAGCATGACGCCAAGGCTGCGCTGCTGCGCAGCCTCGGAGCTGCGACCACCAACGGCACGATCCTCGCCACGACCACATCGGCCCTGTCGGTGACCGCGCTCGCCCGCGAGACCGGCCGGCCGGAGCGCTTCGTCGGGCTGCACGTGTTCAATCCCGTGCCGAAGATGGACCTCGTCGAGCTCGTCTTCCCGCCCGAGGCGGAGGAGGACACCCGCGATCGCGCCCGTGCCCTGTGCGGCGCGCTGGGCAAGACCGCCGTCGAGGTGCCCGACACCGCCGGCTTCGTGGTCAACCGGCTGCTGTTCGGATTCCTGTTCGACGCCGTCGCGCTGCTCGAGGAGACCGGACTGGAGCCCAAGGCGATCGACGACTGCATGAGGATGGGCGCGGGCCACCCGATGGGACCGCTCGCGCTGCTCGATTACGTGGGGCTCGACGTGGCGACGGCGATCGGGCGCTCGATCGGCGCCGACGTGCCGGCCCGCGTCGACGCGATGGTCGCGCAGGGCGCATTGGGCAAGAAGGCGGGGCGCGGCTTCTACCTCTATTGAGTCCTCGCGAAATGTTTAGGAGAGATTGAGGTGGCGTTGGGAACATCCCGATTGCGACGAACGTACCCCTCATCGCAACCCCTCCTCCAGAGACACTACGGTCGCCGGTCTCGCTCCCCTGAGTCCGGCGGCCGTATGTGTTTCTCTCGGTCGATCCTCCCCAGGATCTCCCACTCTCCTCCTCGACCGCCGAAGCGGTCTCGTCGGTTCGCGGGCAAGGTAGCGCGGATGGCGCGCTTGTGCAATCCGCTACGTAGGTAGCGTTTCGCGACCGATTTCGCCCGACCGGCGCCAAGTCGTTCGATGGGTCACGCGGACGAAGCGGGCTGCTCACCGCGCTGCCGGATCCTGACCGCCTCGATCCGGTTCTCACGCACGGACTCGACCCGGATCGTGTAGCCGTTGTGCTGGATCGTGTCGCCCCGCTTGGGTAGCCGCCCGAGCTCGCCGAACACGAATCCGCCGACGGAGTTGTACGCATCGGAGTCCACGGGCAGGTGCAGCCCGTAGTCCTCGAGATCGGTGATCGCCACGTGCCCGCGCACGAACCAGTCGCCGTTGGCCAGCCGGCGCACGGCGCCGCCCAGGGGGTCCGTCTCGTCGTCGATCTCTCCGACGACCTCCTCGATGATGTCCTCCACGGTGACGATGCCGGCCGTGCGTCCGTACTCGTCGATCACGACCGCCAGCGACGAGCGCTGGCGCTGGAGGTCGGCCAGCAGGTCGTCGAGCGGTTTGGTCTCCGGCACGATCGGCGCCTCGCGGACGAGTCCTTCGATCGTCGCCTCGGCGCCTTCCGTGAGCAGCAGTTGCGCCAGCGCGTTGGCGTGCACGATGCCCTTGACCCGGTCGTGGTTCTCGTCCTCGGTGACGACGAGCCGCGTATGCCCGGAGGAGACGCAGCGGCGCAGCGCGGTCTCGACGTCCTCGGAGAGGTCGACGGTGACCACGGCCGGCGCCGGGGTCATCACCTGGCGCGCCTCCTGCTCGTGCAGGTGGAAGACGCCCGTGAGCATCCCGGCCTCGCCCGGCTCGAGCTTGCCGCCGATGAGCGACTGTGCGATCAGGAGCTTGAGCTCCTCCGGAGAGCCGCCCTCTTCGAACTCGCCCGTCGTCTGGATGCCGATCAGCCGCAGCAGGGCGTTGGACGCGTTGTTGAGCAGCACGATCGCCGGATTGAAGATCGCGGCGAAGAGGTTGAGCGGCGGCGCGATCCGCCGAGCCGTGGACTCCGCCTTGTTGATGGCGAAGATCTTGGGGACCTGCTCGCCGACCGTGATGTGGAGCGCCGTCGTGATCAGGTAGGCGAGCCCGAAAGAGATCACGAGCGAGAGGCCATGCGGCACGCGCTCCCCCAGCAGGTCCTCGATCACCGTGGCCACGGCCGGCTCGCCGAGGAAGCCGATGCCGAGCGAGGTCAGCGTGATGCCGAGCTGACAGGCGGCGAGGTAGCGGCTGAGCTCGTCGAGCTGGCGTACCACGAGGCGCGCCCCACGCTGGCCCTGCTCGGCATCCTCCTCGATGCGCGAGCGGCGCACGCGGACCAGTGCGAACTCCGCGGCCACGAAGAACCCGTTGAGGAGCACGAGCGTGAGCACCGCGAGCAGGAGCAGCGCTGTGATCATGCGGGGGAGCGGCTGCGCCGGGGCGGCGCGCCGCTACTTCGGGATGGTTCGTCGTCGGGCATCAGGGCGACGCGGCGAGCGTAGCAAGCGGTGAGGCGAGCGCCGGCGTGACGACTACCCGTCCACCACCTCGTCGATCCGCCGGGCCAGCGCGTGGTCGGCGTCGGTCAGCCCGCCCTCGGAATGCGTGGCGAGCATGAGGCGGACCTTGTTCCAGCCGTGGACGAGGATGTCCGGGTGGTGGTTGTCCTCCTCGGCCACCCCGGCCACCCGGTTCACGAACGCCATCGCCGCCGCGAAGTCCGCGAACTCGAAGTCGCGCTCCAGCGCGTCCGGTCGCTGCGACCACTCGCTCATGGGACCTCCGGCCATACTTGTCGGGTGCGCATCGTCTCCCTCGTCCCGTCGGCCACCGAGATGCTCTTCGCCCTCGGCGTGGGCGACGAGGTTACCGCCGTCACCCATGAGTGCGACCACCCGCCCGAGGCGCTGAACCGGCCGCGCATCACCCGCGACGTGATCGGGCCGGGGCTGGCGCCGGACGAGATCGACCGGGCGGTGCGCGAGCTCACCGCGGCGGGCAGGGCGATCTACGAGCTCGACGAGCAGGCGCTGCGGCGACTGGCGCCCGAGCTGATCGTCACCCAGGCGCTGTGCGCGGTCTGCGCGGTGTCGATCGACGACGTCCGGGCGATCGCGGCGAAGCTGGACCCCGTGCCGGGCATCCTCTCGCTCGACTCGCACACGCTCGGCGAGGTGCTCGGCGACGTGCGCACGCTCGCGCAGGCCACCGACGCCGAGGCGGCGGGGATCGAGCTGATCCAGGCGTCCGCGGAGCGCATCGATCGGATCCGGCTCGCCGTCCGTGACGCGGCGCCCGTCTCCGTCGCCGCTCTCGAGTGGCTCGATCCGGTGTATGTCGCCGGCCACTGGACGCCGCAGCTGATCGAGTACGCCGGCGGCGTCGATCTGCTCGGGCTGCCGGGCGAGCACTCGCGGACCGGCACGTGGGAGGAGATCGCCGCCGCTCAGCCTGACGTCGTGGTCTGCATGCCGTGCGGCTACGACGCCGAGCGCGCGCACGAGGAGGCGCAATCCTTCGCGGACGAGCTCGCCGGGCTGGGCGCCGAGCGCGTGGTGGCGGTCGACGCGGCGAGCTACTTCTCCCGTCCCGGCCCGCGCCTCGTCGAAGGGCTCGAGTTGATGGCCCACATCCTGCATCCCGACCGGGTGCCCGAGGCGCCCGGTTCGTGGCGCGAGGTCTATCTCTAGGACACTAGGTCTGCGACTCGAGAAAGCGCTTCTTGGCGCGCTCGATCGACTCCAACGCATCCTCCCGCGGATACCAGCCGTCGACCTTCACGACCTTCCACTCCGGCGTCTTGTAGATCGAGAAGAAGTGCGAGATCTCGTCGCGCAGGGTCATCGAGAGGTCGTCGAGGCGCTCGATGTGCGACCAGTTCGGGTCGGTGTACGGCACGCAGAGGATCTTGTTGTCCTCCGCCTTCTGGTCGCGCATGCGGAACAGGGCGACCGGCTTGACCTCGATCAGGCACCCCGGGAAGGTCGGCTCGGACACGGCGATCATCGCGTCCAGCGGGTCCCCGTCAGAGGCTAGGGTGTCGCGGAAGAAGCCGTAGTCCGTCGGATAGCCCAGCGAGGAGAACAGCAGGCGGTCGAGCTTGATCGCGCCGAGCTCCTCGTCCCACTCGTACTTGTTGGAAGACCCCTTCGGGATCTCGACGACGGCGACCAGGTTCTCGGACATGGCCCCAGACGTTAGCCCGTCAGCCCGCGGTCGGCAGTCCGCGCCCCGAGACCGCTACGGCGGCCACCGCGGCGGCGACGCCGATGACCAGGCACGCCGCGATCGGCGCCACGAGTCCCCGCCGGCGCTCCGAGACCTTGTCCATGAGGAACGCCGCCGCGGCGCCCCCGACCAACCCACCGAAGTGGCCGCCGATCGAGATGTTGGGGATGACGAAGCTGATCACCAGGTTGAACAGGATCACCGGGCCGATCCCGGACTGCATCGGATTGATGCCACGTGCGCGCTGCATCACGAAGGCGGCGCCCATGAGCCCGAACACCGCGCCCGACGCGCCCACGGTGAACGCGTTGGGGGAGAGCAGGAGCGCGCCGAACGAGCCGGCGAGCAGCGAGCTGAAGTACAGCGCCACGAAACGGGCGTGCCCGAGCGACGGCTCGAGCATGTTGCCGAGCCAGTACAGGATGTACATGTTGAAGCCGACGTGCAGCAGCCCCGAGTGCAGGAAGCCCGACGTGACCAGCCGCCAGTACTCGTCGCCGAGGTCGATCGCCGGGCCCCAGAGGGCGAAGTCTCTGAAGACTTGCGAGCCGCCGCTTCCGCCGCCCGTGAGCAGCGAGCCACCCATGCCCGAGCCGAGGAACATCAGCACAGAGATCGCGATGAGCACGTACGTCGCCGTGGGATCCGCGTGCATCGATCGCAGCGTGTGGACCTTCTGCGTGTTCCCGGCGCACTCCGGGCACCGCATCCCGACCGGCGTCGCGGTCATGCAATCGGGGCAGATCGGGTTGCCGCAGTTCGAGCAGGAGACGCCCGTCTCACGCGAGGGATGGCGGTAGCAGGTGGCCACGGGGCGCCGAACCTAGCAGCCGTCGTTCAGCGTCAGATCAAGCGGGCAGGACAGTGATGACCGGCGGCTTGGTGGGCACCTCTGACCCGCCTTCGGGCTCGTCGGTGACCAGCACCGCCTCGATCCCCTCGAGCGAGCCGGGCACCGCGACCTCGGCCGAGCCGTCCCCGCGCGTCGACCAGAGCACCGAGGTCGGCTCGGGGTCGCGCTCGGGCCGCTTGAGCCACACCTGGTAGATGCGGCCACTCGGCGGCGCCGGCATGTTGCGCGCGACGAGCATGGAGCTGTGCTCGCCGATCTCGAGCCGGACGTCGGCTCGCGGCGATTGCGTGTCGGCCACCACGGTCCGCGTGTCCTCGCCGCTCGTCAGGAGCACACCGGCGAGACCGCCGCCGGCCAACAGCACGAGCGCGCAGGCGAGGGCGACGCCGGGGCGCATCAGCCACGCGCCGACGGACCAGCGGCGACGCTTGGCGCCGGTGCGGCCGGACTCGTTCACCGGCACGTCGTCGCGCGAGCCGGCGGCGGACAGCAGCTCGGCCTCGGACCGCACGACCATCATGATCCGGTCCTTGAGCACCGAAGGCGGCTTGATGAGCGGCACGGAGACGGGCAGCGCGTCGGCGGCGACCTTCAGGTCCTTGACGTCGCGGGCGCACACCGGGCAGACTGCGACGTGAGCCTCGAAGGCGGTGTGCTCGTCCGGCTCGAGCGCGCCGAGCAGGTAGGCGCCGATCGAATCGGCCAAGCGCGTGTGGTCGGGTCCGGGCGTGCTCATCAGAGGCTCACCTGTCCTGCGCCGAGCGCGTGGCGCATCTTCTCCAGACCGAGTCGCATGCGCCCCTTGACGGTGCCGACCGGCGTCTCGAGCATCTCGGCGATCTCCGTGTGCGTGAAGCCGCCGAAGTAGGCGAGCTCGATCACCTGGCTCTGATCGGAAGGCAGCTGCTCCAGCGCCGAGCGGACGGTGGCGGCCTCCTCGTGGCGGGCCGCCTCGACGTCGGTGCGCTCGCCGGTCTCCAGCAGCTCTTCGAGTCCTTCGTCGCTTGCCCGCCGCTTCTCGTGGACGATCGAGCGCCGCAGCGCGTCGATCGCGCGGTGATGGACGATGCCCAGCAACCACGTGCGGACAGAGCCACGGCTGCGCTCGTAGCGGGCGCCCGAGCGCCAGATGTTCAGGAACGCCTCCTGTACGACATCCTCGGCCACGCCGCGCGAGCCGGCCATCCGGTAGGCGAGCGAGAACGCCGCCTGGGAGTGGCGCTCGTAGAGCAATTCGAACGCCGGCGCTTGCCCGCGACGGACCAGCTGCATGAGGTCCTCGTCGGCGAGTGAGCGTAAATGATCTGACATGGGTCGTCGACGGGTTCCTACGCGTGGTCGATGTCCGCGGATCAGAAGACGCCGTCGGCTACGCGCCGGGCTTCGCGCGCAAGGTCGCGCACGGTGCGCCGGAGCAGATCGACGGCGTTGTCGGCTTCGCCGCGACGCTTGTGGCGGCGGCGCTGGGTGCGCACGAGCACGAGGCCGACGGCGGCGGACGACCCGATCGCCGCGGCCGCGACCGGGCGAGCCCAGTTGCGGGGATCGCGCATGGCCGAGATCTCCCACGCCTCGAGCTCCTCCGCGGCCATGTCGACCAGCGAGCCCAGCGTGCCCTCCAGGCGCGCCTGGAGCTCCTTGGGTGGCTCCACCGGCAGCAGTGCGCGCCGCAGCAGCGACTCCATGTCGGCGAACTGCCTGTGCCCGACGACGAAGTCGTGTGGGTGCTCCGTCATGGCTCAGTCGGCCCCTCGGTCTGCTTGACGATCTCCTCGAGCTGCCGGATCGCGCGGTGCAGCAGCACCTTGGTGGCGCCGTCCGTGCGCCCGAGCGCCCGTGCGATCTCCCGGTTGTCCATGCCCAGGGCGAAACGCATGATCAGCGCCTCGCGACGGTCGTCCGGGAGCTGCTGCACTCCCCCGAGGATGCGCTTGAGATCGTCGCGGTCCTCCACGAGCGCCTCGGTGGTGTGCGGATCGGAGATCGCCCCAGCCTCGTCGATCGGCGTCTGCGGCTTGCGCGACCGGTCGCGGTAGTAGTTCGCCGCCAGGTTGTGGGCGATGCGGATCAGCCACGGCCGCAGGGGCCGGCCGTCGGATTCGCGCTGCGCTCGGTCGAAGTGCCGGTAGGCCTGCAGGAACGTCTGCTCGGTGAGGTCCTCGGCGTCGTGGTGGTTTCCCACCCGGTAGTACGAATAGGAGTAGACGTCGCGCAGATGCGCCTTGTAGAGCTTGGAGAACGCGTCGTCGAGGCGGGCCTTCTCCTCGCGCGTCGAGTCGGGTGCGAATGCGGCCATTCATCGCGGACCCTACCCCCGGCGGGCCCCTCAGGCCGCCCGGACCGGCGCCCGCTCGGACGCGCTCGGGTCCGGCACCCGGGCGGGTGCGGCGGCGCGGCGCAGCGGCGGCAGGCCGCCGAGCCACTCCCACTGAAGCGTGACGTCGGCCCAGATGCGGTCGGTCACAGCGGCGGCGAGCTGGACCGAGGCGTGCTCGATCCGGGGGAAGGCAAGCGGGCTGCCGATCCGGATGCGCACCTTGTGCGGGCGGATCCGCCAGCCCTGTCGGACCGCCTCGCTGCCGATCACCGCCACGGGCACCACGGGCGCGCCGGTCTCCAGCGCGAGGCGGCCGACCCCGCGCCTCGGGCGGCCCAGGGCGCCCCGGCGGACGCGCGTGCCCTCGGCGAAGATCAGGACGCAGTCGCCGCGCGCGAGAATCGCCGTCGCGGTGGCCAGCATGTCCCGGTCGCCGACGCCGCGCTGGACCGGGAACGCTCCGAGCGAGCTCAAGAGCCAGGCGACGAGAGGGTGCGTGAACAGCTCCCGCTTGGCGACGTAGTACATCGGCCGCCGGACGATCGTGCCGATCACGAACGGGTCCAGGAAGGAGCGGTGGTTGGCGCAGAAGATCACGCCGCCCGACTCGGGCACGTGCTCGCGACCGATCCGCGAGAGGCGGAAGTACAGGTGGAAGACCGGCTGGAAGAGCGCACGGACCAGCCAGTAGACCAACGGGTTGGCACCCGTCCGGCGGGTGCGAGCATGAAACGCGTCGTGAGGGCCGGCGGACCGGGAGCTCCTCGTCACGTCAATGGTACCCGGGTCGCGCCGGCTCGTTACAGTCCGGGCCATGTCCGTGACGGTCACCCGAACCCTGCGCGGCGCGCTCGCCGGCGCGACGGCCGCCGCGGTGTGGGCGGCGCAGCAGCCGCTCGACCGCCGCGTCTTCGGCGTCCCCTACGACGACACGGAGCTGCTCGGCCGCTGGTTCGTCCGCTCGGATCGCTGGCAGCCGGCGGGCATCGGGATCCACCTCGCCAACGGTGCGCTGTTCGGCGCGGCGTACGCCAACGTCGCGCCCTCCCTGCCCGTGCCCGTCGCGCTGCGCGGGCCACTCGCCGGGCTCGCCGAGCACCTCGCGACATGGCCTGGCACTGCCGTGGTGGAGCGGATCCACCCTGCGCGCGCGGATCTGCCGCGCCTGTGGGGCTCCGGCCGCGCGTTCGCCCAGGCGGCGTGGCGCCATTCGCTCTTCGGTTTCGTGCTCGGCGAGCTGGAGCGGCGCCTGAACCCGCCGGAGGACCTCGTGGCGCCGGTCGACGACGAGGTCGCCTCCACCAACGGGCACGGCTCCGTCGAGCGGATGGTCACTCCGCTCTGAGCCTGGGCGCGGACACGGTCACCGGCTCGCGCGGGACGCGGCGTTGAGTCGGCGGGTCGTCATCACGGGCGCCTCGGGCTTCGCGGGCCGCCACCTCACGGCCGCGTGCCGCGCGGCGGGCGAGGAGGTCGTTGCGCTCTCGCGCTCGGGGCGCGTACCGGGCGCCACGGCGCTGGACCTGCTGGATGCGGAGGCCACGCGCGCGGCCGTGGGCGCAGCGGCGCCCGACGTCGTCTACCACCTCGCCGCGCTCGCGCACGTCGGGCGTTCCTGGAGCGATCCCCGCGCGACGCTCGCGCACAACCAGGCGATGACGCTCAACGTGCTCGAGGCGATTCGATCAGAGGCGCCCGGCGCCGTCGTGGTGGCGGTCTCGTCCGGCGAGATCTACGGGCCGCCCTCGTTCCTGCCCGTCGACGAGGCCGCGGAGCTGCGCCCTCAGAACCCCTACGCGGTCTCCAAGGCCGCGGGCGACCTGCTGGCCGGCTTCTACGCCGACGCGCACGGGCTCCGCGTCGTGCGCGCGCGAGCGTTCAACCACGCCGGCCCAGGTCAACCCGCCCTCTACGCTCTGGCGTCGTTCGCGCGCCAGGTCGCCGAGGGGATCGAGGCGGGCGACGACCCGATCCGTGTCATGACGGGCAACCCAGGGTCCCGCCGCGACTTCACCGACGTGCGCGACGTGGTGCGGGCCTACCGGCGGCTGGCCGCGGCGGGCGAGAGCGGCCCGGTGAACGTCTGCTCGGGCCACTCGGTGTCAGCGCGCGAGCTGGTCCACGCGCTCGGCCGGGTGACCGGAGTGGCGACAGCGCAAGAGCTGGACGCGAAGCTCGTCCGCGCGCACGAGGTCGCGGAGATCCGCGGCAGCGCGGCGCGGCTCCAGGCCTTGACCGGGTGGGAGCCGGAGATCGCCCTGGAGACGACTCTGGCCGACACCGTGGCCTGGTGGCGCGAGGAGATCCGCGCGGGCCGCGCCGGTGATCGCGTCCACGAGTGACGGCCGGGGGCCTAGACTCGAGGCATGCCGGAGTAGCTCAGGTGGTAGAGCAACGGATTTGTAATCCGTGGGTCAGGGGTTCGACTCCCCTCTCCGGCTCTTCGTTGCTCGGCGAGTCAGCACTCGTCGAGGAAGGAGGGAGCACGGCTGGCCACGGCGGCGACCGGCCGCCGGTAGACGGCCCGGCGCAGCAGCTCGCCGCGCTGCGCACTCCGCCACTCACGCCGCCTGAATCGCCGCTGGCGGGCTAGCTCACGTGCGTCGCGTGGCGTCACGTCGGCTCGAGAGTCGTCTGCGGGGCGGTAGCCGAACCGATCGAGGAGCGGTGCCGTCGCCCGCTCGACCAGCGCGACTTCATGCGGCTGCAGCCGCTCGCGCCAGCGCTCGACCGAGGCGGTCGTCACCGGCTCGGCGACGTGGCTGTACGAGCCCCGCAACGAGCTGCGGCGCTTGCTGATCATCGTCTCGACAGCGTCGCCCGCTCGGAGCCCGGCGAACGCGCAAACCCGCTGGAGCGCGGCGGGCGGGTCGCTGACCATGTCCTCGTAGCGCAGGTCCAGGAACTGGTCGGGCCGCAGGCGCGTCGCGAAATGGTCGGTGCGGCGGATGGCGGCCTCCCAGCGCGCCGTCGCTGCCGAAATCGCCACCCCGGGCGCATCCCATCCCATCGAGATCTGCGAGGCGACCGCGCCTCGCGGGTCGCGCACCAGGTTGATGTACTGGGCGTTCGGGAACATCGCGAACAGCATCCCGATGGACCCGCTGTAGGATGGCCGCTTGTCGCCCCAACGCGGCTTCCCGTGCCCCTCGGCGTAGAGCTGCAGGCACGCCTCGACGATCGAACCGACCGTGGGCGGAGCGTCGGCCACCCGGCGGATCGCGTCCTTCCGGCTGATGCGCCCGTCGCGCAGCCGCCCGCCCCTGAAGCCCTTGTCGGTGAAGATCCACTCGGCGACGCGGCGGCGGTTCGCCGGGTCCCGCAGGTCGCCGAAGCGCACCCGCTGCCACCACAGCGGCCGCACGAAGTTGGTCTCGTGCGGGATCGCGAGACAGGGGTGGTTGTCGAGCATGACCCGCAGCAGCGTCGTGCCAGAGCGCGGGCACGCGCCGATGAACAGCGGACGAGTCGGTGCACCTGCGAATCGAGACGGCGCGCGTTGCAGCCACGCCTCCGAGCGCGGGCGCCAGCCCGGTCCCACCGTGAGCGGAAGCTCCGGACGCTCAACCACGGCAAGCCGGCATGCTGACGCGCGAGTGGGAGGTCGAGGGTGCGACGGTCAAGGTCATCCTCCGCCGAAGGTCGCCGTTCCCCCGCGGTCTCGGCCGGGATCAGCCCTGGTTGGAGCGAGCAATGGCAGCGCGCCGACGCAGCCGAACCGTACGGCAGCCGCACTCTATCGGTCACCCCGTCGGAGCATGGCCCGGCGGCGGGCCCGGTCGCCGCGCGGGCCGGCCATGCGGGACAGCAGTGCGGCCGTAGCCACCTCCTCGGCGCCGAGTGCGACCGCCACCGCGCGCCCATCGGGCGGCAGGTCATAGTGGTCGCGCTGGAACCAGGCGCGCCTCAGGCCGAGCCGGTCCGCGAACGCGTGGAGCTCAGGAAGCTCACCGTCGGTCGCCATGTGGCACCACGTCGTGAACGGGAGCGTCACCCCGGGGTATTCGCGCAGCTCGTCGACGAGGATCGCCATCACGCCTGGAGTCTGGCGCGCCGCCTCCTACCGGGGCGTCAGCCGGCGGTGCGCGTGAGCAGGTCGATCACCGCGGCGAGCTGATGCGCCAGGAGCTGCGCCCGCTCGATCTCGCAGCTGTTCCACGGGATCGCCTGGCACCGGTAGAGCTCGAGCAGCCCGACGTCGCGCCCGCCGAACACCAGCGGCACCATCAAAAGCGCCTGGAACCCGTGGCGCTCGAGCAGCCGCGCCTCCGTGGGCTCGGAAGCGGGATCGCCCGCGACGACCTGGCCGGCGGTGCGGGTGCGCAGGACGTGCTCGGTGGCGGGGAAGTCCGCCAGGCGATACCGCTCGCCGGGCGCCGACCAGCCGTGGCGGCTGATGTCCTCGACGAACGCCGAATCCTCGACCAGCCGGGAGACGGCGGCGTCGTCGGCGCGCAACACCAGCGGGATCATCGCCGCGATCTCGCTGATGTCCTCCACGCAGGTCACCCGCGTGAGCCGGCCGACGAGGTCGCCCAGCGTCAGCTCGCTGCCGGCGGGCGGCTCACGAGCCACGCGCATGCCGCTCCGCACCTCGGCCGCAGCGGCGGCCGCCGCCTCGGGGACGAGCGCGGCCCACGGCGCCTCCGGGCGCGCCAGCGCCCAGCCCTGGGCGTAGGTCACGTCGAGGCCCGCGAGCACCCGCAGGTCGTCGAGCGTCTCCACGCCCTCCGCGCACACCGCCGCACCAGTCGTCGCCGAGAAGGAGATGAGCGCCTCCAGGAGCGCGAAGCGGTGCGGGTCGTCGTGGACCCCGTCCACCAGCGAGCGGTCGAGCTTGAGGATGTCGGGCGCGATGCGGATGATCTGCTGCAGTCCGGCGTAGCCGTTGCCGGCGTCGTCGAGCGCGATCCGCGCGCCGCGTGCTCGCAGTGCCTCGAGCTCGCGATCCAGCTCTGCGTCGGTGGAGAACAGCTCGTGTTCGGTGAGCTCGACGACGATGCCGGAGAGATCGTCGGGGAGCGCGGCGCGGACCTCGCGCGAGAGCAGCGCGCCCGGGCTGACGTTGAGGGCGAGAAAGGTGTGCTCCGGCCGATCGGGGGCGCGCAGCGCGGCCGTCAGCGCGGCCGCCTCCAGCGCGGGTCCGAGGCCGGCGCGATGCGCCTGCGCGAACCACTGGTCGGGCGGGCGGAACGGACCGAGGGGTATGCGCGCCAGCGCCTCGTAGCCGGCCACGCGCCCCGTGGCGAGCTCCAGCATCGGCTGGAAGACGGGGACGATCGCACCTTCACGGGCCACGAGCGCCTCCACTTCGGCCCGCTGCCCGTCTCCGGAGAGGTTACCGGCGAGGCGCCGATCGTATCGGCAGCTCCGATCGCGTCCGGACCGCTTGGCCGAGTACAGCGCGCCGTCGGCGAGCTCGAGCAGGCGTCCCGCGTCGCGCTCGTCCTCCGGGAACGACGCGACGCCGGCCGAGCACGACAGCGACCGGCCGCCCACTCCGACTTCGGCGATCGCGGCGCGGGCGCGCTCGGCGGCCTCGGCGGCGCACACGCCGTCGACGCCGGGCAGGATGAGCGCGAACTCCTCGCCCCCGAGTCGCGCCACCAGGTCGTCCTCCCGGACGGCCGAAACCAGCTTCTCGGCGGCCGCGGCGAGCACCTTGTCGCCCTCGGCGTGGCCGTAGGCGTCGTTGATCGCCTTGAAGTGGTCGAGATCGAGGACCACGACGCTGAGCGGCCGGCCACCGGTCGCCGCGTTCGCCAGCGCCTCGCCCAGTCGCTCGTGGCAGGCTCGGTGGTTGAGCAGCCCGGTGAGCCCGTCAGTGCGCGCCTGCTCGCGCAGTGTGTCGCGCTGGCGGGCGGAGTCGAACGCGAGCGCCGCCATCGTGGCGAAGCGCTCGACCTGCGCGACTTCCGCTTCGCTGAACCTCTTGTCCACGCCGATCCGGTAGACGTTGAGCGCGGCCACCGCCCGGTCCTCGATCAGCAGCGGAACCGACACTAGCGACTCGGGCTCCATCTCGGTGCCCTGGACGATCGCGACGATGGGATCCTCGTCGGCGCGGTCGACGTTGCGTGTGCGGCGGTTGGAGACGACCCAGCCGGTCACGCCCTCCGAGACGGGGAATGGGTCGGCCATGACCTCGTCGGCGTACGCGCCGAGCGCGAACACCGGAACGAGCATCCCGGCGGCCCGATCGACCTCGTAGACCGACAGCTCGTCGAAGTCGAGCAGCTCGCCGAGGTGGTGGGCGATGCGACCGAGCGTGTCGGGAAGCGAGTCGGCGGCCAAAATGCCCGCGGCCGCGTCGACGAGCGCCTCCAGCGCGGAGGCGTCAGCCTGACGGATCCCCGTTGTCAAGGCCATCCCCATGCCTATCGTCCGCTGCGGCGCCGGCTTGAGCGTCGACGCTCCTATCCTCACCCGGCATGACCCGCCTCTCGATCGCCCTCGCCTGTCTTCTGCTCGCCATGTTCGCCGCCGCCTGCGGCGATGAGGAGGAGCAGGAGGCCGCGGCGCCCGAGGCGACCGCGACGGCGACGCCGGAGCCGACGGACTTCGGCAGGGTCAGCGACGATCTCTCGGCCAAGCCGGCGATTCCCGCGGCGTCCGGCGCGCCGCCCGCCGAGCTCCAGAAGATCGACATCGCGGCGGGCAAGGGCAAGGCGGCCGAGCCGGGCGACACCGTTTCCGTTCAGTACGTCGGCAACTCGTGGTCGACGGGCACCCAGTTCGACGCCTCGTGGGACCGCGGCAGCGAGCCGTTCACCTTCCCCCTCGGCGGCGGCCAGGTCATCCCGGGGTGGGACCAGGGCGTCGCGGGCATGAAGCAGGGCGGCCGGCGCGTGCTCGTCATCCCGCCTGACCTTGCCTACGGCGACCAGAGCCCGAGTCCCGACATTGCGCCGAACGAGACGCTGATCTTCGTGGTCGATCTGAAGAAGATCGGCTAGCTGGTCGCGGCCGGGCACCAACTGGTCCGTCTGGTTGCGAGACCGGCTACCCGCCGCGACTACCCTGTGCGCATGGACCCGCCCGGCAAGGACGATGTTCTGCCGGGCGCCGACGCCGCGTGGACCGACGCGGACGAGGAGGAGTTCCGGCGCACGCATCCGCGGGCCCCGACCTCGGCCGACGAGGAGCTGCTCGAGGCCGACACCCCGGCGATCGTCTCCCAGCTCGACGACGTCGCCCGCGTCCGCCGCATCCAGGACGAGCTGCTCAACGGGTTCGGCCGCTTGGCGCACGTCGGCAAGGCGGTCTCCATCTTCGGCTCCGCCCGCACCCCGCGCGACGACCCGATGTACGACAAGGCGCGCGAGACCGCAGCCGCGCTGGGCAGCGCGGGCTTCTCGATCATCACCGGGGGCGGCCCCGGCATCATGGAGGCGGGCAACCGGGGCGCGCGCGACGCGGGCGTCCCGTCGATCGGGCTGGACATCGAGCTGCCGCACGAGCAGTTCGAGAACGCCTTCGTCGACCTGAGCCTCAACTTCCACTACTTCTTCGCGCGCAAGGTGATGTTCGTGCGGTACGCGAGCGCGTTCATCGTCTTTCCTGGCGGCTTCGGGACGCTCGACGAGCTGTGCGAGGCGGCGACCCTGCGCCAGACCGGCAAGATCCGCCACTTTCCGATCGTCCTGATCGGCGCGTCCTACTGGGCCGGGCTGGTGGACTGGCTGCGCGACCAGGTGGCGCGCGCGGGCAACATCCTCGCCGCCGACGTGCAGAGCCTGATCTTGACCGACAGCGTCGACGAGGTGCTGCGCATCGTGCAGGCCGCCGAGCACCGGCGCCCGCGCGCGGCGGCCTGACCGCCGGCCGCCGAACTGCGATCCTGCGGGCCATGGCGACCGGCGTCACCTCGACCCGCCTGGTGGGGCGCTCGCTGGAGCTGGCGCGGCTCCAGGCGGCGCTCGCCGACGCCGCCGCGGGCCAGCCCTCGCTGGCCTTCGTGGTCGGGGAGTCGGGCGTGGGCAAGAGCCGGCTGGTCGCCGAGCTGCGGTCCCGGGCGGCCGCTGACGGGACGCGCGTGCTGAGCGGCGACTGCGTCGAGCTCGGCGAGGGAGAGCTCGCCTACGCGCCGCTCGTCACCGCGCTGCGCCCGCTGGTGCGCGAAGGCGACCCGGTGCTCGCCGCGCTGCCCGGCGCCATCCGCGCCGAGCTGGCCACGCTGCTGCCCGGCCTCGGTGAGCAGCGCGAGCGAGCGCGCGGCGCCGGCGACCAGGCGCGCGTGTTCGAGGCGCTGCTCGCCGTGCTCGACGGTCTCGCGCGCACCGCGACCGTCCTGCTCGTGATCGAGGACCTCCACTGGGCCGACGCCTCCACCCGCGCCTTCTTGCGCTTCCTCGCCTCCGCGCTGGGTTCCGCGCCGCTCCTGCTGGTCGCCACCTATCGGCCCGACGAGCTGCACCGGCGCCACCCGCTGCGCCCGCTGCTCGCCGAGCTCGAGCGCGTCCGGGCGGTGCGCATCGACCTTTCGGGGCTCACGCCCGACGAGCTGCGCGAGCAGCTCTCCGACATTCTCGGCGCACCGCCGGACGACGCCCTGGCCGAGCGGCTCCACGCCCGCAGCGACGGAAATCCGCTGTTCACGGAGGAGCTGCTGGCCGCCGGACTCGATGGCCGGGGCGCCGTGCCGCCCAGCCTCGCCGCGGCGCTGGGACTGCGGATCGAGCGGCTCGGCGAGGACGCACGGAACTTGGTGCGGGTGCTCTCGGCGGGCGGGCAGCTCGACGACGCGGTGCTCGCCGAGGTCGCCGGCCTCGACCGGCGCGCCCTGCACGACGGGCTGCGCGAGGCGGTCGCGAGCCACATCGTGGTGCTGGACGGTGACCGCTACACCCTGCGCCATGCGCTGCTGCGCGAGGCGGTGCACGACGACCTCCTTCCCGGGGAGCGCGCCGAGCTGCATCGCGCGCTGGCGCGGGCGCTGGCGCGGGAGGCGGCGGGCGCGCCGGGGGCGCAGAGGGCCGCCGCCATCGCGCATCACTACCATGTGGCCGGCGATCAGCCGGCCGCGCTGGAGGCCGCGGTCCGCGCGGGGGTCGTCGCGATGGACGTGCAAGCCTACCGCGAGGGCGCCACTCTGTTCGAGCGGGCGCTGGAGCTGTGGGACCGGGTGCCGGACGCGTACGGGCTGACCGGCACGGACGAGGTGGAGCTGCTCCAGCGCGCCTCCTCGTGCCACTTCTACGCCGACGACGTCCAGCGCTCGGTGACCCTCGCCAGGCGAGCGCTCGCGCTCGTCGACGAGGAGCACGAACGGCGCCGCGCCGCATGGCTCTACGGCATGCTCCAGCGCGGGTTGTGGGCGTCGCTGCGCCAGGACGAGGCCGGCGCGGCGCTCGACCGCGGCCTTGCCCTGCTGGCCGGCGACGGACCGAGTCCCGAGCGCGCGCGGCTGCTCGCGCGGCAGGCCAAGACGCTGATGGTGCAGTCGCGCTATCACCGCGCGGTCCGGGTTGCGCGCCGGGCGCTGGCCGAGCAGGCCGAGCTCGGCGCACCGGACGGCTACCACGTCGACGAGGTCGGCGCGCTCAACGCGCTCGGGGTCTCGCTGATGGCCACGGGCGAGACGGAAGAGGGCGCGGCGGCGCTGCGCCGCGCGCTGGGCCTGGCCCGGGCGCGCGGCGACCTGCAGGACATCGCCTCGGCCGCCGTCAACCTCTCGGACGCGCTGCACCACACCGGGCGCACGCAGGAGGCGCTGGCGGTGGCGCGCGAGGCACACGCCGAACTGGAGTCGCTGCCCATGCGCCAGGTCTGGCTCTCGCTGGCGATCGCCCAGCAGTCCTTCGACGCCGGGAACTGGGAGGCCGCCGACTCGGCGCTGGCCGAGGTCGACCGGCGCCGGCCCTCCGGCGGCAACTGGGAGCTGGATCCGCGCCTGCGCCACGCCGAGCTGGCGCTGGCGCGCGACGAGCGCGAGGCGGCGCGGTCGCATCTAGCCCGGGCGACGGAGCTGGCGGTCGACTCGCGCGAGCCGCAGTACCTCGGCGTGCTGGGCGCGCTCCAGGCGGAGCTGGCGGCGCGCGAGGGCGACGTCGACGGGGCCCGCGCCGCGGTCGACGAGGCGCTCGACCGGATCGAGTTCTGCTCCGACGACGCGCTGCGGATGGCGATGGTCTCGGCCGCGGGCCTGGCCGCCGAGGCGACGGCGGCGCAGCACGCCCGTGACCTCGGGGCGGAAGCGGCGCTCGCCGCCGCGCTCGCCCACGCCGAGCTGCTGATCGCCCGCGTGCGAGCGTGCGCCGAGGACGGAGGCCCGCTCGAGCAAGCTTACCTCGCGCACGCCGAGGCCGACCACTGCCGGGCGCTGGACTCGGACCAGGGCGCGCGCTGGGCGGCGGCGGCCGAGGGCTGGCAGGCGCTCGACCGGCCCTATCCCGCGGCGCTGGCGCTGTGGCGCCACGCGGAGGCGCTCGTCACCTCCGGCGATCGCAACGCGGCGATCGCGCCCGCGTCGGCGGCCGCGGCGGCGGCCGAGCGGCTCGGCGCCGCCTGGCTGGCCGGCGAGTTGGTGAGCCTCGCAGCCCGCGCGCGGCTGCGGCTGGACCACGCGGCGGGGGAGGCGCCACCCGCCGACAACGACGGGGAGCCGTTCGGGCTGACCCCGCGCGAGCGGCAGGTCCTCGTCCTGGTCGCGGGCGGCGCCACGAATCGCGAGATCGGTCGCCAGCTGTACATGTCCGAGAAGACGGCGAGCGTCCACGTCTCCCGCATCCTCGCCAAGCTGGACGTCCGCTCGCGCACGGAGGCCGCCGGCGTCGCGCACCGCCTCGGCCTCGACGCGACGGTGCCGGGCACCGTCGCGTCCTGAGCCTGGCACCGCCGCGGCGGGG
>Ga0136624_1000143_pt1 | contig 23008 bp, 28 predicted proteins | sample AntDrymUQ4692206_2_FD_104802 | JGI IMG/M metagenome (GOLD analysis project Ga0136624, IMG submission 104802) | Polar desert sand microbial communities from Dry Valleys, Antarctica - metaG UQ469 (22.06) | ecosystem: Environmental > Terrestrial > Soil > Desert | place: Antarctica: Dry Valley... | reverse complement strand
GTCGAGCGGGTCCTGGTCGGGGAGGGCTACCTTCCCGACCGGGGCCTGGCCACGGCCGTCTTCCTCGCCGCGACGCTGGAGCAGCCGCTGCTGCTCGAGGGCGAGGCGGGCGTCGGGAAGACGGAGGTCGCGCGTGCGCTCGCGGCAGCGCTGGGCGCGCGGCTGATCCGGCTGCAGTGCCACGAGGGCATCGACCTCCATCACGCGGTCTACGACTGGGACTACCAGCGCCAGTTGCTGGCCATCCGCGCGGCGGAGGCGGGCGCGGAGTCGCGCGAGCTGTTCGGGCCGGAGTTCCTGTTGCGCCGGCCGCTGCTGGAGGCGCTGGAGGCGGACGGCGACGTGGTGCTCCTGATCGACGAGGTCGACCGCGCCGACGACGAGTTCGAGGCGTTCCTGCTCGAGTTCCTGGCCGACTTCGCGGTCACCATCCCCGAGCTGGGGACGGTCACGGCGAGCCGCCGCCCGCTCGTCGTCCTCACCTCCAATCGCACGCGCGAGCTGCACGACGCCGTCAAGCGACGCTGCCTGTACCACTGGATCGACTATCCGTCGCGCAGGCGCGAGGCCGAGATCGTCCGCGCGCGCCTGCCCGGCGTGCCCGAGGCGGTCGTCGATCGCGTCTGCGCGGCGGTCGCGCGCCTGCGGGCGGAGGAGCTCTACAAGGTGCCCGGCGTGGGGGAGACGATCACGTGGGCGCGCGCGCTGCTCGCGCTGGGGCCGGAGGACGACCTCGATGCGACGCTCGGCGTGGCGCTGAAGGTGCGCGAGGACCTCGAGCGCGTGCGCGAGAACGGAGTCCTGCAAGGTGCCTGACGCGGCGACCGTCCCCGTCACCGGCCCGCTGCAGCAGCTCGCCGCCCGGCTCCGTCACTCCGGTGTGCGGGTCGGCGTCGGCGAGCTGCTCGCCGCGCACCGAGCGCTCGCGGCGATCGACGCCGCCTCGCGCGAGGACGCCTTCCACGCGCTGCGCGCGACGCTCTGCTCCTCACGCGCCGACCACGAGCCGTTCGCCGCCGCTTTCCTCGCGGTCTTCGGGCCGGCCGGCCGCCATCCGGAGGAGGACCCGTTCGCGTCGCTCGGCGAGCTCGCCCGCGCCGCACTGCCCCGCGTCGCCGTGCCCGCGGTGCAGGACAGGCCGGCGCTCGCGGACGGCGAGCCGGTGCCCGCCGCCTGGAGCAGCGAGGAGATCCTGTGCGAGAAGGACTTCGCGCACTACACCGACGCCGAGCGGGCCGCCGCCCGGCGCCTGCTCGCCCGCCTCGCCGCCCGCGGTCCGACGCGCTCGAGTCGCCGCACCCGACCGGCACGCCGCCGTGGCGAGGTGCCCGACCTGCGCGCCACCACGCGCGCCTCGCTGCGCCAGGGCGGCGAGCTGCTCGAGCGGCGCTGGCGCGAGCCCACGCGGCGGCCGCGCCGGCTGGTGCTGGTCCTCGACGTCTCCGGCTCCATGGCGCCGTACGCGCGGATGCTGCTGCAGTACGTCCAGGCCAGCGTCGCCGCCCGCTCCCGCGTGGAGGCGTTCGCGTTCGGAACCCAGCTCACGCGCCTGACGCGGGAGCTGGCCGGCCGCGATCCCGATCTGGCCCTGCGGCGTGCCGGCGACCGCGTCGTCGACTGGTCGGGCGGCACTCGCATCGGCGCGGCCCTGGCGACCCTCAACCGTGAGCACGGCCGCCGCATCGGGCGGGGGGCGTTCGTGGTGATCCTCTCCGACGGGTGGGATCGCGGCGAGCCCGAGCAGCTCTCCGCCGAGCTCGGCCGGCTGCGGCGCACCGCGCACCGCCTCGTGTGGCTCAACCCGCTCGCCGCCGACCCGCGCTTCGCGCCGCTCACGCTCGGCATGCGCGCGGCGACGCCGCACCTCGACCGCCTGCTGCCGGGCAACAGCATCGCGTCGCTGGAGGAGCTGGCGGATCTGATGGAAGGAGAGCTCGCGTGAAGGAGGGGAGCGCGACGGCTGGACTCGTGCTCGCGGCGGGCGAAGGGAGGCGCTTCGGCGGTCCCAAGCAGCTCGCCCAGGTCGACGGGCAGCCGCTGCTCGAGCACGCGCTGGCCGCGGTCAGCGGGCTCGGCCGGGTGGTGGTCGTCCTCGGGGCCCGCGCGGCGGAGATCCGTGCCGGCGCGGACCTGACGGGCGCGGAGGTCGTGGTGTGCGAGGAGTGGGCGGAGGGCATGGGGGTGTCGCTGCATCATGGCCTCGCCGCGCTCGCCGGCGCCGACGAGGTCGTCATCACGCTCGCCGACCAGCCCTTCATCTCCGTCGCGGCGGTCGCCCGCGTGCGATCCGTTCCGGGGCCGGCGGTGCGCGCCGTCTACGGCGGCGCGCCCGGGCACCCCGTGGTGATCCGGCGGCCGCTGCTGGACCGCATCGGCGAGTTGCAGGGCGACAGCGGCTTCCGCGACCTCTCGCCCGACTTCGTCGAAGTGGAGTGCGGGGACCTGGCGAACCCGCTGGACATCGACACCCGAGAAGACCTGGAGGTGGTGCGGCGGTGAAGCTCGAGCAGTCCTTCGAGGTGGACGCCCCGATCGAGCAGGTGTGGACAGCGCTGATCGACCTCGAGCAGGTCGCGCCATGCCTGCCCGGCGCGGCCATCACCGGCCACGACGACGATGGCACCTACCACGGCAGCTTCCAGGTCAAGCTCGGTCCGACCACCGCGTCCTACCGAGGCACGATCCGGATCGTGTCGTCCGACGCCGCCTCCCACACGGCGACGCTCGCCGCGAAGGGCTCGGACAAGCGCGGCCAGGGCGGCGCGAGCGCCACGATCGTCAACACCCTGCACCCGGCGGGTGACGGGACGCGGGTGGAGGCCGTCACCGACTTCACGATCACCGGCCGGCTGGCCTCGTTCGGCCGCGGCGGGATGATCAAGGACATCTCCAACCGCCTGCTCCGCGATTTCTCAGCGTGCCTGCAGCAGCGACTGGGCGCCGAGCCGGCCGGAGCGATGACCGCGGACGAGGCCGCCGCGGGCGCGGGCGGGCCGGCCGCCAGCGATGCGGTCGCGGCCGGCAAGTCGCCCGCCGAGCTGGGCGAAGGCACCCCGGGGGAGGCAAGCGCTGCGCCTTCGCCCCAACCCATCGTGCCCGCGCAGACCGGGCCTGCGCAGCCGCCTGCCGCCGCCGCGCCGCCGATCAAGGGCTTCTCGCTCCTGCTCGATGTCCTGCTCGACCGGATCAAGGGCCTGTTGCGCCGGCGCTGATGGCCCCGACCGAGTCGGGTCCGTCCCGGGCCGGACACCGCTCAGCCGGTGGGTGCGGCGCGGGTCGGCGTGAGGCCGATTACGAGTTCGCGTCACTATCCGACGTGAACTCGTAATCGAGCGCGCTCAAGAGGGCTTCGGTGACGTATCGCGGCCGGCGCGTCACCTGCTCCCATGTGAAGCGCAACATGCGGTATCCCGCCAGCGTCAGCTTGACATCGCGCTCACGATCGTCGTTCAGGGCCCGCGGCGAGCGATGCCAGGCGTACGAGTCGGCCTCTACCACGAGCCCGGCGTCGACCCAGCAGAAATCCCGTTCCTTCCCCTCGATGACGGTGTTGACGTTCGGCCGCGGAAGGCGATGGGCGTCACAGAGCTCGAGGATCAACTCCTCGAGTCGGCTGCGGGTGTTCACGGTTCCTGCGCGATATCGGGACAGCATCGCATCGAGGGAGGAGGTCCCGGGGCGCCCCGCGTGGCGCGCGAGCAGCCCGCGCAACTCGGTGAAGTCGAGGATCCGCAGCAGCTCGGCGCGATCGAGAGCGGCCTCCAGCGGCCGTCCGCGCACGCGGTTCGCCGCCAGGTCGAGCAGCGTGCGGGCAGGCGTCGTGATCGGAAGTCCGTCGAGCTCGGTGATCTCATCCGGCGCCTGTGCCACCCGCCAGTGGAGCCGAACACCCGGCCGCCGCCCGCGACCGCCGGGCCCAACGGTGACATGAATCGCGGCTGAAGCGGACGCACGCAGATCCCACGCCGCCGCTGCGCTGAAGTGGCTGAGCACAGCGCCGTCCCCGCAGGCGAGCACGGCCGCCCAGCGCCGCCCGACGACGCCGACCACGCGATGGCCGACGGAGTACACGCCGCGGTGGAGGACATGCAGCCGTCCGGCGCGCACGCGCCGGTCGATCGCCGAGGCGCTGAGCCCAAGCGCGACCAGCTGCCGGCGCGCGGTGACACCGCCCTGGCGGCCGGCGAGAGCCGCGATCTCCTGGTCGATTACGAGTTCGCGTCGCATAGCGACGTGTAGTCGTAATCGGGGCGGTTCTCGCTCCCCTACAGGAGCAGCGCGCCAACGAGCGTCCCGGCCGGAAGCTCGCCCGCGGTGTGGGGGATGACCACGAAGCCGTCCGAAGCCGCCAGCGCGCCCGTCAGGTGCGACCCCTGGCCCTCGGTCGGGGTGGCTTCCAGGACGCCGTCCTCGGCCCGCACCATCCGGGCGGTGAGAAGCGTCGTACGGCCGTCGGCCGGGCGGGCGGGCACCGCGAGTCGGACCGGGACGTACGGCGGCGCGGCATCCGCCTCGCCCTGCAGCCGGCGCAAAGCGGGGCCGACGAAGAGCAGGAAGCAGGCGACCGTCGAGAGTGGATTGCCGGGCAGGCCGAACACGAGCGTCTCGCCGCGCCGGCCGAACCACAGGGGCTTGCCAGGCTTCAAGCGCACGCGCCAGAACACCGCTTGCACGCCGCACGCCTCGAGCGCCGGCTTGACGTGGTCGTGAGGGCCGACCGATACGCCGCCCGACACCGCGAGCACGTCCCCGGCCAGAGCGGCTTCCACGGCCGCGCGGGTCGCGGCCGGCTCGTCGGGCACCACCGGGTGCAGCACGACCTCGGCGCCGGCGCGCTCGGCCAGCAGGCGCAGGGTCAGCCGGTTGGACTCGTGGATCCGCCCCGGCTCGGGCGGTGCGCCGACTTCCAGCAGCTCGGCGCCGGTGGCGAGCACGTGGACGGTGGGGCGCCGGTGCACGCTCACGTCTCCGCGCCCGGCCGACGCCAGCGCAGTGATGCTCTGGATCGTCAGAGGCGCCCCGGCGGGGGCGAGCACGTCGCCGCGGGCGACGTCCTCGCCGCGGTAGCGCACCTGCAGGCCGAGCGGCACCGAGCCCACCGGCGTGACGCGATCACCGTCCACCCGCGCGTCCTCGACGCGCAGGATCGCGTCAGCGCCCTGGGGTATGGCGGCGCCCGTCGTGATGCCCACCGCGGTCCCGGGCGCCAGCGGGTGCGCGGCGACCTCTCCCGCCGCCACCTCGCCCGCGACCGTCAGCGCGGCCGGGGGCTCCGTATCGGCCGCGCGCAACGCGTAGCCGTCCATCGCCGAGCGATCGAACGGCGGCAGGTCGACGGCGCTGACGGCATCTTCGGCGACGATCCGTCCGGTCGCCGCGCCCAGCGGCACCCGCTCGGCCGGGAGCCGGACGGAATGGGCGGCCACCTGCTCCCATGCCTCGCCGACTTCGAGCATGCCCGTGCCTGCCGACGAGGCCGGCCGAGTAGTCACCCGCCGATCCGCGACATCGAGCGGGCGGGCTGGATGAACCCCGGCTCGCCCACATGGTGCTTGAGCTCCTTGCGCCACACCGCGTCGCGGACGATCTCCTCGAGGTCGTCGTCGCCGGCTCCCGACCGCAGCGGCCCGCGCAGGTCGGTCTCGTTCATGGAGAACAGGCAGGTCCGCAGCGTTCCCTCCGCGGTCAGGCGGATGCGGTTGCAGTCGCTGCAGAACGGCTGCGTCACCGGAGAGATAAAGCCGATCTCGCCGCGGCCGTCGGCGAACGCGTAACGGCGCGCGGTGCCGTGTCGCTCGCGCCCGAGCGGGATCAGCTCGTGTCTCGTCTCGATGATCGCCTTCACCTCGGCGTTGGGCAGGACCTTGTCCATGTTCCACGCCTGGTCGGCGTCCAGCGGCATGAACTCGATGAAGCGCACCTCGTAGGGCTTCTCGCGGGCGAACTCGGCGAAACGCAGCACCTCGTCCTCGGTGAAGCCGCGTATCGCGACGGCGTTGACCTTGATCGGCCGCAGCTCCGGGTGCGCCTGGGCGGCCTCGAGCCCGGCGAGCACGCGCCCGAGCGAGTCACGGCGGGTGAGCTGGAAGAAGCGATCCGCGGCCAGCGCGTCCAGCGAGACGTTGACCCGCTTCAAGCCGGCCGCCACCAGATCGGCGACCTGGGCGTCGAGCAGGTAGCCGTTCGTCGTGAGCGACAGGTCGGCGACGTCCGGTATCGCGCCGATCTGCTCCACGAGTCGCCAGAGCTCCTTGCGCACCAGCGGCTCGCCGCCGGTCAGGCGCACGTCCTGGACGCCCATCTCGCTCAGGACCCGCACGAGCCGCGCGATCTCCTCGTAGGAGAGCAGCGCGTCCCGATTTAGCCACGGCAGGCCCTCCGCGGGCATGCAGTACTGGCAGCGGAAGTTGCAGCGGTCGGTGACGGAGATGCGCACGTCGCCGATGGGACGGCCGTGCCCGTCGACGAGCGGATCACGTGCCTCGCGCTGCGCGCTCGTCATCGCTTCGTTTCTGGGCGGTGGAAGTCCGACTTCCCGCCGGTCTTGTCGAGCAGCTCGACGCGCTCGATCACCACGCCCGGCTCGATGCCCTTGACCATGTCGTAGACCGTCAGCGCGGCCACGCTGCACGCGACCATCGCCTCCATCTCCACGCCGGTGCGGTCGGCGCAGCGGGCCACCGCGACGATCGTCACCGTTCCGGCGACCGGGTCGATGACGATCTCGGGGTCGACGTGGGTGAGCGGAAGTGAGTGCGCGAGCGGGATCAGCTCGTCGGTGCGCTTGGCGGCCTGGATGGCGGCGATCCGGGCGACGGCGGCCACGTCGCCCTTGGGGCTGTCCCCGCGGGCGACCCTGCCCGCGGCCTGCGGAGACATGCGCACGACGGCGCGGGCGCGGGCGAAGCGCTCGGTCGCCCGCTTGGCGCTGACGTCGACCATGCGCGCCGTGCCGGCGGCGTCCAGGTGGGTGAGTTCCGCCTCCATGCTCAACAGCGTAGCCTTCGTCCATGCTGGTCTCCGTCCGACTCTTCGCCGGCCTGCGCGAGCGCGCCGGCTCCGCGCGTGTGGAGGTCGAGCTGCCCGAGAACGCCACGGTGGCCGACCTGCTGGCCGCGATGGAGCTGGCGCCCCGATCCTGCGTCGCCGCCATAAACCGCGAGTACGCCGACGGCCGTGCCCGGATCGCCCCCGGGGACGAGGTCGCGCTGGTGCCCCCGGTGAGCGGCGGCGACGGCACCGTGCGGCGTGTGCGGGTGACCGGGGAGCCGCTGGCGGTCGCCGACCTCTCGGCTTCGGTGCGCGACCCGCGAGCCGGCGCCGTCGTGCTGTTCGAGGGCGTCACCCGTGAGGTCGACGCGCTCGACTACGAGGCGTACGTGGAGATGGCCGAGCCGAAGCTGACCGCGATCGCGCAGGAGGAGGCGGCGCGGCACGGCCTGTGCGCGGTGGCGATCGAGCACCGCACCGGCACCGTCGCGCTCGGCGAGCCCAGCGTCCTCGTGGCGGCCAGCGCGCCGCATCGCGGCGAGGCGTTCGCCGGCGCCCGCGCCGTGATCGACCGCGTGAAGGCCGAGGCGCCGATCTGGAAGGTCGAGGTCGACGGGAAGGACCGGCGCCGCGTGGAGGGCGATCTCCCGCCGACGTGACCGCGCCCTGCCTATGCAATGCTTGGGCAGATGAGCGACTTGTCGTTGGGAGAGGCGTCCGCCGCGCTCGGCGTCAGCACGGACACGCTGCGCCGCTGGGACCGCGCGGGCAAGCTGCGCACGGTCCGCGACGAGCGCAACCACCGGCGCGTGGCGGAGGGCGAGGTGGCCCGGCTCAGCGGTCGCCCGCTCCGCCGGCCGGCGGGCGACGCGCTGTCGGCGCGCAACCGCTTCCGCGGCGTCGTCCGCTCGGTCGAGGTCGACGGGGTGATGGCGCTCGTGGAGATCGAGGCGGGACCGTTCCTCGTCACCGCGGCGGTGACGCGCGACGCGGTGGAGGAGCTCGCGCTCGCTCCGGGCGTCGTCGCCACGGCGGCGGTCAAGGCGACTTCGGTGATGGTGGAGCGCGGGTGAGACGCCTGCTCGCACTGGCCGGCCTGCTCGTCGTCGCGGGCTGCGGCGACGACGGGACGCTGGCGGTCGGCGCCGGTGCGAAGAAGCCGCAGCTCGTCGTCTCGGCCGCGTCTTCGATGAAGCAGGCGCTGACAACCTGCGCCCCCGACTACGCCGACGCAGACCTCCGGCTCCAGTTCGCGGGCTCCGACGAGCTGGCCGCGCAGATCCGCCAGGGCGTGCCCGTCGACGTGCTCGCCGCGGCGAGCACCGCGTTGCCGGACGCGCTGGCCGCCGAGGGAGAGCTCGAAGCGCCGGTCAGCTTCGCCTCGAACGAGCTGGTCCTCGCGGTGCCGGCCGAGAAGGCGCGGGTGGCGTCGCTGGCCGAGCTCGAGCAACCCGGGATCAAGCTCGTGATCGGGGCGGAGGGCGTGCCCGTGGGTGACTACACGCGCAGGGTGCTCGACCAGCTCGGCCCGCGCAGGCGCGACGCCGTGCTCGCCAACGTGCGCTCCAACGAGCCCGACGTCAGGGGCGTCGTCGGCAAGCTCACCCAGGGCGCTGCCGACGCGGGGTTCGTCTATGCGACCGACGTCGAAGCCGCCGGCGGGCGACTGGCGGCGATCGAGCTGCCCGAAGCGCTCGATGCCACCGCGACCTACGGGGCCGGCGTGGTCGCCGCCGCCAAGCAGCCTGAGGCGGCGGAGGCCTTCGTGGACGACCTGCTGGCCGGCGGCTGTCACGAGGCGCTGATGGCGGCGGGCTTCGGCGTGCCGTGAGCGGCTTGCGCCGCGGCTGGTTCGCCGTCGCGCTGGCGGTTGCCCTCGCGGCCGTCCTGACGTTCCTCACCCTTCCCGTGGTCGCCATCTTCGTGCAGCAGCCCCCCGGCGACCTGATCGCGGCGCTGGGGGAGGAGGGCGCGCTCGACGCGCTGTGGCTCTCGCTCCGGACCACCTCCGCCGCGCTTGCGCTGATCCTGATGGCGGGCACGCCGGCCGCCTACCTGCTTGCCACCCGCCGGTTCCGCGGGCGCGCGGCGGTCATCACGCTGATCGAGCTGCCGCTCGTCTTGCCGCCGGCGGTCGCGGGCATCGCGCTGCTCGCCGCGCTGGGCCCGGCGACGGTGCTCGGCCGGGCCGCCGGCGACGCCGGCGCCCCGCTCTCGCTCGCGACGGCCGGTGTGGTGGTGGCGCTCACGTTCGTGGCGGCGCCGTTCTACCTGCGCCAGGCGATCGCCGCGTTCGAGGCGGTGGATCCCACGCTGCTCGACGCCTCGCGCACGCTCGGCGCCTCCCCGGCCCGCACCTGGTGGCGGGTGGCGGTCCCGACCGCGCTCCCCGGCCTCGTGGCGGGCACGGCGCTCGCGCTCGGGCGCGCGCTGGGCGAGTTCGGGGCGACGCTGATGTTCGCGGGCTCGTTCCAGGGGATCACCCAGACGGTGCCGCTCGCTATCTACGACCGCTTCGCCACTGACTTCACGGCCGCCTTGGCGCTCTCGGCGGTGCTCGTGGCGGTATCGGCCGGGATCCTCCTGTCGGTCAAGCTCGTGCGCGGCCCGGACGTGCTGCGCGGATGAATGCCGAGCCGACTGCGTCGGCCGGCACAGGCCTAGGCGTCGACGCGCGCACGCGGCTCGGCGAGCTCGCCCTGGACGTCGCGCTGGAGGTGGCAGCCGGGGAGTGCCTGGCGCTCGCGGGAGCCTCGGGCGCCGGCAAGACGAGCGTCCTGCGCACCGTCGCGGGGCTCCTGCGCCCCGAGCACGGGCGCGTGGTGTGCGGCGGCGAGGTGTGGCTCGACACCGCCGGCGGCGTCGACCGCGCGCCCGAGCGGCGGCGCTGCGGCTACCTGTTCCAGGAGTACGCGCTGTTCGGGCACCTCAGCGCGTGGCGCAACGTCGCCTACGGGCTGCACGAGACGCCGCGCGGTGAGCGCGAGGCGCGGGCGCGGGCGCTGCTCGAGCGCTTCGGGCTCGCACCGCGCGCGGATGCGCGCCCGGCCACGCTGTCGGGCGGCGAGCGCCAGCGCGTCGCGCTGGCCCGCGCGCTCGCCCGGCGCCCGCACGCGCTCCTGCTCGACGAGCCGCTCTCCGCCCTGGACGCCCGCACCCGGGCCGCCGCCACGCGCGAGCTGGGCGGGGTGATCCGCGCCGCCGGCGTCCCGGTGCTGCTCGTCACGCACGACTTCGCCGAAGCGGCGCTGCTCGGCGACCGGGTGGCGGTCATGGACGGCGGTCGCGTGCTCCAGGAGGGCACGGCGTCGGCGCTGGCCGCCACGCCCGCGTCGGCGTTCGTGGCCGACTTCACGGGCGCGGTGGTGCTCACCGGGCGGGCGCGGCGGGGGGCGGGCGACGTGATCGTCGTGGCGCTCGACGGCGGCGGCGAGGCGACCGCGCTCGCCGGCGAGGAGGGCGCCGTGGCGGTCAGCGTCTATCCCTGGGAGATCACGCTGGCGCGCCCGGGCGAGGCGGCGCACGACTCCGCCCGCAACCACCTCGACGTCGACGTCCTCTCGGTGACAACGGTCGGCACCCGGGTGCGCGTCGGCCTCGCGGCGCCGCAGCCGCTGGTCGCGGAGTTGTCGGAGGCATCCGCGCGCGAGCTCGACCTCGTGCGCGGCGGCCGCGCCGTGGCGTCGTTCAAGGCTGCCGCGGCGCGGGTGCTGCCGCTCTGACCCACGTCACCAGACCGTGTTCCACAGCAGCTCCCACGCCAGCGCGTGAACGGCCAGCAGGCCCAGCACCGGGCGCAGATGGCGGTCTTGCAGCGCGGGGGCCGCGGCGAGGCACACCAGCGGGGCGAAGGGCAGCCAGATGCGCTCGACCTCCGCCTTGGTGAACCCGGCGACGGCCGCGACGGCGATTACCGCGAAGATCGCCAGCGCCGCGTCGTCGCCCGCCGTCAGCGCGCGCAGGGCCAGCCAGGCGACCGGCAGGCCGAGCATGAGCAGGAACGCGGTCGGGGAGCCGGGCAGCCAGAACCAGTAGGGGCGCTCGCTCGCGATCCCGAAGCGGTAGACCTGCTCGGTCGCCCGCAGCGTGCCGATCGGGTCGAAGCCGGTGACCGCGGCGAACAGCGCGTGCACGGCCAGCAGCACCCCGCCGCACAGCAGCCCGAGGGCGAGCATGTCCTTCCACCCCCGGCGCCGCCACGCGAGCAGCGCCGCCCACGCGCCGATCGCGAGCAGCGACCACGCGAACAGCGAGCCGATCGCCAGCAGCACGGCGCCCGCGACGCGGGGGCGAAGGCGTGCGCATGCCAGCGGCCACGCGGCGAGCAGGCCGAGCACGGCGAACAGCGCGTCGGCCGAGGTCGCGCCGAACAGCAGCACGGACGGCGCGGTGGCGGTGAGCAGTCCGGCGACGCGCGCGCGGCGCTCATCGAGGAGCTCCCGGCCGATCGCGTAGGCGAGCGGCGCGACGAGGGCGCCGCCGGCGATGCAGAGCGCGGCGAGCCGCCCCGGCGTCGTGATCCCGAAGGTGTCCATGGCGAGCAGCAGCCCGGGCGGGTGCCCGGCGGCGTGGACGGGCAGGGCGGGCACCAGCTCGGCGAACCGGTCCAGGAAGAACCCGGGCCCGTACCGCAGGGCGGGGAGCGCGGCAACGTACTCGTTCGGTCCCTCGAAGCCCGTGGTGTCGAAGACCCGCGACCACTGTCCGGTGCCTCCACTCGATGCCCCGAGCGCGAGCCGGAGGGCGAGCGTGAGCGCGTAAGCCACGGCGGCGAACGCGGGGGCCGGCAACCCGGGGGAGAGCAGCCGTGGCGCCGCCCAGACGACGAGCGCGAAGAGGGCGGCGGCCACGATCGCCCACGCGGTGACCTGCGGAGCCAGGCGGCCGATGAACGGTGGGAACGGGAGCCCGAGCTCGCGCCCATCGTGGCGCGCCAGCCACATCCCGGCGGCCACTGTGAGGCCCATCACGGCGAACGCCACAGCCGGAAGCGCGCGCGCGAGCGCGGTCATCCGTCCGGCGCCCGGTCTCGGGCCCATCGCCCCGAGCCCGCCGTCGCGAGGCGGTCAGCCGACGCCGTCCTCGCGGGGTCATCGCTCCGTGCCATCCTCGCGGCATGGTGCCGCGTCCCGCCCTCGTCCTGCTGCTCGCCCTCCTGGCCGGCTGCGGCTCGGCGCCGCGGGAGGAGCTGCCGCCCGCCGCCGAGCCCGCCTCCTCGCCGCCGCCCGCGGCCAAGCCCGACGGGCGGCTCGTCCCGGTCGGCTTCAAGCCGGAGGGGATCGTCGCCGATCCGCGCACGGGGCTCGTCGCGGTCGGGCTGCGCAGCCCGGACGAGCTGGCGCTGGTGGACGGCGCGAGCGGGACGGTGGAGCAGCGGGTTCCCCTGCCCGCCGCCCCCCGGCACCTCGCACTCGAGCGCGACGGCGGGCCGGTGCTCGTGCCCGCCGAGGACGCCGACGAGCTGCTGCGCGTCAGCCTCCCGGGCGGCGCGCTGGCCAGCGTGCCGACGGGCCGCGAGCCGCACGACGCCGCCGCGGCCGGCGAGCGCGTCTTCGTCGCCGACGAGCTCGCGCACACGCTGACCGTGCTCGAGGCCGACCGGCCCGTGTCCCGCCTGCGCGTCGCGCTGCAGCCCGGCGGCGTGACACCGCTCGACCAGGGGCGCCAGGTGGCGGTCGTCTCCGTGCGCGAGCGCGTGGTGGAGGTCTTCGACGTGGAATCGGGCCGGCGCACCGGACGCGCCGGCGCGGGGGTCGGCCCGACGCACGCCGTCTCGGACGGCGGCAACTACCTGTTCGTCACCGACACCTCGGGCGACGCCCTGCTCGTGTACCACCTGCGCCCCCGGCTCGAGCTGATCCGGCGCTACCCGCTGCGCGGCTCGCCGTACGGCATCGCGATCGACAACCGCCGCCACCGCATGTTCGTCACCCAGACCGCGCTCAACCAGCTCACCGAGCTGATCGTGGGCGGGCGCCCGTCGCTCGTGCGTCGCTACGCGACGCCGCGCCAGCCGAACACCGTGGCGGTCGACGAGGCGACCGGGCGGGTCTTCGTCACCGGCAAGGTCGACGGCGTCGTTCAGTTGCTGGACCCGGAGCGCGAGCGGACGAGGTAGAGCGCCCCCGCGGCGAGGAACAAGACCGCGCTGACCATGAGCCAGCGCCCGGCGTAGCCCTCCCAGGACTCGCCGCTCACGCGCGAGTAGGTCGCCTCGCCCTTCCCGCAGATGACCGGGAAGAACGCGAGCAGGAGCAGGGCCGAGACGCCGACCGGCACCCGGACGTAGTTCGCCCAGCCCGCCGGCTTGCGCCGCAGCGCGAGCCGGTCCAGCGTCGTGTACGCGGGCCACAACAGCGCATCGTGGAGCACCACGGCTCCGATCAGCCAGATCGCGACCCGCTCCCAGCCGCCGAGCTGGAGCGCCTGGAGCAGCGCCCAGGCGGCCAGCGCCAGCGCGGCGAGGTGCGAGAGCAGGTGCAGCGGCGAGGATCCGTAGCGCGCTTTCATGCCCGAAACGTGAGGCTCCCGACCCACTTGGTGTTGTGCACGCCCGGCAGTCCCGGGACGATGATCCGCGCCGGATAGCCGTGGTCGAGGGTGAGCTCGGCGTCGCCGACGCGCAGCGCCAGCAGCGACCGGGAGTCGGCCACCTGGTTGCCGGCGAGCGTCGCCTGGCGCAGGACGCCCGCCGGCTGCAGCGACTCAACGAGCAGCTCGCCGGCGTCCGGCACGCCGGCGACCCGGGCCAGCTCGGTGAGCGGCACGCCGGTCCAGGTCTGGCGCGTCGACCATCCCTCGACGCAGCCGAGCGTGAGCGTGTGCGTCGCCTGGCGGAGGCCGAGCAGCTCCTCGAGCGAGAGCTCGACCTCCTCCGCGCCGCCGCTCAGCGCGAGCCGGTAGTCGGCGCCCACCATCGCCTGCGTGATCCTTGCGCCCTCCGCGGTCTTGTTGACCGGGAAGCCGCCCGACCGTCGTGGCGCGAGGAAGGCGACGCTGCGCAGCGGCCCGCCCACCGACTGCCCGGCGTTGGCGACCAGCAGCGCGAACGATCCCGCGCCGACGGCGGCGATCAGCCCGCGCCGGCTGACCGTCGGCGCGTCGGGCCGCAGCGCGACAGTGTCGCCATCGGACTCCTGCCGGGTCTCCGCCAGCCCGTCGCGCAGCGGCGCGAGGACCCCGCGCGAGCGGTAGGCCCGCAGCGCGACCGGCACCTTGACGACGAGGTGGACGGCCAGCGCCGCCACGAAGACGACCGCTGCGTAGTAGTGCGCCTGCACGAAGTCGAAGCGGAAGACGTACCAGTACTGCATGTTCAAGAGGCCGGTCGCGAACAGGAACCCCGTGCTCGCGACGAGCAGCGCGATCGAGAGGCGCTCGATGCCCTCCGCCGGGGTCCGCACCGGCGGCCACTGGAACAGCCGCGGTATCACCGACCAGAGCTTGGCCAGCAGCACCGGGAGAGCGACCAGGCCGACGTTGACATGAAGCCCCTGCGTGAGCGCGTACAGCCAGGACGGGCCGGTCGGCCAGTCGAAGAACGTGGTGAACGGCAGGTCGGTGCCGACGAGCGCGTTGCGTCCAAGGTCGGGTTGATAGGCGGCGTGGGAGAGGAAGCCGGTGAGCGCGACCACGGTCATGAGCCCGAGCAGCAGTGAGCCGAAGACGGCCGTGAGCCAGGGGCCGCGGAGCGGGGACTTCCAGAACTCGGGGCGGAACGGGCCGGGGGGTGCGTTCATCCCCCGCGCTCCAGTCGCACGAACCAGCGGCCGCCGGCTTCGGTCGTGGCGCGCATCTGTAGCCCGGCCGTGTCGGCGAGCGCCGCGAGCCCCTGCGCGCCGACCGTCGCCCATCCGAACCAGGGGCTGATCTCCGCGCGCGTCTCGAGTCGCACCCGGATGCGGCGGGTCGGCGCCGCGGGCGGGCCCGTCTCCACGAGCACGGCCCCGCCGGGCGCCACGAGCGCCCGGGCGCGGTCGAGCAGCGCCTCGGGCGCTCCGCCGATGCCGATGTTGCCGTCGAGCAGCAGCGCGGTCTTCCACGTGCCGGCCCGCGGCACGTCGGCGAACACGGAGCGCAGTATCGCCTCCGCGCCACGGGCGCGCGCGAGCCGGACCGCGACGGGGGAGAGGTCCAGGCCGAGCCCGTCGTGCCCGGCGGCGGCAAGGGCCGCGAGGTGGCGGCCGGGCCCGCAGCCGATGTCGAGCACCGGCGCCGTCGCTTGGGCGAGCACCACCCGATCGGCCGCGTCGACCGGCGCGAGCCACTTGTGCAGCGGAAGCCTCTGCGCGCGCCCGTCGGCGAGCCGGAAGCGCGCCTCGACCGGCTCGCCACCCGCGGCGGCGGAGGCGAGCAGGCGCCCGTAGAGGAGCTCCGGCGCTTCGAGGCGGTGCTCCCTCTGTCCGGCGACGGGCGGACAGCTCACGAAGCCACCCTCAACGTAGGCTCGATCGCGTCCAGCACGGCGGCGAACCGGCCCGCCGGCGCCTGGGCCGCGACCGCGCGCGCCGCCGCGATGTCGTCCACGTCCAGCAACGGCGGAAGGTCGACGGTACGCAACCCCAGGGCGTCCAGCCGTGCCCGCTGCATGGCGCCGGTGTCCGGCCGGCTCATCGGCACGCCGGTGAACACGGCCGGATCGGCCTCGCGCAGGCCGAGCCCCCAGTAGCCGCCGTCCGTCGCGGGACCGAACACGGCCTGCGCCTGCTCCAGCGCCGCAAGGCCGTCCCCGAGGTGCCCGGGAGTCACCTGTGGCGTATCCATGCCGACGAGGAAGGCCGGCTCGCCGGCATCGGCGAAGGCCGCCGCGAGCCGCGTGGCGAGCCCGTCGCCGCGCTGGGGGACGACCTCCCAGCCACCCGGCAGCCAGGCACCCGGCTCGCCGTCGAGCACCAGCACGCGCCGCCCGACGCCCGCCGCCGCCGCGCAAGCGGCGAGGGTGTCCTCGAGCGCGGCGTGTGCGAGCCGTGCCGCCTGGGCCGGCGTGCAGGGCGGGCACAGGCGCGTCTTCACCCGTCCGGGCACCGGAGCCTTCGCGATCACCAGTAGCGCCGCGCTCACCCGAGCACCGCGGCCATGTCGCGCAGCGCCCGAAAGGTGCCGCGCACCGTGCCGGTCACCTTCGAGCGTCCCGCGCGCGGGTGGTAGTCGACGGTGACCTCGTCGATCCGCCACCCGGCGGCCGCCGCGCGCAGCACCATCTCCAGCGGCCAGCCGAACCGGCGATCGACCATCCCGAGTCCCAGCAGCGCCTCCCGTCGCGCGGCACGCATCGGGCCGAGGTCGCGCAGCGGCAGGCCCGCGCGGCGCCGCAGCTCCCACGCGAGCGCGGCGTTGGCCACCCGCGCGTGCGCCGGCCACGCCCCGGGCACCGGCGCCCGGGCGCCGAGCACCAGGTCGTAGCGGCCCGCGCTGACGGGCTCGGCGACCCGCGGGAGCTGGCGAGGATCGAAGGACGCGTCGCAGTCCATGAAGCACACGACGTCGGCGCGGGCCGCGTCGAGCCCGGCCCAGCACGCCGCCCCGAATCCGCGCCTGGGCTCGCGCACGACCCGCGCACCGAGTCGCTCCGCCAGCTCACCCGAGCCGTCCGTCGAGCCGTTGTCGACCACGATCGGCGCGTATTCCGCCGGCATGCGGTCGAGCACCCAGGGCAGCGCCTCGCGCTCGTCCAGCACCGGGAGAACCACGTCGGGCATGCTTGATCCTACGCGCCAGAGGCCACGAGCGGATTACGGCGACCGATCCGTAGGCTGCCGTGCGCATGGCGGCGACGATCCTCGTGACGGGCGGTGCGGGCTTCATCGGCTCCCACGTCGTCGACCTCCTGGTCGCCGGCGGCCACGACGTCCGGGTGCTCGACGCGCTGCTGCCCGCCGCGCACCGCGAGCGCCCGGACTACCTCGATCCCGCCGCGGAGTGGATCGAGGGCGACCTGCGGGATGCGGCCGTCGCCGCGCGCGCGGTCGAGGGCGTCGCGGCCGTCTGCCATCAGGCGGCGATGGTGGGGCTCGGCGTCGATCTCGCCGATCTACCCGATTACGTCGGCCATAACGACTTCGCCACCGCCCAGCTCCTGCGCGCGCTGGCCGCGGGCGGCTTCGCCGGCCGGCTCGTCCTGGCCTCCAGCATGGTCGTCTACGGCGAAGGCCGTTACGCGTGCGAGGCGCACGGGGTGGTCGCTCCCGGCACGCGCAAGGCCGACGACCTCGACTCCGGCCGCTTCGAGCCGCCCTGCCCGCACTGTGGCCGCCCGCTGGCGCCGCGCACGGTGCCCGAGGACGCCCCGCTGGACCCGCGGAGCGTCTACGCCGCCACCAAGGTGGCGCAGGAGCACCTCTGCTCGGTGTGGGCGTCAGAGACGGGCGTGCCGGTCACCGCTCTGCGCTACCACAACGTCTACGGCCCACGGATGCCGCGCGACACGCCGTACGCCGGCGTGGCGAGCATCTTCCGATCCGCCTACGCCGCCGGGCGCGCGCCGCGGGTGTTCGAGGACGGCGGCCAGCGGCGCGACTTCGTGCACGTGCGCGATGTGGCGCGTGCCAACGTCTGTGCGCTCACGGCGCCCGAGCCCGTTCCGGGCGCATTCAACGTCGCCAGCGGAACGCCGCGCACCGTGCTCGACATGGCGCGCGCGCTCGCCCGGGCGTGCGACGCCTCGCCCGAGGCGGCTCCACAGGTGACGGGGAAGTGGCGCGCGGGCGACGTCCGCCACGTCGTCGCGTCTCCCGCGCTGGCGGCCGAGCGGCTCGGCTTCCTCGCTGGAGAGGACTTCGACGAGGGCATGGCGGAGCTCGCCGTCGCCCCGCTCCGCGGGTGATGCGATCATCCGGGCCGATGGCTTCACCGGACGGGCTGGTGCATGCGCGTGTCGCGGTGGTCGGCCACGTCGAGTGGATCGACTTCGCCGTCGTGCCGCGGCTGCCGCGGCCCGGTGAGATCCTGCACGCGCACGAGTTCTGGGAGGAGGCGGCCGGGGGAGGGGCCGTCGCGGCCGTGCAGATGGCCAAGCTGACCGGCGGCGCGCTGTTCATCACCGCCCTGGCGGGTGACGAGGCCGGGCGGCGCACCGCCATGCAGCTCGAGCGTCAGGCGGTGACGGTCCGCGCGGTCCCGCGCGAAGGCACGCAGCGGCGCGGCTTCGTCTACCTCGACGACGAAGGAGAGCGAACGATCACCATCCTCGGCGACCGACTCGTTCCGCACGGCGACGATCCGCTGCCCTGGGACGCGCTCGACGACGTCGGGGGTGTGTACTTCACGGGCGGGGACCCCGCGGCCCTGCACGTCGCGCGGCGCGCACCGGTGATCGTCGCCACGCCCCGGGCCGAGCGCGCGTTGCTCGAGGCGGGCGTGCCGGTCGACGTGCTCGTGCACTCAGGCAGCGACGCGGGGGAGGAGCTCGATCCGGCCACGCTGGACCCGCCGCCGCGCACGGTGGTGACGACGCTCGGCGCCCGGGGCGGCCGCTGGGACGGCGAGCTGGGCAGCGGCACGTGGGAGCCACTGCCGCTTCCAGGCCCGCGCGTGGACGCCTACGGCGCGGGCGACTCCTTCGCGGCCGGCATCACGACCGGCCTCGCCGCCGGCATGGCGATCGGGGACGCGATCCACCTCGGCTCACGCTGCGGCGCGGCGAACATGACCGGGCGCGGCCCGTACGCGGCTCAGCTGGACCTTCGGGCAGGTTGAGTCAGCGCTCGCCGAGCAGGTCGCGCAACGCGCCTGGCGGACCTCGGCAGTCAGGACTCGCTCGCGCCCTGGCCGGCCTGAGAGCGCTCCTCCGCGGTCTCGAGCACGCCGAGCAACTCGCCGACGCGGCAGACGAGCAGCTTCTCCTCCTCGACCTCGACCCACACGCCGGCGGACGCCGGGAAGACGACGTGGTCGCCGCGTCCGACCGGCATCGCGACGCCGGCGGACTCCCACCAGTCGATTCCCGGCCCGACGGCGAGCACGATGCCGTGCTGGGGCGGCGGCTCGTGTGAGCCGGACGGAACGACGAGCCCGGACTGGCGGATTCGGTCGGGCTCGAGCTCCTTGATGACGACGCGGTCGAACAGCGGGCGGAGCTCCTGGCGCATGCTCGGAGGATACGAGCCGGCCCACGGTGGCGTCCTGGCGGCCGCGTACCATCGCCGCCGATGCCCGCCGCCCCGCGCCCGCGAGCCCGCCGCCGTCCATTGAACCGCGAGATCCCGTTGACGCCGCGCGAGGGAGAGGTGCTCGTATGGACCGATGGGGCCTGCTCGGGCAATCCCGGTCCCGGCGGCTGGGCGGCGATCGTGGTGTGGCCCGACGGCGAGCACGAAGAGCTCTCGGGCGGGGAGGGCCACACGACGAACAACCGGATGGAGTACACGGCGGCGCTGGAAGGCCTGCGCTCGCTCCCGGCCGGCACCCGCGTGTGCATCGTGACCGACTCGCGGCTGGTGCTCGACTCGATGACGAAGTGGGTCGCGGGCTGGAGGCGCAAGGATTGGAAGACGGCCGCGGGCGATCCCGTCAAGAACCAGGACCTCGTAAGGGCGCTCGACGCCGAGCTTGCCCGCCACGAGGCGCGCTGGCACTGGGTCCGCAGCCACGAGACCGGCGCCGCGCACGCGCACAAGGCGCTCAACGAGCGCGCGGACCGGATCGCGGTGGCCGCGGCGCGCTCGCGAGCGGCTTGAAGGGTGTCCGGGCTAGCCCGTAGAACGACGGTCGACTGACAGCGGGGTTATGTCGACGGCTCAGGCGCGCGGTCGAGGGTCGGCGCGCCCGGACCTTGACTTCGTCGGCCACGAATCCGATAATCCGATTGATGAGCGAGATCAGCGCTACCGACGCGTCCAAGCGGTTCGCCGATCTCCTGGACGCCGTCGAGCACCGAGGGGAGACGTTCACCGTCGTGCGCCGCGGGCGGGTGGTCGCGACGATCGCCCCAGCGCGTCGCGGGACCGGAGCCGATCTGCGCCGCATCCTCAGCGATCTGCCGCCTGATGACGCATGGGCCGATGATCTGCGCGACGTTCGCCGTTTCGCTGGCGAGGCATCAGTCAGCGACCCGTGGACCGACTGATCCTCGACACCGGGGTCCTTGTCGCCCTTGAACGCGGCCACGAGATCCCTGCCGATGTCCTGCCGGACGACTCCGACATTGCGATCGCGGCGATCACTGCGTCCGAACTTCTTGTCGGCGTCGAGCTCGCAGACAGCCTGCGTCGCGTGACCCGACAAGCAACGGTCGACGCGATCTTGGACGCGTTCGACGCTCTCCCGTTCGACCTCGAAACCGCCCGCCACCACGCGGTCCTGCTGGCACACGCCCGCCGCTCCGGACGGCCCCGTGGAGCCCACGACCTGCAGGTCGCCGCGACGGCGCGAGCCACGGGCCGGATCCTCGTGACAACAGACCGAAACGCCTTCGACGACCTCCCCGGCGTGCATCACCGCATGGCGCTGCCTTGCGGCGCCCCGTAACCGGCGCGACCGTCAGAAAGCGCCCCGATGAGTGGCCCGACGCCCGGGTCTGCTTGCCGCCGACGGCGACCCTACGCCCGCAAACGTGCCTTATGTCGACTTCAGAACGAGCGCAGAAGCGATGATGCGTTATGATGCGCCGATGACGCGCGAACGTGCCCCGCATCGAGAAGGTCACCGCACCACGTTGCGCGTTCCGGCTGAGCTGCTCGCGGAAGCCGCCGATCTCGCCCGGCAGATCGGCACGTCAACCAACGACGCGCTAGTGCGCCTCGCCGAGCAGGGCGCAGATTCACGGCGTCGAGCGGCAGCGGCGGAGCGCCTGGCGAAACAACGCCGGGACGCCGTTTTCCCTTGCCGCTTCGCTGATGCGTCGGAGCTTCCCTCCCCGGCAGAGCTGCGCGCAGCGATGCTGTCCGGACGCACGGACGAGTCCTGAACGTCGCGTGGGACACGACCGTTGCGTCGCGCGTGTACCCGGGCAACGCACACGAGCAGCACCTGCTCGAGCGAGCCGCGGCCGGCGACCGCGTCGCGTTCACGGCGCCCACCGTCATGGAGATCTCGCGTGGCCTGGCGAGCGCGGCATCGGCGAGCTCGGCGCTGGCGGCCGCGCTCGCCTGGTTCACGCAACTGGCGGGAAGCGGCGCGGTCAGGGTGCTGTCACTGGATGCCGCGGCGGCGGTGATCGCCGGCCGCCTGAGGGCCGCTCAGCCGATTCCTCCCACCGGCGCCCGCCGGTCGGGCAGCCGGGCGGAACAGCGGGCCGGATGGGTGCTCGACCTGCAGATCGCGGCCTGCGCGTACTCACACGGCTACGGGCTCGCCACCGACAACCAGCGCGACATGACCGAAGCCCGGAACCTGATCAGAGTGCTGTACCCGGACGCAGCTCCGCTCGACGTGCAGCCGCCGCCGAGCCTGTAGCGCAGCAGCAGCCGGTCGAGCACGTCGGGCGCGAGCGCCTCGGCGAGCTCGGACCTGAACGCGGCGGAAGTGCTCGGCCGCATGCGCCACCATGGTCGCATGCCCACCGTTTGGACGATCGGCTACGAGCGGCTGCTCCCACCCGAGCTGGTCGCCGACCTGCAAGCGGCGGGCGTGGAGCGGGTGATCGACGTCCGCTACCGGCCCCAGTCGCGCCGGCCGGGCATGTCGCGAACCCGACTGGGCCAGCTCCTCGAAGCCCACGGCATCGCCTACGAGCATCGCAAGTCGCTGGGAACGCCGCCCGACCTGCGCCACGACTTCCATGCGGGCCGCATCGCGCACGCCAGGGTGGCCTACCGCGAGCACGTCGAGACGTCGGCACCCGACGCGCTGCACGAGTTGGCGGCAGAGCTGCGGCACGGCCCTCGGACAGCCCTGCTGTGCCTGGAGGCCGACCCGGCCAGCTGCCACCGGCGGGTGCTCTGCGAGGCGCTCGGCGAGCGAGTGGCCGGGCTTCGGGTCCGCGACCTCTAACCGCCACCGCTGAGACGGGTGCTAGCTGCCGTCGCCGGGTGTGCCGGCGTCTTCGTTGCCCTTCGAGTCGTGCAGGAGAAAGCCGGCGGCGTCGAGGATCCGCCGGTCACGCAAGCGATCGAGCCGCACCTCGGCGTCGCCGCTGATCTCCCATGCAGCGACCGCGGCGGTTTCGTTGAGGCCGCGAAGGCCGTTGCTCTCCGGCTCGTCCATCGCCTGACGCAGCCAGGCGAGGTCGTCGGAGACCCGGCGCGGGCGGTCCGGGGCGTCTTCGGCCCAGGGATCCTCCCCCGCGCGGCGCTCAGGCACGCCGGACGGCCGCGTCAGGGCGACGCCCAGCGCGCCCATCCAGTCGGGACGCGCGTTGACAAGCTCGAGTAAGGCCATGACCTATCTATACCCATCCGGCTCCGTTCCGGCGCCTCCAGTGGTTCCGGCCGCTTCCCGGTCGTCGCGCGCGAGCATGCGCGGACTGTCCATCACCACGCGCCGGCGGCGCAGGCCGGCGAGCATCGACTCCTGACCGCCCAGCGTGACGAGAGTTGCGTGATCCGGCCGCAACGACACGGTGAGAACTCGGCGTGCGAGCGGATCCACCGTCTCTCGGATCTGCCCGTCGAGCTCGATGCGGGCGCCCCCGTGACCGGGATCGAGCTCGATCGTAAGCCGGCTTCGAGGGCCGGCGACCAGCGGCGGGCAGCAGCCGCCGTGCGCAGCGAGCGGCGTGAAGACCAGGCCCGAGCCATCGGGCGCGAGGACCGGGCCGCCCGCGGCCAGCGTGTACGCGCTCGAGCCGAGCGGCGTCGCGACGACGAGCCCGTCGCCGGCGAACCGGATGAACAGGTCGCCGTCGACACGGACAGCCGCCGAGACCTGACCGGCGCCCTGGCGCACGACCACGAGGTCATTGACACCGAGCAGCGTCTCCATGCCGTCCCGCTCGACGACCACGGCGGGCAGTCGCCGCGGCGTCCACCCGCCGGCCGTCACCCGCTCCAGCGCGGCGACGAGATCATCTGCGGTGACGGCGGTGAGCGCGCCGAGGCTGCCGCACGCCACGCCGAGGACCGGCTTGCCGACGGCGGCTGCG
>Ga0136624_1000142_pt1 | contig 23060 bp, 18 predicted proteins | sample AntDrymUQ4692206_2_FD_104802 | JGI IMG/M metagenome (GOLD analysis project Ga0136624, IMG submission 104802) | Polar desert sand microbial communities from Dry Valleys, Antarctica - metaG UQ469 (22.06) | ecosystem: Environmental > Terrestrial > Soil > Desert | place: Antarctica: Dry Valley... | reverse complement strand
GACGGCGGGTCGGCCCAGTGGGCGTCGTCGAGCAGGATGAGCGCGGGAGACTGCTGGGCAAGGTTGGCAGTAAGCCAGTAGAGCCCGTGCAGGGTGGACGCCGCCACGTCACCCCCAGGGTCGCCGGAGTCAGCCGAGCGCTCCAGCTCGAGAGCGGGCAAGGCCAGCGCCGCCGGCCCTTCGAGCAGCTCATGCCAGCCCTCGTCTCGGCGCTCGGCGCGGACGGGATCGAACAGCTGACGTGTCACGGCATAGGAGAAATGGCGCTCAAGCGGCGTGGCGCGTGCGGTGAGCACCGTCATCGACCGATCTCGGCCCTCGGCCGCCAGCACCTCGAGGAGTGCCGTCTTGCCGATGCCAGCCGGCCCGTCCACCACCACGGTGCTGGATGCTCCGGCACGGGCCCTCTCGAGCCGCTCTAGAAGTGCCCGAAGCTCCCCGTCTCGCTCGACGAGCCCCTTGCGATGCTCCCCGCCAGACGGCGTGTGCGACGCCTCCGCCACGCTCATGAGTGAAGACTAACGCGCCAGCCGTGAGTCCGTGGCCTGTTTCTAAGGGGTGGGGACGCCAAAGATCAGTGGTCGATGCGGATGCGAAAAGCCCTCCCGGAAGGGAATATTGACCCGGTGAGTGATTTCCCTCTCCAGGTTGCTCTCCCCGCGCGGGCCGGCGGTGGCGCCGGCCCGCGCCACTCTTCCTCTAGATCTCTCCCTCCAGAGCCGCTGACCTTGCGGCTGCTGGGCCGGTTCACGGCCCGCCGGGGCGGACAGGAGATGGATCCCTGCGCGTTCGCAAGCGGAGACGGAGCCCGCCTGGTCCGCTTCCTGCTGGTTCATCGCGAGCACGCCGTCTCCGAATCCGAGGTCCTCGGCGGGCTGTGGCCGGACGCAAGGCCCGTTCAGGCGATCTGCAACCTCCGCCACTCCCCGTGGGCCGCCGCGTGGCGCGAGCGGCTGTGCGCCCGCCGCTCCGAACTGCTCCACGCCCTTGCCGAGCTCCCCGGTTACCAGCAGGCTGCGCGCGCGACAGCTGCGGCCTCCTAGGATCGAGTTGGAAATGAGGGTCGATGTAGAACCAAGTGCGTCTGCCGTGGAGGCGGCGCGAGCCGTGGCTCCCTTGGTGGCTGAATGCGCGGAGCAGTCCGAGCGCGACCGCCGCCTGACGCCGGAGCTTGTGACCGCGCTTCGTGAGTCCGGGCTCTTCAGGGTCTGCGTGCCGCGGTCGCTCGGCGGCGGCGAGGTGGCTCCCGAGGAGCTCGTGGCCGCGATGGAGGAGCTCGGCCGCGCCGACGGCTCAGCCGCCTGGTGCGTGGCCGTGGCAGCCACCAGCGGTGCGCTGGCCGCCTACCTTCCCGAGGCCGACGCCCGCGACGTGTACGGCGCGCCCACCGGCTGCGTGGGTGGCTTGTTTGCGCCCATGGGACGTGCCGTGGTGGTGCAAGGCGGGTATCGCGTGACCGGGCGCTGGCCGTTCACCTCCGGCGTAGGCCACAGCGACTGGCTGATGGGCGGGTGCCTGGTGGAGGACCACGGCGACATTCGCGTGCTCGACGGCGGCATCCCGGACATCCGGTTGATGCTGTTCCCGGCTTCCGAAGTTGAGGTGATCGATACCTGGACGGTGAACGGGCTGTGCGGCACGGGCAGCCACGACACGGAGGTCTCGGATCTCATGGTGCCCGCCGGGCGGTCGGCGTCGCTGTTCGGCGACGCCCCCCGCGAGCCCGGCTCCCTCTACGCGTTCCCGACGTTCGGACTGCTCGCGCTGGCGATCTCAGGGGTGGCTCTGGGCATTGCGCGCGGCGCGGTGGACGACCTGCTCCACCTGGCCGAGGGCAAGCTGCCGACGCTGCAGACCAAGCCGCTCGCGGCACAGGCCGACACCCAGCTGCGGGTGGCCAAGGCCGAGGCGCGGCTGCGGGCGGCCCGAGCGCTGGTCAGCGAGGCGATCGGCGAGACGTGGGAGCACGTGCAGGCTGGGGGCGAGGTCACGCTGCGCGACCGCGCCGCGCTGCGGATGGCGGCAAACCACGCGATGACCAGCTCGGCTGAGGTGGTGGACGAGATGTACTCGCTCGGCGGCGGCACATCGATATACGCCACCAGCCCGCTTCAGCGCCGGTTTCGCGACGTGCACACCGCCACCCAGCACGTGCTCGTGGGGTCGTCGGTCTGGCAGACCGCCGGGCGGGTGCTGCTCGGCCAGCAGGTACGCGCCGAGCAGCTCTGAGATTGAAGGGTGCCCGGCAGTGCGTCAGTCCAGGCGGTTCTCGAGCGGGATCTGTCCCTGGCGCGCGGGCACCTCGGCCTCCGTCAGGGCCGGCTCGGGGGTCTCGTCGTCGTCGGGCATCTCCACGCCCAGCTTCTCCGCCAATTCGCCGGTCTCGTACATCTCCATGACAATGTCGCAGCCACCCACCAAATCACCCTTCACGAAGAGCTGCGGGATCGTGGGCCATCCTGAGAGGCCCGACAGCTCCTCGCGGATGCGGGGGTCGGGGAGGATGTCCAGCGCCGCGTAGCGCACGCCGAGCGCGTTGAGCGCGCCGGAGGTCCTCAACGAGAACCCGCAGGCCGGCTGCTCGGGCGTGCCCTTCATGAAGAGCATCACCTCGTTCTCCTGAATCGACTGCTCGATGAAGTCTTTGATCTCGGTGTTGGTCATCCGGTCTTCTCCGGTGTCGAGGTCTTGATCGAGAGGGCGTGGATCGCACCGCCCACCTCGTTGCCGAACACGCCGTACACGAGCTGGTGCTGCTCGATCCGGCTAAGACCCTCGAAGCGGTCTGAAACCACCTCCGCGCGGAAGTGGTCGCCCCCTCCGGTGAGATCCTCCACGTAGACGGTAGCGCCCGGGAGAGCGTCCTCAATGCGGGCTGTCAGGTCATCGCTGGAAGGCATTGCAGCCCAATGCTACATTTCGTGAAGCATGGTCACTCTCACCGACATCGCAGCTGACAAGGTGCGCGGATTCCTCGCACAGCAGGAGACCGAGGGCGAGGTCGGCCTCCGCGTCGGAGTACGCGGCGGCGGGTGCTCGGGGTTCCAGTACGCCCTTGCCCTGGACGAGAAGCGCGAGGAGGATCACGTTTTCGACCACGAGGGCATCCGCGTGATCGTCGATCCCGCCAGCCTGCGCTACGTAGACGGCTCCAATGTGGACTTCACCGAGAGCATGATGGGCTCCGGCTTCGAGGTGAACAACCCGAACGTCGTCGCAGCCTGCGGCTGCGGCTCCTCGTTCCGCGTTGCAGACGAAGAGCCTTCCTGCGGCTCCACCGTCTAGGGCGGCTCAGGGAACGAAGGGCCAGCCGCCAAGGACGTAGGCGGCCAGGAGGTAGGCCGCGAGGATGAACGCCGCCGCGGTGATCCGCCCTTTCCGCTCCCTCGCCCAGTAGGGGACCCTTGAGGAAGGAGCCTGCCTTGAGGCCCAAGAGCGATAGCCGATCGCCCGGTAGGTTCCAGGTGTGGCAAAGAAATCCGACTCCAACCGCTCCGCCAAGCGCAGCGTCGCGGTCGCTGGCTCGACGGTCTCCCGCGACAGCGCTGCGGTAGCCGGGTCGACCACCACGCGTAACAGCGTTGCCGTTGCTGGGTCGAGCACCACGCGTTCCAGCGCGGCAGTGGCTGGCAGTGCCGGCACGGCGGGCAGTGTCGCAGTGGCCGCCAGCACGCTTACGGCCGGCAGCGCGGGCGTCTTCGCCAGCGCCGCCACGCTGCTTGGCGTGGCGGTGGCCGGCTGCGCGGCCACGCTGGCCTGCGTCGCCTGTTACCGGTGCGTTGCCTGCATCGCGTGCGTGGACTGCGACGGCTGCGTGGGATGCATCGGCTGCGTGGGCCTGCGCGGCGAGGTGGGCAAGATCGGCAAGCGCCGGCGCCGCTAGATCATCGCTCAGACTCGCAGCCCACGGACGGCGAGGCCCCGGGATGTGGCGCGCGATCGTCCCGGGAGGAAGTGCCCCGCGAATCGTGGCTCTGGCACCCAATCCGTGGAGCACCTCCAGGAGAGGCGATCGATTGTCACGTTCTGGGGGTTGGTGAGCTTTCCTAAACCGGCTCGTTGTCCAGCGAGCGCCACAGGTACAGCGACGCGAGTGACCGGTGGGGCCGCCACGGCTCGGCGATCCGCTCCAGCTCGGCGGGCGCCGGCAACCCTTCCAGACCGTAGGCCAGCTCCACCGCGCGCCTCACACCGAGGTCGCCGACCGGCAGGACATCGGGCCGGCGCAGGTGGAAGATCAGGAACATGTGGGCGGTCCATTGGCCCAGCCCCTTGACCGCGGTCAACTGCTCGGACACCTCGTCGTCGGGGAGCTCGGTCAGGCGCTCGAGCTCCAGCTCGCCCGACACCACGTGCTCGGCCAGCGAGCGCAGGTAGGACGCCTTGGCGCGCGAGAGGCCGACCCCTCGCAGATCGTCCGGGTCGGTGTCGATCAGCTGCTCGGGCGTGGGGGTCGTGCCGTCGTAGAGGCCGGTGAGCCGCTCATAGATCGTGCGGGCGGCCTTCGTGGACAACTGCTGTCCCACGATCGAGCGCACCAGCGCTCCGTAGGCGTCGGCGGGGCGTACGCGCGAGCGCTCCTCCTCGTCGAGCTTCCCTTGGTCCTCGACCAGCTTTCCGAGCACAGGATCGGCGCCGAGGAGGTGCTCCATCGCGTCGTCGGTGGACGCAACCGGCACCGACCGGCTCCCCGCGCTAGGCCGCGGCACGGTGCGGCGGTCCGTGGAACTCGGCCTCGGCTTCGCCGAGCGGGGTGGACGGCGCGTCGCCGAACAACCACTCGCGGGCGATCAGGTGCCAGTTGGCCGTGGCGCCGAGCTGGCCGAGCACTCCGAGAGTGAGTCCCTCCATACGCCGCGCGAGGATGGCCTCGGCCGGCATCGTGCCGTGCTTCATCAGCTCCCAGAACTCCGATCGGGGATCGCCGAAGTCGATCAGGACCTGGGAGACCACCGATTTGTCGATCGTCACCTCGCGGTCCTCCAGGTACCAGCTGATCACGGCGCGGAAGTGGCGCAGGACCTCCTCGGCGTCGATCGCATCGTCGCCTCGCGGGTACACGCCCTGGGCGATCAGGTGCTCCAGCAACCCCTCGGCGTCCTGGTCCAGGCCCAAGCGGATGGCCTCGACCTCGTTGTCGATGTGGTCGCGCCCGAGCTTCTTGGTCATGCCGAAGTCCATGAACGCCACGCGCCCACCGGGGAGCAGCTTGAAGTTGCCCGGGTGGGGGTCGCCGGAGAAGTGGCCGTTGCGGTACAGCGATCCGAAGAAGAACCGGAAGACGATCTCTCCGAAGCGGTCGCGGGTGTCCGCGTCGAGCTGCTTGATGTCCTCGAAGCCCAGACCGTCGACCCACTCGGTGACCAGCACGCGCTCGCGTGACAGCGACGTGACCACCTCGGGGATGACCACGAACGGATGGTCGCGCCAGGCACGCGCGAAGGCCCGCTGGGCCTGCGCCTCCTGCTCGTAGTCCAGCTCGTCGGACAGGCGCTCGCGGATCTCCGCGGTCATCGCCTTGGCGTCCATTCCGGGCGCGATCTTCTTCGCCACCCGCATCAGCAGGCCCAGGTTCTGGAGGTCTGACCGCACGGCCTGGGCAACTCCCGGGTACTGCACCTTCACCGCCACGTCGCGGCCGTCCTCCAGACGTGCGCGGTACACCTGGCCGATCGATGCCGCCGCCACGGCCTCCTCGTCGAACTCGGCGAACACGTCCGCCAGCGGCTCCTCCAGCTCCGACTCGATCACCTTGCGCATCTCCTTGAAGGCGACGCGCGGGGCGGAGTCGCGCAGCTCGGCCAATTTGGCCTGGATGCGCTCCTGGAACTCCTCGGGAAAGGCGCCCGTGTCGATGAACGACGCCACCTGGCCCACCTTCATGGCGGCGCCCTTCATGTTCCCGAGCACGTCGAGGATCTGCTCGGCGGCCTCGGCCTGGCGGCGGCTGACCGCACGCTGCCTGCCCTCCTCGCCGCGGGCGAGATTGGTGGCCTTGGTCGCGTAGTTGCGCGCGGTCTGGCCTCCGGCTAGGCCGGCCACCTTCGCAGTCCGGCGTACGCGCCCGGTGGGAATCGAGTTTTCATCGCGGCGAGCCACGCCACAAGAGTACGGGCCGGCTCTCATGGCGGCCGACGACTTAGTCTCCGCACATGCGCCTCGTCACATTCGACTCAGGGGACGGGCTACGCGCCGGCCGGCTCGACGACGGCGCGGTCGTCCCGCTCTCAGAGCCGGGGGAAGGGCTCGGGGCGCTCCTGCGTCGCGGCGGCCTGAGCGACGGCCCTGCCTGGCCCCCGCTGCCTCCCGATGAGGTCGCCCTTCTGCCTCCCATCACCGACCCGGGCAAGATCGTCTGCATCGGGCTCAACTACCGCTCCCACGCGCAGGAGCAGGGCGCAGAGCCGCCGGAGACGCCGACGATGTTCGCCAAGTTCGCCAATGCCCTGGCGGCGCCCGGTTCGACCGTGACGCTACCGCCGTACAGCCGCCGTGTGGACTATGAGGCCGAGGTGGCCTTCGTGATCGCCGACCGCTGTAAGGACGTGCCCGAGGCGCAGGCTATGTCCCACGTGGCGGGCTACACGTTGCTCAACGACCTCTCCGCCCGTGACTACCAGTTCAAGACGCCCCAGTGGATGCCTGGGAAGGTGTTCGACGGCGCCGCGCCGTGCGGGCCGGCCCTGGTCACCCCTGACGAGGCAGGCTCCCACGACGCGATCGAGATCGCGCTCATCCTCAACGGCGAGGAGATGCAAAGCGGCACGACCGCCGACCTCGTGCACTCCATTCCGGCGCTGGTGGCCTACCTGTCGCAGCTGATGACCCTCGAGCCCGGGGACCTCGTTTCCACCGGCACCCCGGCCGGAGTCGGCAGCTTGCGCAATCCCAAGGTGTGGCTCAAGCCTGGCGACGAGGTCGTAGTCACCTCGCCTCAGTTGGGCACCCTGGTCACGCAGCTCGTCTAACGCGCCGGGCGCCTTAGGCGAGAGTCACCTCGACCCGCTCCCCGATGGCCTCCGCGAGCAGGGACGAGTTGCGCTGGGCCGACCATATGGCCACGCTCGGGTCGGCACCCGTTCCGTTGGTCTCGGCTCGCAGCGCCACGGTGCCGCCGTTACGCTCGAGTCGCACCGCCCTAACGGAGCGATCGCGGCTGCGCTCGAGCTGCTCTGCAAGCCTGATCACGCCGCACAGCAGGCGCAGCCGGTCTCCGTCGCCCTTGCGCTCGAGCGCTCCCATCTGCTCCGCGTCGGGCTCGCCCTTGCGGTGCCAGCGAGCGATCAGCGCGATCAGCTCGAGCTCGCGCGGGCTGAATCCTGGAAGGCCAGCGTTGAGAATGAGGTAGTGCGAGTGACGGTGGTGGTCGTCGTAGTCGATCGTCACGCCGATGTCGTGAAGCATGCAAGCAGCCCACAACAACTCACGCTCGTTGCCGTCGAGGTCGTGGAGGCCGGCCTCGCGGAGCTCGTCGAACATCTGAAGCGACAGCCGGCCCACGTGCTCCACGTGCTCGTCGTCGGTGCGGAAGCGGTGGGCGAGGTTGGTCACCGACTCGCGACGCACGTTCTCCAGCAGCGGGGGGTCACGGTCCTCGAGCAGGCGCTCGAAGAAGACGCCCTCGCGCAGGCCCGCCTCCGTGACCTCCATTTCAGAGAAGCCGCCGTGCTCCATGGCCGATGCCACGACCACCGCACCTCCCAGGATCACGTCGCCGCGGTCGGGCTTGATGCCCCGGATCGAGCCTCGCTTGGACGCCGGGCGGGAGGCCAGCTCGTCGATCAGGTCCTCCAAATCGCCCCGCGTGAGAAAGAAGCCCTGCACGTCTATGTCGGGCAGTTCGAGGCGCTTCTGCACCGCGGTGGCAAGGTTGCGGATCGTTCCGCCCAAGCCCGCCAGCCGCAGGCCCTCTACGCCATGCCACCACTCGAACTCCGAAAGGGTGCGGACGACGTGCTTGCGCAGCGCCTTCAACTGCTTGGACGTGGCTTCGTCGTCCGGGAGGAAGGACTCGCTCACCCTCACGGCGCCCAGCCTCACCGACTCGGCCTCGGCCAGCCGCCGGTTCACGATGCGGGTTATCTGCACGCTCCCGCCGCCCACATCGATGCCGAAGCCGTCGTCCAGCGTGGTGGAGTTCACGATCGCCAAGTAGCCGTAGAACGCCTCTTCGGCGCCGCTGATCACACGCACCTCCAGACCGGTCCGCTCTTTGATCGCGGTGAGGAGCTCGTCGCGGTTGGCGGCGTCGCGGATGGCGCTCGTGGCAACGGCATCCACCCGCTCTACCCTCGACGCCTTGAGGAACGAGGCGAACACCGCGGCGGTGTGCACCGCCCGGTCCATCGGCTCGGGCTGCAGTACGCCCTCGTCGCCCATGCCCGCGCTCACGCGCGTGGCCTCGCGAATCTCATCGGCGAGGCTCCACCAGCTTCCCGGCTCGTACTGGAACACCACGAGCCGGAAGGAGTTGGACCCCATGTCGATCACGGCCACGCGCTGCATCGCCACGGATGATGGCCGCTGGGGCGGCTGTGCATGACCCTTGGACGCGCGCCGAGCTTCGAATACCGCCTCTAAGGTCGATCCGCCCGGTTGCCGATAGCGGTCCCTGATGGCTGCTTTTGCGAAGACGCACGCCAGCGCCGGTCCGTCCCCGACGGTGCCCACCGGGCCCCAGTTCGACAATCGCCGCATGCTCGCGGGGATCATCGACCTGATGGTGCCCCTCGCCATGGGCCTGGCGGTGGGCGTCGCCGGCCTATCGCTCACGCGCGGCATGCAGGTGGTGGTGCTCGGTTGGGCCCTCTACTACTGCTTTGCGCTCGAGTCCTCCGGCGGGCAGACCCTCGGCAAGCGGGCGATGAAGCTCCGCGTGGTGTCCGCCGACGGAAGCCCGGCGACGGATGTCCAGATCGCCAAGCGCACGATCGTCCGGATCGTGGATTGGAACATCATCGGCCTGATCGTCATGCTCGTCAGCGGCGAGCGCCGCCAGCGACTGGGCGACGTGGTGGCCGGCACGGTCGTTACCGACGCCGTCGCCACCGCGCCCCCGGCCACCACCGAGGTCCCGGCGACCACCGAGCTCGGCCCGTCAGAGGCCCCCGTGGCCGCACCTCCTGCTGTGAAGGAGCCCAAGCGTCGCCGGGGTTTGAAGGATCTCGCGAAGCTGGAGATCGGCGGTTCGAAGAAGAAGCAGGTTGCTGTCGAGGCGCCTGTGGTGGCGGCTGCGGCCGTTTCGGCACCGGTTGCTGTGAAGGAGCCCAAGCGTCGCCGGGGTTTGAAGGATCTCGCGAAGCTGGAGATCGGCGGCTCGAAGAAGAAGAGAGAGGCCGTGCAGCACGCTGTCGTGGCGGACCAGGTTGAGAAGCAGCCCAGGAAGCGCCGGAGCTTCAAGGAGCTCGGCAAGATCGAGATTGGCCGCAAGAAGCAGGCGCCTGAGGAGCCGGCCGCGGTCATGGCCGCGCCGGCCCATGCCGCAGAGCCGCTCCCTCCGGAGGCGCTACCCGAGAGTCTGCGCCCGGGGCCGGGGCCGGAGCCGGCGCCGGTCGACCCCCTTGACGAGCCCACGGTCCTTCCGCCGCTGGTCGAGCCCGAGGCCGTCGTCGCGCCGGAACGCCCCTTGGATCACGAACCCGTCGTCGAGGTGGAGCCGGCACCGATGCCGATGGATAGCCCCGAGCCGTCCGTCGAGATCGAGGGCGAGCCGCTCGCCGAGCACGAGCCGGTTGTCGAGATCGAAATCGACCCTGAGCCGATGGTTTACGAACCGGTCGTCGAACACGAGCCGCAGGTCTCCCTTGAGCCCGAGGCGTCGCCGGAGCAGAGCCTCTACAACCATGCGGAGCCCGACCCCGTGGCGCAGCCCGAGCCCGTGGTACAGGTCGAGCACGAGCCGGTTGTCGAGATCGAAATCGACCCTGAGCCGATGGTTTACGAACCGGTCGTCGAACACGAGCCGCAGGTCTCCCTCGAGCCCGAGGCGTCGCCGGAGCAGAGCCTCTACAACCATGCGGAGCCCGACCCGGTGGCGCAGCCCGAGCCTGTCGTGGAGATTGAGCGCGAGCCCACGGCCTACGACGCGCCGGCAGCCCGCGAGCCGGAGGTCGTCGTGGAGCCCAAGCCGATGTCCGAGTACCTGCCGGCGCCAAGCCTCTACAACCATGCGGGGCCCGATCCGGTGGCGCAGCCCGAGCCTGTCGTGGAGATTGAGGAGCAGGGAGGCTTCGCCGAGCCGGAGCCCAGCCCGTACGCGCACCTCAACGCCGAGCCCAGTCCCTTCGGCGAGGAGAGCCCCTACGCGCCGGCAGAGGAGTTCGCCGAGCAGTTGGAGCCAAACCTCCCGCAAGAGCCCGAGCCGAGCCTGTACCAGCATGCTCCGGAGCCCGAGCTCACACGGGCGCCCGCGCCCGTCCAGCAGGCCAGTCGTTACCCCGAGACCGAGGCACCCGACACCCCGGCGCCGATCGTCAAGCCGATCGAAACCGTCTCGGCGATGGACCTTCTGATGCAGGATGTCGAGGAGCGCCCTACCGGCTCCGACGGCTCGGGCGCCTAGAGCCGCGCTCCCTATAATCGCCGTCGGCCGGCGGTCCACCGGTCCGCGCCCAGCGCGAGTTCCTCATCGGCATGGCTTCCTCTCCCGGCACGTCCGAGAACCCCCTGAGAGTCGCGATCGTCGGCTCAGGCCCATCCGGCTTCTACACGGCGGGCCATCTGTTGAAGGCGAAGGACCTCGAGGTCTCGGTGGACCTCTACGACCGCCTCCCGACGCCCTTCGGGCTCGTCCGCGCCGGCGTGGCGCCCGACCACCCCAAGATCAAGTCGGTCACGCGGGTGTACGAGAAGACCGCGGCAGGCGAGGGGTTCCGCTTCTTTGGGAACGTGAACGTGGGCGAGCACATCACCCACCACGAGCTCAAGGAGCGCTACCACGCGGTTATCTACGCGGTGGGAGCCGAGACCGACCGTCAGATGGACATCCCGGGCGAGGACCTTCCGGGTAGCTGGGCCGCCACTCAGCTGGTGGGCTGGTACAACGGCCACCCCGACTACCGCGACCTGGAGTTCGACCTCTCCTGCAAGCGCGCGGTCGTGATCGGGAACGGCAACGTGGCGATGGACGTGGCGCGAATGCTCGTCCTGCCGCGCTCCGAACTCGACACTACGGACACCGCGGATCACGCCATTGAGGCGTTCGCCTCCTGCGAGATCGAAGAGGTGGTGATTCTGGGCCGCCGGGGTCCCGCCCAGGCCGCATTCACCAATCCCGAGCTGCTCGAGCTGGGCGAGCTCACCGACGCCGACGTGGTGGTGGATCCCGCCGACATGAACATCGACCACAACAGCCTGCAGGACATCGAGGCCGAGGGGCAGCTGACCGCTCGCAAGAATGTGGAGATCCTCACCGCGTACTCCCAGCGCGAGTCCACCGGCAAGTCCAAGCGGGTGGTGTTGCGGTTCCTGCGGTCTCCAGTGGCCATCCGCGGCGACGGCAAGGTCGAGTCGATCGACCTGGTCCGCAACGAGCTCGACCACGGCAGCGACGGCGCCCTACGCGCCAAGGCCACAGACGATCACGAGACGGTCGAGGCGGGAATCGTGTTCCGCTCGATCGGCTATCGCGGCGTGCCGGTGGACGGCGTGCCCTTCGACGAGTGGAAGGGCACGATCCCGAACGAGCAGGGCCGCGTCGTGGACCCCCACGCGCAGCACGCGATCCCCGGTGAGTACGTGGTGGGATGGATCAAGCGCGGCCCATCGGGCGTGATCGGCACCAACAAGCGCGACGCCCAGGAAACGGTCGACAACCTGATCCAGGACCTCCACGAAGGCCGCCTCGAAGAGCCGTCGTCGGGAGGCGCGCCGGACGAGGTGGAGAGCCTGCTCTCCGAGCGCGCGCCCGATCATGTGACCTATGCCGGCTGGGAATTGATCGACGCCGCCGAGAAGGCGGCCGGTGAGCCCCAGGGCCGCCCGCGGGTGAAGTTCACCCGCGTCGAGGAGATGCTCGACGCGGCCAAGACGTCCGTCTAGGAGGGCTCGGCCACCAGCGCCTCGCCGTCGAGCGCGTCCAGCGCCCGTTCCAGCGAGGCCGTAATGCAGGTGAAGATCGGGGTCTCGGACTCGGTGTAGGAGCTCGACTCGGTGGAGCGCAGCTCCTGCACCAGGTCGAGGAACTCGCCCGGCTCATCGGCGTTGAACGACACGACGAACTCCTGATCGTCGAGCCCGTAGGAGTAGGCGGTGTTGATCTCGATGTTCGCGTAGCGCCGGCCGGTCTCGATATGGCCGCGCATCACCCGCATGCGCTCCTCGGCGGGCAGCAGGTACCACTCGCGCTTCTTCCACATCGGATAGACGATCAGGTACTTGGCGTCCGATCCCGGCCGCGGCTCCAGCGGCTGCGGCTCGTCGGAGTACATGGACTCCTTGGTCATCGCCAGGAACGAGTGGGCGATCTCCGCGTAGCGCGTCAGGCCCGACTGGTTGAGCAGCACGTGAAGCTCGTGAATCGGATCGAGTGACGGGGCCAGCGCCCGCACCATCAGATCGCAGTCCCCGCGGGTGCCCACCAGCGAGTAGGAGCGCAGCAGGTGATTCTCGCCGAACTCCCTGCAGGCGGCCGCGAACTCGCGCTTGTGCTCCGCGCGCTCGCTCGCCGGCAGGCGGCGCCACTCCGGCAGGACTCGGAAGAAGGTGAACTTGACGAAGTTGCGCGTGCTGGACAAGCTCTGGAAGTGTGGCGGATCCCTTTGGGGATGCCTGCAACGGTGCGGCTACCCGCCCCAACGGCCCCCGATGCTTGGGCTAGGATGGCGCCGTGCGGATAGGGCTCGTATCTCCTTACTCGTACACGTATCCGGGTGGTGTCGGAAGGCACGTGGAAGCGCTGGCTCAGGAGCTCACGGATGCGGGTCACGACGCCCGCATCCTCGCGCCCTACGACCCCGACGACCGGCTTGCGCGTGCGATGCACCGGGGCGCCGCCCCGGAGCGACGGCCCCTGCCCGACAACCTGATCCCGCTCGGGCGCACCGTGGGGCTGCCGTTCAACGGCGCGGTGTCCAACCTGTCGGTGTTCCCCGAGTCCGTGGCCACCCTGGGCCGCGAGCTGCGCCACGGCGGCTACGACGTCGTGCACGTCCACGAGCCCAACGCGGCCTTTGTGAGCTGGTTTGCCGCCGAAGCGGCCCCGGGACCGCTGGTGGGTACCTTCCACACCTACTCGCGCAGCGTGGCCGGAGGCACCGTGACGGCCAACCTGGGAGCCCGGCGGCTGTACCGCAAGCTCGGCGCGCGGATCGCGGTGTCCGAAGCCGCCCGCTGGACCGCACAGCGGTTCTACGGCGGGAACTACCGGATCATCCCGAACGGCGTCGACCTGGCTGCCGCACAGCCGCATCACAGCGCGGGAGGGGAGCTTCAGATCCTGTTCGTGGGCCGCGCCGACGCGCGCAAGGGCCTTCCCGTGCTGCTGCGCGCCTTCGAGGCGCTCCGCCACGCCGGAGTCCCCGCCCGGCTGACAGTGGCGGGGGCCACTCCCGCCGAGGTGGAGCCCCTTCTGCTCGACCCCGAGGGCGTGGAGGTGGCCGGCCGGGTGACCGAGGACGAGAAGTGGCGCCTGCTCGGCCAGGCCGACATCCTGTGCGCGCCCTCGCTTGGCGGCGAGAGCTTCGGCATGGTTCTCACCGAGGCTTTTGCCTCGTCCACGCCGGTCGTGGCCTCGGACATCGCCGGCTACCGCGACGTCGTGCGGGATGGGGTGGACGGCGTGCTCGTGCCCAGCGCGGACCCGGCCGCGCTCGGAGAGGCGCTTCAGGACCTCGCGCTCGACCCCGGCCGCCGCGAGCGCCTGGCGGCCGCCGCCCGCGACCGCGCCGAGCGGTTCGCATGGCCGACTGTGGCCGCCGAGGTGGCGGGGGTCTATGAGACCGCGGTCGAGCTGCCCGTTCCCGCATCCCGGTCCGGCCGCGCCGTTCGCCGGCTGGGCATCAGTCGCGCTGACCCCGGCTCCGTAGCTCCGCCCGTGCGCCTTCCTTCACTCGAGCCGGCCACCCCGGGTACCGGCCGCCGTTCCCTGGCCGCGGTGGCCCGGCGCGTGGGCATGCCCACGGCCGCCGTGTTGGGTGTGGGCCTCACGGCCCTGGCGCTTCAGACCATCGGGGTCTCATCGATCGGCCACGCCCTGATCGCCGCCACCCCGGTCTGGGTGCTGCTCGCCTTTGCGCTCATGTGCGCCTCGATGCTCATACGCGCCGAGGCTTGGCACGCGATTCTGCGGGCCGCGCTGCCGGGCACGAGTGTGCGCCGGCGCGACACGGCCAGCGCCACGATGATCGGGGTGCTGATGTCGGCCACACTGCCCGCGCGCCTGGGCGAGCCCTCGCGCGCCCTGATCTTGGCCCGCAGGGTGGGCCGGATGCGCGACAACTTCCCCGTGGTGCTGGGCTCTCTGGTGTCCCAGACGTTGCTCAACATTCTCGCGCTGGTCATTCTCGGGGTGATCATGTTCACCACCGTCGGGGTGTTCCGCGGAGGCGAGGACTCCCTGGTGATCGCCACGATCGCGCCCGTGGTGCTGCTGGCGATGCTGTTCGCCGCTCCCGCGCTGCTGCGCCGCGGCAAGCCCTCACGCTTCGTGCGCGTGCAGCAGGCCGTAGCGGTGATCCGGGCCGGGGTCGTGCAGGTCCGCCACGGCCTACAGGTGTTCCGCCGCCCCAAGCTGGGCGCGTGGGCGGCCACCACGCAGCTCTCCGCCTGGGCCGTGCAGTGGCTGGCCTGTTACCTGCTGCTCGTGGCGCTGGGGCTCGACGAGCGAGCTGGGCCAGGTGCCGCGGCGGCCGTGCTCTTCGCGGTGAACGTGACCGCCGCGCTGCCCGCCACGCCGTCCAACCTCGGCGTCTTCCAGGCCGCGTGCGTGGCGGTCCTGTCCGCCTATGGGGTGGGCAAGACCGACGCCCTGGCCTACGGGATCATCCTCCAAGCGGTGGAGATCGCCACCGCCTTGGCCTTGGGCATGCCCGCGCTCGTGCGCGAGGGCATGACCTGGAGGGATCTGCGGCTGCGGACTCTGCACGCGGCTCCGGTGCAACTGCGCGAGGCCCGCCGCAGCGCCCGTGAGGCGGCGGAAGCCGCCGAGGCCTGACCAACCTTCACACAGCTGTGTCAAGGTTGCGCTAGTCTTTGGACCTCGCATGGCCCGCGATTACCTAGACACCGTCAAGCGCCGCGTCGTCATCTTCGACGGCGGCATGGGCGCCACCCTCGAGCAGTTCGACCTCACCGGCGAGGACTACGGCGGCCTGCCCGGCAAGTGCCACGAGGCGCTGGTGCTCAACCGCCCCGACGTGATCGAGGGCGTGCACTCCTCCTTCATCGAAGCGGGCGCGGACGTGCTCGAGACAGACACCTTCCAGGCCAGCCGCATCAAGCTCGACGAGTGGGGCCTCGGTGAGCACACGCTGGAGATCAACCAGAAGGCCGCCGAGATAGCCCGAAAGGCTGCGGGCGAGAACAACTTCGTGGCCGGCTCGATCGGCCCCACGGGCCACCTTCCGGCGTCCGACGACCCCACGCTCGGCAAGATCACCTTCGGCGAGCTGGTGGAGGTCTTCACCCAGCAGGCCACCGGCCTCGTGAAGGGCGGCTCTGACCTGCTGATCATCGAGACCGCGCAGGACATCCTGGAGGTCAAGGCCGCGATCTTCGGCGCGCGCGCGGCGTTCAAAGAGACCGGCCGCACCCTCCCGATCCAGTGCTCGGTCTCACTGCTGCCCAACGGCGGCAAGATGCTGCTGGGCACCGACATCGAGGCGGTGCTCACGACACTCACCGCCCTCGACGTCGACGTGCTGGGGCTGAACTGCTCCACCGGCCCCGAGGACATGCGCGACGCGGTGCGCTACCTGGGTGAGCACTCCCCGCTGCCGGTCCACTGCATCCCCAACGCGGGCATCCCGATCCAGGGGCCCGAGGGCGAGACGATCTTTCCCGAGGAGCCCGAGCCGCTGGCCAACACCCTTCAGGACTTCGTGGAGCGTCACGGCGTGACGATCGTGGGCGGCTGCTGCGGCACCACCCCGGATCACATCCGCGCAATCGCCGAGCGCGTGGGGGGCCGCGAGGCCGGCAAGCGCCCCGAGCCGGGCCCGCCGAAGGTCTCGAGCATGATGAGCGCCACCACGCTGGCGCAGGAGCCGGCGCCCACGATCGTGGGCGAGCGCGTGAACTCGCAGGGCTCGCGCAAGGCCAAGGCGATGCTGCTCGAGGACGACTACGACGGCCTGCTGTCGGTGGCAACCGGCCAGGTGGAGGGCGGCGCGCACGTGCTCGACCTCTGCGTGGCGCTCACCGAGCGCGACGATGAGGACGAGCAGATGCGCGAGCTGGCCAAGCGCGTGTCGCTGTCGCTGCCGGCGCCGATCCAGGTGGACTCCACCGAGCCCGAGGTGATGAAGCGCTCCCTGGAGCAGATCCCCGGCCGCGCGATCGTGAACTCGGTGAACCTCGAGGCCGGACGCGAGAAGCTCGACACAGTCGTGCCGCTGGCCAAGGCCCACGGCGCCGCGCTGATCGCGCTGACCATCGACCAGGTGGGCATGGCCAAGACGCGCGAGCGCAAGGTGGAGATCGCCCAGCGCATCCGCGACATGGTGGTGGACGAGCACGGCCTCGACGAGGAGACGCTGATCTTCGACGTGCTCACCTTCACGCTCACCACCGGCGACGAGGAATGGCGCCCGTCCGCGGTCGAGACGATCGAGGGCATCCGCGAGCTCAAGAAGGCGCTGCCCAAGGTCAAGACGTCCCTCGGGGTGTCCAACGTCTCCTTCGGCATCTCGCCCAACGCCCGCCGCGTGCTCAACTCGGTCTTCCTGCACCATTGCGTAGAGGCCGGGCTGGACCTGGCGATGGTGCATCCGGCCGAGGTCACGCCCTATCCGGAGATCCCCGAGGACGAGCGCAAGCTCACCAACGATTTGGTCTTCAATGAGCGCGAGGACGCGCTGGAGCGCTTCATCGAGCACTTCGAGTCCAAGGGCGAGGAGGAAGAGGACGAGGTCGCCGACCCAACCGCCGGCATGGAGCCCGAGGAGGCCCTTCACTGGCACATCCTGCGGCGCAAGAAGGAGGGTGTGGAGGACTGGATCGACCGCTCCAACGAGAAGATCGGCGCCGTTCCCACGCTCAACACGGTGCTGCTGCCCGCCATGAAGGAGGTGGGCGACAAGTTCGGCGCCGGAGAGCTGATCCTGCCCTTCGTGCTGCAGTCGGCCGAGGTGATGAAGCGCGCCGTGGCCCGGCTGGAGAACTACCTAGAGAAGATGGAGGGGCACACGAAGGGCACCGTGGTGATCGCCACCGTGTTCGGCGACGTGCACGACATCGGCAAGTCGCTGGTAAACACGATCATGACCAACAACGGCTACACGGTGATCGACCTCGGCAAGCAGGTGCCCGTCGACACGATCATCAACGCCGCGGAGGAGCACGACGCGGACGCCATCGGCCTGTCCGCCCTGCTGGTGTCCACCTCCAAGCAGATGCCCATCTGCGTCGGGGAGCTGCACAACCGCGGCTTGGAGTACCCGGTGCTCGTGGGCGGTGCCGCGATCAACCGCGACTTTGGCAGTCGCATGCTCTACCCGGGCGGCAAGGAGTCCGACGAGACCTATGAGCCGGGCGTCTTCTACTGCAAGGACGCCTTCCAGGGGCTGGACACGATGGACGCGCTCGTGGACGAGGAGGCGCGCAAGGCGCTGGTGGAGAAGATCCGATCCGACGCCGCCACGCTGCGCGACAAGCCGGTCAAGTCCGACGACGGCCCGCCCGTGACCGACGACAGCGTGCGATCGAAGGCCAGCACCGAGGCACCCGTGCCCGAGCCGCCCTTCTGGGGCGTTCGCGAGTTGGAGATCGACCTTCAGGAGGTGTATCCGCACCTCGATCGCCACGTTCTGTTCAAGCTGCACTGGGGCGGTCGCGGCAACAAGGGCGAGGCGTGGCGCAAGCTGGTGGAGGGTGACGGCGAGGAAGAGGGCTTCCAGCCCCGCCTCGAGCGCATGTGGGCCGAGCAGGACTACCTGCATCCGCGGGTCAAGCTGGGCTACTTCCCGTGCAACTCCGACGGCAACGAGCTGGTGGTCTTCGATCCCGAGGATCACGATCGCGAGGTCTCTCGCCTCGGCTTCCCCCGCCAGCCCAAGCACGACCGCATCTGCCTGGCCGACTTCTACCGCCCGCTGAACGACGAGGGCGTGCGCGACGTTGTGGCGCTGCAGGGCGTGACCGTGGGTTCGGAGGTCACCGACCTGATGGCGCGACTGGAGTCCGACGGGGAGTACGCCGAGCAGCTCTACACCCACGGGCTGGGCGTGCAGTCCGCCGAGGGGCTGGCCGAGTGGTTGCACTCGCGCGTGAGGTCCGACCTGGGCATCGACCCCGATCAGGGGCGCCGCTACTCCTGGGGCTACCCGGCCTGCCCCGACCAGTCCGAGCACGAGAAGGTGTGGGAGCTGCTGGAGCTGAGCTCGATCGGCATGTACCTCTCCGAGGGCTACGCGGTGATGCCCGAGCAGTCCACCGTGGCGATCGTGGCCCACCACCCGCAGGCCGTGTACTTCGGGATGAAGTCCGGCTTCGTCCCGGAGGAGCGCACCCCGGACGAGGTGATCGCCGGCACCGAGCGCGGCGGCGAGCTTCCGCCCGAGCAGGACCCTCCGGAGGAGCCGGGGGTCGAGCCCGAGCGCGAGGGCGACGAGGTGCCGGCATAGAGCCACCTGCGTCCGGGCAGCGCATTCCTCTCTAGACTGCCTCGCGATGCGGCGACTGCTTCCAGCGGCCCTGTGCGTATGTGCGTTCGCGGTGCCCGCGGCCGAGGCGGGGGCGGCCAACGACCCACTGCGCTCACAGCAGTACGGCCTGGACATCGTGGAGTCCGATCAGGCCCACGCGATCACCACCGGCGGCGGAGCCGTGGTGGCGGTGGTGGACAGCGGCGTGCGCGCCTCCCACCAGGATCTCCAGGGCCGCCTGCTGCCCGGATACGACTTCGTCGACAACGACAACGACCCCAACGTGCCGGCCAGCGCCGACGGCCACGGCACCCATGTGCTTGGAATCGCCGCCGCCAACGAGGGGAACGGCGTGGGCGTCTCCAGCGTGGCTCCGGGCGCGATGTACATCCCGGTGCGGGTTCTGGGAGACGACGGCTCGGGATCGTCCGACGACGTGGCCCGCGGAATCGACTTCGCCGTGGCCCGCGGCGCCGACGTGATCAACCTCAGCCTCGGGGACCAGACGGGCGCGATCGCGTCGAGCCCGGAGTTCGGCAATGCCATCGATCGCGCGCTGGATGCCGGTCGCGTGGTGGTGGCCGCCGCCGGGAACACGGGGTTGCCGGTGTGCGAGCAGCCCTCCGGCCAGGGCCGCCTGCTGTGCGTGGGCTCGGTGGACGAGAACCGCCAGCGGAGTTTCTTCTCGAGTTTCGGTTCGGGCCTGGGGGTCACCGCTCCCGGCGGGTCGGCGCTGCTGGGCCGCGACATCATCTCCACCTTCAACGAGAGCGACGCCTCCTACACCGAACTCGCCGGCACATCTCAGGCCGCGCCGCACGTGGCCGGAGTGGCGGCCCTGCTGGTGTCCAAGGGGCTGCGCGGCCAGGCAGCCGTGCAGCGCATCCTCGCCACCGCCAGCGACGCGGGCCCCCCGGGCCCGGACGCCGAGTTCGGCGCAGGGATCGTGAACGCGCGACGCGCGGTGTCGGGCCTCGGCTCCGGCAACAACGCCGGGGCGGGTCCGGGTGGGCGCTCCGGCGCATTCGTCTCGGTGCGCCGCAGACAGCGCATCCGCACCGTGCTGCGACGCGGCATCCGCGTTCGCTGTCGCGCTTCGGGGGCGGGACGCTGCCGTGTGGCGGCGAGCGTGCGCAAGCGCCGGGTGGCATCGGGCTCCAGGCGCCTGCGCGCAGGGCGCAGCGTGGTGGTTACCGCGCGCCTGAACAGGCGCGGCCGGAGAATCGTCCGCAGGGCACTGCGCGTCGGGAGACGCGTGCGCGTTGTCGTGAGGGTGAGGCTGCCGGGCGCGTCACTCCAGAAGCGCCGCGTCCTCCTGCTGCCCCGTTAGCGTCCTCTACCTCAGGGCCAACTCCCCCTCGACCGTTGGGAGAACGCTGCCCACCGAATCTTCGACACATGGATAAAGACCCCCGGCGGGGTCGCTCCTAGATTGATCGAGTATCCGATCTGCGATCCGGCGGCGTGCGTCGCCGGGCTCTAGGAGGCACTCGCACTAATGAAACCCAGTCTCAGGAGAGCCGGGCCACTGGCCCTGCTGGCGCTCTTGGCCCTCCCGGCCACGGCGTTCGCCCAAGATGGTCCCGATTTGGAAACGGTCGCCGCAAGCCTCGACACCACGTGGATCATCGTCGCCACGGTGCTGGTCATGTTCATGCAGGCCGGCTTTGCGTTCCTGGAGATTGGCTTCTCGAGGGGCAAGAACGTCGGTCACGGGGTGGCCAAGATCCTCACGAACTTCTCGATCGCCTCCATAGCCTGGTGGGCGATCGGCTTCGGTCTCGCCTTCGGCGGCGCCGGGAAGATCGTCGGGCTCGATGGCTTCTTCTTCAGCTTCGGTGAGCAGCTCGGCACGGCTCAGGACGCCGCCGACGGCGCCTTTCTGACCGCCGGCACCGTCAACGGCAGCACAGCGGCGTTCATGATCTTCCAGTTCATGTTCTGCGCGGTCTCGCTGGCGATCGTGTGGGGAGCAACGCTGGAGCGAATGAAGTTCTCGGCCTACGTTGTCTACGCGGTCGTCTTTTCCGCGCTGATCTATCCGTTGGGAGCCCACTGGATTTTCGGCGGCGGGTTCCTGTCCACGATCGGCGACGGCGTACAGGACTTCGCCGGCTCGACTGTGGTGCACCTCGTGGGTGCGACGGGAGCGCTTGCGGCCGTGCTGTTGCTCGGTCCCCGCAAGGGCAAGTACGGCCCCGACGGCAAGCCGCGCGTGATCCCCGGGCACAACATGCCGCTGGTCGGGCTCGGCGTCCTCATACTGTGGCTCGGCTGGTTCGGGTTCAACGGTGGGTCCACCCTCGGAGTCGCCAGCGACCGATTCGCCGAAGTGATCCTTGTGACCCAGCTCGGAGCGGCCGGCGGCGTGATCGCGGCGTCCCTGCTCATGTACGTGAAGACCAAGACGCTGGACGTGGGCATGTCGGGCAACGGCGCCATCGCTGGGCTCGTGTCCATCACCGCGCCCTCGGGCTACGTCGAGTTCTGGGCGGCGCCAATCATCGGCGCGGTGGGCGGCGTGATCGTCGTCTACGGCGTGCTCGCCATCGAGAAGAAGCTCGACGATCCGGTCGGGGCACTCTCGGCGCACGGTCTGGCGGGCATCTGGGGAACCCTGGCCTGCGGCCTGTTCACCTCGCCGCGCCTTGCCGAGTTCAACGGCATCGGAACGGACGGCCTGATCTACAGCGGCTCGTTCGAGCAGCTGGGGGTCCAGGCGGTTGGCGTGGGCGCTGCGTTCATCGCGGTATTCACGCTCTCGTACATCACGTTCGCACTGATCAAGGCCACGATCGGCATCCGCGTCACCGACGAGGAAGAGGACGCCGGCCTGGACATCGCGGCGCACGGCATGTACGGGTACCCGGAGCAGTTCATCCCGGCTGCTGAGATCGGCGCCGCATCCACAGGGCCAGCCGCGGGCTTCGACAGCCCGCAGCCGGTCACGGCGGCTACGCACACCACGCAAGAAGCACGCAACGAGGAGGTGACAGCGTGAAGAAGATCGAGGCATTCATCCGCCCCGAGGCGTTCGAGCAGATCCGCCTGGAGCTGCTGGACAAGGGCTTTCCGAGCCTCTCCGTCACCGAGGTGCAGGGCTCGGGCAGGCAGAAGGGCATCACGGAGCAGTACCGAGGCTCTGAGATGACCATCCACCTGCGGCCCAAGCTCAAGCTCGAGATCGTGGTGGAGTCCAAGGACATGAGCGTGGTTGTGGAGACGATCCTCAAGCACGCCCGCACGGGCCAGGTCGGAGACGGCAAGATCTTCGTCCTTCCGGTGGAGAGCGCAGTGCGCGTCCGCACCGGCGAGGACGGAGAGGACGTGCTCCAGGCCCACGAGACGGAGGAGATCCCGGCGGGGGCCTGATCCCCTCCTCGGGCGCACTTCTGGCGCCAATGTCGATGACGGCACCAGAATCGCTCCCATCGCCGCGCGGTGCCCACCTCGAGATGGTGGGCGCCGTGCTGGCGGGAGACGGGCTCGAGCGCGTGGCCGAGATTGCCGCCACGCACGCGAAGGCCGGGGTGGCGGTGATCGTGCCGCGGCTGGGTGCCCCGGTCGAGGCCTGGGCCCCGTACGAGCGCTACGTGGCCAGGCGTCTGGCCGGCGGGCGGCCCGACCGCCCCGCTGACGTGACCGCCGAGGTGCCGATCGTGTCCGGCGGCCAGGAGCTGGGCGCCGTGCTGATGCTCGGCAAGGGTGGCGCCGATGCCGGCGAGTACCTGCACGTGGCCGCGGTCGCGGCGCTCACCGAGGTGGCGGTGGCCGAGGCGCGCGACGACACCGAGCAGAGCCTGCGCGGCTCGTTCCTGGAAGAGCTCCTGACCCGCGAAGACCTCGACCCCTCGGACATCGTTCGACGTGCGGCGCGGCTGGGCTGCGACCTCTCCGAGGGCGCGGTGGGGTTGTGCGCCGACCCGGGCGAGCGCGCCCCAGGGAGGCTGCTGGCCGCGATCTCGGGCGAGCGCCCGGGGGCGCTGGCGCAGACCGTGGGCGGGCGCGTGTACGCGTTGCTGCCCGGCAGCGTGGACGAGGCTCGCCGCGTGGCCGCCCACCTCGGCCGCCAGGCGCTGGTGGGGATCTCATCGCACTACACCGATCCGGCCGACGTGCGGCGGGCGCTGGAGGAGGCCGAGCTGGTGCTGGGCGTGACCGCTGCCGGCGGCGGCCCACCCGGAGAGGAGATCGGCGGCGGCACCTACCGGCTGCTATTTCGCGTGCTCGCGTCGCACCCGGAGGAGGTGCGCAGCTTCT
>Ga0136624_1000141_pt1 | contig 23076 bp, 21 predicted proteins | sample AntDrymUQ4692206_2_FD_104802 | JGI IMG/M metagenome (GOLD analysis project Ga0136624, IMG submission 104802) | Polar desert sand microbial communities from Dry Valleys, Antarctica - metaG UQ469 (22.06) | ecosystem: Environmental > Terrestrial > Soil > Desert | place: Antarctica: Dry Valley... | reverse complement strand
GGTGAAATGCGCTCTTGGAATGGCGGAGGTCGCCCGCCTCGCCCGAGCCGCCGGCCAGCGGACGGTCTGTCTCGTTCTCGGTGAACGCCCATTGACTCTAAACAAAGTCGGCGCGTGCAGCGAGCCGATAGCGGCCGAGCGTCGCGTGATCGGCGACGACCTCGTCGTGCACCAAACGGAGCACGGGCCGCACCTCAGCAGCAAGAACATCCCATAACCATGTGTTCCGGAACCAGACCGTCGGAGTGAGATGGAGTGGTGCCGCATCCGGTCCCTGGTTGGTCGCCCGGATCCGCATCAAGATCCGCTCGGGGCCATCCTTGGCGTACACGACCTCGACATCGAAGAAGCGGTCGTCGTTGAGGACCCCGCTGTCGAGGAGCTCATACTCCTGGTCGTGTCCGCCCCGCCGGGCGTTCTCCTCGACCAGATCCTCGTAGGGGTAGGGTTGCTGCGGGTAGAGATACCCGGCCCGAAGGAATGCCGACGACGGGATGGCGTCTTCGTAGAAGTAGAGCTCCTTGACATCCTCGCCGTGATTGCCCTCCGGGTTGGACAGACCGAAGAGTCGCTCTTTGAGGATCGGATCGCGTTCGTTCCAGAGCGAGAGGGCCAGGCACAGCCGCTGCTCGTCGTCGCTGATGCCAAGCAGGCCATCCTCGTTCCACCGGTAGGCCCGCCGACGGGCGTCTTCGTGGGTGAACGAACCCCAGGCATCCCCGGTTGCCGAGTAGTCCTCGCGGACCGTGCCCCATGCGCGTTCGGCCAGATACGGGCCCCATCGCTTCCACGGCGTCCCTGCACGCGCGTCCCGGAGTCGCGCCTGCTCGGCACCCTCGTCGGCGTGAACGTCGCCGATGGGGTCACCGCCTCGGCGGATTCGGGGGCTCCGAGTGGTCACAGGATCCACACGGCGAAACCGTCGGCCACGTGGGAGACGATGCTTGGGTGGTCCATGAAGGTGCCGAGCAGCGCTCTTGTATCGTGCAGCTCTCGCGCATAAATGACGGCATGAAGTGCCCGCGCCCGTCCCTCATAGGTTTCGGTGCCGGCCTGCAGGATGCTCAGGATCCTCGCCGCTTGGTCGAGCAGCATGTGTCGCCACGACCTCCTAGATCAATCTGGCTGCCCGAACCGACGCCCGGGCCACGACTCGTGATCCAGCCTAGGTGCGGGCGCGGGAAGAGGCTGTGACGGCCGACACGATGCCGTCGGCGGGGCTCGCCCCGCCGTGACCGGCCAGTTGCCGCCGCCTGATGACGCACTCCGGGCGCGGTGTGCCGAATGTGATCTCCGTTACGACGCCTGGGGTCGAGCATCCGTCATGCTTCTCTCCCACACCTTCAGGAGCAACACACTTGGACAGCGAGAGCCAGCGCCGAGCCGCTATTCCCGATTCACGGGGGCGCGACCCGAAGCCGATCTTCGAGGTCGGGCGATGAACTCCGAGTTCCGCCACCTCAGCCTGGAGGAACTCCTTGACTCCGGGAAAGACCATGAATGCCCCGGGGTCGGGCCTGATCGGATATGCGTGAAGGTCGCCGCCGTCGCCGACCTGCCGTCGCGCTTCGGAACCTTCCATGTCGTGGCGTTCTGGAACGATCGCGACGCGCAGGACCATGTGGCGATCGTGCACGGAGATCCGTTCGGCCGCGAAGACGTGCCTGTCCGGATCCACTCGGAGTGTCTGACAGGCGATGCCATCGGGTCCATCAGATGTGACTGTCGCGATCAGCTGGAGGCGTCACTCCGGGCGATCGACGCCGAAGAGTCGGGGGTCGTCCTCTACCTCCGCCAGGAGGGTCGCGGAATCGGCCTGCTCAACAAGATCCGCGCATACGGACTCCAGGATCATGGCCTTGACACGGTCGAGGCCAACTTGGCCCTTGGCTTCCGCGACGACGAGCGCGACTATGCGGTCGCGGCCCACATGCTCAGTCTGCTCAAGGTCCGTTCGATCCGCCTCATGACGAACAACCCGAAGAAGATCGCCGGCCTTCGGGCGCTCGGAGTGAAGGTGAGTGGACGGATCCCGTTGATCATCCCGCCGAACGACAGCAATCGCTTCTACCTTGCGACCAAGGCGGCCAAATCGGGTCACCTCATCGACCTCGACAAGGGCAGTCGTCTCGCCGAGCAGATGGATCACCCGATCGTCGAAGGGATGCTTTCCGAGGCGAGGGTCGCGCTCGAAGGGGCTCACTGATGGCACTCGACGAACGCGTCGCGATCGTGACCGGAGCCACGGGAGGCCTCGGGCGCATCGTGACGCGTGATCTGGCGTCGGCTGGGGTACGCCTCGGACTGCTGTGTACGAGGCTCGACCGCCTCGTGACACTCGCCACGGAGCTGTCGCTCCCACCGGATCGATGGTTCGGGCGGGCGGTCGACCTGCGCGATGCCATCGCGACAGACGAGGCGGTATCTGCCGTCGCGGAGCGCTTCGGTCGGGTCGATATCCTCGTCCACCTCGTCGGCGGGTGGTCCGGCGGCACCGCTGTGCCCGATACGCAGGACGCCGAGTTCAGCGGGATGCTCGACCAGCACTTCTGGACGACACTCAACGTCGTGCGGAGTGTCAGCCCGAGGCTGATGGCATCCGGCTGGGGCCGGATCGCGGCCGTGTCGTCTCCGGTGGCCACGAACACGCCGGCGAATATGGCCGCCTACGCCGTCGGCAAGGCCGCCGAGGAGCCGCTCCTCCTGACCCTTGCCCACGAGGTCGCCGGGACGGGCGTGACCGTCAACGTCCTGCAGGTCCGAACGATCGACGCTGATCACCAGCGCGACTCGGCACCGTCGCCGAAGAACGCGCACTGGACGTCCCCCGAGGAGATCTCGGCAGCGCTCGCCTATCTACTGTCCGACGAGGGACGAGTCGTGAATGGTGCCCGGATCCCGCTCGATGGCGGCTGACGGTGATTGACGCGCCCCACCACGTTACCGGCGGGAGCGACTGATTATCGGGCCAGTCATCCGTCGCCGGCCCGGCAGGGCCGACCTGCGCGACGTCGATCCTGTCCCGGCTTGGCGAGTTCGCGTGGTGGTCTCCGGGTCCGGTGGCCATGGCCATAGCAGGGAGTACGCGGCGCTCGTTACCGGCTTCGAGGCTGGCGTCACACGGCGTCGACCGATGAAGCTCCCTCGTCGGAGGTACCGGGCCATGACGGAGCCAACATCCTGTTGAAGCTCCTACAGCAGGCCGTGGCGCCGCGTCCCGTCGATGTCCGTCCCGCTGGTGGTCCCGAGCGTGAGCGGCGTCACTGCGGCGCGACCCGATCGTCGCTGACCTGCAGGTCGTCCCGGGTCACCTCTTCGGCGGTGGCCCTCCGCGCCAGGTCCTCGAGGTGCGCGCGAACGATCCGCTTGATCGCCGGGCGCGCCACGAGGCGGTACGCGATGCGGAGCACCGGCCCCGTGCTGGGCAGTTCCCCCGAGTAGGTGACCCGGCAGCGAGACGCCCCGATCGGTTCAACGACGATCACCTCCTCCATGCCTCGCATCGGACCCGTCAGATGACGGAACTCGACCATGTCGGGCGGGCGCAGCCGGATCTCCTCTCGCGTGCGGATCACGCGCGTGATCCCGAGCGGCAGCGAAACCGGTGTCGCGAACTCGCGGACGACGACGCTGTCGGCTGACCAAGGCGGGTCACGAGTCACCCCGAGGTCGTCGCCACCGTCGAAGGTTGTCATCAACGAGTAGACCGTCGTGGCGGGCGCATCGAAGTCGGCGTGGATAGGTCCGGTTCGCGACCCCGGCCACGCCTCGGCGATGGCCCGTGTCCCGGCGGCAACACGCCGGCCGACGCCCACGAGCATGCAGATTCCCGGGACGGCCTCTAGGTACGCCACAACGTTCCCCCGGCGCGTTCGCGGGGCATTCGGGGTCGTCATCGGTCGGCTTCCGACAAGTGGGCGTGAACGAGCTCGTTCGCCCGCTCGAGCGCACCCTGCCCCCTGGAATTGCCGCCGTACGTGTACCAGAACAGAAGGGCGACCAGGACCGTCCCGCCGATGAGGTTACCGATCGTCGCCGGCAGCAGGTTCCAGAAGAAGGCCTCCGCGGCGGTCGTCCCGGCGTTGCCGTGGATCAGGGCCGCGGCGAAGTAGCCCATGTTCGCGGGCACGTGCTGCACCCCGAGGGCCACGAACGCGAGGATCGGCAGCAGGATCCCCAGGATCTTGCCCGACACGGTCCGAGCCGCGGTCGCCAGGAAGGCGGCCATCCCCACGAGCCAGTTGGCGAGGATGCCGGACGCCACGACGCGGAGCCAGCCCTCGGCACCCATCTGCTCGAAGCGCATCTTCTCGCCGATGATCTCGGCCAGCCTCTGGCCCTCCGCGGGCCCGATGACGTCGGCGGCGTTGAGCATGAACCCCACGAAGACCGCCCCGGCGAGGTTGCCCAGGTAGACAATGAGCCAGAAGCGGAGCAGTCGGAGACGGGGTCCGCGCCGGTTCAGGAACAGCTCGGGCAGCAGGACGTTCACCTCGGTGAACAACGCCGAGCCGGACAGGATGACGAGGGTGAACCCGGCGGCAAAGCCCAGCCCGAGCAGGAGGCGCGCGATGCCGGGCGTCTCGACGCCGACGGTCAGAACGATCGACAGCATTGCCCCGAAGCCGATGAACGACCCGGCCGCGAACGCCAGGACGGCCTGCCGCCGCGGACCCGCCGCGAGGAAGCCCTCGGCGTGTTCCACGAAGGTGAGGACCACCTCCCGTGGCAGACGCCGGATGTCGCCGCGTTCTTCGGCCGGCTTCCCGCATTGCGGGCAGGCGGCGCCGAGGAATGGCTCGTTACAGTCGTCGCAGATCGCGAGGGCCACCGGAACGTCTCCTCCTGCTCGCCGTGATCACGAAGCCCGCTCGCCGGGCTTCTCGAGGTGGCCGCCGAACTCGAGGCGCATCGCGGAGAGCATCCGGTCGGCGAAGTCGGCCTCGCCGCGCGAGCTGAAGCGTGCATACAGCGCGGACGTCAGGACCGGGGCTGGCACACCCTCGTCGACCGCGGCGGCGATCGTCCAGCGGCCCTCGCCGGAGTCCGAGACACGGCCCGAGAATCCCTCGAGATCCGGGCTCCTGACGAGCGCGCTCGCGGTCAGATCCAGCAGCCAGGAGGCGACCACACTGCCCCGGCGCCAGACCTCGGCCACGTCCGCGAGATCGAACTCGTACTGGTACAGCTCGGGCTCGCGCAGGGGTGTCGTCTCCGCGTCGATGGAGCGCTCCCCGATGCCCGCGTTGGCGTGGCGGAGGATGTTCAGCCCTTCGGCATACGCAGCCATCAGCCCGTACTCGATCCCGTTGTGGACCATCTTCACGAAGTGGCCGGCGCCGCTGGGCCCGCAGTGCAGGTACCCCTCCTCGGCGGTGCTGCCCGGGCGGTCACGTCCCGCGGTGGCGGGTGCCGCGTCGGCACCGGGTGCCAGGGCAGCGAAGATCGGATCGAGCCGCTGCACGGTCGCGGCGTCGCCGCCGATCATCAGGCTGAAGCCGCGCTCGAGGCCGAAGACACCGCCGCTCGTGCCGACATCGAGGTACTGGACAGCGTGGGCCGCGAGCTCATTCGAGCGCCGGATGTCGTCGCGGTAGGACGAGTTGCCGCCATCGATGACGACGTCACCCGCGTCGAGGAGTGGGACGAGCGCCTCGAGCGTCGAGTCGACCGCCGCCGCAGGGACCATCAGCCAGATCGCCCGCGGCTGCGACAGCGTTGCCACCAGGTCGGCAAGCGAGGTTGTGCCCCGCATCCCGGAATCCGCGAGGGCGGCGGCGACTTCCGGCCGGCGGGCGTAGCCGACCGTCGTATGGCCGGCGCGCTCGAGGCGCCTGACGATGTTGCCGCCCATCCGGCCGAGGCCGATGACGCCGAGTTCCATGTGGGTGCTCCTTCGTGGCCTGGACTCGATGTCCGGGACCGAGTGGTTCGGGCCGGTCATCCGGCCCGGTGGCTGGCGCGGTAGCGCGCGATGAGCGCGTTCGTCGATGAATCGTGGGCGAGCGCCGGATCCTGCTCCGCCGCCAGCTCGGCGGCCACCCGGGTGGCGAGGACCTTGCCCAGCTCGACGCCCCACTGGTCGAAGGAGTCCACGCTCCAGATCGTCCCCGCGGTGAAGACGCTGTGCTCGTAGAGGGACACGAGGCGACCCAGCGTCTCGGGCGTCAGCCGTTCAGCGAGGATCGTGTTCGACGGCCGGTTCCCCTCGAACACGCGGTGCGGGACCAGCCACTCCGGCGTCCCCTCGGCACGCACCTCGTCGGCCGTCCTGCCGAAGGCGAGCGCCTCGGACTGGGCGATCAGGTTCGCCGTCAGCAGGTCGTGGTGGTCTCCCAGCGGGTTGAGCGTCTGCCAGAACCCGATGAAGTCGGCCGGGATGAGGCGCGTCCCCTGGTGGATCAGCTGGTAGAAGCTGTGCTGGCCGTTGGTGCCGGGCTCACCCCAGTAGATCGGGCCGGTCTCGTAGTCCACCCGCGTGCCGTCGAGGGTTACGCTCTTGCCGTTGGACTCCATCGTCAGCTGCTGCAGGTACGCCGGGAACCGCTCGAGGTACTGGTCGTACGGCAGGACGGCCACGGTCTGGGTCCCGAAGAAGTTGGCGTACCAGACGGTGAGCAGCCCCAGGAGCACGGGCAGGTTCGCCGCGAAGGGCGCCGTCCGGAAGTGCTCGTCCATCTCGTGGAAGCCCGCCAGCATCGCCCGGAACTGGTCCGGGCCGACGGCGATCATCGTGGCCAGTCCGATGGCGGAATCCATCGAGTACCGGCCGCCGACCCAGTCCCAGAAGCCGAACATGTTGGCGGTGTCGATGCCGAACCTGGACACCTCGGCGGCGTTGGTCGAGACGGCCACGAAGTGGCGCGCCACAGCCACCTCGTCACCCAGCCCGGCCAGGATCCAGCGGCGGGCCGCGGCCGCGTTGCGCATGGTCTCGACGGTCGTGAAGGTCTTGGACGAGACGACGAACAGCGTCTCGGCTGGGTCGAGGTCGCGGGTCGCCTCCACGAAGTCGGTGCCGTCCACGTTGGACACGAAGCGAAAGGTCAGGTCGCGCCGGGAGTAGGCGCGGAGCGCCCGGCAGGCCATCGCGGGCCCCAGATCGGATCCGCCGATCCCGATGTTGACCACGTTCCGGATCTGCCGTCCTGAGTGACCGAGCCAGGTCCCGTCGCGCACGCCGTCGGCGAACGCCGCCATCCGGTCGAGGACCGCGTGGACCCCGGGGACGACGTCCCGGCCGTCGACCATGACGGACGTCCCGCGCGCGGCGCGCAGGGCGGTGTGGAGGACGGCGCGGTCCTCGGTGACGTTGAGGTGCTCGCCGCGGAACATCGCGTCGATGCGCTCCCGTAGCCCGGACTCCTGGGCGAGTTGCACGAGCAGTGCGAGCGTCTCGTCCGTCACCCGGTTCTTGGAGTAGTCGAGGTACAGCCCTGCGGCCTCGAGTGTGAAGCGCTCACCGCGCTCCGGGTCGGCCGCAAACAGGTCGCGCAGGTGGACCTTCGAGACCTCGGCATGGTGCCGCTCCAACGCGGACCAGGCAGGCCGCTGGCGAAGCGGCACCGTTGCCGCGCCGGTGGGGCCGCTCACGGGACGCCCGCAGAAGCGTCGGTCTTCGCCGCGATGCATTCCAGCAGCTGCTCCCAGGACTGGACGAAGGCGGTGGCCCCGTCCTCCTGGAGGCGTCGCCCGAGATCATCGATGTCGACGCCGGCGTTGCCGATCGCGGCGAGGACCTGCTCTGCGTCGCCGCCGTCCGCCCGCAGCAGGGATACGACGGTCCCGTGATCCGCGAACGCGTGGAGCGTCGCCTCCGGCATCGTGTTGACGGTATGCGGCGCCGCGAGCCCGGCGACGTAGTGGGTGTCGGATGCGTTCGGGTCCTTGGTCCCCGTGCTCGCGAACAGGAGCCGTTGCGGTCGCGCGCCCTCGTTCGCAAGGCGCTGCCACCGGTCCGAAGCCAGCAGCCGGCGATAGGCCGCATAGATGCGCTTGCCCATGGCGAGGCCGAGCGTCGTCTCGAGGCTTTCCGGGACCTTCCCGGTCACCGCCGAGTCCCAGCGGCTGACGAAGACCGACGCCACGGACGCCACCGACGGATCCAGGCCGGCCTCGACGCGACGCTCGATACCGCGCAGGTACGCCTCCGCGGCGGCCAGGTAGTGCTCGGCTGTGAACAGCAGGGTGACGTTGACCGGGACCCCGGCGACGATGGCCTCCTCGATGGCCTGCAGGCCGGCCGCGGTACCCGGGATCTTGATGTACAGGTTGGGTCGATCGGCCCGGCCGTGGAGCCGGATCGCCTCGCGGACTGTGGCCGCCGTATCGTGCGCCAGCAGCGGCGAGACCTCGAGCGAGACCCAGCCATCCACCCCCCGCGTGCGCGCGAAGATCGGCCGCAAGGCATCAGCGGCGCGCCGCAGGTCGTCGAGCGCCAGGTCGAAGAACAGGTTCTCGCCGGCGAGACCGGCCTCCCGGCCCTCGCGGATCGCGACGTCATAAGCGTCGGTGCCCTTGATCGCCTTGTCGTAGATCGTGGGGTTCGAGGTGAGGCCGGTCACCGAGAGCTCCGCGATGTAGCGCTCCAGCGTGCCGCTGGTGAGCAGATCGCGGGTGATGTTGTCGAGCCACAGGCTCTGGCCGGCGGCGTGCAGGGTGGCGGTTGGGTTCATCGGGCAGGCTCCAGGAAGGTGGTGAGGTCGAGGTGGAGGATGTCGGCGATCGCGTCGACGGACCGATCCGCGGGCGGGAGGGTGTCGTGCTCCGCCGCGTGGGCGTAGCGACCCTGGCAGACGTGGAGGGTGATGAGGCGGTCCCCCAGCCGCTCCTTGGCGGCGACAAGGATCCGGGGCTTGTCGTCGACGAGGACGTACCGCTCGGCCGGCAGCCGTCGCTCCACCTCGGCCAAGTGCTCTTCCTTGTGGGCGAACACGAAGACGGGTCCGTCGACGGCATCGGCGAACCCCGCCCGCGCAATCTTGGCGGGCTGGTAGACGGGATCTCCGTCCGAGAGGATCGCGGCGGGCCCGATCGTGGCCGCGCGGCGCACGGCGTCGTGCGCACCGGGAAACGCGGCAGAGCGGTACGGGTAGGAGAGGACGGCGTCGGCCAGCCGGGAAACCCGGCTCGTCCGGAAGCGTCCGGGTGAAGCGCTCGAGCGTGTGCGGGAAGTCGACGTAGTCGCGCTCGTGCCGGATCTCCTCGTAGAGCTCCCAGAACCGGGTTCCCCGCTCGGGCCCGACCGCGCCGTCAATGGCCTCGACGAGGTCGCGCCGGACGCGATCGTTGTCGAGCAGTGTGTTGTCGACGTCGAACAGGAACGCGATTGGGGCCCGGGTCGCGCTCACCTGGGCCCTCCCGGGGCGTGCCAGCTGCCGACCGGCCTGATCAGGTCGTCGGCTGCGTCCGGACCCCAGGACCCCGACGCGTACCCGCGTACCGGCCGGGCCGGCTGCAGCGCGGGTTCGACGATGCGCCAGCATTCCTCGACGCCATCCTGGCGGGCGAACAGCGCCTGGCGCCCCTCGATCGCGTCGAACAGGAGCCGCTCGTAGGCTTCGGCCTGCTCGCCGAGCGCCTCCGCGTAGGAGAACGCGAGCGGCACCGGACGCGTCTCCATCGTCTCGCCCGGGACCTTGGCCTGGAGCGACAGCTCGATCCCCTCGTTACCGCCGCCCAGCCGGAGCCGGAGGTGGTTGGGATGGGGCACCGGCGTACCCGCCTCGGCGAACAGGAGACGGGGCGGCTCCTTGAACTCGATCACGGCCTCGAGAGCGGTCGCTCCCAGGCGTTTCCCGGCCCGCAGGTAGAAGGGAACCCCGGACCAGCGCCATGACTCGATCTCGAGCTTGAGCGCGACGAAGGTCTCGACATCCGACTCCGGCGCGACACCGGCCTCGGCTCGGTAGTCGTCGTACTGCCCGCGGACGACGACGTCCGGGTCGACCGACGTCGTCGCGCGGAAGACCTTGACCTTCTCGTCGCGCATGCGGTCCGCATCTGCGCCGACGGGCGGCTCCATGGCCAGCAAGGCGACCACCTGGAGCAGGTGGTTCTGCACGACGTCGCGCAGGGTGCCCACCTCCTCGTAGAAGGCGCCGCGCCCCTCCACGCCGAACGACTCGGCCATCGTGATCTGCACGCTGGACACGTAGCGCCGGCTCCAGACCGGCTCGAGGATCGCGTTCGCGAAGCGGAAGGCGAGCAGGTTCTGGACGGTCTCCTTGCCCAGGTAGTGGTCGATCCGGTAGATCGCCCGCTCGTCGAACGCACGGTGCAGGCAGGCGTTCAGCGCGCGTGCCGACGCGAGGTCGCGCCCGAACGGCTTCTCCACCACGACGCGCGCACCATCGTGCAGACCGACCCCCATGAGGCCACCGATCACCACGTCGAACATGCTCGGTGGGATCGCCAGGTAGAAGACCGGGTGGCGGGCGCCATCGAGGCGATCCCGCAGGCGCGCGTAGGTCGCCTCATCGCCATAGTCGCCGCTCACGTACGCCAGGCGAGCCGCGAACGCGTCGACTTCCGGATCGGGGGCCGCATCGTACCGGGTGCGGACGGCCTCGCGGGCAAATGCACGGAGCCGCTCGTCGCTCCACGCGGACCGGGCGACCCCGACGACAGGGACCGTCAGCCTGCCTCGCGTGGCGAGGCGGTACAGCGCCGGATGGAGCTTCTTGCGAGCGAGGTCGCCCGTAGCCCCGAAGATCACGAGCACATCGGCGGCGCCGCGCCCAGACCAGGGATCAGCATCCGGCTCGTCGGCGCCGTCGGACATCTCGTGCGTCATGTCACCCTCTCCGCTGGACGGGCATCTTCCGCGGCCTCGGCGAGCGCCCACGCGGCGTTGACGAGTCCCACGTGGCTGAACGCCTGAGGGAAATTGCCGATGAGCTCACCCGTGCCGCTGTCGACCTCTTCGCTGAGCAGCCCGAGATCGTTCGCGTAGCCGATCGCTCGCTCGAAGACCGTCCGGGCCTGGTCGAGTCGCCCGGCTCGGGCTGCCGCTTCGGCCAGCCAGAAGGTGCAGATGAGGAACGAGCCCTCGGAGCCACCCAACCCATCGTCGGAGCGGTACCGGAGGGTCAGCCCTCGCTCGTCCGACAGCTCGCGCTCGATGGCGTCGATGGTCGACAGCACACGGGGATCATCGGGCGGCAGGAACCCGACCAGGGGGATGAGCAGGCAGGATGCGTCGAGATCGGCCGATTCGAGCGACTGGGTGAACGCACCCACGTCCTCGTTCCAGCCATCCTGTTCGATCGCCGCCCGAATCTCATCACGAGTGGCCGCCCAGCCGGAGACGTCATCGGCGGCGGCCCCAATATCGGTCGCCAGGTCGATCGCCCGGTCCAGGGCCAGCCAGGACATGAGCATGGAGTGGACGAAGTGCCGCGGCTCGCCGCGGATCTCCCAGATCCCCTGGTCCGGCGCCTGCCAGCCGGTGGCCGCTCGGTCCGCGAGGGTCCTCAGGAAGCGACGCTCCCGTTCGGGGATGACGCCGAGCCGATCTCTGAGGCGATGCACGGAGTCCAGGAGTTCACCGTAGACGTCGCTCTGCTCCTGCGTCCACGCGTCGTTGCCGACGCGAACCGGTCGACTGTCCCTCCAGCCTGAGAGCCACGGCAGCACGCGCTCCGACGGGTCCCGCTCGCCTCGGATGCCGAACATGACCTGGAGGTTGCGCCGGCCGTACAGGGAGCTGGCTGCCGTCGTCAGGAAGCCCAGGAAGCCGACGGCCTCGTCCGGGCAGGCCGCGACCCACAGCGCATTCAGGGTCAGGCTCGCATCGCGCACCCATGTGTAGCGATAGTCCCAGTTGCGGTCGCCCCCGATGGCCTCCGGGAGCGACGTGGTCGGGGCCGCCACGATGGCTCCCGTCGACTGGAAGGTGAGACCCTGGAGCACACGCCCGCTCAGGCGCACCAGATCCGCGTACGGACCCTGGTAGCCCTGGTGCACTGCGGCCCAGGAGCGCCAGGCTTCGGCAGTGTCTTCGATGCGCTCCCGGACCATGCCTGCTGACCACGGCTCGGGCAACGGCTCCCAGGTCGACGCGCCATGGACGGCGAAGGCCGCCGTCTCGCCGACTGTCAAAGTGGCGCGGGCCGTGGCCAGGGCGTCGGCGATCTTGAGCGGGATGCTCGATGACAGGCGCAGGGTCGTCGGCCCGCCGGTGGCCACGGCACCATGGTCGACGGCCACGACGAGCGGCGTGGTCAGCCCGTATTCGAAGCGCGGCGCGAAGTCCACCTCGAGCTCCACCCGACCATCGATGCAGCGTGCGTGGCGGATCAGGGCGTGCGGCGACGCTAACCCGAGCTCGTGCCCGCGAACGCCCGACCCCATCGCCAGCGCGTCGGTCAGCTCGAGTGCGCCGGTCGGCGTGCGGAACGTGGTCCGCAGCACCAGGGTGTCCTCGAGGTATGCGCGCTCAACCCGGGTCGCCCCCGACACGCCGACGCGGAAGTGGCCCGCTGCCTGGTCGAGGAGGCGGCCAAACACCGATGGGCTGGAGAAGCTGGGAAGGCACCACCAGTCGACGGACCCGGTCCGGTCCACGAGAGCAGCCGAGTGACAGTCGGAGAGGAGCGCCAGGTCGGCGATCGGGTGATGGCTCATCCGATCGGACGCAATTCGTGCGATCCCGTGGTGTGCCGGCTTGCCGCGCGAATGGGGCGTTCATCGAGCCGCTTCATCGCCAATCCTCGGCCTCGAGCGCGAGGACCTTCGTCAGCCGACGGGCGTGCCGCGCTTCGCCCGAGATGGTAGCTACAAGGAAGGCGCGCGCGCACTCGACCGCCGGCTCAGGGCCAGTCACCCGGCCAACCAGGCAGAGGACATTCAGGTCGTCGTGCTCGACGCCCTGGTCGGCGGAGTAGGCGTCGGGGGCGATGGCGGCCCGCACGCCGCGAACCTCGTTGGCCGCGACGCTTGCCGCGATCCCGGAGCCACACACGAGGATCCCCCGGTCCGGCTGGCCATCGCGCATGGCGTGTGCCAGGCGGCGCGCGAAGTCCGGGTAGTCGTCGGTCGGGTCGGAGCCGTCGCCGCCCAGGTCGATCAGCTCGTGGCCGCTCTCGGCGAGGCGGTTCAGGAGCAGCGCCTTCAGCTCGCCGCCGCCATGGTCACCGGCTAACGCGACGCGCATCATTCGTGTGTCCTTGCGTGGGGGCCGGCGGCGCGGCCACGCGGCCGTGGAAGCCCTCCCGGACTACGCGGCGCCCGACTGCGGCGACGGCGTCCGCCGTGAAGCCGAACTCCTTCAGGATCGTGCCGGCCGGGGCGGACGCACCGAAGTGGTCGAGGGCGACGATCGCCCCTTCGTCGCCGGCCCAGCGCTCCCAGCCGAGGGAGACCCCCATCTCCACGGTCACGCGCCTCCTGGCCGCTGTGGGGAGGACGGACTCGCGGTAGGCGGCGTCCTGTGCCTCGGAAGGCCTCCCAGCAGGGAAGGGAGACGACGCGCGTGGCAATCCCCTCCGCCTCGAGCGCTTCGGCCGCGGCGACGGCCAGGTGGACCTCCGAGCCGGTCGCGACGTAGATCAGGTCGGGGGTTCGCCCGGCCGCCTCGGATGACGCCGCGCGGATGACGTACCCACCTCTTCGCACGCCATCGCGGGCACCCTCCGGCGTGCCGGGCAGGACTGGGAGCTTCTGCCGGGTCAGGGCCAGCGCAACAGGCCCGTCGCGCCGCTCGAGCGCCAGCGCCCATGCGGCCGCCGTCTCGTTCGCGTCGCCCGGGCGGACGAACCACAGGTTCGGGATCGCCCGCAGCGCGGCGTAGTGTTCCACCGGTTGGTGGGTGGGTCCGTCCTCGCCCAGGCCCACGGAGTCGTGGGTCCAGACATACGTCACCCGGAGCCCGGAGAGGGCCGCCAAGCGTACGCTGCCGCGCATGTAGTCGCTGAAGGTCAGGAAGGTCGCCCCGTATGGGCTGAAGCCGCCGTGGTACGCAAGGCCGTTGACGATCCCGCCCATCCCGTGCTCGCGCACTCCGAAACGGAGGTTGCGCCCCGCGTGTCCGGCGGAGAAATCCCCGCCGCCCTTGACGTCCGTCAGGTTGGACTCGGAGAGGTCGGCGGAGCCGCCGAACAGCTCGGGCACGGCCGCGGCGAGCGCGTTGATGGTGTCCGCGCTCGCGTTCCTGGTGGCCACCTCGGCGCCGGCCTCCCAGCGAGGGAGCGCCGCGTCCCAGTCGGCCGCGAGGTCGCCGGCGAGACGGCGCTCCAGTTCGGCAGCCTCGGTCGGAAACGCGGCCCGGTAGGCATCCAGGGCCGCGTTCCAGATGCCCACCAACTCCTCGCCGGTTGCACGGGCCACCGAGAACAGGGCGGCTGCGGCGTCGGGAACGAAGAAGGTCCGGTCGGGGTCCCAGCCGTAGGCCTGCTTCGTGAGGCGGACCTCGTCGGGGCCCAGCGGGGCGCCGTGCGCCTTCTGGCTCCCGGCCTTGCTCGGGGAGCCGAACCCGATGACGGTGCGGACGGCGATGATCGAGGGCCGGTCGTCCTCGCGTGCCAGGCGGATCGCGCTCTCGATGGCACCGACGTCCGTTCCGTCTTCTACGCGCAGCGTGTGCCAGCCATAGGCCGCGAAGCGCGAAAGCACGTCCTCGGAGAAGGCCATCGACGTCGGTCCGTCGAGCTGGATCCCGTTGTCGTCGTAGAGCAGCACCAGCTTTCCGAGCCGAAGGTGCCCGGCCAGGCTCGCCGCCTCGGACGCAATCCCCTCCTGCATCTCGCCGTCCGAGCAGATGGCGTACGTCCAGTGGTCGATGATCTCGTGCCCGGGGCGGTTGAACTCCGCCGCGAGCCGGCGCTCGGCGATCGCCATGCCGACCGCGTTCGCGACGCCCTGACCGAGCGGCCCCGTCGTGGCCTCCACACCCGGCGTCACTCCGAACTCGGGGTGGCCCGGCGTCCTTGAGCCCCACTGCCGGAACCGCTTGAGCTCCTCGAGGGGCAGGTCATAGCCGGTCAGGTGGAGCAGGGCGTACAGCAGCATCGACGCGTGTCCGGCCGAGAGCACGAACCTATCGCGGTTCGGCCAGTCGGGGTGGGTCGGCGCGTGACGGAGGCAGCGCGTCCACAGCGTGTAAGCCATGGGGGCCATGCCCATCGGTGCGCCTGGGTGGCCGGAATCCGCCTGCTGGACCCCGTCGATCGCGAGCGTTCGAATCGTGTCGATGGCCAGGCGGTCGAGTCGGTCGGTCTTCGGGTCGGTCATGCGTTGTGCCTCATGTCGTAGCCGCCGCGGGCATCTGGAGTGGTCGCCCGGCCGCTCACGGTCCAACGGCCCGGCGGCTGGTCGGCATGGAGACTGCGGCGGCGAGCGCTGCCCCGACGATCCCGGCGTCGTTGAAGAGCTGCGCCGGGATGATCTCGGCTCGAGTACCAAGGCGAGGCAAGAACTTCTCGTAATCCTTGCTGATCCCGCCACCGATGATGAGCAAGTCGGGTGATACCAGCGCCTCGAGCCGGGCCAGGTAGGCGCTGACGCGCCCGGACCACGCCTTCCAGCCGAGCGCCTTCCGGGTCCGCACGCTAGCCGCGGCGAGCTTCTCGCCGTCCTTGCCGGCCACGATGATGTGTCCGAGCTCCGTGTTCGGCACGAGGTGTCCGTCGGTGAAGAGGGCGGTCCCGATGCCGGTTCCGAGCGTGACCACGACGACCACGCCGCCCTTCCCACGGCCGGCTCCGAACCGCATCTCAGCGATCCCGGCGGCGTCCGCGTCGTTGAGGATGACGACGTCACGCATGAGTCGATCAGCGAACAGGGCGGCCGCGTCGGTCCCAAGCCAGGAACGTCGAAGGTTCGCGGCGCTTCCGCTCACTCCGCCGCGCACGATGCCCGGGAATGTGATGCCGATCGGCCCATCGCCCCCGACCAGATCCACGACGGTCGCGACAGCCTCTGCGACCGACCTCGGCGACGGAGGCGAGGGCGTATCGATGCGGGTGCGGTCCCCTAGCAGGGCGCCGGTCGCCAGGTCAACCCGCCCCCCTTTGATCCCGCTGCCACCGATGTCGATCCCGATGCGTGAGGCTGAGGGGGGCTCGTCCGCGCGGCCACCGGCTGGGCTCCGGCGGAGTCGCGTTGCGGGGGCCGCGGCGTTGTCAACCACCGGACTGCCCGGGCGGACGATCGCCGATCGGTTCCGAGCGGTCGCGCTCAGTCGCGTGATGGATCTCGGTCAGGTGCATCGGTCCTCGCGTTCAGCGGAGTCAGGCAGGTTGCCCCGACCCTACCAAGGCCGAACGGGCATGCGATGTGACGTCGGACACGCCCGTCCATCTGCCCACCTGGATCGTCCCGATCGGACGCGTGACGCACGTCACAGACCGCGATCAAGCGCAGCGTGACGCTGGGATCTCACGGCCGCCGCGTCAAGACACCGGCAGGGAGACGCGATATGGATATCCCAGCCAGCCCAGAGCTCGGCCGCCCAAGTACAGAGGCAGTTCGGATCGCCCGACCATCCACCAGCGATGACCGAGAGGCGAATGCACCCGTGGAGGTGGTCTCGATCGATCCAACCCCGAGGTCGGAGGATCTGGACGAGGAAGAACAGACACAGCTCTGGTTCGGGTGATCCGGTCCGTCGAGATGCGGCGGCGGCGTGATCTACCACGCAGACCGTTCGGCGGTCGCCGAATAGGATCGCTTGGTCGAGCAACCGCCATGGAGATCACTGGATGACCACAGCAACCTTGAGCACGCAGCGCGTCGCAACGGGAACATGGATCCGAGACGCCTCATCGGCGGCATCGTCGCCGGGATCGCCTTCGCCATGTTCGAGATGATCATGGCCGTCGTCCTCAACGGTTCGGAAGCGTTCTTCATGCCTCTTCGAATGATCGGAGCGATCGCGGTCGGGAAGTCCGCGCTCGATCCGGCGACCTCGCTCGTGACCGCCGGTGGCGCCGGCCTCGTTGTCCACATGGCCCTCTCGATGATGTACGGGGTCGGCGTCGCGGCCCTCCCAGCGCTTGTTCCGGCACTGTCAAGAACGCGGACCTCCACGGTCGCCGAGGCGAGCGCCGCCGGCTTTGGCCTGTGGATCCTGAACTTCTTCATCCTTGCCGGCATCTTCGGCTGGACCTGGTTCCCCGACACACAGAACGTCGCCGTCCAGTTCGTCGCCCATACGGTCATGTTCGGCACCGTCTTGGGTCTGGTGATTGACCGTCTCGCCTTCCACGGTTCGCGGTAGCGCCTGCCGTCGGGCTTCGCGCTGGCACCTACGCCGGCCTGGGGCTTGGCGCCGGGCCGATCCCACCTCCTACGCACCGACCCCCGGTTCGCGCCGGCGTCGCCGCGTTTCTAGCGGGGTCCACGTCATCGCCGGGTAAGCTGGCTTCGCTCGCCACACATTGACCCGGAGAGGTGCCGCGTGGAGATCCCAAAGCCCTCGGGTGCGGACAAGGAGCGCTTCCGGTCGCTCGCTCCCGGCGAACCGCGCGTGGAAGTCAAGGCGATGTTTGGCAACCTTGGCGCCTTCGTCAACGGGAACATGTTCATGGGTCTGTTCGGCGCAGACATCGGCGTAAAGCTCGCCTACGTCCCCGCCGCCGAACTTCCTGACCTTCTTCTCGTCCATTCCTGCCCTCACTTGATTCCCTTCCGAGGTGGCGGCGCCCACTATGCCCGTCGTACCGAGCCGACCTGAGCGAAGGCCGTCTGCTGGGTAGATGTACTCGCAGACTCCATAGACCAACCCAAAGTCACGGGCGTCCATGAATGGACCGAGAGCCAGCGCCAGAGTGCCCTCCCAACTGCGCGAGCTACACGCTGCGGGCGTGACCCTGCTCTTCGCGGACGAGGGTTTTCTCTCTTCTGACGATGATGCCCACGAGCGCTACCTGGACGAGGCCGTCGCCGCGGAGAAGTTCAGTCATCGCTTGAGCCGGACCATCAAGCGGACCTACTCGGCGAAGTTCGAGCGATACGGCGACCAGGCGGGCTCACCCGGCCTTGGCTTCATCCGCACGTCACAGCCCGAGGCGCGACTCGCCGTCGACCCGGTAGGCATGCCGCGGGTCGTCGCTCTCTTCGAGCGCTATGCACTAGGCGACATCAGCTACAGGGCTCTTGCTCGACAGAGTGGTGTCGCCGAAGGCGCCCTGCGAGCAATTCTGTCCAACCCGCTTTACAACGGGTGGGCAGTCCGGAACCGGCGCTCGCGGAATGAGCGGCGCGTCGCTGCTCCCTGGCGGGCTAACCCGCCGGTCTCGGACGAGCTCTGGACGCGCGTGGCCGAGGTCCGGGCCCAGCGCGTGAAGACCGCGGTCCGCCAGCACCCGAAACGCGTTCACCTCTTGGCGAAGCGGATGTTTTGTACCTGCGGGCGGTCAGTGAGCGCCGACACGCTCAGCAAGCCCTCCGGACCCTATCGGCGCTACCGCCACGAGGACTGCAATCGCTGGTCGCAGATGTCCTTCAAGGCCGCCGTGTTTGAGGAGCCGATCGCGGCGCAGGTAGGCAACATCCGGCTGACACCGGCGGTGCTTCGACGGATCTACCTTCTGGCGACAACGCCGGCGACTCCCGACCTATCGGCCAGGCGCGACGCGCGCTCGTGGGAAGAGGCGGATCTGGCCGCCCGGGCAAAGCTGGTCGGCGCGATCTACCGGCGCATCGTCGTTGAGGGGAATCGTTTCGTGGGAGTGGAGCTGACCGACGAGGCCAAAGCCAACGGGCTGGCGGTCGCACTCCCTCAGAGTGTGGCTTTGGCGCGCCCGGCGGGACTCGAACCCACGACCTTCTGCTCCGGAGGCAGACGCTCTATCCACTGAGCTACGGGCGCGCGTGGCCAAGGTTAGCACCGCCGAAAACGAAGCGGCCCCTCCGAAGAGGGGCCGCCGCACTGTCCCGGCCGATCCAGCAACACATGGTCACTGGTCTTCTGCCACGCCACAAGGGCATCTATCACGCCGGCTGCACCGGCTACCCTAACCCAACCTACCCATGACCTTGCGCCTGGGGCAGTCGATATCGCCAAGGCGACATCGCGGACCAGTGTACCTGCCCGAGGCCACCGGCTCAAGGGGTTATGCAGCCGGCATAGTAAATATTCCGCAATCTGCGCGAATTTTGTGGGTACGGTCCTAAGGTCGCTGGATCGTCACTCGGTCCATGGCGACGGGATTGGTCGCCATCTGGCCGTTCGCCGGCCCGGCGGCGATCTCGTCGACCAGCTCCATGCCCTCAAGCACGCGCCCGAAGACGGCGTAGCCGCCGGACTTGGGCAGGCGCTCGCGGACGGTGTCGTCGAGAACGATGAAGAACTGCGAGCCCTGCGAGTTGGGCTGGGGCGTCCGAGCCATGGCGACGGTGCCCCGAACGTACTCGCCGACCACCGGCTCATCAGGGATGCCATAGCCCGGGCCACCGGTGCCGGTGCCGTCCGGATCGCCGCCCTGGATGACAAAGTCGGGCACGATGCGGTGGAAGACCACGCCGTCGTAGTAGCCGGCCTCGGCGAGGTTGACGAAGTTCTGGGTCGCAACCGGTGACGACTGGTTGAACAGTTCGATGATGATCTGGCCGCCTGGCACGTGGATGATCGCGCGCGTGCCGTCACCGGCCGGCTCGGCCGGCGGATTGGCCAGCGGCGTGGCATCCGGAGGTGCGAACGCACCGACGGTGCGCTCGGGGGTGGGGGAGGCGCCGGGAGCTCCACTGAAGATGCCGCTCAGGTACGCGAGCACGATCAGCGCCCCGACCACCACCGCGCCGCCCACCAGCAGCGGCACCATCGGCAGACCGCCACCCCGGCCGGCGGCCTTCGTTCGCGGTCGCACGACGCGCGTAGTGGTCGTCTGGGCGACGCTTTGATTACGCTGGCGCGGCCGTTCCTTGCGCCGCTTGCCTCGGCTGGAAGTCATGTGCTGAGACCTCGGGTGGTGGCCGAATCGAGTTTCCGACGCGCCGCAGAGTAGTCGATCGCGCCGGTGAACAGGGCCTCGCCAACTATGACACCATTCACGCCTGCGGCCGCGAGTGACGATAGGACCTTTGGATCGGTCACGCCGCCGGCGAGGAGCAGGTCGACGTCGTGCGCGGCACGGATCGCGGTCAGCCGCGCCAGGTCCGGCTCGGCGCCGCCGTGCGACAGCACCAGCCGGCGCACGCCCTCGGCCACCAACTCGGCCACCAGGTCGTCCAGCTGCGGCGGCGGATTGCGGCGCCAGGGGTACTCGCGCAGCCGCTCAGGCCGGGCGTCCATGCCCACGGCCAGCCAGTCGCCGGCGACCCCGAGGCAAGCTCGGAGCGTGTCCTTGTCCTCGGCCACGGCCCACAGCGGGACCACCACGCGCGTCGCGCCGGCCGCGAAGCACAGCTCTATCTGAGCCGGGCCGTCCACTCCGCCGGCGACCTGCAGCGGTACCGCCACCGCGCGCGAAACCCGCTGCACGGCTTCGATGTTGGCCGGACTGCCGCGGGCCGCACCGTCAAGGTCGACAAGGTGGATAACCGGCGCGCCCAGGCCTACGAAGTGCTCGGCGATCCGCTCGGGGCGGTCTGTCGGCGTGCCGCTGCCCGTTGCCGCCCCGGGCCAGAAGACGAGACGAGACCGCCCGGCCTGGAGATCCAGGCTGGGGATCAACTGCACCGCTCAGGCCGCCTCGCCAGGAGGAGCATCGGCACGGCCCTCGGCCAGGAGACGGCGATGGAAGCTGATCGGGATGCTTCCGGCGGCCATCAGCGCATCGTGGAAGCGACCGAGTGAGAACGCCTGGCCGAGGCGCGCCCGCTCATCGTCCCGCAGGCGCAGTAGCAGAACCTTGCCCAGCAGATAGCTGAACTGGTAGGTCGGCGTGTAGGTGTAGCGATTCACCTCGGCCGCTGCGTTGGGCCGCTCAAAGCCGGTCTCCTTGACCAGGAAGTCGACGGCGTCGGCCACGCCTATGTCGCCTCGGTGCAGCTGCACGTCGAGGATGATCCGGCAGGCTCGCCAGATGGCGTCGGTGTACATCATCAGCCGGTGCTCGGGGCTGTCGTCGAAGCCCTGCTCGCGCATCATCTGCTCGCAGTACATCGCCCAGCCCTCGACGAACTCGGGAGCATCGACCAGCGGCCGGGTCAGGCTTGGATTGGCATTGGCTGCCGTCAGCTGCTGATGGTGGCCGGGGTATGCCTCATGGATGCTGGTGTTGTACATCGAGGCGTAGTTGTGCTCGCGCAGCGCGCCCGCGTCGCCGTCGACCGACGGCGTGACGATGTATATACCCTGCTGCTGCGGCTCGAAACGAGCCGGCGAGAAGTACGCCGCGAAGGGCATGGTGTTGCGCAGATATTCGGGCGTGGGGATGACCAGCAGCTCTTCCTTCTGGGGCATGGTGGCGATGTCGTGGTCGAGGACAAACTGGCGCGCCTCGGCCATTGCCCGGCGATAACCGTCGAGTGCTTCTTCGAAGTTGGCCGGATGGTCCGACTTGATGCGGTCGAGCACTTCCGTCTCGGTCGCCGTCGAGTCGATGTCCTGCGCAACCCGCTGCCGCGCCCTGCGGTTCTCTTCCAGCTGCTGCTGCCCGATGTCCATGATCTCGTCGCCCGACAGGCCGTCGAGCGCCCGCAGCTCGATGAGCTCTTCGTAACGCTCGCCACCGAGCGCGTAGTCGTCGTCCGCCCGCGAGAGCTGGCCGCGCAACCAGCCGGCGTATTCCTCAAGCACCTGCCGGGCAGAGGCGGACGCTCCACGGAGGCGAGAGACCTCGGCATGATCGTCACCGAGTTCGGCCTCGGCGGCCGTTTGAATGTCTCCGAAGAGCGAGGGCAGCGAGCCCACGGCCTGCAGCTCCATCTCGTTCCACAACCGCATCGGCCGCTCGCCCATACGCGTTCGGTGCTCGTCCATCAGCCGCGAGGCGGCCTCGAGCCGGCTCGATATGGCCGGCAGCCGCTCGGCCAGCGGCCGCGACTCGCGGGCAAACAGCAGGAAGATGCCGTCGCCGAGCTCGTCGGACGCCAGGCCCCGGCGCTCCCATACCCGATGCACGTCGTCGTCGAACACCTGCCGGCGGGTGGCGTGCATGGCCAGGTCGCGCTCTACCCGGTTGGCCACAGAGAGCAGCGCCGGCTCGATGCTCTCCAGTTGAGTGAGGAAGTGGCGGCTGTCGGCGATGTCCTGCTCGATGGCGTCGCGCGTCCCATCCGCCAGGCGGTGGTCGTGCTCGTGCAGCCCCATGTAGGTGGCAAACACGGGGAACCGTTGCATCACGTGCTGGAAGCGCTGACGCACCAGCTCGTCGAGCACCTCGTCGGCTGTGGCGACGCCGCCGCTGGGCACCGCCTGGTCAGCCGGCAACAGCGACCGGCGCTAGGCCGACCTCCGCCAGGGCACGACGCGACGCCTGCAGCGCGCGCTCAATGTCGGCGGCGCTGATGCCGTAATGGGTCACGGCGCGGACGTAGCGGTGCGAGTAGTCGAGCATCCAGACTCCCTGACGGCGCAACGCCTCGACAAACGGCATGCGGTATGCGTCGTTGCGGAGCCTGAAGAGCACGAAGTTGGTGCGTACGCGTTGAGGATCGAGGTCGACCACGCCGTCCATCTCGACCAGTCCCGATGCCAGCCGGCGGGCGTTCGCGTGGTCCTCGGCCAGGCGCTCGATCATGCCCTGTGGGCCGTCGCGCAGGGCGATCAGCCCGGGAGCGGCAAGCACGCCCACCTGGCGCATCCCGCCGCCGACGAGCTTGCGCGCCCTTCGAGCGCGCCAGATGAAGTCGCGGCCGCCGACGACCACGGATCCAACGGGGCAGCTCAGCCCCTTTGACAGGCAGAAAGTGGTCGAGTCGGCGGTCGCCAGGAGCTCGCGCGCGGTCGTTCCCAGAGCCACGGCGGCATTGAATATCCGTGCGCCATCGACGTGCAGCGGCACGTGCCCCTGGTGAGCAATCTCCGCCACGGCTGAGATGTGCTCGGCGGGCACAGGCTGGGCCATCGAGTCGCTGTGCGTGTTTTCGAGGTGCACCAGCGCGGTGATGGGATTGTGGACGTCGCTCGGGTCGCGGAAGGCCTCGCGCAAGGCGTCGATGTCAACGGTGCCGTCGGAGAACCACGGGATC
>Ga0136624_1000140_pt1 | contig 23124 bp, 22 predicted proteins | sample AntDrymUQ4692206_2_FD_104802 | JGI IMG/M metagenome (GOLD analysis project Ga0136624, IMG submission 104802) | Polar desert sand microbial communities from Dry Valleys, Antarctica - metaG UQ469 (22.06) | ecosystem: Environmental > Terrestrial > Soil > Desert | place: Antarctica: Dry Valley... | reverse complement strand
GCCTCTGGCGAACCGTTCGAAGATGCGGCGGCGTTCGCTGTGGGCGACGCCGGGACCTGCATCCTCGACGGCAACCGACACGGACCCGCGAAGGTGGCCGCGACCGATGGCGATGCGCGTCGGACCGCCGCCGTGGTTCTTGCCGTTCTCCAGCAGGTTCGTCAGGATTCGCTCGTAGCGCACCTTGTCGATCATGACCTGGCGCACGGTGCGCTCGCCGACCTCGATCGGGACATCCGCGAACCCCATCCTGGCAGCGATGCGCTGGGTGAGATCGACGATATCGGTCTGCTCCAGGTTGAGCTCGGTGGCTCCGGCGTCGAGGCGTGACAACTCCAGCAGGTCGATCACCATGTCATCGAAGCGCCGCACCTGGCTGACGACCACGTCGAGCGCCTGCTGGGTGCGCTCTGGGAGCTCGAGGCGGCGGTGGTGGAGCACTTCGACGGCGGCAGTGAGGGCTGTGATGGGCGAGCGCAGCTCGTGGCTCACGTCGGAGGCGAAGCGGGCTTCGCGCTCGATGCGCGCCTGGACGGCGTCCGCCATCTCGTTGAACGAGCCAGCCAGGCGGTCGAGGTCGGGATCGTTCTCAGGCTCGAGCCGGGTGTCGAGCCCGCCGGAGGCGATCTCGCCGGCGGCGTCAGCGACGCGGCTGATCGGGCGCAGCAACCGCTTGCTCGTGGACCAGCCGAAGAACGTCGCCAACATCGTCGTGACCACAGTGCCGATGGCGAGCGCAGTGACGACCGCCCGCAGGGTGCCGTCTGCCGGCTCGAGCGGGAACGCCTCGATGTACGTGGTGTCGGCCTCTGGCAAGTACAGGGCGATCGCTACGTAGGGTTCTCCGCCGGCGGAGAACTGCTGGGTGCCTGACTGACGGCTCGCAGCCGCCGATTGCAGCTCCTGTGGCAGGTCGTCGAGCTGCAGCGCCAGGTCCGTAGCGGTGCTGCCGTCCGAGAGCACGGCGAAACCGTCGCGCTCGAGCCGCAGATCGTTGGCGAAGAAATCCGAGATGGCGTCGGGGTCGCGACGCAGCTCCTCGCGAACGCTCGTGGCGTTCGTGAACGCCTGCTGGCGAGCCGACGTGGTGCGCTCGTCGAGCAGGTAGTTGCGGGCGAAGGCGTACGTGACGACCGTGAGACCGACGCCTGCAGCGAGGGCGATGAGGGCGAAGAACAACGTGACGCGGGTACGGAGACGGAGCGCCGGTAACGTCACCGTGTCAGTGTGTCATCAGGTGGGGCTGGCCCCCACACCCCCGCTCGTTCACACCGCTGCCGGTGAGACGCCAGGGGGAGGAAGGCATCTCACCGGGGCAGCGTGAACAACCATCATCGTGAACGTCACGTGTAACGAGCTGCTGCGGAACATGTGTGATTCTCGTAACAGAAGTCGTCATCGTTTCGTCATGTTGGCGTCCTGACCAGCGGCGCGGCCACAATGGGATCCTCGTGAACACGTTGCTCTTCATCGAAGACGATGACCAGATCCGTCTCGCGTTGCGTCTGGCCCTGGAGGACGAGGGTTACCAGGTGTTGGAGGCCATCGACGGGACCTCAGGTCTGGCCACCTTCGACGAGCACGATGTCGATCTCGTGTTGCTCGATCTACGCCTACCAGACCGATCGGGCTTCGAGGTGTGCCGCCAGCTGAGGACGCGCAGCATCGTGCCGATCATCATCATCACCGCCCAGACCGACACCCACGACATGGTCGCCGGCCTCGAGGCCGGGGCCGACGACTACGTCACGAAGCCCGTCGTGCCAAAAGAGCTTGCGGCGCGGATACGGGCGCTGATGCGACGGGTGCAGCTGCGCGAGTCGCCCGTGGCGAGCAAGCCCACACGGTTCGGCGACGTCGAGCTTCGCCGTGATCAGGGCATCGTGCTGAAGGCCGGGCGCGAGCTGAGCCTGACGAAGACGGAGTTCCGGCTGCTGTGTGAGTTCGCCGACCACGCCGGCGCCGTGCTGTCGCGCGACCAGCTGCTCGAGCGAGTGTGGGGCTATGACTACCTGGGTGACTCTCGCCTCGTCGATGCGCATGTGCACCGTTTGCGCGTCAAGGTGGAGGACCACCCCGACGAACCCAAGCTGATCGTCACGGTGCGAGGGATCGGCTACCGCCTGCTCACGTAGAGCATTGCCAGCGTGGCGGTCTCTTCTCGGCGAAGGACGCCATGCCCTCTGCGCCATCCTCCGAGGCGAACAGCTCGTTGGACAGCCTGCCCATCTGCTCGAACGCCACATCGCGATCGAGGTCAGGCACGTCGCTCAGAATGCGTTTCGTCGCCGCCACGGCGCTCGGCGAGCCCATCGCCACGCCGGCGCTCAGCGAACCGACGATCCCGTCGACTCCTTCGTCGCCATGCCCGACGTGCGAGACCAGCCCGACTCGCAGGGCATGTGCGGCATCGAAGCGCTCGCCGGTGAGGAACGCTGCGGCCATCTGGGCGGACCCAGCACGGCGCAGGATCGGCACCGAGATGACGGCTGCCGCCAGCCCGAGGCGAACCTCGGTCAACGCGAACTCCACGTCGTCGCGGACCACCGCGAGGTCGCACGCGGCCATCAGACCGACCCCGCCTGCTCGCACCGGACCTTTCACGGCGGCGATGACCGGTACGGGGAGATCCATGATGCGTTGCAGCAAGCCGACGAACGGCACGGAGTCCGGCGCCCCGGCCGAACGTTCCTTCAGATCGGCGCCGGCGCAGAAGGCGGGGGCGGTGTGCGTGAGCACCACGACCCGGACGTCGTCGGGATCCTCTGCGATCTGTCGAGCGACGTGATCGAACGCCGTCGTAGCGTCCGCCACGAGCTGGCGCGAGAGGGCGTTGCGGTTCTCTGGTGAGTCGAGCGTGATGGTGACGGCCGGCGAGGTCGTCGTGACCAAGACCAGGTTCGCCATCGCGTCAGTCGGCGAGTGGCTTCAAGGCGTCGACGGTGTACTGCGACCTCGGGTTCCACAGCAGGAAGCCTGGCGACCCGGTGGAGCGCGCCGCATCGATCTGGGCCGACACCTTCTGCACGTCGTACTCGACGTCGCCGGAGTCGAAGTCCTGCAGCCACGGCACGACGGCGGCACCGCTGCCGGCGACGACACGGTGGAAGTCCTCGACCGAGGCGCGGACGATGTCGCCCGGCTGTCGGACGGGGTCGGCAACACCGAACTCCCCGTCACCCCAGTGCGACGGGTACACCATCGGCGACACGTAGTCGACGTGGGGGGCCAGGAGCTGGATGTCCTGGGCGATCTGTTCTGGGCGGGTGGAGGCGATACCGAACACGGATACGCCGAGCAGCGCCTCGGTGCCATCCAGACGATCGCTGGATTCGGCCACGAAGCGGGCTACGGCGACATCGGCGGCCGTCTTCAGTCCATCGAACTGCATCGACGTCAGGTCGCCCTCTGGCCGGCGCACGTAGTCGTACAGGATCTCATCGAACCCGAACGACACGGCCTCGGTCGCAAGGTCCATCTGGTAGTCGCGGACCTCGGCGCTTGCCAGGTTGGTGAACGCCGCCGTGCCGTAGTCGTTGGCCAGCGGGGAGCTGCCTGAACCGTCGAGCACGAGCAGGTCAGACCGTTCGTTCTCGGCGGCCCACGAAGCCAGGGTCGGATCGAGGAAGCACACGACTCGTCCGATGACGCGCACGTCGAGGGCGTGCAGCTCGGCCACGGCTTCTTCGGGGTCGTAGTAGTCCTGCGCGGCGCCGACCTTGTTGGCGAGCGACACGTTCGTGCGGTAGCCGACCTCGCCGCCCTCGTCCTTGATGTCGAGTTGGACGGCGTTGATGCGACCGGCCTTGGCGAGGTCGAGAACCTGCTGGCGGATCGTCGGGTTGGCCCAGTCGCCGGCGGCCACGTGGAGGGCCGCCGTCTCGGGATACTCGGCCGGCTCCGGCGCGGCGGTCACCGAGATGGACTGCAGCTCTGTGTTGCCGTCGGCGTCGGTCGCCTCCAGCGCGATCTCTGCCGTGCCCGCCGGGACCTCGAGCGTGAACGCACCGCCGGGGTCGAGCGGGACTGGCTGACCGTTGGCCGTCATCGAGGAGGCACTGTCGACCAGGCCACGCACGCTGACCGGCTGGCCATCCGCCGGGTCGAGCACCTGTGCCGGCACCATCAGCCGCGGTGCGGCGGGGTTGTAGCTGAACGTCCGTTCCTCCTGCTCGCCGCCGAGGACGGCCCTGCCGTCGAGCGTCACCTTCAGCGTGTTGTTGCCGGTCTTGATGGCGCGGACGAGCGGCTTGCGCCGGGTGACGAGCGCCTCGCCGTCTTTCGATTCGACGACGGGGATACTGCTGCCGTTGAGCTCGACGCGCACGTCGCCCGCCGCTGGTCCAGAGCTTTCGATGCGCACGGACAGCTTGGCCAGATCCTTGCGCCCGACCTCCTGCCCGTCGGCGATGCCCTTCACGTCGAGTGTGGTCCAATTGACACGGGTCGCCAGCGCCGCACCGCCAACGGCGATCACGACGGCCGCTCCCACCACAGCGATCCACGGCCGGCGGCTGCGGCTGCTGTATCCGCGACTGCGCCGTCCGCCGCCACTACCGTGAAAGCCAGCGTCGTACAGTCGGCTCAGTCCGGCGGTGACGTCGGTGCGCTGTCGCGCGGTATCTCGCAGGGCGCGTCCCTGGATGGCCATCCGGCAAGCCTAGGCCGCTTCCTGTGCCGCGATCTCACGAAACGAGTTTTCGTGCCGCTCCTGCACCGCCGGTCGATCCCTCCGTCTGGGCGTGGATCACCCCACTACTCGACAGGAATCAGGTTCGCCGGTGACCTGGCGGAGGAACGACTCGATCTCGTGGCGGTGCTTGGTGCGGCGCATCGGTGGCAGGGCGTTGACGATCTGCCAGCGGTAGCTGGCCGTGGCGAGCCGGGGGTCGAACACGGCCACCGCGCCGCGGTCGTCGGACGTGCGGATCAGGCGTCCGCTCGCCTGGGCCAACAGCATCGCCGCCCTGGGCACGTCGATCTCCCGGAATGCCGTCGGGCCGAGTAGCTGGCGTCGCGCCTGCAGCAGGGGATCATCGGGCCGGGGGAACGGCAGGCGGTCGATGGTGACCAGGCTCAACGTGCGACCGGGGACGTCGACGCCCTGGAACAGGCCGACGGTGGCAAACAGGCAGGTCGCCTCCTCGTCGGCGAACCGCGCCAGCAACGAGGGTTTCGGCAGCTGGCCCTGGGTCAGGATCGGCACGTCCACCAGCTCGCCCACGGCGACCGCCGCCGCTTCCATCGCCCGCCAGCTCGTGAAGAGGGCCAGCGTGCGGCCACCGGCTGCCGTGATGAGCGACCCAAGCTCGGCGTGCAACAGCTCGCGGTAGCCGTCGGCGCGGGGGTCGGGAAGGTGGGCGGCACAGTACAAGAGGCCGTGTTGCTCGTAGTCGAACGGGCTGCCCACGTCGTGCACCACGACGCCGTCGAGCCCCAGACGGCGCGGCAGCGAGGCGGGGATGGTGGCACTGGTCAGCACGGCAGCGCGCCGCGACCACAGGTGCTGCTTCAGCACCGGCGCCACGTTGAGAGGCGCCTGCACGAGCTTGGGCGCCACCGGCGTTCCTGCCACGAAGCGCACGTCGTCCCTGGCCGGTTCGGCGACGGCGTCGAGGGCGCCGGCGAGCGCACCGAGCACGTTCTGCGCCCTGAGACGGCGCTGCTTGACGTCGTCGGACCCGCTGTCGACGGCGGCCAGCGCTGCGAGACCGGCGTCGATCCGCAAGCGAGCGGCGGCCAGTGCCTCCAACGAGTCGTCGTCACCGAGGCGCTCACCGAGGCGCGGCTCCAGTTCGTCGTGCACGAGTTGGCCGGCGTCGGCGAGGGCACCGACGAGTCTTGGGTCGTCGATGATCCTGCGCAGCACGGCTGCCGCTGCTCGGAAATGACCGGGGGTGATCTGGACGCCAACCGTGTCGCTGATCACGTCCTCGAGCAGGTGGGCCTCATCGACGACGACGACCTCGTGTTGGGGCAGGATGGCGCCGTCCGTGGCGACGTCGATGCCGTACAGGTGCATGTTGACGACGGTGATGTCGGCTTCCATCGCCCGGTACCGAGCGTGCTCGGCGAAACAGTCGCCGCCGCGAGGGCAGCGTGTGGCTCCTGGGCACTCGTCGGACGACACGGTCAGCGAGCGCCACGTGCTGTCGGCCGGCGACCAATCGAGATCGGCGATGTCACCACTGTCGGTCTGCTCGGCCCACGCCGCCAGCCGGTTGATCTGCTCGCGGTTGACGGCCGTGATCCCCTCCAGATCGAGCTGGGACTGGGCCGAGCCTGTGACCTCGTCGAGACGTTGGCGGCACAGGTAATTGCTGCGACCCTTCAACACGGCGTGATCGAAGGCGACCCCGGAAGCCTCGGCGAGAAACGGCAGATCCTTGCGGGCCAGTTGATCCTGCAGTGCTTTGGTCGCCGTGACCACGACGACCTTGCGCTGCGACACGATCGCCGGCACCAGGTAGGCCAGCGACTTGCCGGTGCCGGTGCCGGCCTGCACCACGAGGTGACCGCCCTCGGCCAGGCACTGGGCGACACGGTCTGCCATCTCCCGCTGGCCGGGACGGTCCTCTGCCCGTGGGAGCGCTGCCGTGGCCCGCTTGAGCACAGCAAGCGTCTCACCGGCGACGTGGTCAGTTACCGGGTCGCGTCGTTCAGGGGTGAAGGCCCGGTTCGGCACCCCGGCGCCTCCAGGCGCAACGGCGGCCGCATCATGATGGGGCTCCCTCATCCTCGCGTGACGAGAGCCAGCGCCCGCTCCAACTCGTGCTCGTCGAACTCGGGCCAGGCTTTCTCCGTGAACCGCATTGCGGCGCCGGCCGACTGCCACAGCAAGAAGTTCGACACCCGGCGCTCGCCGCTGGTGCGCACCATCACGTCCACCGGCGGCAGCTCGGCGAGGTATAGATGGTCGGTGATGGACTGCGGCGTCATCGGGAGGTGCCACTGACGCACCCGTTCTACGGCGTCGCACAACTCGCGGCGACCGCCGTAGTCGAAGGCGATGGTCAGCACCATCCCGGTGTTGGCCGACGTGTCGGCGATCGCCTTGCGGATGGCGCGCTGGACGTAGCGTGGCGTCCTGGCGTCGGCGGCGTCGAACGGACGGCCGATCCACTGCACCCGCACGTTCAGGTCGTTCAGCTCGGCGATACGGCCGAAGAGCTTCTCGTGCAGTCCGAGGATGTGTCGCACCTCGGCGCGGGGTCGCACCCAGTTCTCGGTGGAGAAGCCGAACAGCGTGAGCCATCCGATGTCGCGGCGCACCGCCACCCGCACGAGGCGGGCAATGTTCTCCTCGCCCTCGGAGTGACCGGCCGTGCGGGGCAGCCCACGTGCGGCCGCCCAGCGTCCGTTGCCGTCCATGATGCACGCCACGTGGAGTTGGTGTCCGGCTCCCGGGGCGTGTTGGTTCGGCGGCACAGCAAGACCAATGTATCCAGGGTGGACATGGGAGAATGGGCCAGTGCCCACGCCGTCCAACTTGACCGCTTCGCCCCCCGGTGAGGGATCGACGGCGAGTGGTTTGCGCCATGCACTCATCGTCGGGGGCACCTTGAGCGAGTGGTCCGACCAGCCAGATGGGATGTGGGACGAGCGGATCGTCACGCTCGGCGAGACGGCTCGGGCCGCCGGCGCCCACTGGCTGACGTTGCGCCCGTACGAGGCTGGTGACGGTCCAGGCGACATGTCACGTCGCCAGGCGCCGATCGGTCGCGGCCCGACGTGCACGGTCATCATCGATCCGACGGTCGACGGTCGCCATCGCTTCGCCGACGCCATGCGTCGGCTCGACCCGTCGGCCGTGGTCGACGAGGCAACCGTGGCCCAGGCGCTTTACGCCCCGGCCGAGGCCGAGCCCGATCTGGTGTTGGTGCTCGGACCCGACAGCCGGCTGCCGGCATCGCTCGTGTGGGAGCTGGGCTATGCCGAGCTGGTGTTCGTCGCCACGCCATGGCAGGAGCTAACCGCTGCCGACCTTGCGGGGGCGATCGACGAGTACACGAACCGCAGCCGCCGGTTCGGAGGGCTGCCATGAGCGAGCGCAGCGAGCGAGCAGCACCCGGACGTGCGAGCGCCAGCGAGGCGGCTGGGATGGGGTGTGGGGGCGCAGCCCCCACGGAGATGCGGCTTCCGTGAGCAGGCTGTATCGCGACACCGGCGTCGTGTTGCGCACCTACAAGCTCGGTGAGGCCGACCGCATCGTGGTGCTGCTCACGGCCGAGAACGGAAAGGTGCGGGCCGTCGCCAAAGGGGTGCGCAAGACGAACTCCAAGTTCGGTGCCCGCCTGGAGCCGATGAGCCACGTAAAAGTGCTGCTGTACCGAGGACGCGAGCTCGACATCGTCAGCCAGGCCGAATCGGTGGAGTCGCTGGCGCCGATGCTGGCGTCGCTCGACCGGGCTTCGCGGGGCATCGCCACGCTCGAGGCCGTCGACATGATCGCCATCGAGCGCCAGCCCAACCGCCGGCTGTACGAGATGCTGGTCGGGGCGCTGCGCACGATCGCTGCACATCCGTCGCCGGTGGTGGTGCCGGCGTTCTTCTGGAAGCTGCTCGCCGCCGAGGGGTTCCGCCCCGTGACGGATCGCTGTGTGCGCTGCGGCGAGGCCGGGCCGCTCGTGGCGTTCGACGTGGGTGAGGGCGGGACACTGTGCCGCGCCTGTCGCCAGGGCACTCCGATCTCGGCGCCGGCGCTGGCGCTGCTGAACGACATTCTCGGCGGAAGGTTGAACGAAGCACTTGCCGCCGACGAGTCGTCGGCGACACACGAGGTGGCGTCGTTGGCCACGCACGCCATCGAGCATCACGTGGAGCGCCGACTGCGGGCCGTTGCGATGTTCGAAGGCGCCTAGCCCACACACCGTCTGGGCGGCCAATAGCCTGGGCCTTCATGCCGGCGACGGACCTCGACCAGATCGTCAACCTGTGCAAGCGCCGCGGGTTCGTCTACCCGTCGGCCGAGATCTACGGCGGGTTCCGTAGCGCCTACGACTACGGACCGCTGGGCGCGCTGATGCTGCGCAACGTCAAGAACGCCTGGATCCGGGCCATGGTGCAAGCGCGCGACGACGTCGTGCTGATCGATGCCGCGATCCTCGGACCGCCCCAGATCTGGGAAGCGAGCGGCCACCTCGCCAACTTCACCGATCCGCTGGTGGACTGCACGAACTGCAAGAACCGCTTTCGCCTCGACAAGCTGGACGACGCCGACACCTGCCCGAGCTGCGGCAAGCACGGCACGTTCACCGAGGCTCGGCAGTTCAACTTGATGTTCAAGACCCAGGCCGGCCCCGTGGAGGACGCCGGTGCGGTGGCCTACCTCCGCCCGGAGACGGCCCAGGGCATGTTCGTCAACTTCGCCAACGTGCTGCAGACGACGCGCAAGAAGCCACCCTTCGGCATCGCCCAGGTCGGCAAGTCGTTCCGTAACGAGATCACACCGCAGAACTGGATCTTCCGCACCCGCGAGTTCGAGCAGATGGAGCTGCAGTTCTTCGTGCCGCCAGCCGACAGCGGACGGTGGTACGAGTACTGGTGCAACGAACGACTCGACTGGTACATGCGCCACGGCATCCCGGCCGAGATGCTGCGGCTCAGGCCTCACGGACCCGGCGAGCTGTCGCACTACTCGGCGGGCACGTCCGACGTCGAGTTCCGGTTCCCATGGGGTTTCGACGAGCTCGAGGGGATCGCCCAGCGAACCGATTTCGATCTCAAGGCGCACTCCGAGCACTCGGGTGAGCGCCTCGACTACTTCGATCAGACGACGGGCGAGCGGTACGTGCCGTATGTGATCGAGCCGGCCGCCGGCGCCACACGCACGATGGCGGCATTCCTCTTGTCGGCGTACGACGAGGACGAGGTCAACGGGGAGGCCCGCACCGTGCTGCGACTGCATCCTCGCCTGGCGCCCTACCCTGTCGCCGTGCTGCCGCTGTCGCGCAAGGACACCCTGACCCCGCTCGCCCATGAGATCCGGACGATGCTCAGCGAGCGCTACCTGGTGGACTACGACGAAACCCAGGCCATCGGGCGCCGCTACAGGCGCCAGGACGAGGTCGGCACGCCACTGTGCGTCACGGTCGACTTCGACTCGCTCGACGACAAGGCGGTGACGATCCGGGATCGTGACACGACCGAGCAGCAGCGCGTCCCGGTCGACGACCTGCTCGCAGCCATCAACGACAAGTTGGGCTTCTGACGTGGCCTCGTACCTGGATGAGATCCTGGCCCACCACCGGCAACGGGCTCAGGCCGACACCCGCTCGCTCGACGCGCTCATGGAGCTTGCCAGGGCGGAGGTGCCACCGCCGCGCGGGTTCCGGGCGGCGATCGAACGCGCGCAAGGGCTGTCGATCGTCGCAGAGATCAAGCGGCGGTCGCCGTCGAAAGGACCCCTCGACGCCGACTTGATCGCGCCGAGCCTTGCCCAGGCATACGAGGCCGGCGGAGCGACGTGCATATCGGTGCTGACGGATGCGAAGTTCTTCGCCGGCTCGGTGGAGGACTTCGATCTCGCTCGCAACGCCGTGGCCCTGCCCGGCCTGCGCAAGGACTTCACTGTCGACGCCCGCGACGTGTGCGACACCCGCATCATGGACGGCGACGCCGTACTCCTGATCGTCGCCGCACTCGACGTGGGTCAGCTGCGTGAGTTCCACGAGCTGACCATCGAGCTGGGCATGGACGCGCTCGTCGAGGTGCACGACGAGGACGAGCTCCAGATCGCCCTCGACGTGGGCGCCACTCTTATCGGCGTCAACCAGCGGGACCTGACGACGTTCGAGGTCGACACAGAACGTGCGCAGCGTGTCTGCTCGGCGATACCCGACGGCGTCATCACCGTCGCCGAGTCCGGGATCCGCGACGTGGATGACACGCGCCGCCTTCGTGACGCCGGCTTCGACGCTGTGCTCGTCGGCGAGGCGCTCGTGACCGCGGAGGACCCGCTCTTGGCGGTCGCTGCCCTCCGGCCCCGCTGAAAGATCGCTGCTCTGCGACGCTGCTGACGGTACGTTTGGCACCGCATGTTCGTGAAGATCTGCGGGATCACCAACGAGGACGATGCCCTGCTGGCCGTGGCCATGGGGGCCGACGCCGTCGGGTTCGTGTTCGCCCCTTCATCTCGGCAGATCGCCGCCAAGCGGGTCTATGACATCACTCGGCGTCTGCCACCGGAGATCCTCACCGTCGGCGTGTTCCGTGATGAGCACCCCTCTCGCGTCATCGATCTCGTGAACGCTTCTGGCGTGAAGGGCGCCCAGCTCCACGGCAACGAGAGCATTGCCGCCGTGGCGGAGGTGGCCAAGGAGGTGCGTTGGGTGATCAAGGCTTACGCTGCCGGCTCACCGCGGCTGGCCCAAGCTGACCGATTGGCAACAGACCTCGTGCTACTCGACGCGCAAGGACCCGGTTCTGGCCAGGTGTTCGATTGGAGCTTGGCCGTCGATGTGCCGGCAAGCGCACGGTTGATCCTGGCCGGGGGCCTGACGCCCGACAACGTGGCCGACGCCGTCCACACCGTGCGGCCATGGGGGGTCGACGTGGCTACGGGCGTCGAGAGCTCGCCAGGGCGCAAGGAGGCGATGGCCGTCAAGCACTTCATCGAGCGAGCTCGGGCGGCCGCACCCCAGCCGTATCTCGGTCCCGACGAGTTGCCGTACGATTGGTCCGACGAGGACTGGCCGGGGCGATGACGTCGAGCGACACGGCGTCGGCGATGGCCGATCCCGGGGCCGGCGGCCGCTACGGCGAGTTCGGCGGCCGCTACGTTCCCGAGACGCTGGTGCCGGCATGCGAGGAGCTGGAGGCGGCGTTCCGAGATGCATGGGCCGATGACGGGTTCCGCCGGCAGTTCGAGGCCATCTGTCGCGACTACGCAGGACGACCGTCGCTGCTGACCGACTGCACCAACCTGTCTGAGCGACTCGGCGTACGGCTGCTGCTCAAGCGTGAGGACCTGAACCACACCGGATCGCACAAGATCAACAACGTGCTCGGCCAGGCCCTGCTCGCAGTGCGCATGGGCAAGAAGAAGCTGTTGGCCGAGACAGGTGCCGGCCAGCACGGCGTGGCCACGGCCACGGCCGCTGCGCTCATGGGGCTCGACTGCAAGGTGTACATGGGTGCCGTCGACGTGGAGCGCCAGGCGTTGAACGTGTTCCGCATGCGGCTGCTTGGCGCCGAGGTGATCCCGGTCGACAGCGGATCGCGAACGCTCAAGGACGCCGTCAACGATGCCCTGCGCGACTGGGCGGCCACGCTCGGCGACACCCACTACTGCCTCGGCTCGGTCATGGGTCCGCACCCGTACCCGTGGATGGTGCGCGAGTTCCACCGTGTGATCGGTGACGAGGCGCGCCAGCAATGCCGGGACCTCACAGGCGCGGACCCCGATGTCGTCGTGGCGTGCGTTGGCGGCGGTTCCAACGCCATCGGCATCTTCTCAGCCTTCGTCGACACCGGCACCCGGCTCGTCGGTGTCGAACCGGCAGGGGGCGCTGCCATGGGTCACGGCGTCCCTGGCGTGGTGCACGGCATGCGCAGCTACCTGATGCAGGACGAGTTCGGCCAGGTGCTGGAGGCGGAGTCGGTCTCTGCCGGGCTGGACTACCCCGGCGTGGGGCCGGAGCACTCGCACCTGCAGGCGCTCGGCCGAGCCGAGTACCCAGCTGTGCACGATGGCCAGGTGCTCGACGCCTTCGAGCTGCTCGCCCGCTCCGAGGGGATCATCCCGGCGCTCGAATCGGCTCACGCCCTGGCGTGGGTGATCGACGTTGCCCCGACGCTGCAGGGCCAGACGGTGCTCGTGAACCTGTCCGGTCGTGGCGACAAGGACGTAGCCGAGGTGATGCGCCTGCGCGAGGGTACGGCGTGACGGTGTGACGGCGAGCGTGGCGTCGACAGGTCAGATGGAGACGCGATTTCGCGAACGCCGCGATGCCGGCGCCAAGCTGCTCGTGCCGTACATCACCGGCGGTTACCCCGGTTGGGCGCAAGCCGTTGAGGCGGCGGTCGCCTGCGGGGCCGATGGCATCGAGATCGGCATCCCGTTCTCCGATCCCGTCATGGACGGCCCCGTGATCCAGCAGGCGTCGCAGTTGGCGATCGACCACGGCGCCACGCCGCCATCGATCCTCACGGCGGTCGCCGGCCTCGATGTAGATCGCCCGTTGGCCGTGATGACGTACTACAACGTCATCCACCACGAGGGCCACGAGCGCTTCGCCGCACGGTTGGCCGAGACCGGAGTTGCCGGTTGCATCGTGCCAGATCTGCCCCTGGAGGAGAGCGTTGACTGGTGTCTCGCCGCCGATGAGGCCGGCGTCGAGACCATCATGCTGGCCGCTCCGACGGCGTCGGACGAACGCCTGGAGCGGATCGTTGCGAGGGCAAGGGGGTTCGTGTACTCCGTCGGCCTGCTCGGCGTGACAGGGGAGCGGGCCACGCTCGCCGCCACGGCGCGGGAACTGGCAGGGCGGCTGAAGCGGATCACCGACGTTCCGGTCATCGTCGGCGTCGGGGTCTCCGACGCCGCCCAGGCGGCCGAAGCCGTGACGGTGGCCGACGGCGTCGTGCAGGGAGCATCGGTGATGCGGAGGCTGATGGAGTCCGGTCCCGAGGCCGTTGGGGACTACGTGGCCGAGGTCCGAGCTGCCATCGACGCCGTCCGCGCCGTAGAGAGCTGAGAAACGCGGAGGCATGAAAGGAAGAGGCGGAGGCATGGGAGGCAGAGAAGGAGTGTTGACGGTTGGCACGGTCGGCGGGCTCCGAGGCGGGCGGCGGGGATCCGCTCCCCGGGTACGGTCGGCGTGATGCCCGAACTACCACGGCCGATCGACGTCCTGCCTCACCGTCCACCGTTCCTGTTCGTCGATGAGCTGTCGTCGCTGACGCCCGGCCGGTCGGCGATCGGCGTGTGGCGGCTGACGGGAGAGGAATGGTTCTTCGCAGGACACTTCCCGGGTCGGCCGACGCTGCCGGGGGTGTTGATGTGCGAGGCCGTCGCCCAGGTGGGTGCGATCGCCGTGCTCACCGACGAACGCTTCTCCGGCAAGCTGCCGCTGTTCGGCGGCCTCGACAAGGCCCGTTTCCGTCGCCAGGTCGTGCCCGATGACGAGCTCACGTTGGAGGTGGAGCTGGGACGCATGTCCACCCGTGCCGGTCGTGGCACGGGACGGGCGCTCGTGGACGGCCAGCCGGCATGCGAATGCGACCTGCTCTTCGTCGTCGTCGACGCCTAGCGAGGCGCACGGCGTACCGCTTTGGCCCCCGGGATGTGCGACGCGTGCTGTCGGGCGCCGAGGGAAGCGCCAGCGACGAGGCGCACGCGGCGCCGCAGGCGCCGCTACTTGAAGGGCCCGAGCACCAACGAGCCGTTGTGTCCGCCGAAGCCGAAGCTGTTGGAGATGGCAGGCGACACCGTCCACGGACGGGGCTCACCGATGACGACGTCGATGCTCATCTCGTCGTCGACGACCTTCGTATTGGCCGTTGGGGGGATCAGCCGGTGGCGCATCGCCAGCAGCACTGCTACAGCCTCGAGTGCTCCTGCGGCGCCGAGCGCATGGCCGGTCACACCCTTTGTCGACGTGACGGGCGGCCCGTGGTGCCCGAACACCTCGGCGACGGCGGTCGCCTCAGCGGCATCGTTGAGCGGCGTCGACGTGCCGTGGGCGTTGATGTGGCCGATCTCGCCGGGCTCGAGCCCGGCGTCGGCGAGCGCGAGTCGCATGCAAGCGATCGCCCCGGTGCCACCTGGCGACGGGGCTGTGATGTGGTGGGCGTCGGCGTTGCTGGCGGCGCCGAGCACCTCGGCCACCACGTCGGCGCCCCGGGCCTCCGCCGCCTCGAGCGATTCGAGGATCAGCACCGCTGCACCCTCGCCCATGACGAAACCGTCACGCTCGGCGTCGAAAGGGCGGCTGACGCCGCTGGTGGAGAGCGCCGTCATGTTGCCGAACCCGGCGAGCGACGTCGGCGTCCCCGCCGACTCGCTGCCGCCGGCGACGGCAGCGTCGGCCAGTCCGAAGGCGATGAGCCTGGCGGCATATCCGATGGCCTGCGTGCCGGCGGCGCATGCTGTGCAGATGGTCTCGTTCGGGCCACGCAATCCGTAGCGCATGGAGATAGCGGCACCGGCGGCGTTGGGCATCATCATCGGCACCAAGAACGGCGACACCCGCCGCTCGCCCTTGTTCTGGCGAATCTCGATCTGCGCCTCGAGCGTGCGGATACCGCCGACACCGGTCCCGAAGATCGTGGCGATGCGCTCGTCGTCGACGTCGGGTCGTCCACCGGTCTCGAACGCCTCGGCCGTGGCGGCCAGCGCGAACTGCTCCACCTTGTCGGCCCGGCGGGCGTGCTTGGGCGATTCGAACCACGGTGTCGGGTCCCACTCGGGGAACTCACTCGTCTGTCCGTCGGTGAACCCAGGGCCGAGCAGCCCGTCCCAATAGGCGTCGGCACCGATGCCACAGGGGGCAACGACACCGAACCCCGTGACGACGACCCGGTTGGGCTTCATCCCAGCTTCGATGTGACCAGCTCGTACGCCTGGCCAACGGTCTCGATTCCTTCGAGATCCTCTTCGGGTACGGAGATGTCGAACTCTTCCTCGAGCGCCATCACGAGCTCGACCAGGTCGAGGCTGTCGGCGTCGAGATCGTCGCCGAACTTGGCGTCGGGCACCACCTGGTCCTCCGAGACCGACAGAACTTCGACGGCGCAGCGCTTGAAGCGGGCGAACAGTTCTTTGTCCACGGTTCCTCCTGGTACTTGTTGGTCAGCAGTGTTTCATACCAGCGACGATCAGTGCCCCATTCCGAGACCACCGTCGACGGGGATCACAGCGCCCGTGATGTAGGCAGCGTCGTCGGAGGCGACGAAGGCGACGACGCCGGCGATCTCGTCGGGGGAGGCAGCCCGCGCGAGCGGCACGGCGGCCGTCAGTTCAGCGCGGCGCTCGTCGGTGAGGGCGGCGATCATGTCGGTCTCGACAGGTCCAGGGGCGATGACGTTGACAGTGATGGCTCGAGAGCCGAGCTCGCGCGCCAGCGACCTGGCGAAGCCCACGAGCCCTGCCTTGGACGCCGCGTAGTTCGCCTGACCCGCCGAGCCGAGCAGCCCGACGACCGACGAGATGAGGATCAAGCGCCCACTCCTGGCGCGGATCATCCCCCTTGTCGCCCGCTTGACGACGCGAAACGTGCCGACCAGGTTCGTATCGACCACCGTCTCGAAGTCGTCGTCGGACATGCGCAGCAGCAGGGTGTCACGCGCAATGCCGGCGTTTGCCACGAGCACCTCGACGGGTCCCCCGAGGTGCTCCTCCACCTGGGAGAAGGCGGCCTCGATGTCGTCGGCTGACGTGATGTCGCACTTGACGCCGAACAGGTCGTCGGGTGGGGCGCTCGAACGGTATGTGACGGCAACGTTGTGGCCGTCGGCGGCGAAGCGCCGGGCGCAGGCAAGTCCGATCCCCCTGGCGCCACCGGTGACGAGCACCCGGCTCAAGAAGTCGCACCCCAGCGGATCACGGCGCTGGCCGCCGTCATGCCGGCTCCGAAGCCGACGAAGAGCACGAGGTCGCCCATCTTCACGCGTCCGTTGTCGAGCGCATCGACGAGCGCCAGTGGGATCGATGCGGATGACGTGTTGCCCGTGCGCTGCAGCACCACCGACGACTTGTCGAGCGGGATGCCGAGCTGCTTCGTGGCTGCTTCGATGATGCGCTTGTTGGCCTGGTGGGGCACGACCAGCGCCACCTCTTCGATGTCGATGCCGGCATGGGCGATCGACTTGCGGGCCGAGTCGACCATGATCCGCACGGCCCGGCGGAACACCTCCTTGCCGCTCATCTGCACGAACCCACCAATGTCGGCGAACAGCAGCTCCTCAGCGGTGCCGTCGGCGTCGAGGTCCCAGGCGAGCATCTGCCCCGCCCCGTCGACGGCCTCGAGCACGACGGCGCCAGAGCCGTCGCCGAACAGCACGGCCGTGTTGCGATCGCTCCAGTCGGTGATGCGCGTCAGCGTGTCCGTGCCGATCAGCAGGATCCGCTCGGCGCCCATCGCCACGAGGCCGTGCGCGTTCACGAGGCCGTACACCCATCCCGAGCAGGCCGCATTGACGTCGAAGGCGCCACACTGGAGGCCGAGCCCTGCCTGCACCGTGGCCGATGTGGCCGGCACCACACGGTCCGGTGTCGTGGTTGACAGCACGAGCGCATCGATGCTGGCCGGGTCGAGGCCGGACATCTCGAGTGCCGCCTGTCCCGACCGTATCGACAGCTCGGCTGTGGACCCTCCGACCTGTCGTTCGCTGATGCCCGTGCGCTCGACGATCCAGGTGTCGCTGGTGTCGAGCGTCTGCTCTAGGTCGTGGTTCGTGACCCTTCGGTTGCCGACGGCACAGCCCCATCCGGTGATGACCGCGCCTCTGACCCCATCTCGCGTGCGTGGCATCAAACCTCCCCTTCGATCCGCAGCCAGGCGACCGGCTGGCGAGGTGCCAGGCGCTCCCCCTGGACGGCGATGTAGTTCTGCAGCATGCCGGCGAACGGCGATCGGACCTCTTCGCCACCCACGTGACCGAGCACGGCACCGATCTCGATGTGGGCGTTGTCGGCGATCTCTTCTGCGCGGCTGAAGACGCCAGCTGCCGGGCTCACGATCATCCGCTCGACGGCAAAGAGGTGCTCGCCTTCGACCTTCAGCGTGCCGGGGTCGACCGATGCGGGTTTGAGCCAGTCGATCAGCTTGTCGAGGTCGTCGGGGTTCTGCACGGAGATGGTGCGGGGATCGCTCAGTGTGCGCTTGGTCATGCCCGTGAGCAACTGGCCAGGACCGAGCTCCACGAATCGGGTGACACCCATCTCGGCCAACGTCAGCAAGCAGTGCTTCCAGCGCACGGGGTTGGAGAGCTGGGCCGACAACAGGCTCGACCACTCGCTGCCGTTGCTGTGGGCGAGGGCGTCCACGTTGGACACGATCGGCACCTCGGTGTCGCGGGGCGAGGCCTCGCGGATGGCAGAGCGCAGCCGGTCCCTCGCCGGAGTCATGTACGGGGTGTGGAAGGCGCCCGACACCGGGAGCGACATGACCCGCCTGGCGCCGAGCTCCTTCGCGTACTCGGAGGCGGCGGCGACGCCAGGCTGCGAGCCGGCGATCACGACCTGGCCAGGAGCGTTGTAGTTGGCGACCCACACGTCCTCGTCGGCCCGCCGGCAGGCCACGTCGACCTGGTCGTCGTCGAGCCCGAGAACGGCGGCCATCGTGCCAGGGTTGGCAGTGCCGGCGTCGTGCATGGCGAGTGCCCGCTCGGTCACCAACCGCACCCCGTCGTCGAACGCCAACGCCCCCGACGCCGTGAGCGCCGTGTACTCGCCGAGACTGTGCCCTGCGCAGAAGCTGGGCTCGATGCCGAGCCGCTCCACGGCGTCGAGCACCATCAGGCTGGTGACGAACGTCGTGAGCTGCGCGTTGCGGGTGTCGCGCAGCTCCTCGGCATCGGCGTCACAGAGCAGTTCGCCGATGTCGCGCCCGGCGACGTCACTGGCCTCCTCGACGAGCTCCCAACTCTCGTGATCCCGCCACAGCCGTCCCATGCCGTGACGTTGCGAGCCTTGGCCCGGAAAGGTGAAGGCGAGCATCGCGATCGAGCGTAGACCCTGGTCGCACGGGTCCTTCCGTTACCCATTGGTAGCCGGACGCTACGATGGAACGCTGCGCCCCGGTAGCCCAATTGGCAGAGGCAACGGCCTCAAAATCCGTACGGTGTGGGTTCGAGTCCCACCCGGGGCACCACGTCGGCCGTTGTGCCGACAGGCGTAGAGTGCCTCGATGAACATCATGTACACCGCCGTGGCGCACGCCACCGGCGACGGTCGAAACGGTCGTGTTCACTCCGACGGTGAGGCGCTCGACCTCGATCTGCGGGTGCCGAAGGAGCTCGGTGGGCCGGGCGGGTCGTTCGCCAACCCCGAGCTGTTGTTCGCAGCCGGGTACTCGTCGTGCTTTCACTCGGCGTTGAAGTTGGTGAGCGCGCGCGAGCAGGCCGACGTCTCCAATTCCGGGGTGTCGGCGACGGTCGGGATCGGAGCCACCGACGGCGGTGGGTTCGGATTGGCCGTCGAGCTCGACGTACACATCCCGAACGTCGACGACGCAACCGCTCAGCGTCTGGCCGAGGCGGCCCACGAGGTGTGCCCGTACTCCAACGCCACTCGCGGCAACATCGATGTCACGCTACGCGTGGTCTGAAACCGCTGGCGCACGCAACGGGCCCGGCACAGCCGGGCCCGTCGCATGGGGAAAGGCGTTCAGTTGTCGCGCAGGGCGGCGACGAGCTGGCGCTTGCTCATCGAGGTGCGACCCTCGATGTCGAGCTCCTGGGCCCTGGCGTACAGATCGCCCTTGCTCCACGACTCGTAGCCGCGGCCGGAGCCGGATGTGGTCGAGGTGCTGGCCGCCCCTGCGGACCTCGACATCTTCGAGGACTTCGGGGCCTTCGTCGAGGCGTTGTTGGCGTTCCGCTCGGCAGCGGCGGCGGCCCGGCGTGTGGACTGCTCCGCAGCCTTGACCGTCTCGTTCGCGGTGTCCTCGACGGCAACGGCCACGTCATTGGCCTGGCGGCGCACCTTCGACGAGACCTGCGCGGCCTCGGTGCCGGCGACGTCGGCGACACGGCGGCCCTGCGCCCGTGCCTGACCGGTCACCTGGCGGGTGCCGGTGAACGCGGTCTTGAGGACCTGGTCGCCAGCAGCGCGCGCCTGGCCGACGACGGTCTTGCTCGAGGTGCGCCCGACGGCGAGCAGGTTGGCGACGCTGGTGTTGACGGTGCTGGTGAGACGTGTCACCTGCGCGGTACCGGCATTTACGACGGCGCGATTGACCCGGATCCAGGTGGCGGGCAGCGCCGGAAGGTCGCGCTCGAGGCGGTCGAGGGTGTCGGTGACGGAGGTGGGAGCATTCATCGGGGACTTCTCCTTGAAAGATGGGGGAGTGCTAGCAAATGCAAGCACTACCAGTACTACACCTAGCACCACCACATCGAAACATGACATTCGTCACGCATCAGCTGGCCGGCGGGAGGGCCTGCGTGCGTTTCAGATCAACATCTAGGATGATGACCCCTATGGGTTCCTGGCTGCTGGAGCGTCGGTTGACGCAGACGTCGACGCGTCTGCGGGCGCTGCGCGACGAGCTGGCCATGGTCGACGAGCAGCTGCGGTCGCTGGCCGACGAGGCCGATGACCTAGCGCTGCGGGCGCTCATGTCGGAAACGCCATCGGCGTCGTTCGAGTCGAACGATGCACGCCGCCACGCCGACGCCATGGATCGGCATCGCCGTCACGTGACGGACAGCATCACCGAGCTCGAGCAGCTGCAGGACCAGCTGCTCGACAAGCTGTCGGCGAGGATGGCCAGGTGACCATCCGCGTCGTGATCGCCGAGGACGAGGCGATCATCAGGATGGATCTGCGCGAGACCCTCGAGGAGGAGGGTTACGACGTCGTCGGCGAGACCGGGCGAGGCGACGAGGCCGTGGAGATGGTGCGTGCACTGCGTCCCGACCTCGTCATCCTCGACATCAAGATGCCCGGTATGGACGGCATCGAAGCGGCTCGGATCATCAACGGCGAGAAGATCTGCGGGATCCTGATCTTGACGGCGTTCAGCCAGCGCGAGGTGATCGAGCAGGCCCGCGACGTCGGGGCGTTGGCGTACCTCGTCAAGCCGTTCCAGAAGAGCGACCTGGTGCCGGCCATCGAGGTGGCGATCGGCCGTTTCGGCGAGCTGCGATCGCTGACAGGGGAGATCGATGCCCTCGGCGAGCAGCTCGAGAATCGCAAGATCGTCGAGCGAGCCAAGGGTGTGCTCATGGACCAGCACCAGATGAGCGAGCAGGAAGCGTTCACGTACATCCAGCGAGAGGCGATGAAGAACCGTCGCAAGATGCGGGATGTCGCCGACCACGTCCTCGACGGCTCGCTCCAACCCGACGTGTGACGCCGGGGAGGCGTAGCGATGGCGACACTGGTCCTGATCGACGGCAACTCGCTGACGTACCGCGCCTTCTTCGCCCTGCCGACCGACATGTCGACGGCCAGCGGGCAGGTCACCAACGCCGTGTTCGGGTTCACGTCGATGTTCATCAACATGGTCAAGGAACAGCAGCCCGATGGAGTCCTCGTGGCCTTCGACCGGCCAGAGCCCACGTTCCGCCACGACGCCGACCCCGAGTACAAGGCGCAGCGCCAAGCTGCGCCCGACATCCTGCGCCAGCAGATGGGTCTGGTGCGCGAACTGCTGGTAGCGCTCGGCGTCGCGTCGATCGATCTCGCCGGTTGGGAGGCCGATGACCTGTTGGCCACCGTCGCAGAGCGGGCTGTAGAAGCCGGGCACCAGGTGATCATCGTCACCGGGGACCGCGATGCGTATCAGTTGGTACGTGACCCGGGCGTTCGAGTGCTCTACAACCGCAGGGGCGTCAGCGACTACGTCATGTACGACGAGGCCGGCATCGCCGAGAAGACGGGCGTCACGCCGGCCCAGTATCCCGAGTACGCGTCGCTCCGTGGTGATCCCAGCGACAACCTGCCGGGCGTGCCGGGCGTTGGTGAGAAGACTGCGGCGAAGTTGATCAACACGTATGGAGGGCTCGACGGGATCTTCGAACACCTCGACGAGCAGACTCCAAAGCTCCGAGCGTCGCTGTCAGAGCACGAGGAGCGGGTTCGGCGGAATCGCGGCGTGATGGTGCTGCGTCGCGACGCTCCGATCGAGGTCGACCTCGACGAGCTGGCCATCCGGCCGGAACCAAGCGAGGTCAAGCGGCTGTTCGATTTCTTGGAGTTCCGCACGCTGTCGGACCGGCTGGCCGAGGCGCTGGAGGGCACGGCCGACATCATCGCCACCTCCGACCGCGAGGTGTTGGAGCCCGAGATCACCGACAGCGAGTCACCTTCGGCGTCGGCAGAGCTGCTGGTCGGGCGCGCAGAGCTCGACATGGCGCCCGGCTGGGGTGGCACAGAACCCGGCCGCAGCCCGCTCACCGGCATCGCCGTCGTGACCGACGGGTCTTCGGCGGGTGTGACGTGGATCCCGGTCGACCACCTCGACGACGCGGCAGTTGCCAAAGGACTGACGACGTCGGGTATCCGGGGCCACAACGTCAAGGCGCTGATGCGTGCGCTGCTGGCGCAAGGCATCGACCTGACGGGGCTGCGGCTCGACACAGCAATCGCCGCCTACCTCGTCGATCCGGCTGAGGCCCGGTACAACCTTCCAGAGCTGGTCGAGCGATTCACGGCGTATTGCATGCCGCAGGACGACCCGACGACAACGGGCCAGCTCGACCTCGACGGCTCGGCCGTCGAGGACCGCACCCGGGCCGCTCGCGATGCGCTCGCCGTGCACCACCTGGCCGGAGCGCTCAACGACAGCGTCTCCGCCCAGGGCATGGCAGAGCTGTATGACGGCATCGAGAACCCGCTGGTACGGGTGCTGGCGCGGATGGAACACGTGGGTGTCGCCGTCGACGTCGTCGAGCTGCGCGCCCTGTACGAGCGGCTCGGCAACGAGGTGAGACGTCTGGGCGGTGAGCTGCGGGCGCTCGCCGGGCGCGACGACCTGAACCTCAACTCGCCCACTCAGCTGCGCCAGCTGCTCTACGACGAGCGGGGACTGAGCCCTGGCAAGAAGACGAAGACGGGGTACTCGACCGACGCCGCCACGCTGGAGAAGCTGCGCGATCAATGGCCCGAGTTCATCGAGCCGTTGCTGGCGCACCGCGAGCTGGAGAAGCTGCGCGGCACGTACGGCGAGGGCCTGCTGGCAGAGGTGAGCGATGACGGGCGCATACATGCCACGTTCAACCAGACCGTTGCGCGCACCGGACGGCTGAGCTCGGACAAGCCGAACCTGCACAACATCCCCGTGCGCCGCGACGAGGGCCGCCAGTTCCGTAAGGCCTTCATCCCGGGCGGCGGGTACCGGCTGCTCGTGGCCGACTACAACCAGGTCGAGCTGCGCTGCATCGCTCACCTGGCCGCCGACCCCGGTTTGATCGCCGCCTTCACAGGGGGCGAGGACATCCACACTGCTACGGCGG
>Ga0136624_1000139_pt1 | contig 23153 bp, 20 predicted proteins | sample AntDrymUQ4692206_2_FD_104802 | JGI IMG/M metagenome (GOLD analysis project Ga0136624, IMG submission 104802) | Polar desert sand microbial communities from Dry Valleys, Antarctica - metaG UQ469 (22.06) | ecosystem: Environmental > Terrestrial > Soil > Desert | place: Antarctica: Dry Valley... | reverse complement strand
GAGGATCTCCTTGCTCGAGCGGATCCGGGAAAGGTTCACCCGAGCCCGAGCCGCCCTTGAAGATCGTGCCCTCCTCGACATACCAGTTGAGGATCGAGCTCATCTCGTCTTCGACCGACAGGATGAAGCACGCCGAGCACTGCGGGGTCTCCTCGACGCCGCAGTTGAACCACACCGGCGAGTTGAACGCAGCCTTCTGGGTCACCAGCAGGTGCTTCAGCTCGGCGTTGAACACCTCGGCGGAGGTCTGGTCGGCGAAGTAGCCGTCGTCGCTGCCCCAGCGGGCGATGGTGTCGGCGACGCGGTCGATCATCTGGCGGACGCTGTGCTCGCGCTGTGGCGTGCCGGGGGTTCCTCGGAAGTACTTCTGCGACACGATCGTCGTCGCGTTCTGCGACCAGCTGACCGGGAACTCGACATCGCGCTGCTCGAACGCGGTCCCGCCAGTCCGCCAGTCTTTGATGACGGCGTCGCGCAGGTCCCACTCGATCTCGTCGTAGGGGTGGACCCCTTCGGCGGTGAAGTGCCGGGCGAACCGCAAACCGGGCGCCGCTGCCCCCTGCGACGTGACCGCTGTGAGCGCTGCCTGCGTGATGACCATCCCACTCTCCCTTGCCAACGACACCGCTGTAATTACCGTCGAGGAGCCTGCCGCATCGGCGGCTGGCGGTCAAGGACCCTCTGCCGACTACAAACCCAAGATGGGGGATGCGAGATCTACCCATCCACTATATCTTGTGGTCGAGCGCAGTGCAGTCGCGACCGCCATGCGTTGCGACAAGGGCACGCTAACAGCAGGGTGCGACAACCAGCGAGGGCCTTTGGTGTGGATAACACCCGGCTCCTGGTCGCAGTACTGGGGACTGTCCTGTGGACAGCGCGGTGGTGCCGCCAGCCGCGGCGCCACCCGCCGTGCGGAAGACTTCGTCCACAACCGAGCATGAATCCACAGGGAAAGAAATTTGCGACAAGGAGGCACGCGTGCGCTGCCCGTACTGCAACAGCGATCGCGACCGGGTGATCGATTCCCGCCCCGCCGAGGATGGTGCGGCGATCCGGCGTCGCCGGGAGTGCGCGGCCTGCCGGCAGCGCTTCTCCACCTACGAGCGCAGCGAGCAGATCAGCGTAGGAGTTCGCAAGCGCAACGGTGCACTCGAGCCGTTCGAGCGCGCCAAGCTGGCCGCGGGCATCGAAAAGGCCACCAAGAACCTGCCAGTGAGCCCGGCCGCCGTCCGGCAGGCGGTGGCCGCCGTGGAGAGTCGCCTGCGCGCCCTCGGTCGCCGCGAGGTCGACAGCGAGGTCGTCGGTGGCGAGGTACTCGCCGCCTTGCGAGACCTGGACCGCGTCGCCTACCTGCGCTTCGCCAGCGTCTACAAGGGGTTCACCTCGACCGACGACTTCGCTCGGGAGCTGGTCACCTTGGAGGGCTACCCCCGGCGCGGACCCGAGCCGGCTGGCCGGATGAAGCCCCACGGGTGAGCGATCAGGGCAGGCGCAAGACCGTGCCCGGCGCCAGAGCTGTAGCGTCCACGTCGTTGACGGCCAGGATCCTGGCGACGTAGATCCGCGGACTCTGCCCTGCCGGCGCATGCGCGTGGGCCAGGTCCCAGACGGTGTCGCCCGGAGCGATCACGACCTCGATGGGGGCGGTGGCCACGCCGGCAGGTGTGGCGGCCGCGCTCCATAGCGACCAGACACCGACAAGCAGCAGTGCGGCCACGGCGACCACCGTCACCGCCACCACGGCCAGCCGCCGGCGCGGGTACACCGCTGCCCGCAGGGATGGTTGCGTCCGGCGCTGGCGCACGGCTGCGGTCCGCGGAAGAGGTTGTACCCGGGGGCGCGGGCGCACGGCCACCCTCCTCCGCCCCGCCACGGGTCGGGTCCCGGCCGGTCTCGGGTCGAGGTCCCATGCTGCTGCCGCCACGGTCTTCGCCTCCCTGCACCCAGTGGCCGACGGCTACCTGCCATCGAACACTTGTTCGTCCTGGGTCCACTGTAGCGAACGGGTGTTCGACGTCAATCCCCTATTCGAACAGGTGTTTGATTTTCCCGCTCGGACCGGTTACGTTGCGGGTCCGCAAGCCGACGCATCAGGAGGGATCGTGGCGGCGCAACCAGGATTGACGAGCAGGCAGCAACGCATCCTCGAGGTCATCCGCGACGCGGTGCGCACCCGTGGGTACCCGCCCAGCGTGCGGGAGATCGGGGATGCGGTCGGCCTCAAGTCGCCATCCAGCGTCCACAGCCAGCTGGCGACGTTGGAGCGCGGCGGTTACCTGCGCCGCGACCCCTCTCGGCCGCGAGCGATCGAGGTCCGCAGCCGACCCGGCGCCGAACCGGCGCTGACCGCTGGCCGGCACACCGCGGTGCCGCTGGTCGGCGAGATCGCCGCCGGGGCTCCCGTCGTTGCCGAGGAACGCGTCGACGACGTCTACGCCCTGCCCACGACGCTGGTGGGCGAAGGGACGCTGTTCATGCTGCGGGTACGCGGCGAGTCGATGATCGAGGCCGGCGTGCTGCCCGGCGACCTGGTGGTGGTGCGTCAGCAGCCGACCGTCGAGCAGGGCGAGATGTGCGCCGCCTTGATCGAGGACGAGGCGACGGTCAAGTTCTTCCGCCGCAGCCGCTCTGGCGAGATCGTCCTGGACCCGGCCAACCCTGCCTACGAACCGATCCCGCTGCACGCCGACGAGCAGTCGGCGATCCTCGGCAAGGTCGTCGCCGTCCTACGCAGCCTCTAGCCAGGCCCCGGGCTCCGTGATTCCCGACAGACTGTGGGAATCACTGCACCCACGACGCGGCCATGGCCACGAGAGGAGCCCCCCCGTGCCGACCGAGCTCGACACCCTGGTGGCGGCCGGCAAGCGCGCGCTGGAGGCAGGCGACTGGTCAGCGGCTAGGGGATGCTTCCGAGCCGCGCTCGATCTGCGGGAGACGCCCGAGGCATTGCTGGGTTTCGGTGACGCGTTGTGGTGGCTCGGACAGACCCGTGAGGCGATCACGCACCGCGAGCGGGCGTTCGCGGCGTTCCTGCAGCAAGCCGATCCTGTGCAGGCCGCCATCGCCGCGCTGTGGTTATGCGTCGACTACCGCCAACAGATCGGCAACACCGCCGCCTCGGCCGGCTGGGTCGCCCGCCTCGCCCGGCTGGTCGAAGACTTCGAGTTGGACCCCATGCGGGGCTGGCTGCTCGTCATCAAGGCCTCCGACAGCGATGATCCGGTGGCCGGTGAGGCCTGGGCGCGACAGGCGCACGAGTTCGCCCGGACAGCAGGGGATCTCGACCTGGAGTTCTGCGCGGCCAGCCAGGTCGGGGCCCTGCTCGTCAGACAGGGCAGGCTTTCCGAAGGCGTGACCTGGCTCGACGAGTCGATGGCGGGTTCGCTCAGCGGAGAGGGCGCAGCCCCCGACACGGTCGTGTGGACCAGCTGCAACATGATTGTGGCCTGCACTCTGGGTGCCGACTTCGAGCGGGCGGTGCAGTGGGTCCGCGCCGCGGACACCTTCACGCGTCGCTACGGTTGCCCGTTCCTGTTCACGGAGTGCCGCACCTTCTACGGCGCTGTGCTCGTCGCCATGGGTGACTGGCGTCAGGCCGAAACCGAGCTGCACACGGCGATCGAACTGTCGCACGACGCATTTCCGGTGCAGCACCGCCAGGCACTGGCCACGCTGGCCGAGCTGCGCGTAGCGCAGGGCCGTGTCGAGGAGGCCGAGCGGCTGGTTGCGGGGCTCGAAGATCACGAGGCGGCTACGCCGGTATGGGCCCGGATTCATCTGTTGCGCGGAGCGCCTACCCTCGCCGCGGCCACGGTCCGCCGCAGGCTCGCCCTGATCGGGGAAGAGCGGCTCGAGAGCGCGGTGCTGCTCGAGCTGCTGGGGGAGGCGGAGATCGCCCAGGACCAGCATCAATCGGCTGCGGAGCGCGGGCGCAAGCTGGTGGACCTCGGCGAGACCTGCCGCGTCGCTGCCGCGCGTGGCCAGCGGCTACAAGGACGCGCCCTTGCGGCAGGCGGGCACGTGGCACAGGCCGGCGCACACCTCGACGCGGCGTTGTCGGCGTTTGTCCGTCTGGAGATGCCGCTGGAGTCGGCCCGTACACGTCTGCTGTGCGCCAGGGTCCTAGCCGAACAGGAGCCCGAGGTCGCGGTTGCACAGATGCAGCTGGCCCTCACCGCGTTCGAGGATCTCGGCGCCGGCAGGGATGCCGACGACGACGCCGCCTTTCTACGGCAACTCGGGGTCAAGGCTGCCCGGGTGGGACCCAGAGGCGTCGAGGTACTCACGAAGCGGGAGCGTGAGGTGCTCTCCCTTCTCGCCGAGGGGCTTTCGAATCCCGAGATCGCTGCACGGCTGTACCTCAGCCGCAAGACGGTGGAGCATCACGTGGCTCACGTGCTGGCCAAGCTCGGTGTCCGCAACCGAGCCGAGGCCGCCGCAGAGGCGGTGCGCCGTCTCGGATCGGAATCCGCCGCGAAGTAGGTGACCTCACCGATGCTCGCGCGGTGCGACCGCTGCACGCTAGCGCCATGTCCGACGTCACCGCGGGTACCGGGTCGCGAGGCCGATACCCGTGAAGTGTCCCACACTCGAACAGAGACGAAGGTGACCGAAACCATGGCGACGACCGCACCCGTCATCGATCATGCCCGCGCCGAGGCCTTCGGCGGGCGGATGGTCGGCGTGCTCAACGACGCCTGCCTGGCCCTGATGACCAGCGTCGGCCACCAAGTCGGGCTATTCGATACCCTCGCCGGGCTCCCGCCCGCCAGCAGCCAGCAGATCGCCGACGCCGCCAGCCTGCAGGAGCGCTACGTCCGCGAGTGGCTCGGCGCCATGACGATCTCGGGCGTCGTCGAGTACGACCCCGCGGCGCGGACCTACCGGCTCCCGCCCGAGCACGCGGCCTCGCTCACCTCGGCCGCCGGGCCGGACAATCTCGCCGGGGTCACCCAGTTCATCCCCCTGCTTGCGGGCGTCGAGGCACCGCTGATCGCCTGCTTCCGTGAGGGCGGCGGGGTCCCATACTCCCAGTACGGACGGTTCCACCGGTTGATGGCCGAGGACAGCGCCGCCGTCCATGACGCTGCGCTCGTCGAGGGGATCGTGCCCCTCGTGGCAGGCCTGGCCGATCGGCTGCATGCCGGCGTCGACGTCGCCGACGTCGGTTGCGGCAGCGGCCACGCCATCAACCTGCTGGCTGCGGCCTACCCGGCCAGCCGCTTCACGGGCTATGACTTCTCCGAGGACGCCATCGACGTCGCCCGGCGTGAGGCGCAAGCCATGGGACTGCGCAACACGACCTTCGAGCTGCGTGACGTCACCGACCTCGGTGAGCATGACCGCTTCGACCTCGTCACCGCCTTCGACGCCATCCATGACCAGGCCCACCCGGCGCAAGTCCTGACCGGCATCGCCGACGCGTTGCGCTCCGACGGTACCTTCCTAATGGTCGATGTCCAGGCCTCCAGCAACCTGGAGGACAACCTCGACCACCCGCTGGGCACGTTCGTGTACACCGTGTCCACCATGCATTGCATGACGGTGTCATTGGCCCTCGACGGCGACGGGCTCGGCACCGTATGGGGCGAACAGCGAGCCCAGCGGATGCTGGCTGACGCAGGGTTCGCCTCCGTCGCGACGGCCCACGTCGAGGCTGACATCCTCAACACCTACTACGTCGCCCACAAGACTGCGACTGCCGCCGACCTGAACGTGAGGCGGTCTTGAGTGGGCGCAGAGAGCTACCGCGACGTCGCCTACCGCGTTCCCAGCCAACCGTCGCTGCTGGCGTAGGGGCGCAGCGCCTCCCCGGTGGACCGCCCGACGTTGGCCACCACATAGGTGCCTTCGGGGCGATGCTCCTCCTTGAGCACCTCGCCGTCACGGTGGGCCGCGGCCACCAGCTCCGCGTGCTCGTAGGGGACGACGGCCTCGACGACGCGCCGCGCGGGCGGGAGCAGCTCGGCGATCCTGGCCACCAGCCGGTCGGTTCCCTCGCCGGTGACCGCAGAGACGGGGACCGCGCCGGAGAACTGCCGCTCAAGTCCGATCATCGTGTCACGGTCGGTCACATCAGCCTTGTTCAGCACCAGGATCCGCCGCATGGCGTCCGCGCCGATCTCGGCCAGCACCCGGTCCACCGCAACGACCTGCGCCTGCGCCTCAGGGTGGGCGGCGTCCACCACGTGCAGCAGCAGGTTGGCACGCAGGGTGTCCTCAAGGGTTGACTTGAAGGCCTCGACCAGCTGGGTCGGCAGCTTCTTCACGAAGCCGACCGTGTCGGTGACGACCACCTCCCGGCCGTCGGGAAGCGGCAGGCGGCGCGCCGTGGTGTCCAGCGTCGCGAACAGCTGGTCGGCGACCAGCACGGAGGATCCGGTCAGCCGGTTGAGCAACGTCGACTTGCCGGCGTTGGTGTAGCCAACCAGGGCGACCGTGGGGACGCTGTGGCGCTCACGGTCTTTGGTCTTGAGCCGGCGGGTGGCTGCGAACTGGACAAGATCGGAGCGCAGCCTGGTGATGCGCCGGTTGATCTTGCGCCGGTCGACCTCCAGCTGCGTCTCTCCCGGTCCGCGCCGGGCACCGATGCCACGGCCGGCTTGCCGGGACAGCGAGGCGCCCCAGCCGCGCAGTCTGGGCAACAGGTAGGACAGCTGTGCGAGCTCGACCTGCGCCTTGCCCTCGCGGCTGGACGCGTGCTGGGCGAAGATGTCCAGGATCACGATGGTGCGATCCAGCACCTTGACGCCGAGCCGCTCCTCCAGTGTGCGCTGCTGCGCCGGGGACAGATCGTCGTCGAAGATCGCCGCGTCAGCGTCCAGCGAGCCGCACAGCGCCTTGAGCTCGGCCACCTTGCCCTGGCCGATGAAGGTGGCGACATCCGGAACGTTACGACGCTGCACAACCCGTCCGGCCGCCACCGCGCCGGCCGTGTCCACCAGCAGTTCCAGCTCGTCCAGCGAAGCGTCGACGTCGTGGGTGGTCTGCCCACCGCGGTGCAACGCGACGAGGACCGCGCGCTCGACCGGGCGGAAGATGGCCACGCCCTCACGGGGCGCCCCCTCCTCGATGCGTTGTGCCCGCTCGCGGCGGCGCTGTGCGCGCGACAGCGACAACTCGGGTTCGCCCTCGTCGGCACCACTCAGCGGATGCTCGTCAGCCACGTCTCGTCCAAGTTCCCGGTCGCCACCTCCACCGCGGGCCCGGTGACCCACAGCGTCGCGTCCGTCCAATCGATGTCAAGATCGCCGCCCGGCAGTGTCGCGGTCACCTGCCGCTCGGCCATTCCAAGGACCGCCGCCGCGACCGCCATCGCCGCCGCACCGGTGCCAGAGGCCATGGTCTCGCCCACGCCCCGTTCCCAGATCCGGCCGCGCAGCGTACGACGATCCATAATCTGCACCACCTCCACGTTGCTGCCCTCAGGGAAGGCCTCGTGGCCGCCGATCCCCGCCCCGATGTCGGCCAGCGGCACCGACGCCACGTCGTCGACCATCAGCACCGCGTGGGGGTTGCCCATGGACAGCGTCGTGATCCGGACGGTGTCGCCGTCCACCTCCAGCGGCTCGTCGACCTTGCCGACCAGCGGTGGCCCCATGTCGACCCGCGCGCGCTCGACACGTCCGTGCGCATCCCGAGACACGTGCACGGTCTTCACACCGGCACGGGTGTCGACCGTCACGACATCTCCTCCGGCGGGGTCACGATCGGCCAGGTACTTGGCCACGCAGCGAACCCCATTGCCGCACATCTCGGCGACTTCGCCGTCGGCGTTCCAGTAGTCCATGAACACGTCGGCGTGCACGTGCTTGCGGGGTGGGGCGACCCGGATCACGCCGTCCGCGCCCAAGCCAAGATGTGGGCGACACAGCGCGCGTACCACGCCGGATGTCAGCGGGTGCGCGTCCTGCAGGTCGGGCAGCAAGATGAAGTCGTTGCCCGCGCCGTGAACTTTCAGGAACTGCATGCCGCCAGCAACACCTCGCGCGCATTGGGGGGAGTCTCCCATCGTACCCGTGGGTCTCCGGCGAACCAGCGTTGCTGGCGGGCGGCGTAGCGGCGGGTGCGCTGCTTGCTGCGGGCGACGGCGTCGGCCAGCGTGCAGCTGCCCTCGAGGTGGTCGAGGATCTCGGCGTAGCCGATCGCCTGGCGTGCGGTCACCGACAGCGGACGGCGGGCCAGCGTTCGGCACTCAGCGACCAGGCCGGCGTCGACCATCGCGTCCACGCGGGCGTCGAGCCGCGTGGCCAGGAGCGGACGTGCCACCTGCATGCCGATGACCCGCAGCCCCGCATACAGCGGCTCCCAGCGGTCCCAGGCCTGGCGCCACCCGCTGAACGGGCGGCCCGTTAGCTGCACAACCTCTAGGGCGCGCACCGCACGGCGCACGTTGCCCGGATCCATCCTCGCCGCGGCGGCGGGGTCCACCGCGACCAGCGCCGCATGGGCGGCGGCGGGGTCCTCGCCGTAGTGGCGGGTCAGTGCCGCGCGCACCGCGGGATCGGTCGGGGGAAACTCCAACGGGTCGACCACCGCGCGGAAGTACAACCCGGAGCCGCCCACCAGCAGCGGGGTCGCGCCCCGTTCCAGCACCTCGTTGATGGCGGTGCGGGCTGCCCGCTGGAACCACTCAACGGAGCAGTCCTGCCACGGGTCGAGCACGTCGATGAGGTGATGTCGCACCCCGGCTCGCTCGTGGGGCGCGGGCTTGGCGGTGCCCACGTCCATGCCGCGGTACACCGTGAACGCATCGACGGCGACGATCTCGACTGACCGTCCGGTCCTGGTCCCCGCACGGGCACGGCCGTTGGCGGTGCGGGCCACGTCCAAGCCCACGGCCGACTTGCCCGTCCCTGTTGCTCCGACGAGGGCAAGGACGCAAGGATCAGCCACCAGGTATCAGCCGCGTCGGGTCACCCGGTGCCGGCCCGATCACCACCCGGATCACGACCCGGGCGAGGCAGCCACTGCCGAACCCGACGACCCAACCGCCAACGAACCCGAGGACCCAGCCCAACCCGAGGACCCAGCCGCACCCGCAGCGACGGGCCCGAGGGCCTGGTCCGGGGCAACCTCGCCGAGCAGGTAGTACGACGCCGCATGGGTCAGGCGGGCATGGACCAGCGACCCCACGGCGGTGTACGGCCCGCCGGGTACGTGCACGAGGCGGTTGGTCCGCGTGCGACCGCTGACCTTGTCAGGGTCGGTCTTGGACGGCCCCTCGATCAGCAGCTCGGCGACGGTGCCGACCTGCCGGGCGTTGCCTGCCGCTGACAGGTCACGGGTCAGCGCCGCCAGCTGGCGGTAGCGCGCGTTCACCACGGCTGGATCGACATGGCCGTCGAGGTCGACGGCCGCGGTACCCGGGCGACGGGAGTACTCGAAGGTGTAAGCAGCGTCGAACTGCGCCTGCGACGTGACAGCCAAGGTGTCGGCGAAGTCGTCGGCGGTCTCACCCGGGAAGCCCACGATGATGTCCGTGGAGATGGCCACACCGGGGATGGTCTCGCGTGCCTCGGCGACCAGCTCCAGGTAGCGGCGCGAGCGGTACGAGCGCTGCATCCGCCGCAAGATCCGGTCGGAGCCCGATTGCAAGGGCAGGTGCAGCTGCTCGCAGACACTGGGCACGTCGCGTATGGCCGCGAAGACGTCGGAGGAGAAGTCCTTGGGGTGGGGGCTGGTGAAGCGAATACGCCACAGGCCCTCGATCTCGCCCAAGGTGTGCAGCAGCTCGGCGAACAGCGTGCGGTTGCGCCGCCCATCGGCCGGGACCAGCCCGGCACGGACCAGGTCACGCCCGTAGGAGTTGACGTTCTGGCCCAGCAACGTCACCTCACGCACGCCGTCAGCCACCAGCGCGCGGACCTCGGCGACGATGTCGCCGAGCTTGCGCGACTTCTCTGGTCCGCGCAGGCGAGGGACGATGCAGAAGGTGCAGGTGTTGTCGCAGCCGATCGAGATGGAGACCCAGGCGTGGTGGGCGACCTCCCGTCGCGCCGGCAGCGCCGAAGGAAACATCTCGGTGTGCTCGAGAATCTCCACGACGGGCAGCGCAGCCGAATCGGCTTGCGCCAGCAGCTGGGGCAGGGCACCCATGTTGTGGGTGCCGTAGACGACATCGACCCATGGCGCCTTCTCGGCGACGCGACCCTGGTCCTTCTGGGCCAGGCAGCCGCCGACCACCACCGTCTTGCTGGGGTCGGCCAACTTCAGGGGCTTGAGCATCGACAGCTGCCCGTACAGCTTGTTGTCGGCGTTCTCACGGATCGCACAGGTGTTGAACAACACCAGATCCGCCGAGGCGGGGTCGGCCGCGGGACGGTAGCCCATCGTCTCCAACACGCCGGCGGCGCGTTCGGAGTCGTGCTCGTTCATCTGGCACCCGAAGGTGCGGATGAAGTAGGTGCGAGTGCTCACGGGCAGCAGGATAGCGGTCGTCATTGTCCCCGCACTCACCGCATTGCGGCCGCAGCCACATCACCAACCGAGGCTGCTGGCCCCAGCGCCGTACAGCCGCCCTGTTGAAGGATACTTGGGCAGTGGGCGAGTCACCCCCTCCGCTTCACCCTCAGCTCATCACCGACCTCAGTGACTACATGCAACCTGCCAGGTGGCAAGTCCGCCTTCGGGATAGCAACGACGAACGTCCGCGGAAGGAAGTCATCGACACACTCCCGCGGCCATGCCCCGCCCAGCTGGATCTCGATCTCGCGTCTCTTGCCCCTCACCAGGTAACCGTCGTACTCAAGGCGGCATGTGCTCGATTCGCCCAGCCCGACAAAGAGGACGGCATCCCTGGCTGTCCTTACCTCTGGAGCGTCATCGGGAAGGCCGTAGTGTGCCCATGTGTCCTGGACGGCATCTTCGCTCTCCGCCAAAATAGCGACTGGTTCCGAATTCGGTAGCACCGCAGCATCGGCCAACAACTCAACCTCGTTGGATTCGGCCGGCCCGCGTGCATTACAGTGTCGCCAAAAAGAGAAGGGATCGCGACCGGAGACTTTGAGGGCGCACCGTAGACCAGTCCCTTCAAGAGCACATCTGCCCTAACGAGTGGAATGCCAGTCCCTGGGACTGGAACGTGTCAGCGGTCGGCACAGCTGGCAGATGGGGCGGCTAACCCCCATCATGAGGCTGGCGGGGTCGGCAACTCGGCATCGGTAATGGCGACCTCGTCGCCATACTCGGGGCCCCCTTCGCGAACCTCGACGACCAGGTGAATGCCGGTGCGCTGCTCACCGTCGATCTGCAGCTCCGTGAAGGCCGGGACGCAGACCAGGTCCACGCCCTGCTCGGCCAGCAGCGTGCGAGCGATAGCGATGCCTTTGACTGCCTGGTTCAGGGCACCGGCACCGACGACATAGGCCTCGGCGCGCCCGTGTTGCCGGACATCACCGGCGAATGCACCGGCCACGGACCTGGGGCTGGAATGGGCAGAGACCTTCATGAGGACCCGAACGACGGGGGGCGGGGGGTACTCGGTTTACCCGCTGGACACCTGTGGTGGCTAGTCCTTCCCCCAGATGGGGGCCATTCCGTGCGGCCAGCGCACGTCAATGCGGATTTATGGCCTCTCTTCGCGCACAGGGTTACGCACCGCGTCCGGCATGGCCACGAGGCTGCTGTTGCTGGCCTCCGTTTCCATCTGACCGCCTCTGCCGGCGGCATACAGCAGCGCGATGACCCCGCCAACCACAGCGCCCGACGCGCGATCAACGGCGGTCAGAGCGGCGAAAGCCCCTAACAGCACCACATACCCGAGCCGTGTGCGCAGGCGGGAACGGCCATAGAACAGCGCACAGGCCAGGATGAGCGCCGGAATCCCCACCAGCAGCCAGGCCTGCACCGCGTTCACGTACTCCCCTTCGACGCTGCGTCCTGCCTCGGCAGCCTACGCCCGGCCGTGCCGCATGGACGTCTGGCCAGGAGGCATCCACTTCACTGGTGGGGAAGGTAGCCCCATGCCACCTCGAACGGCTGGCGCACATTGAGAACCGCAGGTGTCCGTTCACACCACATCGCCCGATCTGGCGTGACGGGGGGACGCCCGATCAGGTAGGCACCGTCCGGCCATCCCGGGGGGGAGGCACGAGTCCCGGCCCGTACGTGGGCCGGGGCTCGTCGCTGCGCGGAGCGGAACCGGGGATCAATCCCAGGAGCGGTAGCGGTCCAGCCCGCTGACGTCGATGGCCACGCGCTGTGCCAGCGCCGGGCCGTAGCCACGGCGGACGAGGTAGCCCTGGAGCCGGCGGGCCACCGCGGGTGGCTCCAGCCTGGACGGCATGCTGGCCGCGCGCTTGCTCGCCAGCTGTGTGGCGGTCGCGTGCTCATCGCGCTCCCCGACCGCTGCCAGTGACGTCTCGATCAGCGCATCGGGCACGCGCCGGCGGCGCAGCTCGTCGCGTAGGCGCGCGTTCGCATAGCCGCGCTTGACGCCGCGATCGGCCACCCAGGCCCGAGCGAACGCTGCATCGTCGGCGGCGCCCAGGCTCCGCGCACGATCGAGCGCCCGCTCCGCGACATCGGCCGGCACTTGCCGGTTGCCCAGCTTGTCGCGCAGCTCTGCCTCGGTCTGCGGCCGGGCTTGCGTGCTGCGCAGCAGGAAGGCGACCGCTGCCGAGACCGCGTCGCCGCCGTCGGAATCCGCCGGCCGGACCTCCACCGCCGACCGCCCTGGGTCAGGCTCCAGCTCAGGCAAGGGATCAAGCGGGGAAGCGCTCACCGACAGAGCCTAAAGAACCGTCACGCATCGAGGTCGTCTTGCGTACCCGTTACGTCGGTCGGTACCAGGCCGAGCAATTCGGTGACCTTCTTGTAGATCTCTGCGGTGACCTCGTCGTGCTCCTTGAGGAACTTGCGCGCGTTCTCCCGACCCTGACCGAGCTGCTCACCGTCGTAGGTGTACCAAGCGCCAGCCTTCTTCACGAGGCCGTGCTCCACGCCGACATCGAGGATCGATCCCTCACGGGAGATCCCCTCGCCGTACAGGATGTCGAACTCGGCTTGGCGGAAGGGCGGAGCGCACTTGTTCTTGACCACCTTGACGCGGACGCGGTTACCGACCGCTTCGGTGCCGTCCTTGAGGGACTCGATGCGGCGGACGTCCAAGCGCACCGAGGAGTAGAACTTGAGCGCGCGGCCACCGGGAGTGGTCTCCGGGCTGTTGTGGACGACCACACCATCGACGAGGTAGTTGTGAGTGTCCTCCACCTCGATGTCGAAGCGGTGCATGCTCCGCGTCGGTGGCTTGACGCCGATCGACATGATCGGCATCGGCACCAACTCCTGGCGAGGGGTCCCGAGTACGGCATCGACGGCGAACTGGCCGCGGAAACGCGGCAGGAGCTTGTACTCCATCGACGGGTGGATGAAGGGCGCAACGAGCACGTGCAACTTTGCCGTCTGCTCCTTGTCGAACACCAGGACAGCCTTGCCCCCTGCACTTCGCAGTGATGGGTGCAGATCCCACTCGTCGGCAAGCCAGTCGGCAAGACGGCGCCGGGAGGAAGCCTCCATGGCCTCAACGCACAGCTCGCTGCGGCCGCTGCCGTGTCGCGTGCGTTCTTGCAGGCCTTTGGCGTGCAGCGAAAAGGAGCCGTCATCGGCGTACCAGATCGCGAGTGACAGCGGGGTCAACTGCTTCAGGTAGTCGTAGCTGAGCACCTTCTTCCCGCCGATGTACACCGCCTCACGCAGACCTGCCAGCTCCGGCAGGGGCTGCACGTCATGAAAGACCGCGCCCTTGGCGTTGGTGCTACGGCTGACATTGACGTTGCCGAACAGCGTTGCCTTCCAGTCGGCGTACTGGGCCTGTCGGGCCCCGTGCCCGAAGCGAAAGCGAGCGCCGTGGCCACTACGGGTCGGCGACAGCGCCCCGTCACCCATAAGGCCCCCCAGCACCACTTGCCACTGGAAGTCCGACAAGTGATAGGGCACTGACTGCAGGACCCGGTCTCCGACGCTCAGCTCTTGGGCTTCTCGCCAGCCTCCAGGCGTCGAGATCTGGTGATTGGGCGTGCAAGCGAACTGAGCTCTTCCGTTGCCGCCTCCCTTGGCGACGGTGAACTGCAAGAACTGCTCAGCCGGCCCGTTGTCGAACCAGTTGACGATTCGCTTGGGCACGACCTTGCCTGCGGCCGGGTCGTAGGACAGCACCTCGACCGGCATGCGCTGGTTGACGATCTTGCCAATCTTTTCCCGCGTGCCGTCGGCCAACGTGACTCGGGTGGAGTAGGAGAAGCAGCCGAACATCACGCCAATCTTCTCGCGAAGCTGGTTGATGAAAACCGCGCTGGTGTGTGACTTGCTGAGGGTGCCGGCGAGCTTGCGCAAGGCCTGGCTCATCAGGCGGGCCTGGAGACCGACATGGACGTCGCCCATCTCCCCTTCGATCTCGGCGCGCGGTGTCAGTGCCGCCACCGAGTCGACCACCACGATATCGATGGCGCCCGACCGGATCAGCATGTCGGTGATCTCCAGCGCCTGCTCGCCGGTGTCAGGCTGGGAGACCAGCAGCGCCTCGACGTCCACGCCCAAGTTCTGGGCATAGCCGGGATCAAGCGCGTGCTCGGCGTCGATGAAGGCGGCAATCCCGCCGGCCTTCTGGGCCTCGGCGATGGCGTGCAGCGCCACCGTCGTCTTGCCCGACGACTCCGGTCCGTAGATCTCGATGACGCGCCCGCGGGGCAGCCCGCCGATCCCAAGGGCCAGGTCGAGGCTCAACGCACCCGTGGGGATGGACGCGATCTTGACAATCGCGTCCGCGCCCATGCGCATGATCGAGCCTTTGCCGAACTGCCGCTCGATCTGCCCGAGCGCCATGTCCAGGGCCTTGTCGCGCTCCACCGGCGTGCCTTTCGTGTGGTCTGGAAGGTGTTGCATCACCGTAGTCGGGGGGTGTGACAGAAAGTCCGACGATCTGCTCGCTGCTGTGGATGCGTCTCTCATGTAGCGAACCGGTAGGACACCAGATGGCATCCTAGCGAACACATGTTCGGTCGTCACGCATTCGCCACCGTTAGTCGCCACGCCTCCACGCGAACGTAGCGGTTGCCCCGCGCGGCGGACGGCAGCGACTGCAGCAGCGCCACCTCGTCGCAGGTCCATGGCCGCGGTGGCAGCCGCACCGCTGCCGCCAGCCCGCCCGGGATCCGCCTGCCCCGGCCGGCTCGAGCCAGCGTCAGATGCGCATGGAACTCGCGGCCGGCGTCGGGCAGCGGGGTCACGTCACGCAACGCCTGGCGCAGCCGTTCCACCAAGGTGGCCAGGCCCGGCTGCGGGCGCAGCCCCGCCCACAGCACGCCCGACGTGAAGGTCCCCAGGTCGGATTCCAGGGCCAGCGGTAGCGGCGCGACGTCCTCGCAGGCCGCCCCGACGGCGGCGCGCACCTCGGCGGCGACGGGATCGCTGACGCTGCCGAGGAACACCAGCGTGACGTGCCAGCGCCCCGGATCGACCCACCGCAACTCGGGGTGGCGCGCACGAGCCGGTGCCAGCGCCGCGTCGACGGCGACGCGCACCTCGGCGGCCACAGCAACCGCCACAAACAGCCGCAACGGCGCTAGCCGAGCGAGCGCAAGGTCATCGGCTGGCGAGCACGAGCCCGGCGGGAGTACGGGCGGCGCCGGCGGTGACGGCGAAGGTCTGGACGAGCGCGGCAAACAACAAGTAGGACGGGTCGTTGTCGGCCAGGTCGATGATGGCGTAGGCGGTCACGTCGCAGTCGATGCGGTGATCGTCGTCATGCAGCGCGAGCACGGCGCGCGCGAGGTGGGCCCGCAGGCTCGGCGTGTCGATGCTTGGCAGGGCGGCTGCGGCCGCGTTGGCAGCCGCGTCGGGGTCTTGGGCCGCGGCGGCGTGACGTAGCCGTTCCAGGGGTGGGGGCAGCAGCCGTGGCAACGGCAGGTGCAATGACAGGTCGAGCAACGGCAGGTCGATGACCTCGTCGAGCAGCTCGTCAAGGTCGGCGGTGGTGCAGCTGCTCAGCTCCGGCGCCCACTCGTGCGCCTGGGTGCTCAGCCACGCGCGGTCGAGCTGATCGGGCGACGGGCCGGTAGTGGTGCCGCAGCAGCGTTTGGTCTTGCGCCCCGATCCGCAGGCGCACGGTTGGTTGCGTCCGGTGTTGGCCATCCCCGTCTCGTTTCGCCGCTGGGAGTTGCGGCGGTGATGGTGCCACTCACGGGCGGTGCAGGCAACGATCTGGCACCGGTGGATGCCGGCCCGGGCACCCAACGCTCCACTAAGGCGTAGCGCACCGATCAGCTCAGCTCGGCCAGCTGCCGGCGCAAAAAGTCCAGCGCCATGGACACGGCGAACTCCTGCACGTCGGGACGCGACCGCGCTGGCAGCCGGCGGCTGCTCGCTTCCGACGAGCCGTCGGGCAGCGCGGTCGCCACCCAGGTCAGCCCCACGGGCTGCCCACCCTGCGTCGTCGGACCCGCCACCCCCACGACGGACAACCCGACATCGGCCGCCAAGCGCGCACGGGCGCCCTCGGCGAGGGCCACGGCCGTCGCCTGCGACACCGGTCCGCAGGACTCCAGCAGGGACGGGTCCACGCCGGCCAGGCGCATCTTGGCCTCGGTGGCATAGGTCACCAGGCTGCCCGCGAACCAGTCGCTGGCGCCGGGAACCGTCACCAGGCGCGCGCCGACACCTCCGCCGGTGACCGACTCGGCGACGGCCAGCGTCAGTGCGAGGCGACGCAGTTGCCGCGCCACCGCCCACTCCACGCCCTCGTCGTCGAGGCCGACGACGTTCGCGCCCAGTACCTCCACCAACTCGTCGACGAGCGGGTCGAGCAGCGCCAGGGCCGCCTCACGGTCAGCCGCCTTGGCCGTCAGCCGGACGCGCGTCTCACCACGCGAGGCGAGGAACGCCAAGGTCGGGTTGCCCATGGCCTCCAGGCGCCGGGTGACCTCGGCGCAGGCCTCGTCCACGGCCGACTCAGCCATCCCGCTTGTCCGCACGACCCGGCTCACGGTGGCCGCGGCGGCACCGAGTCGCTGCAGCGCCGGGATGATGTCGCGGGTGACCATCACTGTCATCTCGCGCGGGACGCCGGGCACGCACCACACCGTCGACCCGTCGACGTCGATCGCGAAACCCGGCGCCGTGCCGACGGGTTCGAGCACGCGCGCGCCGGCGGGGATGTCGGCCTGCAGCAGGTTGCTGGCCGGCATCTGGCGGCCGCCACGGCGGAAGTGGTCGCGCAGGTAGGCCACGATCTCGTCGTGGCGTTGCAGCTGCGCTCCCGCCAGGCGGGCGACGGCGACCCGGGTCAGATCGTCCGCGGTGGGGCCGAGGCCCCCCGTGACAATCACCGTGCGAGCCCGGCCACAGGCCTGGTGCAACGCTTCGACCATCCGCCCGACGTTGTCGCCGACGGTGGTGTGGCGGTAGACGTCGACCCCAACCTCGGCCAGACGCGAGGAGATCCACGCCGAGTTGGTGTCGACGTGCTGGCCCAGCAGCAGCTCGCTGCCGACGGCCACGATCTCGGCGGAGGTCTCAGGCACCGCGCAGCAACCTCCTGCCCCGGAAGGCGTACTCGACCCCCGAGGCCACCGTCAACGCGATCGCCACCATCAGGGCGCCGTCGGCGAACCAGCTGGGCCCTACCGGCGCCAGGTAGAGGGTGACCGCGATGACCTGCGACACCGTCTTGGCCTTACCGAAGCGGCTGGCCGGCATGACGTAGCCGGACCGCAGTAGCACCGTGCGCTGCACCGTCACAGCCACCTCGCGCACCACGATGATCGCGACCGCCCACCATGGGAGCCGGCCCAGGAAGGCCAGCACCGTCAGGCTGCCCACGATCAGCGCCTTGTCCGCCGCCGGGTCGGCCAGCTGCCCCCAGCGCGTCACGCCCAGCGAGCGGCGGGCGACCCACCCGTCGATGGAGTCGGTGAGCGCGGCGAAGACGAAGATGCCGAAGGCCCACCACTGCCGCGACTCACCGCCGGCGACCAGCAACCAAGCGATCACCGGGACCAGCAGCACCCGCAGCACCGTCAGCGCGTTGGCCCAGTTCCGCCACGATGGCTCCGGCGGTGGCGGCGATCGCCGGGTCTGCCCAGCCGCTGCCACCGGCTCGCTCAAGCCCCCACCGTGGTCACGGGCTCGGCGATCAGGTCAACGCCGTCGGTGGCGACCACCCGCGCGGCCATCATCTGTCCGACGGGGGTGGCGCAACCCGCCACGCGCACCTCGCCGTCGGTGTCGGGCGCCTCCCGGTAGGACCGCCCGACCGCCTGCGAGTCGGTTGCCGACTCGATCAGCACCGACAGCGTTCGTCCGACAAACCCGTCGGCGGCCGCGGCGGCGACGGCTTCGGCCACCTGGGCTAGGCGGTCCCGGCGGGCGCGGGTGACGGGGGCAGCCACTTGGTCGTGCATCGTCGCCGAGGGCGTGCCGTCCTCGACGGAGAACGGGAAGAAGCCTGTCCAGTCCAGACGGGCGTCGATCAGGAACTGCTCGGTGACGTCGACGTCAGCTTCGGTCTCGCCAGGAAACCCCGTGATGAACGAGGAGCGGAACACCGCCCGCGGATCCCGCGCGCGGATGTCGGCGATCAGCCGGAGGAAGCGTTCGGCACCACCGCTGCGCGCCATCCGCGCGAGCACGCGCGGGCTGGCGTGCTGCAGGGACAGGTCGTAGTAGCCGGCGACCACCGGACTGGCGGCCATGGCGTCGAGCAGCTCTGGAATGATCTCGGCCGGCTGCAAGTACAGCAGTCGGACGCGCTCCAGCCCGTCGATGGCCCCGAAGGCACGGATGAGATCGGCTTGACCCTTCCGACCGTCGGGCAGGTCTTTGCCCCAGCTGGTGGTGTTCTCGCTGACACACACCAGCTCGCGCACCCCCTGGTCGACCAGCCAGCGCGCCTCGGCCACGACCTCGGCCAGCGGTCGCGAGGCGAAGCGCCCGCGAAACGATGGGATCGCGCAGAAGGTGCAGGCCCGATCGCAACCACCCGCGATCTTCAGATAGGCCCAGGGGCCACGGGGGACGGTGCGCACGGGGAAGGCAGCGGTGGGCGGGGATGGGCGCTGCCGAGGCGAGGCGATGCCGGTCACCGTAGGCGCCGACGGAGCGGCGGTCAGCAGCGGCAGGCCGTGCCGCGCCTCGATCGCCGGGGAGGCGGGCGCCGGCAGCGGCTGGCCGGCCAGCACCGCGCCCACGATCTGGGGCAGCCGCGGGTAGTCGGAGAAGCCGAGGACAGCGGCGACCTCCGGCAGCGCCGCACGCAGCTCGGCGCCGTAGCGCTGTGCCATGCAGCCGATGACGAGGACGGGCCGGTCGCTGTCGCAGGCATCCAACACCACCTCGATGGATTCCTGGCGGGCAGGGGCGATGAACGTGCAGGTGTTGACCACGACGAGGTCGGCCTCGTCAGGATGGGCCACAAGCGGGAAGCCGGCGGCAGCCAAGGCCCCCGCGACCTGGTCGCTGTCCACCTCGTTGCGTCCACACCCCAGCGTCACCAGCGCGACCGTGCCCACCCCGGCCTGCTCCGGCTGGGTCACGCCGACCCCGCGACGGTATAGGTCTTGTCCACCACCTGCCGGCGCTCGCCGAGATGCCCGCGCTCCTGCCCGTTGACGGTGACGTCAACCACCCCCGCGTCACCGATGCGCACCGTGATCGACTGTCCCGAATACGACTCGCGCTGCCCCTCGGACTGCACGCCTTCGAACCGCTCAACGCCGTCGACCGTGACCCGCATCCACGAATCACCGCCGGTGCTGGCCAGCTCCAGGTCCACGTCGTTGCCGGTCACCCGCTCGGTAGGGTCGCTGTTGGGCGCGGGGACGGTGTTCGGCCCTCGAGCAGGCTCCTGGTTGGACCGGGGACGCTGCGTGGATCGAGGGCCTTTGTCAGGCCGGGAGCGCTTCTTGGAACGTGCGCGTTCGGTCTGCCTGCTCGGCGACGGCGCGGCGGCCGAGGCGGGCTCGGAGGTCGGCACCGGCTGGGGCGCCCGCAGGGCCACGTCGGAGCCCGACCGGCTGTCGGCGCCCAGGCCGATCACGAAGAACACCACCAGCACCAGGGCCGTCACGCCCAGGCCGACGACCAGTCCTGAACGCCGCTGGGTAGGCAGTGCGAAGGCCGGCTGCTGCTGCGCCAGGGGCGAAACCTCGTCGGGCTGCTCGTGTTCGGCGCGGTACGCGTCCACCAGCGGCTCGGGATCCAGACCGAGAAAGCGGGCGTAGCTGCGCAAGAAGCCCTTGGCGTAGACGTGTCCGCCGAGGACGGCGAAGTTCTCTTCTTCCAACGCGGTCAGGTAGGACTCCCGCACGCGCGTCTGCGCCACGGCATCCGACAAAGCCACACCTTGTTGACGGCGGGCGGTCCGCAGCGTCTCGCCAATACCGGTGGCCATGGTGGCTGTGACGACTTCCTTCCAGCGGCTGCTGGCCCAGGGGGCGACAACGTCAGTATAGGAGTGGTGATCCCGCCGGCCCGGTTGGCAGACCGTCCATCAGGCGGCGGAGAACACCACACAGCTGCCCGCCGGCGGTGGCCTGGCGACCGCGTCGAGGAGGAGGGCGGCCAACTCGTGATCGCCGGTGATGGACAGCTGCGCCGGCGCGAGCTCCCGCCAGGCACGACGGCCGGCATGCAGCAGCGCCAGTGGCCCGGCCGCGGCGACGACGACGGCGTCGGGCCGTGCTGACACTCTCGGGCCGTAGTGCTTGCGGGCAAAGTCGAAGCTCCAAGTCTGCCGGCCGCAGGTAACGGGCGGTGCCGCAGACAACGGCGGGAGGGGCTCTGCCACAGCGGCGTGGCGCAGCTGCGGGGGACGATCGTCGGCAGCCGCCGGATCGACGACGAGGCGCACCACCCCGGCGTCGGCGGCGACGGCCGGCAGGACCTGTACGGGCAGGCGCTGCAGGACCGTGAACGCCAGCGCGGCCGCGACAGGGCGGCTGGGATCCTTGAGATCATCGACGACACCAGCCGCTACCGCCATGTCGTCGGAGTGGGCAAACTCGTGGAACACCCTCCGATACAACGCTTGCAGCAGGAACTGGCGACGCCCCTGGGTGCCACGAGCCGCCACATTCACGGCGCCACTGGGCGTGGCGCGCACCAGAGCAGCGACCCGGTCACCATGGCGAGCCAGGGCGGCCAGCACCTCGCCCGGTGAGGCGTTCGCCCAGGCGGCAACACCGCCGTCGTGCCAGCCGATCACGCTGGCCAGCCGTCGAGCACCCTCGCGGCCCGACAGCCAGCGACTCACCAGCAGCGCCTCGTCGGCGACCACCAGGTGGGCGGCCAAGCCGTGCACGCCGGCCGCGTCGCCAGCGCTGGTGTAGACCGCATGTTGCCAGGCGGCGTCAGGCAGCGACGCCAGCAGCGAGATGGTGGCCGTGCGCTGTTCTCGTAGCGCAGCCACGGCGATGGCCTTGCGCATCGGCGACCCTTGTCTGCGGCTTGTCCCGCTGGAGGCCTGGTTTGACAGCCTACTCAACACAATCTCCCTATGTAGTGCAAAACGGACTAGCCATTTCGGATGGTTGCGGGAATAGCACTGCAGCGCTCGGTCTCGCCTCCCGATTACTTTCCGTAACGACACCCGACCCTTTCGTCCAAGGGGAGACGCCATGGAGCTCATCGCACGGCCGCTACGGCCATCGCCGGCAATCGCCGCTGCACTCATGTTGACGCTGGTGGCTGCCCTGTTGGTTCCCTTCGAAAATCAGGGCGTCACCTGGTTGCAGCATGCGGGCGACCCTGTGCCGGCCGGCGCGCGAATCATCGAGCGCCTCTCGGTGGCCGGCGCGGTCGTGGTCAGCGGATCCCGGGCCCCCGACACCGCGATCGACGCCGACGCGCGGCTGCGGTGGGAGTCGCTCGGCGGCGCAGCCGATCCGGCCTTGGACGCGCAGACCGACAGTGGCGTGGCCAGCACACGGGCGTCGCAGGCCTGGGCGGACTCGGACGCGGGCAAACATGCCGTGGTCGCCCTGATCGACACCGGAGTGGCCGCGGTCCCGGCACTGCGGGACGCGGTCGCGGGCGAGATCGACTTTAGCGGCAGCGGCAGCGGCAGCGGTGGCGGCGACGGTTACGGCCACGGCACCTTCCTGGCCTCCTTGATCGCCGGGCGCGGACCGGTTGCTCCCGGCGTCGCACCACGAGCGGGCATCCTGTCGCTCAAGGTGGCCGGTCCCGACGGCAGCACCACCTTGGGGTCAGTGCTGTCGGCGCTGCAGTGGCTGGACGGGCCTGGCCAAGCCGCCGGGATTCGCGTGGCCGCACTGGCTCTGGCCGTCGACCCCGACACCGAAGCCGCACAACTGCTTGACCGGGCCACCGAGCGGTTGGCCGCTGACGGCGTCCTGGTCATCACCGCTTCGGGCAACGCCGGCCCTGGTGCCCTCACCTCGCCGGCCACCAGTCCCGGTTCGCTGTCGGTGGGAGCCACCGACGATCAGGGCACGCCCAACCGCGACGACGACGTGCCCGCCGCCTTCTCCTCTTCGGGTGTCGACCGCGATGGCGTCGCGCAACCTGACCTGCACGCCTCCGGCGTGCGCAACGTGGGCTCGTTGCCACCTGACTCGGTGATCGCGCGCAGCTACCCCGACGCCGTGACCGACGATGGGCTGTTCCGCGGCAGCGGCACCTCGATGTCGACCGCCCTGGCAGCCGGCGTGGCCGCGCTGGCTTCCTCGGCCCGTCCCGACCTGGACGGCGACGCCCTGAGCGATGCGCTGTTGGTCTCCGGCGGGGAACTTGACGCGGTGGACACCGTGGCAGCAGCGCTGGCCGCCGACGCCAGCAAGGGCAAGGGCAAGGACCGGGACAAGGACAAGGACCGGGGCGACGACAGGGGCGACAGGGGCGACGACGGCGGCAAGGACGACGACGGGGTCCGTGGCCACGGCAAGGGCAGAGGCCACGGCCGCAACCACGACTTCGCTTCCCCGCAGGCTGTGCGCTGGGCGGCGGTTCGCTGGGCGGCCGTGCGCTGGACCGCGGTCCGCTGGGCCGGCGACCACTGGGGCGACGAGGACTGGGAGCTGGCGCAGTGGGGAGCCGTCCGCTGGGCCGGGGACCACTGGGTGGCCGGCGAGTGGAACGGCGAGGACTTCGGGGCCGTGCGCTGGGCAGCCGTGCGCTGGGCAGCCGTGCGCTGG
>Ga0136624_1000138_pt1 | contig 23161 bp, 19 predicted proteins | sample AntDrymUQ4692206_2_FD_104802 | JGI IMG/M metagenome (GOLD analysis project Ga0136624, IMG submission 104802) | Polar desert sand microbial communities from Dry Valleys, Antarctica - metaG UQ469 (22.06) | ecosystem: Environmental > Terrestrial > Soil > Desert | place: Antarctica: Dry Valley... | reverse complement strand
GAGGAGACGAAGTCGGGCTGCCGGCCCGGTGACGCAGGAGCCCTCGTCGACCGGGCCCGCCAGGGCGGGCTCGACGTCACCGGCTTGATGACGATGGGCCCGATGAGCGGGGACCTCGACCGCTGCCGCTCGGCGTTCCGCACGGTGCGCACGCTTGCCGACGAGCTGGGGCTGGCATCGTGCTCGATGGGGATGTCGGGCGACTACGAGCTGGCCGTCGCCGAGGGATCCACCCACATCCGGGTCGGCACGATGCTGTTCGGTGAGCGTCACCGTGCCGAATGACCGGCTGCGATAGCCTCATCGAAGAGGAGGAACTCGATGTCGCTGTGGAAGAAGACCATGGATTACCTGGGCCTCGGTCCTGACGACGCCTACGACGGCGGCGACGCCAACGCGCCGGCCGACGAGCGAGCTCCTCGCGCTCGGCGGGCGCCCGACGCTCGACGCCAGAGCGGTTACCCGGACGAGCCGGGTGGCGACGTGCGCACGCTCCAGTCGCGTCCGAGCTACCCGTCGCGCGACGCCGAGGGCGGCAGTCGCGGCAGTCGCTCCGCCGTCGTCGGTGACCCGACCGTCAACGTGCGCTCCGATCCGCGTGGGGGGCCACCGCCTCCCCCGCAGGGCAGCCGAGCCTTCTCGACCGGTCCGCCGTCGAGCACCGAACCCCACGCCGTGCGGCCCAGACGCTTCGACGAGGCGCAGGAGGTTGCGGACAAGTTCAAGGACGGGCTACCGGTGATCATGAACCTGGAGGCCACCGAGCGCGACGTGGCCAGGCGTCTGATCGACTTCGCCAGCGGCATCTGTTACGCCCTCGACGGCTCGATGGAGAAGGTGGCGACGGGCGTCTACCTACTCAAGCCGCCCGCCATCAGGCCTCGCAACGACGGCCACGGCTACGAGTGACCTTCCCGCGGCCCGCGAGGTCGTAGGGCTATCGTTGGCGCTCATGGAGATGAGCCCTCAGCGAGTGCGGTCCATTGCGTTCTCGACGGTCAAGAAGGGCTACGACTCGGGCGAGGTCAACGCCTTCGTGCAGGAAGTGGCGACCGCTTTGGAGGCGGCGCAGAACGACACCACGGCGATGGAGGCCAGGGCCCGCGCTGCGGTAGCCCGGTTGCAGGAGCTGTCACAAGCGGGCGAGCAGCGGGCGAGCGCCACCGGCGGCGGCGGAGTCGACGTCGTCGAAGATCCATCGACGATCGCCGCGTCTGTCGACGAGACCGAGACCATCAGTCGTACCTTGCTGCTGGCCCAGCGCACCGCCGACGTCACGGTCGCCGAGGCGAACGCCGAAGCTGAGCGGATCCTGAGCGCCGCTCGAGACGATGCCAGCCAATCGCTCGACCAGGCGCAGGTGCTGGCCGATCAGTTGATCCAGGACTCCAAGGACGAGGCCCGCCGGGCCGGCGAGGGCGAGGGCGACAACGTCGAGTCCGAGGTACAGGCGCTCAACGCCCGCCGCGACTTCCTCGAATCCGACGTCGACCACCTCGAGGCGTTCCTGATCGAACAGCGCGAGCGGATCCGCGAGTCGGCCACCGTGCTGTCGGAGATGGTCGACCGGGTACCAGGCGGTCTCGGCGCCGTGCATCGCCCGTTGCTGTCGGCAGCCGGAAACGCTGGCGCTGGTTCGGCAAACGCCGACGACCACGCTGACGACGCAGACGATGAGGTCGATGAGGACGACACCCAGCCGCACGACACGTTCTCGAGCGACGACAGCGCCGATGCCGGCACGGCGGACTCCGGCACGGCGGATTCCGACACGGCCGAACCGACGGCCACCGCAACGAATGACGGCGATGTCGACTCCACGCCGTCGGGAACATCGCCTAGGGCGGATTCCATGTTTCCCGAGCAACGTTCGTGACCGAACCGACACCCGAACGCCGTTACAACCCGGTCCCTTCGCACATCGATCTCCCGGCCATGGATCGGGAGATCTTGGAGCTGTGGCGTACACAGCGCACGTTCGCCGCGAGCCTGGCGCTGCGCGCCGACGCCGAGCCGTGGACGTTCTACGAGGGCCCGCCGACAGCCAACGGCGTGCCGGGCACCCACCACGTCGAGGCCAGGGTGTTCAAGGACGTGTTCCCACGGTTCAAGACCATGCAGGGCCGGCGCGTCGACCGCAAGGCGGGGTGGGACTGTCACGGTCTGCCTGTCGAGTTGGCGGTGGAGATCGAGCTCGGGTTCTCGGGGAAGCAGGACATCGAGCGGTTCGGGATCGCTGAGTTCAACGCCAAGTGCCGCGAGTCGGTGCTGCGTAACGTCGATGCGTTCACCGAGCTGACCGAGCGCATGGGCTACTGGGTCGACATGGACCAGGCGTACCGCACCATGGACCCCGAGTACATCGACAGCGTCTGGTGGGCGCTGGCGCAGATCTTCGACAAGGGCCTGCTGGTCGAAGACTTCCGCGTCGGCCCGTACTGCCCACGGTGTGGCACGGCGCTGTCGGACCACGAGCTGGCCCAAGGGTACGAGACCATCGTCGATCCGTCGGTGTATGTGCGGTTCCCGCTGACGTCTGGGCCGCTGGCGGGATCGGCATCGTTGCTGGTGTGGACGACGACGCCCTGGACACTCGTGTCCAACACCGCCGTTGCCGTCAACCCCGAGGTCACGTACGTGGCGGTGACCGACACCGTCGAGGTGCTGGTAGTCGCCGAACCGCTGGTGCGGCACGCCACCGGTGAGGGATGGACCCCGACCGGGGAGCGATTCTCAGGAGCCGACATGGAGGGCTGGTCGTACCAGCGTCCCTTCGAGCTGGTGGAGATGCCGGCGCCGTCGCTGACTGTGGTGGTCGCCGATTACGTCAGTGTCGAGGACGGCACCGGGCTGGTGCACCAGTCGCCGGCCTTCGGGGCTGAGGACATGGAGGTCGCCAGACGGTACGGGCTCCCGGTGGTCAACCCGATGCAGGAGGACGGCCACTTCTCAGAAGTGCTCGATCTGGTCGGCGGAGCATTCTTCAAGACCGCCGACCCGCTGCTGATCGAGGACCTCCGGGCACGGGGCCGGCTGTTCCGTGACGAACCGTACGAGCACTCCTATCCGCACTGCTGGCGGTGCCATACACCGCTGATGTACTACGCCCGGCCGTCGTGGTACATCCGCACCACGGCGATCAAAGATGCGCTACTGGGCGAGAACGAGGCCACCAACTGGTACCCAGAGACGATCAAGTGGGGGCGCTACGGCGACTGGCTGCGCAACAACATCGACTGGGCGCTGTCGCGCGACCGCTATTGGGGCACACCGCTGCCGATCTGGCGATGCGCCGACGATCACCTGGTGTGCGTCGAATCGCGTGCCCGGCTCGGTGAGCTGACGGGAGCAGACCAATCGCAGGTCGACCCGCACCGCCCGTACATCGATGACGTGACGTTCGCCTGCCCGACGTGCGGCCAGGAGGCCCGTCGGGTACCGCAGGTGATCGACGGCTGGTTCGACTCCGGATCGATGCCGTTCGCCCAGTGGGGCTACCCCCTCCTGCCCGGCAGCGCCGAGAGGTTCACCAGCACCTACCCGGCCGACTTCATCTGCGAGGCCATCGACCAGACCAGGGGTTGGTTCTACACGCTGATGGCCATCGGCACGTTGGTGTTCGAACGGTCGTCGTATCGCAATGTGCTGTGCCTGGGGCTGATCCTCGCCGACGACGGGCGAAGGATGTCCAAGCACCTCGGCAACATCCTGCTGCCGGTGCCGTTGATGGACCAGCACGGCGCCGACGCCGTGCGGTGGTTCATGCTCGCAGGAGGGTCGCCGTGGGCGGCCCGTCGCATCGCCCACGCCACGATCGCCGAAACGGTGCGCAAGGTCTTCCTCACGTATTGGAACACGGTGTCGTTCCAGGTCTTGTACGCCCGGATCGCCCGATGGGCGCCGTCGGAGGACGACCCGGAGCCGGTGAGGCGACCGGTGCTCGACCGGTGGCTGGTGTCACGTACTGCCGACGTCGTCGTCACCGTGACGGCGGCACTCGAGACGTTCGACACGCTGCGAGCCGGCAGCGTGCTGGCGGCGTTCATCGATGACCTCTCGAACTGGTACGTGCGGCGTTCCAGGCGCCGGTTCTGGACCGGCGACCCGGCGGCGCTGCGAACACTGCACGACGCGCTCGACACGCTCACCCGGCTGATGGCTCCACTCGTGCCGTTCGTGACCGAGAAGGTGTGGCAGGACGTCATCCACCCTGTCGACCCGGGTGGTCCCGAGTCCGTCCACCTGGCCTCGTGGCCGGCGGCCGACGTGGCGCTGGGCGACAAGGACCTGGACAGCGCCGTGGCGCTGGCCAGGCGACTCGTGGAACTGGGCCGAGCGGCGCGGGCAGAGGCCAAGGTGAAGACCCGCCAGCCGCTGCGCCGGGCGATGATCACCTCGTCGAGCTATCACCGGCTCGGTGACGAGCTGCGTGGCGAGGTGGCGGCAGAACTGAACGTCGGCGAGCTGGAGCCGCTGTCGGGAGGAGACGGACTGGTGGACTTCGCCGTGAAGGCGAACTTTCGCGCCCTCGGTGCCCGCTTCGGGGCCCGCACGCAGGTCGTGGCCGCCGCCATCGCCGCCGCCGACCATGGCGCGCTGGCCCCGGCCGTGTCCGGCCACGGCACCGCCTCGGTGAGCGTGGAGGGCGAGGACGTGGAGATCTCCGCTAACGATGTGGTCGTCTCCGAGCGGCCGCGGCACGGCTGGTCAGTGGTCAACGACTCGGGTGAGACGTTGGCCCTGGACGTGAACGTCACGCCCGAGCTGCGCCTCGCCGGGCTGGCCAGAGAGATCGCCAGGTCGATCCAGGAGGCGCGCAAGTCGGGTGGCCTCGACGTGACCGACCGCATCGACTTGTGGCTAGATGCCAGTGGGGCTTCCGCCGAGGCCGTCGCGCGCCACCGGGACCTCATCGCCGAGGAGGTGTTGGCCGTCAGCATGACGGAGAGGGAGCCCGACGACGCTGCCTCGCTGGCGGCGCACGGCGACGACGAGCTCGAACTGCGCTTCTGGTTGCGCCGGCGCTAGAGTCCGGCGGTTCCCGAACCCGTAGGAGCGAAGAACATGGCCGCAACTCGCACGTCCGGATCGGCGAAGAAGTCCGCCCCCAGGAAGTCCTCGGCGAAGAAGGCACCCGCCAAGCAGGCACCCGCCAAGAAGGCACCGGCCAAGAAGGCACCCGCCAAGAAGGCACCCGCCAAGAAGGCACCCGCCAAGAAGGCACCCGCCAAGAAGGCACCCGCCAAGAAGAGCGCCTCTACTAGGAAGACATCGTCGCCAGCCAAGAAGGCGGCGCCGGCCAAGAAGACGGTCACGGCCAAGAAGGCGGTGCCGACCAAGCAGGCTGGCCCCTCCAAGACGGCCACCGCTGCCACGACCACCATCTCTCGCGCACCTCGCAACTCGACGCCGGTCAAGGTCGACGACGTCGTCCCCCGGCCGCGAGGTACGACGAAGGACGGCATCGCCTACACGAAGGACTTCAGCGTCAAGTTCCTCAGCGACCAGCGCCAGCTGCTGCAGGCGGAGCGCAACCGTCTGCTGGGACAGGCGCATCGCCTCGAGGCAGAGGCGAAATCGCTGATCGAGGAGGCTGAGATGGGTGACGTGCAGTTCGACGACGAGAGCGGTGAGGGCGACACGATGGTCGTCGAGCGCGAGCATGATCTCGTCATCTCGGCAGAGGCTCGTCAGACCGTGGAGGAGATCGACGAGGCGCTGGCCCGCATCAGGCAGGGCCGCTACGGCTACTCGCTGATCTCGGGTCATCCCCTCCCCAAGGCCCGCCTCGAGGCCATCCCATGGGCCACGGTGCTCGTGGAGGAGAAGGTCGGAGGGATCGGGCGCCGATGAGCGAGCGCAGCCGCCACGGGAGCCGAGCGGCGACGGGGTGTGGGGGCGCAGCCCCCACGGTGTGAGATGACCCGCCGACCGGGCGGGCCATTGACGGTCGCCGCCTCGGTCGTCGTGCTCGACCAACTTACGAAGTACTGGGCGCTCAACGCCCTCGACGACGGCCGAGTGATCGACCTCTTCTGGACGTTGCGATTCAACCTGGCATTCAACACCGGCATGGCGTTCTCCCGCGGCGGGAGCTTCGGTCCCGTCATCGGCGTCGTCGCACTCATCATCGTGGCGGTCATCGTGCTGTCGCTCGGCAACACGTCGACTCGCGTCGGGGCCCTGGCCGCCGGACTCTTGATCGGCGGGGCGCTCGGCAACATCATCGACCGCATGTTCCGCGACGACGGTTGGTTCCGCGGTGCCGTTGTGGACTTCATCGACCCGCAGTGGTTCCCGATCTTCAACGTCGCCGATATCGGCGTCACCGTCGGTGGAGCGCTGCTGGTGCTGATCCACCTACTCGACGCCAGGCCGTCCAGCGGATCAACGTCCTCGTGACGGAGCGGCTCCGGATCGAGGAGGAGATCCCGGCTGCGCTCGGTGGTGAGCGCCTCGACCGGGTGGTCGCCCTCATCGCTTCGATCAGCCGGTCCGAGGCGGCGGCACTGATCACTGATGGTGGCGTCGAGGTCGACGGGGCCGCGGCGCCCTCCGGCAAGGACCGGCTGGTGACGGGTCAGACGATCGTCATCGACCTCGGTCGACTGCGCCGCGTCGGCCCGGCCCAACCAGACGCAGACGTGCCGTTCGATGTCGTCCACGCCGACGAGCAGCTGATCGTGGTCGACAAACCGGCCGGCGTCGTGGTGCACCCGGCCCCTGGGAGACCAGACGGCACCCTCGTCAACGGCCTGCTCAGCCGCTTTCCCGATCTCGCAAGAGCTCACGGCGACCCGCAGCGGCCTGGCATCGTCCACCGGCTCGACGCAGGGTCGTCTGGTCTGCTCGTCGTGGCCAGGACTGCGGATGCTGCGGCGGTCCTGTCGGCGCAGTTCCGGGACCGTTCGGCCGGTCGCCGCTACCAGGCGCTGGTGTGGGGCCATCCAGGCGCCGACCAGGCGTTGATCGATGCCCCGATCGGCATCAATCCGAACGATCCACTTCGGCGGTCAGTCGTCTCCAACGGCAAGCCGGCCAGGACCCGCTACGTCGTTACGGCCCGATTCGACCAGCCTGGCGAGCTGGCCGAGGTGGTGTGCACATTGGAGACGGGGCGCACGCACCAGATCCGGGTGCACCTGGCGGCCGTCGGCCACCCGATCGTCGGAGACCAGGTCTACGGTCACGGTGTCCCCGCGCTGGGCATGGCGCGGCCATACCTGCATGCTTTCGAACTGTCCGTGAACCATCCGGCGACGGGTGAGCGCATGACGTGGACCAGTCCGTTGGCCGACGACCTGGCGGCATTGCGGGCGACGCTGACGTAGTACCGCCCGTCAGACAGAGACGGCGTCTGGCCAAGACGCCTCGCCCTTGGCCATCGTGGCGATCGAATCGAGCGTGTACGTGGCCAGGTGGTGGCGCATCATCTCACCGGCCACGCTCCAGATGGCCAGCAAGACGCATTGCCCCTCGTGATCGCACGCCCCGTCCTGATGAGGTTGACCGAAGTCACCGAGCGTGATCGGCCCGTCGACGGCCGAGACGATGTCGGACAGCAGGATCTCCGCAGGCGCGCGGGCCAGGACGTAGCCGCCCCCGACACCGCGCTTGGATCGCACGAGGCCGGCGCCCTTGAGCGCCAGCAAGATCTGCTCCAGGTACGGCTGGGGAAGCGCCGTGCGTTCTGCTATGTCGCGCACCGACGTCGGGACGGCGGAACCACTGTCGTCCAGGTGCAGGGCGAGGGAGAGCAGGGCCCGGCAGGCGTAATCCCCTCTCGTTGACACTCGCACGCGTCCATCGTACGGCACGTGCTGGTGGCCTCGTTCGCTGGAGCCACTCGGCTGTGGCGGTTGGCCGGGAGTGCGCAAAGGTGGTGAACTTGAGACCCGGTGATCCCAACCCCTGTCCTTCCTGACTACGGCGGCCCCAACGTCCGGGGCTTGATCCCGTCGCTGCTGGGACCGGGCAAGTGGTCCGAGTCGCTGCCGGCGTGGATGCCCGACCAGGTCCGCCACGCCGATCAGGCGGTGCTGCTGCTACTCGACGGACTTGGCTGGGATCAGTTCCAGGATCACCGCCACCTCATGCCGGCGCTCTCGTCGATGCAGGCATCGCTCATCACGACCGTCGCCCCGACCACGACGGCGACGGCGCTGACGTCGATCTCAACGGGTCTCACACCTGGCGAGCACGGTCTGATCGGGTATCGCATGGCGATCGGCAACGAGGTGCTCAACGTGCTGCGCTGGACGTCGGCGAAAGGAGATCGGCGCAACGCGCTGCCGCCACGCGACGTCCAGCTCTACACGCCGTTCCTCGGCTATCCCGTGCCCGTTATCTCCCAGGCAGAGCTGGAGCACTCGTCGTTCAGCGAGGCTCACCTGCGGGGATGCCGCCCAGTTGGCTACCGGTCGCCGTCCACCATCGCCCCGGAGGTGGCGCGCCAGCTCGCCGGCGGGGAGCGCTTCGTGTACGCCTACTACGGCGGCATCGACAAGATCGCCCACGAGCGCGGTTTCGGCGAGTTCTACGACGCCGAGTTGCGCTTCGCCGACGCGATCGTGGCGAGAGTGCTCGAGATCCTCCCGCAGGGAGCGGCGCTGCTGATCACGGCCGACCACGGCCAGGTCCACGTCGGGACGAACGTGATCCGCCCGTCGGACGAGCTGCTGGCGCTCGTGGCGCTGCAATCGGGTGAGGGGCGCTTTCGCTGGCTCCATGCCCGTCCTGGGTGCGAGAAGGACCTGGCGGAGACGGCCACCGGCGAACTCGGCCACACGGGCTGGGTGGTCACTCGCCAGCAACTGCTCGACGAAGGATGGTTCGGACCTGTGGTGTCGGCGCCCGTCGTCACCCGGCTCGGCGATGTGGCGCTCGTCGCTCACGAGCCGGTGAGCTACCACGAGTCTGCCGACAGCGGCCCGTTCGAGCTCATTTGCCGCCACGGTTCGCTCACGTCCGCCGAGGTGAACGTGCCATTGTTTAGTTACCTGCCCGACAAGGAGTCCACATGACCGAAGCTCCCAACCCCACCACTGCGCCGAGCGCGCCCGGAGGTGACGAGACCGAGGTCGAGCACGGCGAGCTCGTGCAGCAGCCAGGCGCCGGCCCGGCTGCGGACAGCGTCGAGGAGGAGACCGTCACGGAGCCGGCCAAGGTGATGCGCATCGGCTCGATGGTCAAGCAACTGCTCGAAGAGGTACGCACCGCACCACTCGACGACGCCAGCCGCGAGCGGCTCGCCGAGGTGTACGAACGGTCCATCGTGGAGCTGTCATCGGCACTGTCAGCCGACCTGCGCCAGGAGCTGCAGATGCTGACACTGCCGTTTCGCGATGACGGCACGCCGCCAAGTGACTCCGAGCTACGGGTGGCGAAAGCGCAGCTCGTGGGATGGCTGGAGGGCCTGTTCCATGGCATCCAGGCGACGCTGTTCGTCCAGCAGGTGGCCGCCCGCCAGCAGCTCGACCAGATGCGACAGCTCCCCGGCGGCCCGACCGGCCCGCCCGGCCAGCAGCAGGGCTTGCCCCAAGTCCAGCGACCTGGCGACGACCCCGGTGGTCAGTATCTCTAGTGGCAAAGTGGGGAAGGAGACCTTCTCCCCTTTGGAACCCCACATCTGAGGAGCTACGGCCGATCGGCAAAGCCGGATCGGCCTCCGCACGAAAGAGACACGGCGACTGCTATGGTCGCAAATCACACCGTTCGTATTTGATGCTCGGCGGCGTCAATAGCAGGGAAGGCCCCAGTGGGCGAGCCGTTCACCCACCTCCACGTGCACACCGAGTACTCGATGCTGGATGGTGCGGCGCGGATAACTGAGCTCGTGGCCAAGGCCGTCACCGACGGTCAGCCGGCGATCGGGATCACGGACCACGGGAACATGTACGGGGTGCTCGACTTCTACCGGGAGTGCAACGCCCAGGGCATCAAGCCGATCATCGGCACCGAGGCCTACATGGCCCACGAGCACCGCAGTGAGCGCCCCTCACGTCGTGGCCGCACCGACGACTCGGGCGGCGACGTAGAGGGGGGCAACAAGCTCTACTACCACCTGACCCTGCTGGCCGAGAACAACCAGGGGTACGCCAACCTGCTGAAGCTCTCCAGCCTTGCGTTCCTCGAGGGGTACTACTTCAAGCCCAGGATGGACTGGGAGCTGCTCGAACGACACCACGAAGGCCTGATCGCCACCACCGGCTGCCTCGGTGGGCACGTGCTGCAAGCCCTGCTGCGCGACGACCAGGCCGGTGCGCTCGCCGCCGCCGGCCGGCTGCAGGACATTTTCGGGCGCGACAACCTGTTCGTCGAGCTGCAGGACCACGGTCTCGCCGACCAGCGCCGCACGAATCCCAAGCTGCTCGAGGTCGCCAAGCAGCTCGGAGCGCCGCTGCTGGCCACGAACGACTCGCACTACACCCATCGGGAGGATCACGAGGCGCACGACGCCTTGCTGTGCGTGCAGACCAATGCCGAGCTGTCGGACACGAAGCGCTTCAAGTTCGAGGGCCAGGAGCACTACCTGAAGAGCGCCTCGGAGATGCGTTACTTGTTCCGCGAGGTGCCAGAGTCGTGCGACAACACGCTCTGGATCGCCGAGCGCGCCGACGTGCAGATCGAGTTCGGCAAGGTGCAGCTGCCCGAGTTCCCGCTGCCAGAAGGTGTCGCCGACGACAAGACCTATCTCGAGCAGCTGACGTGGCAAGGTGCTCGCCAGCGCTGGGGCGACGACCTTCCTCAACAGGTCGTAGAGCGGATCGCCTACGAGCTCACGGTGATCTGCGACATGGACTTCGCTGCCTACTTCCTGATCACGTGGGACCTGATCCGCTTCGCCCGCGAGTCGCAGATCCGGGTCGGTCCCGGGCGAGGATCCGCCGCAGGATGCGCCGTCGCCTACTCGTTGCGCATCACTGACATCGATCCGATCGCCAACGACCTGTTGTTCGAGCGGTTCCTCAACCCGAGCCGCATCTCGATGCCCGACATCGACATGGACTTCGACTCGCGCCACCGCGACACGTTGATCAACTACGCCGCCAAGACGTATGGACGCGACCACGTCGCCCAGATCATCACGTTCGGCACCATCAAGGCCCGTGCTGCTGTGCGCGATGCGGCCCGGGTGCTCGGATTCTCGTATGGGCTCGGCGACAAGATCGCCAAGTCGATGCCGCCACTGGTGATGGGGCGCGACACGCCGCTCAAGTACTGCTTCGAACAGCACCCGACCTACGTCGATGGGTACAAGGCGGCGAACGAGTTGCGAGCGATGTACGACAGCGACCCCGATGTCAAGAAGGTCGTCGACGTGGCCTCAGGGCTGGAGGGGTTGAAGCGCTCCGACGGCATCCACGCAGCAGCAGTGGTGATCACCCACCTGCCGCTCACGTCGTACATGCCGGTACAGCGCAAGCCGGAGAACGGCCAGGACCCGCACGAGGCGCCGCTCGTGACGCAGTACGAGATGCACGGCGTCGAAGAGCTGGGTTTGCTGAAGATGGACTTCCTGGGGTTGCGCAACCTCGACGTCATCTCCGACTCCGTCGACATGGTGCGCGCCCGGCGCGACCCTGGCTTCGACATCGACGCCGTGCCACTCGACGACCACCGGGTGTTCGAGCTGCTGTCGCGCGGCGACGGCATCGGTGTGTTCCAGCTCGAGGGCGGCCCGATGCGGGCGCTGATGCGGTCCCTGGCACCAACATCGTTCGACGACGTGGCGGCGCTGCTGGCGCTGTACCGGCCGGGCCCGATGGCGGCCAACATGCACAACGCCTACGCCGATCGCAAGAACGGCCGCAAGCCGGTCGAGTACCTGCATCCCGACCTCGAAGAGGTGCTCGGCGACACGTACGGGCTGATGATCTATCAGGAGTCGATGATGCGCGTTGCGCAGAAGTGCGCCGGCTACTCCCTCGCCGAGGCAGACAACCTCCGGAAGGCCTGCGGCAAGAAGGATCGGGCGTTGATCGCCATGGAGCGCCAGAAGTTCATCGCCGGCTGCGAACGCGCCGGGTACGGCAGCGATCTCGGCATCCAGCTGTTCAACATCATCGAACCGTTCGCCGACTACGCCTTCGGCAAGAGCCATGCCTTCGGATACGGCCTGATCGCCTACCAGACGGCCTACCTGAAAGCGCACTACCCGGTCGAGTACATGTCGTGCCTGCTCACCAGCGTGCGCAGCAACCTCGAACGCGCAGGGGTGTACCTCGCCGATGCCCGGGCAGCCGGCATCAAGGTGCTGACGCCCGACGTCAACCGATCCGCCACCGACTTCACGGCGCTGGCGGTCGATCAGGTTCCAGCAGACGTTCAGCTCGTACCAGGCAGCCCCGGCGCCATCACGTTCGGGCTGTCGGCCGTACGCAACGTCGGGCGAGCTCTCGTCGTACAGCTGTTGGAGGAGCGTGACGCCAACGGCCCGTTCGCCGACTTCTACGACTTCGTCCAACGCGTTCCCGAGCAGGTGCTCAACCGGCGAACCGTCGAGTCACTCATCAAGGCTGGCGCCTTCGACTCCTTCGGCCATGCACGACTCGGGTTGCTGATGGTGTTCGAGCAGATCATCGACAGCACGGTCGCCCGGCGCCGGGAGCGCCAGCAGGGCGTGATGAACCTGTTCTTCGACATCGAGGACAGCGGTGTCGATCTCGGTTACAGCGACAGCCTCATGATCCCCGAGATCGAGTTCGAGAAGACCGAGCGGCTACGCGCCGAGAAGGAGATGCTCGGGCTGTACGTCTCGGACCACCCGCTCATGGGCATCGAGGCGGCGCTACGGCGCAGGGCACCCCAGAGCATCGCCAAGGTGGCAGAGCTGGACGACCGCGCTGCGGTCACCGTCGGTGGTGTCATCACGAACTTCACGCGCAAGTACACGCGCAAGGGCGATCAGATGGCAACGTTCTTGCTGGAAGACCTCGAGTCCTCCGTGGAGGTCACCGTGTTCCCGCGCACGTTGGCCGAGGAGGGCCACAAGCTCAGCGACGACTCGATCGTCATCGTCCGTGGCCGCGTCGACCGGCGTGAGGAGTCGCGCGCCGGCGTGAACTGCCAGACGGTGGATCTCGTGACGGGTCTCGAGGGATCCGCCGACCCACCTGTTCGACTGCGGCTCGGCGCACACCGCCTCGACCAGGCCCGGATCACGGAATTGAAGCGGATCCTGGCCGAACACCCTGGGGCGTCGGTCGTCTACCTCGAGCTCGGTGACGGCAAGGTGCTGCGGCTGTCGGACGACTTCTGTGTCGACATCGGCCGAGCTGCCGGCGAGCTGAGGATGGCCTTCGGGCACGATGCCGTCGTGCTGTGACGAGTGGTTGCGCCGCCGGCGCGCCCGGCAGTTGGTCGGCGACGCCTGTTCGGTGGCAGAATGGAGGGGTCTGTGGGGCGCACGCGACCGCTGAACGGGAGAGGAGCTATGGCACTACAGGTCACCACGAATGACGCCGCCACGCTGACTGACGCCGATCTCGATGAGATGGCATCGATCGAGGGCGCGTTCGACATCGGCACGCTCTCGAAGGCGAAAGAGGACTGGGTCCTCATCACCACGGCCCGCTCCGGTGATCGCTTGCACGGCTTCACGTTCTCCACACTGGAGCGCATCGGCGGCACCCCGTGCGTGCTGCTCGGACTGATGAGCGTCCGTCGAACGTCCAAGCGCGACACCGTGTTGCGGGGCCTGATGAGCGAGGCCTACCACCGTGCGCTCATGGCGTTCCCAGATGAAGATGTGGTCGTCGGTGCACGCTTCGCCTCGGCCGACGGCGTCGAGGCGTTCAAGGGACTGAGTGACGTCACGCCTTCGCCCGACGTACGCGCCGTCGGCGAGGAGCGGGCCTGGGGCCGACGCCTGGCGAAGCGGTTCAACGTGGACCGCACGTACGAGGCCTCAACGTTCGTCGTGGCCTCTGGCAGCCAGGACGGGTACATCGACTACGAGTCGCTGAGGCCCGAGAAGGTCGCCGCCGACGTGCTGGCGATGTTCCGCGACGTGAACCCGGCGGACGGGGGAGCGATGATCACGTACGGCTGGGTGATGGCGGAGCAGCTGGTCAAACTGGGATCGCGTTCGTAGGTCTGCGGCGTGGACGCATTCGCCGACGTCGTTCGCCGCCGGCGGATGACCAGAGCGTTCCGACCCGACCCCGTCGATCCTGCCCTCATCGCCGATCTCGTCGATCTCGCCTCACGGGCCCCGAGCGCCGGCAAGTCCCAGGGATGGCATCTCGTGGTGCTCGAAGGCCAGCAGACCGAGCGGTTCTGGGAGATCACGCTGCCGCCTATGCGGCGTCGCTCGTTCAAGTGGAAGAAGCTGCTCGACGCGCCGGTGATCGCACTGCCACTGGCCGATCCCAAGGCGTACCTCGACCGGTACTCCGAGCCCGACAAGTCGGCAACGGGACTCGGTTCTGGCGCCGAAGCCTGGCCCGTCCCGTACTGGACGATCGACGCTTCCATGGCAGTGATGACCATGCTGCTCGGCGCCGAGGACTGCGGACTCGGGGCGCTGTTCTTCGGCGTGTTCCGGGGCGAGACGCGATTGCGCAAGTCGCTCGGCATCCCCTCCGGACTCGAGCTGCTCGGAGCGCTGGCGTTCGGTTGGCCAGCACGAGACGGTCCGATCGGCTCGGAGTCGCCGACGCCATCGAAAGGGCGTAGTGGTGAACGCCGACGACGTCAACCCGATGAGATCATCCATCGGGGTGGGTGGCGGCCGACTCGCTGAGCTGGGCAGCCAACGCCTCGGCATCCGTGACGGGGAGCTGGCATGCGGCGTCGTGGCACACGTAGGCGTGCCCAGCCTCCCTGCCCTTCCAGAGCGGCGATTCCCAGGGCTCACCCCAGGCCAGCACGACCTGCGGACGCCACCCGGCTCGCACGACGTCGAGCAGGTGCTGCTCACCGCCGGGGATCACGACCTCGGTGATGCCGCGCTGTCGCTGGTCGATGGCGGCAAGGGCGACGGCGAACGCCGGCGGCGAACGGGAGATCAGCGGCGCCATGAGCGACAGGATGCGGTCGGCATGGTTGGCGTACCGCGGTTCGCCCTTCAGCGCCGCCAGCCGGCTGAGGGCGAGCGCTGCGGTTGAGTTGGCCGACGGTACGGCGCTGTCGATCATGTCCTTCTGACGGACGATGAGCGGCGTCCCGTCACCAGGACCGTCCTCTGGCACGGTGTACAAGCCACCGTCGTCGACGTCCCAGAAGCAGTCGAGCATGGTGTCGGCCACTGCGCAAGCCTGCTCGATGAAGCGGGCGCTTCCGGTCGCCTCGGCCAACCGCACGTAGGCATCGACGAGCATCGCGTGGTCGGCGGCGAGCGCCCGGTGGCGGGCCCGTGGCGTTGCGTCGGCGTGCCAGCTGCGCTGCCAGCGCCCGTCGTCGCTGCGCAGCTCGTCGAGCAGGAAGTCGGCTGTGGCGACCGCGGCACCGATCCAGTCCGGTCGGCCCATCGCCGCCCCGGCTTCGGCGAGGGCACCGATCATCATGGCGTTCCACTCGGTCAGCACCTTGTCGTCGAGGCCCGGCCGCGGTCGCGTCGCACGGTGCTCGAACATGGCCCGTCGCGCCTGCTCGATGGTGCCGGGACGGTCCCACTCGCCCCTGGCGTGCAGCCGGTTCGGGATCGAGCGGCCTTCGAAGTTCGGCTCGTCCCCGATCCCGTACCACTCGGCGGCCTCGGCGCCCCGTCCGGCGTCGCCGACGGCGTTGGCCACCTCGCCCGGCGTCCAGGTGTAGAACGCCCCCTCGACACTGTGGCCTTCCGCATCGAGCGAATCGGCGTCCTCGGCCGAGTAGAACCCGCCGCCGGGGTGGCGGAGCCGGGTGAGCACGTACTCGACGGTCTCGGTGACGATCTGGCGCCAACGCGCTTCGCCGTACATCAAGAAGGCATGTGTGTAGGTCCGGATCAGCTGGGCCTGGTCGTAGAGCATCTTCTCGAAGTGCGGCACCAGCCAGCGCTCGTCGACCGAGTAGCGCGAGAAACCGCCGCCGAGGTGGTCGTACATGCCGCCAGAGGCCATGGCGTCGAGCGTCGTCGTCACCACAGTCCTGTTGGCGTCCGCCGGACCATGCAGGTCGGCCCGCATCACGAGATCGAGGTTCATCGTGGCCGGGAACTTGGGCGCAGGACCGAACCCGCCCCACTCCTTGTCGAAGTTCGAGCCCAGCGCCCGCAGGGCAGCGTTGATCGGCTCGTAGCCAGGAGGTCGGTCGGCCGGCTTCGTGGCGCTGGCCTCGCCGAGCGCCTTCGTGAGAGCCTTCACGTTGTTGGCGAGCTCGGCCCGCTTCGTGCGCCAGGCGTCGTCGACGCCACGCAGAAGTGCGATGAACTGCGGCTTGGGGAAGTACGTGCCCCCGAAGAACGGCTCGCCCTTCGGGGTCGCCATGACCGTCATCGGCCAGCCACCACGCCCGGTCTGGGCCTGCACGGCGTCCATGTAGATGGCGTCGATGTCTGGCCGTTCCTCGCGATCGACCTTGATGTTGACGAACAGCTCGTTCATCAACGCCGCTACCTCTTCGTCCTCGAAGGACTCGTGGGCCATCACGTGGCACCAGTGGCACGCCGAGTAGCCGACCGAGATCAGCACCGGTACGTCGCGGGCGGCCGCTTGCGCAAACGCCTCCTCGCTCCACGGGTACCAGTCGACGGGATTGTCGCGATGCTGGCGCAAGTACGGCGAACTCTCTCCTGCCAATCGGTTCATCGCCGCTCACACCGCTACGGCGTTGAAGCCGCCGTCGACGTGAAGCACCTCGCCGGTCGTTGCTGGGAACCAGTCGCTGAGCAGGGCCACGCACGCTTTGGCAACGGGAAGGGGATCGCTGACGTCCCAGCCGAGCGGGGCGCGCGTGTCCCAGATGTCCTCGAACATGGCGAAGCCGGGGATGCTCTTGGCGGCCATGGTCTTGACCGGTCCGGCCGCCACGAGGTTGCAGCGGATTCCCTGGGGTCCGAGCGTCTTGGCCAGGTAACGGTTCACGCTCTGCAGCGCCGACTTGGCGACGCCCATCCAGTTGTAAGCCGGCCAGGCCCTGGAGTTGTCGAAGTCGAGTCCGACGACGGCGCCTCCCTCGGTCATCAGCGGCCCGAACGCATCGACGAGTGTTTTCAGCGAGTAGGCGGAGATCTGCATCGCCGTGGCGACGTCGTCCCAGGTGGCGCCCATGAAGTCTTCGCCGAGAGCTGCGGCAGGGGCGAAGCCGATGGAGTGCAGCACCCCGTCCACCCGGTCCCATCGGGCTCCGACCGCCGCCCGCACGCTGCTCACGTGCTCGTCGACCGTGACGTCGAACTCGTACACGTCGACCGGCGTCGGCAGCTTGCGCGACGTGCGCTGGGTGAGGCTGAGTGCCCTCCCGGCTCCGGTCAATACGACCTGAGCACCTTCTTCCTGGGCCAGCTTGGCGACGGCGAAGGCGATCGAGGCATCGGTGAGGACGCCGGTGACGACGATGTTCTTGCCCTCCAGCAGACCCATTGCGCTGACCGTAGCGCCCTTGTGCAAGGCTCGGCCGATGCGCGTCGGCATCTTCGGTGGCACCGGACCTGCCGGCAGCGGGTTGGCCGCCCGGCTGGCCAGCATCGGCGACGAGGCGGTGATCGGCTCGCGGTCCAAAGACCGGGCGAAGGAGGTCCGAGACCGGTTGGTCGTGCAGTGGCCAAAGCTCGGCGACCGCCTCGGATGCGGCGACAACAACGATGCAGCGGCGTGCGACCTGGTGGTCATCGCCACGCCGTGGGACTCGGCGGCGACGACGGCCCACGCCCACGCCAACGACCTCGACGGCAAGGTCGTGGTCAGCATGGCGAACGCGCTGGTGCGGGTGGGCAAGGAGTTCCAGCCGCTCGTGCCGCCGCGAGGCAGCGTCGCCGCCCACGTGCAGGCCGCGGTGCCGGGATGCCGGCTCGTGGCTGCGTTCCACCACCTACCGGCCAAGGAGCTCGGCAACGTCAACGAGCCGATCGATTCCGACGTGCTGATCTGCAGTGACGACCCGTCCGCCATCGCCGTTGTCGCCGACATCGTCAGCCGCATCCCCGGCTGCCGACCACTCGATGCCGGCGAGCTGTCCAACGCCATGGCCATCGAGGCGTTCACGGCCGTGCTGCTGCAGCTCAACGTGCGCTACAAGACCCGCGTGGCGACGAAGCTCACGGGAATCAAGAGCTCCCGATCCGCTGTTGACAAGTGAGCATGCGGCTCTACGACACAGCGCGACGCGACATCGTCGCCTTCGAACCCGGTCCCCACGTGCTCATGTACACGTGCGGGATCACGCCATACGACGCCACGCACGTCGGGCACGCAGCGACGTTCGTCGCCTTCGACGTGCTGCAGCGCCGGCTGATCGATCTCGGCCACACCGTCACCTGCGTGCGCAACGTCACCGACGTCGACGATCCGCTGTTCGTCAAGGCCCGCCAGCTCGGCATCCACTACCTCGATCTGGCCGCCACCGAGGAGGCTCGCTTCGAACGCGACATGGAGGCCCTCTCTGCCCTCCCGGTGTCGTCGACACCGCGGGCTTCGTCGGCGATCCCCGACATCAGGGGCTTCATCGGCATGGTGCTCGACCGCGGCTTCGCCTACCAGGCCGGCGGGTCGGTGTACTTCGACGTCAGCGCCTTCGAGTCATTCGGCTCGATCAGCGGCCTCGATGAGGCAGCGATGGTGGAGCTGGCGCGCAAGGGCGGCGGCAACGTGGACGATCCCGACAAGCGTCACCCGCTCGACTTCGTGCTGTGGCAACCGTCCGCCGACGACGAACCGTCTTGGGACACGCTCTGGGGGCCCGGGCGGCCTGGCTGGCACATCGAGTGCAGCGCCCTCGCCCTTCGGGAGTTGGGCACCACGATCGACCTCCACGGCGGCGGTACCGATCTGATCTTCCCGCACCACGAATGCGAGCGCGCCCAGTCCGAAGCCGCCACAGGCGAGCCGTTCGTGCGCCACTGGATGCACACGGCGCTGATCGCCAAGGACGGCCAGAAAATGTCGAAGAGCCTCGGCAACCTCGTGTTCGTCGACGAGCTGCGCACCGTATGGGACGCCAGAGCGATCCGGCTGGCCATCATCGAGCACCACTACCGCCGTGAGTGGGAGTGGGACGACGAGCTGATGCCCCGTTCTGACCGCCGGCTGCGTGGTTGGCTGGCCGCCGCAAGGGCCGCTCCGGTCTCCGCCGCCTGCGATCACGACGGCGTATTGGCGGACGTGCGAGCGGCGCTCGACGACGACCTCGACACACCCGCTGCTGTCGCCATCATCGACGACGCCGTGGCAGCAGGTGAGCCCGTAGTGCACGCCGCTTCCCTGCTCGGCGTGCCGCTCTTGGACGTCTCGGCGTTCACACGATCTTCACAACGGGTGCTGACAGCCGACACGGGGGACGCGTAGCAGTCCCCGCTTGGATTACACCTCCGTTCGCCGCCGAAACTGGTCAGCTCGCCGCGAAGTTGATCACCGCGGCCTCGGCGAGGCCGTGCCATTCCTGGATCCTGTCGCGGAAATCTCTCCACGGTTCGAGGATCGCGCCGAAGTCGGAATCGTCTGCTGCGATCTCGTCGAGCAGCTCCTCGGACGCCGTACTTGCCGCCTGCATCACGTCGTCGGGGAACGGACGCAGCTCGACCTTGCCAGAGTCGACGAGCTCGGCCAGAGCGGCAGGGTTAACGGCGTCGTAACGGGCCATCATCCCGAGGTTCGCCGCCTTCGCCGCCGCCTCCACGGCGCGCTGGTAGGGACTGGGCAGCTGCTCCCACTCGCCGAGGCCGATCTGCACCTCGAGCGTGGGACCTGGCTCCCACCAACCCGGGTAGTAGTAGAACCTGGCGGCGTCCTGGAAGCCCAGCTTCTGATCGTCGTAGGGGCCGACCCACTCGGCGGCGTCGATGGTACCCGTCTGCAGCGCCTGGAAGATCTCACCACCGGCGATCACCTGCACGTTCACCCCGAGCTTCTCCATGACCTGTCCTCCGAGCCCGGGGATGCGCATCCTCAAGCCCCGGAGGTCGGCAACGGAGTTGATCTCCTTGCTGAACCAGCCGCCCATCTGGACCCCGGTGTTGCCCGCAGGGAACTGGATCACACGGAACTTTTCGGCATAGAACTCCTGCAGCAGCTCCAGTCCGCCCCCCTCGTACAGCCAGGAGTTCTGCTGGCGGCTGTTGAGGCCGAACGGGAGCGCAGTACCGAACGCGGTCACAGGGCTCTTGCCGGTGTAGTAGTAGCTTGCCGTGTGGCCGATCTTGACGGCACCATCCTCGACGACGTTGAGCACCTCCAGCGGCGGGGCCAGCTCGCCTCCCGCCTTCGGGCTGACCTTGAACTTGTCGTTCGTCAGTGACGCCAGCGTCTCGGCGAAGATCTCGGCACCACCGAAGATCGTGTCGAGCGACAGAGGCCAGCTGGTGGCCATGTCCCATTCGATGTCGGGGAGATCGCCCTGGGCCATTTCGGCGTCGTCGTCGGCATCGCCGGCACCACTGCCCGATGTTGCGTCGTCGTCGCTGCAGGCAGCGATGACCCCTCCTGCGGCCAACATGCCAGCAGCCCCCAAGAGCTGCCGGCGTCCCATGACGGTGCCCGGTGCGGTGGCACGGAGTTCGTCATTTTCGTGGCGTCTTCTCATAGCGAGTTCCCTTCGAGCTTTGGAGATGAGTGCGGTGAAGTCAAGTTAGTCGAGCAGGACCGTGACGATTGACGGGAAGATCATCACGGCGGCCAGCGCAGCGCCCTGCAGCGCCATGAACGGCAGCGCCCCTCTGTGGATGTCGATGGTCTTGACCTCGGCGGGGGCGACGCTCTGCAGGTAGAACAGCGAAAATCCGACAGGCGGCGAGATGAACGCCATGTTCAGGTTGATCGCCATCAGGACGGTGAACCAGATGAACTCCTGCTGGGTGAAGTTCAGCGCCTCCATGGCAGGCACGAAGATCGGTACGACGATGAACGTGATCTCGAGGAACTCGAGGTTGATGCCGAGGAGAAATACGGCGATCATCGCCACGATCACGAACCCCCACTTGCCTCCGCCGACGCCCGACAACCAGTCGGTCACCTGTTGCTGACCTCCGAGGTCCTGAAACACGTCGCTGAAGAAGGTGGACGCGAACAGCAGCATCATCACCAGGCCGGTGATGTTGGCGGTGGAGCGCGCCGCCTCGGAGAGCATCGACCATCGCAACGACCGGTTGAAGGCGGCGATCACCAGGGCGCCTAGGGCACCGACGGCGCCGGACTCCGATGCTGTGGCGATGCCCTGGAAGATCGAGCCGAGCACCGCGAGGATCAACAACAATGGCGGCACGATCGAAACGACGAGCTCTCTGAGCAGTGCCGTACCCTTGTACGTGCGCTCCTCGACGGGCATCGCCGGGGCGTCCGCCGGACGGCGGATAGCCACGTACACGACGTACAGGGCATAGAGCCCGGCCAGCATGATCCCCGGGAGCAGCGCGCCCTTGAACAACGCCAACACAGGTACACCCATCTGCTGGGCGAGGAGGATCAGCACCAGGCTGGGAGGCACGAGCTGGGCGAGCGTGCCGGAGGCGACGATGACCCCGGCGGCGAGCCGATGATCGTAGCCGTAGCGGACCATCACCGGAAGCGACAGCAGACCCATCACGATCACCGTTGCTGCCACGACGCCGGTCGCCGCGGCGAGCAGCGTCCCCACCACCACCACAGCCACGGCGACACCGCCTCGTAGCGGGCCCATCAGCAGACCGATGGCCCGCAGCAGACGCTCGGCGATTCCCGACTTCTCGAGGATCGCCCCCATCAGCACGAAGAACGGCACGGCGATGAGTACCGAACCGTCGGCGTTGCCGGAAAAAGCGGAGAACCACTCGGACGGCAACAGCTTCAGGCTGTCGACGTTGTAGACACCGAACAGATCACCGAGGAAGGAGAACACGATCCCCGTGCCCGCGAAGGCGAAAGCGACGTTGTATCCGGAGAGGATCACGGCCAGGAAGACCGCGAACATGCAGAGCGCGAGAAAAACTCCGAGATCCATCGGCTAGGTCACTCGACTCGCAACGGAACGTGTCGCTCGGCGCGCCCGGCCAGGTCTGCACGGTTCACCAGCACGAAGCCGGTCTTGATCAGCTCTGCAATCGTCTGCAGGAACAGCAAGAAGAACCCGAGCAGGATCGCCCCTTTGATCGGAGCGCGTGGCCAACCGTCGGGGTCCGGGGACTGCTCCCAGGACTCCCAGACCCTCCAGCTATCCCACGACCCGTCACTGTTCCGGCCGAACGAGGTCAGCACCGGAGTCCACAGCACACGCATCGCCAGCCATGTGAACGGCAGCAGGAACAGTAGATGGCCGACGAAGTCTATGAGCGCCTTGCGCTTGTCGGAGAAGTTGGCGTACCAGAAGTCGACCCGCGGGTTGATCTGCTCACGGAGGATGTACGGGAACCCGAGCAGGAAGATCAGTCCGAAGATGTACCACTGCGTCTCGATCCAGCGGTTGCTAGTGAGGTTCTGGGCGGACCACCGGCCATAGTAACGCAGGATGACGTTGACGATCCCCACTGCGAAAACCGCTACGACGAGCCACTTCGCGATCCAACCGGCGCAGGTGGTGATCGTCTCGATGCCCTGGCGGATGCGCACCAGGCCCTTGACCCACGGGCGCTCGCCGGTCAGGTCGATCCGTCGCCGGGCGCCGTCGCCGAGCCCGCGGCCGTGTTCGAGGAGTTCCTCGGCATTCTCGGGCAACTCGTCGATCGGCCCGGCCCGGAGATCGAACGAGTCGAGGTCGCGAGGCGCGTCGTCGCCTCCCGCTGGCTTGGTCACGGTGTAGGTTGTACACGGCCCCTCCGAGATGATCAAGGTTCCAGGGCAACGCAATCAAGTGATCGACTAGCATCGGCGCCGTGAGCGACCGACCTGGTGCCGGTGACCTGCAGCGAAGGCTGCGAAAGGTGGCTCGCCCGATCGCCAACCGGTTGTGGGATCTCACACTCGAGGGCTACGAACGGCTGCCCCACGACGGCCCGGCCATCCTGTGCCCGAACCACATCTCGTTCCTTGATTCGGCACTGCTGATGCTGACCGTGCCCCGCAACATCAGCTTCGTCGGCAAAGCCGAGTACATGGACTCGTGGAAGACCAAG
>Ga0136624_1000136_pt1 | contig 23190 bp, 20 predicted proteins | sample AntDrymUQ4692206_2_FD_104802 | JGI IMG/M metagenome (GOLD analysis project Ga0136624, IMG submission 104802) | Polar desert sand microbial communities from Dry Valleys, Antarctica - metaG UQ469 (22.06) | ecosystem: Environmental > Terrestrial > Soil > Desert | place: Antarctica: Dry Valley... | reverse complement strand
TCGAGAGCCTTCGAGCTGCGGCGGCGCTTGACGGCGCTGGCCACCCTTGGGGCGGCGCGACTCCGTTACCCCCGAAAGGAGCACTCTCGTCCGCAGTGCCCCGTTCACGCGAAAGGAGCACTCTCGCCTGCAGTGCTCCCTTCACGCGATAGCAGCACTCCGCCACGGCGCACTGCGTAGGCCCGATAGCCGCCAGGCCGATCTCACGCACCATCCTTGACGTTCAAAGCGACAGCCCTGGGCGGTTCAGCTGGTGCGCGGTCAGCTTCGGGGAAGGGATCGGCGTGCATCTCGGGCATCGGCGATCCGGCACGTCCGTCGATGTCGACGGAAGGCAGCAGGCGTTCAAGCCAGCGCGGAGTCCACCAGTTGGCGTCGCCGAGGAGCGTCATGGCCGCCGGCACCAGGACCATGCGCACGATCGTCGCGTCGATGAAGATGGCCGTGGCCAAGCCGAGGCCGAACATCTTGATCGCCGGATCCTCACCCAGGACGAAGCCGAGGAAGACCGAGATCATGATCAGGGCGGCCGATGTGATCACGCGGGCCGTGCCGGCGATGCCGTCGATGACTGCTGCGTCGTTGTCGCGGGAACGGAGGTACTCCTCGCGCACCCGGGAGAGCAGGAACACCTCATAGTCCATCGAGAGGCCGAAGACGATGGCGAACATGAACATCGGGATGAACGAGACGATCGGCACGGTCGACTCCAGGCCGATGATCCCGGCGCCCCACCCCCACTGGAACACCATGACCAGCACGCCGTAGGAGGCGCCGATGCTCAGGAGGTTCATCAGCGCGGCCTTGAGCGGCACGAGAATCGACCGGAAGACCACGACCAACAGCAGGAACGACAGCAGGATCACTGCGGCGATGAACAGTGGGAGTCGATCGTTGACTCTTTCACCGACGTCTGCGAAGTTCGCCGTCTGGCCGCCGACGTGAGCTCGCGCCCGGCTCTGGTCGAGCACGGGTGGGAGCACGTCGGTCCTGAGCCGGTTGACCGTGTCGAGCGTCGCCTCGTCCTGAGGTCCTGTGGTCGGGAAGGCGACCAGCGTCGCGACGCCGGCTTCCGCGTTCACCTCGGGGGGCGCGACGGCGGCGATGCCCTCGTCGGCCATGATGGCGCCGCGGAGGGGCCCGACCACGCCCGGATCCTCCGAGCTGTCGACGGCGACGACCAGCGGGCCGTTGATGCCGGGACCGAAGCCCTCGGCGACGAGGTCGTAGGCCCGGCGCTCGGTCCGGGTCTCCGGCAGCGCCCCCTCGTCGGGATTGCCCACGCGAAGCCCCAGCACCGGGGCGGTCAGCGCCAGCAGCAGGACGGTGACGCCGATGGCATAGGGCCAGGGGTTCCTGGACACGTGCTCGCCCCACCGCCGCCAGCCCGCCGTGGCGCCGCCCCGGACGCGGTTGCGCCTGAGGCCGAGGCGGTTGATCCAGTGCCCCGCGAGTCCCAGGAACGCGGGCAAAAGGGTGACCGAGGCGATCACCATGATCAGCACGATCACCGAGATGGCGATCCCCCCGGCGGTCAGGAACGGGACGCCGGCGACCGCCAGACCGAGGATCGCGATGACGACGGTGCCGCCGGCGAAGACGACGGCGCGACCGGCGGTGGCGACCGCCCGGCCGACCGAGTCCTCGACTCCTGTCCCGCGTGCGAGGTACTCGCGGTGCCGGGTGACGACGAACAGGGCGTAGTCGATGCCCACACCGAGGCCGATCATGCTGCCCAGCACAGGAGCCCAGCTGGGGATGTCGATCAGGTGGGTGATGAGCGACATCGAGCTGATGCCGAGGGCGAGGCCGAAGAGCGCCATCCCGATCGGCAGGCACATGGCGATGAGCGATCCGAACGCCAGGAGCAGGATGACGACGGCGGCGAGCAGGCCGATCATCTCGCCGACGCCCGTCTCGGCCTCCTCGAACGCGAAGAACAGGTCGCCGCCCATCTCGATCTGCAGCGGCGAACCCAGAGCGGCCTGCACGCCGAACGCCTTGAGGTTCTCCAGGTCGTCCGCGCGCAGCTCCTCGAGCACCGGATAGCGGATGCGGATGAGGGCGATGCGGCCGTCGGGCGACACCGCCCCACTCGTCGCCGCCCTCTCAGGCCCGGCGGCGAGCGCACCCGCCGCATCGCTGGTGCCGAGCACGTTGGGGAGCGCGCTGACCGCCGTCTGGAACCGGGTCAGGGCGGCCCGCGCGTCGGCTGAGTCAAAGAACGTCGCCCCGTCGTCGAGTGGGGTCAGGACCACCTGTGCGGTGAGTCCGGCCTGGTCTGACCCGGCGGCCGTCAGCAGGTCGGTCGCCTTCTGGGAGTCGAGTCCCGGCACCTCGAAGGTGTCGTGGAGCTTCTGACCGAAGGCGCCGGATGCTCCGATCACGAGCACCGACGCGACGAGCCACGACCCGATCACGGCCCACGGGCGACGGGCGGCGAAGCGGCCCATTCGGTACAGAGCGTGCGACATCACGTGGTCTCCTTCGACGATCCGTTGACGCACCGCTGCGCCGGCGACGAGCCCGACAGCGGGAACAGGCCATGGGGAGTGGAGGCCTCGCTGACTTCCAGCCACAGCGTGCCGGCCTGCACCCGGGCGGTCTCGGCGGCATGGTCAATCTCGACGCCGCGCACCCGCTGCGTGCTGACGAGGATCGTGTTCTCCAGCGACGCGATCGCCGCGGCGTTGTGGCCCGTGCCCTGCGGGGCGAGCTTCAGCCCGTGGCGGCGGGCGAAGTCGGTCACGGCGATCACGTCGGCGGCGTCGGCCGGGACCGCGACGAGCACCGGCCGCTGGTCGACGGCGAGGTTCCACGCACGGCGGGCGAGGTCCCAACCCGGGTCGGCGGGGCTCACGACGTCGCCCGTGAGCGTGGCGGCGAGGGCGCCGACGGAGGGCTCGAGGATCTCGGTCCTCAGCATCGCGTTCGTTCCGTGGATGGCATGGTCACCATGCTTCCGGCGGACTTCACTCCCCGCAATGGGGGATATCCCTACCCGGTCCGCGAGCCGCCCGTACTCAGGCTCGTGCGGCAGCCCGCACCAACGGCGCGGGCGCAGCCACCTCCAGGTTGCGCCGCACCTGCAAGTCGATGCCCCCGGGCGCGAACGTGTCCGAGGAGTGCTGGACCGCCTCGCCCGAGCCGATGTGCATGACCTCCTCCAGCTCGAGGACCGCCGTCGCGCCGCCGACGCCCAGCGCGCGCCCGACGCTCTCGCGGCCGCTGAGCATCCGCGGCCGCACCCGGGTCACCGCGAACGCGACCGGGACGCCCCGCGCGAGCAGCACGTCGAGCACCATCCCGCCCGCCTCGATCGCATCGCGCAGACGCGCGGGCGGCGGGAGCGCGATGCCGGGACGCACCACGTCGCACATCACGGCGACAGGCTCCCCGTCGGCCAGGATCGTGCGCGTGATCGTCCAGGCCTCGGACTCGGGGTCGAGGCCGAAGACGTCGCCCAGCTCGCCGCCGATCCGCCGCTCGACCACTTCGAGGTCGCGGACCGTCAGGTTGACGCCGCGGCGCGCGGCGAGCTCGGAGTAGGGCCGCAGGACCTCGAGCCCCTCGTGGAACGCGGTGGGCCGCGCGGCTTGGCCGACGTAGGTGCCCGAGCCCTGGCGGCGGGTGATCTCCCCCGTCTCCTCCAGCCGGTCGAGCGCCGTGCGCAGCGTCCCGCGCGAGACGCCCAGCATCGCCGCCAGCTCGAGCTCCGGCGGCAGCCGGTTGCCGGGACGATGGCTGCCGGTGGCCAGCCACGCCCGCAGCGCCAGCTCGGTGTCATCCACCAGCGAGGAGCGCTGCGAACCGTCCATGGCGGCCATCATCCCACCCTTTCGGGCCTAGAACAGCCCGACGGTCCGGCCTTCCGCGTCGATGTCGACGTTCAGGGCGGCCGGTGTCTTGCCCAGGCCCGGCATCTGCGTGATGTCGCCGCACAGCGGCACCAGCCAGCCCGCGCCCGTGTAGGCGCGGATGTCGCGGACGGGCAGCGTGAAGCCCTCGGGGGCGTTGAGGCTCGTCGGATCGGACGACAGCGAGAGATGCGTCTTGGCCATGCACACGGGGAAGTGCGCCAGGCCGTCGTCGGTGAACTGCGTGAGCTTCTTCTCCGCCTCCGGGTAGAAGTAGACGTCCTTGGCGCCGTACACCCGCTTGGCGACCGCCTCGATCTTGTCCTGGATCGGCTCGTCGTCGGCGTAGAGGGGCTTGAACTGGTTGGGCTGCTCGCACGCCTCCACGACGGCATTGGCCAGGTCGGCGGCGCCGGCGCCGCCGCCGGTGAAGCCCTCGTTGGCTTCGGCGCCGAAGGCGCCCGCCTCCAGCGCAAGGCGCTTGACCAGGTCGACCTCCTCGTTGGTGTCGCCCGGACGCCGGTTGACCGCGACGACCGCGGGCATGCCGAACTCGGCGATGATCCCGAGGTGCCGGCGCACGTTGGCCATGCCCACCTCGATCGCGCGCAGCGCCTGGGAGCGGCCGACGCCGGGCTGCTCCTCGACGTTGCCGTGGTGCTTGATCGCACGCACCGTGGTGACGAGCACGACGGCGCTCGGCGTCAGGTCGCCGAAGCGGCAGACGATGTCGAAGAACTTCTCCATGCCCATGTCGGAGCCGAAGCCCGACTCCGTCATGACGTAGTCGGCGATCTTCATGCCGACCTGGTCGGCGACCAGCGAGTTGTTGCCATGAGCGATGTTCGCGAACGGGCCGCAGTGCATCAGGCACGGCTGGCCCTCGAGCGTCTGGACCAGGTTCGGCTTGATCGCGTCCTTGAGCAGCACCGCCATCGCGCCGGCCGCGCCGAGGTCCTCGGCGGTCACGGGCCGCCCGCCGTCGAAGGAGTGGGCGACGGTGATCCGCCCGAGCCGCTTGCGCAGGTCCGGCAGGTCCTTGGAGACGGCGAGGATCGCCATCACCTCCGAGGCGGCGGTGATGTCGAAGCCCGTCTCGCGCGGATAGCCGTTCGCGCGGCCGCCCAGGCCGATCGAGATGTTGCGCAGCGCGCGGTCGTTCATGTCCAGCGCACGGCGCCAGCCGACCCGCAACTGGTCGATCTTGTGCTCGTTCCCGTGCAGGATGGAGGCGTCGAGCATCGCGGCCAACAGGTTGTTCGCCGCACCGATGGCGTGGATGTCGCCCGTGAAGTGCAGGTTGAGGTCCTCCATCGGCACGATCTGCGTCATGCCGCCGCCCGCCGCGCCGCCCTTGATGCCGAACACCGGCCCGAGCGAAGGCTCGCGCAGGCAAGCGGCCGCGCGCTTGCCGATGTGGCCCATTCCCTGGGTGAGGCCGACCAGCGTCGTCGTCTTGCCTTCGCCGGCCTTGGTCGGCGTCATGCCCGCGACGCAGACCAGCTTCCCGTCGGGGCGGTCGGCGAGCCGCTCGATCACGCTGAGTCCGATCTTGGCCTTGTAGCGACCGTAGGGCTCGATCTCCTCCGGCTGGAGACCACAGGACTCCGCAATCGTCTCGATCGGGACCAGCTCCGCTTCCTGGGCGATCTCCAAGCTGCTCTTCATGTGTGCCCCTCCGGGGGTCTCAGTGGCTTACGGCGGCGGCGGCGAGCTCGGAGACGAGCTTGTCCTCGTAGAAGCGCTCGAGCCTGAAGGGCTCGATGAGCTCGGGCTGGCGGCCGGTGTCGACCAGCTCGGCGAGGGTCTGCCCCACGATCGGCGCGGCCTTGAAGCCGTACGTGCCCCAGCCGGCGCTGACGTGGAAGTTCTCGACTTCGGTCTGCCCGAGGATCGGGGAATAGTCCGGGCTGAGGTCGCACAGACCGGCCCAGGCGCGCAGGATCCGCGCGTGCTCGAGCTGGGGGAACAGCTCCAGCGTGTGGCGGGTGAGGTCCTGCAGGAAGTTGAGCGTCCCGTTCATCCGGTACGTCGTCCATGGCTCGATCTCCGATCCCATCACGAACTCGCCGCGGTCGGACTGGGAGATGTAGATGTGCATCTGCGAGGAGACGATCACGACATCGAGCAGTGGCTTGACGGGCTCGGTCACGCATGCCTGCAGGATGTGCGTGGTGATCGGCAGCGGCACGCCGGCCATGTCGTTGATCAGCGTGCTCCAGCCGGCCGTGCAGTTGATGACCTGGCCGGCCTCGACGCGGCCGCGGTTGGTCTCCACCGCAGCGATGCGGCCGTTGGCCTTCTCGAAGCCGGTGACCTCGGTGTAGGGGTGGATCTCGGCCCCGCCGGCGTCGGCGCCGCGCGCGAAGCCCCAGACCACCGCGTCGTGGCGGATGATGCCGCCGGGCGGGTGGTAGAGCGCGCCCTGGATCGGGAACGTGGCGTCATCGGACACCTGCATGGCCGGCGCCAGCTTCTGCACCTCGTCGGGACCGATCAGGCGTGAGTCGATGCCCTGCAGCCGGTTGACCTCGGCGCGGTTGGCCATCACGAACATCGCCCGGTCGGTGTGGGCGAGCGTCAGGTGCCCGCACTGGCTGAACAGGAGGTTGAAGTTGAGCTCCTTGGACAGGCCCTCGTAGAGCTTGACCGAGGCGTCGTAGAAGCGCGCGCCCTCCTGCGTCTTGTAGTTGGAGCGCAGGATCGTCGTGTTGCGGCCCGCCGCGCCCGAGCCGATGTAGCTCTTCTCCAGGATCGCGACGTCGGTGATGCCGCGCTGCTTGAGGTAGTACGCCGTGGCGAGGCCGTGCGAGCCGCCGCCGACGATGACGACGTCGTAGCGTCGCTTGAGGTCCGGTCGCGTGCGCCACATGCGCCGCTTGCGGAAGAGGTCAAGCACCGGCGGCACCTGCCCCGGCTGACGCCTTCGTGCCTCGCCCAGAGGGCTCGTCACCGGCTGAGGCCTCGCCGGCTTCGCCCCGCACGAGCGCGTCGGCGCCGACCGGGCCGCCGCCGAGGTGGCGCGCGGCGTCCTCCACCACCGTCCAGACGTACTGGCCAAGGGCCGAGCCGAACAGCATCAGGTAGCGATCCTCGGCCTCGCAGAGGATGCCGCCCGGAGTGCGGGCCACCGAGCCGGGGCGCCACTCGCCGGGGGCGGTGACGTGCGGGCGCAGGTCGATGGCCGTGAAGCGCGCGAACGTCTCGCGCGCCAGCGGGCCGGCGAGGCGCAGCGCCGCGAACGCGGTGGTCACCTCGAGCGCGCCGGCGGGCGGATCGCCGGGTGCGGGGGCCAAGATCAGGGCGCGGGTCTTGGTCATCGGCAGCCAGGTGAGATCGCCGTCGACCGTCGCGCGGCCGAACTCCAGCGCGGGCAGCGCGGGCGGGTCGGCCTGCAGCTCGTACTTGCGCAGGTGCGAGCAGTCGCAGAACCCGACGGTGCGCAGCATGTCGGCCTCGTCCGCGTAGGACGCCGCGACGTTCCAGCCCTCGCGCAGCTCGAACCGGGCACCCGCCGCGCGCGCCTGGCGCTCCATCGGCGAGCGCGCCACCGCGTCGGGCGAGGTGGATCCGCCGGCCGACAGGAACTCGAGGCTCACGAGCGCAGGACCTCACCCTCAGGGTCGAAGAACGGCGACGTGGTGACGGTGGCCGAATGGCGCGCGCCCTCGTCGGAGATCGTGATCGTAGCCCCGTCGGCGGCGAGGGCGGCGGGCACCCAGGCCATGCCGATCACCGCGCCGAGCTGGCGCGAGCGGCGCGACGACGTGACCTGGCCCATCGGCCCGCCGTTGTGGGCGAGCACCACGGCGCCCTCCGTCGGCACGTGCCCGTTGCCCATCGTGAAGCCCACGAGCGCCGTCTCCGCGGGATGCTCGGACGCGTGCTCGAGCGCCCAGCGGCCGATGAAGTCCTCGTCTTTTTCGAGCTTGACGATCCACGGCATCGCCGCACCGTACGGGCTGGACTCCGAGTCGGTGTCCTGGCCGACGATCACGTGCAGCTTCTGCAGCCGCAGCACCCGCTGCGGCTCCAGGCCGAACGGCCGCGCGCCGGCCGCGACCAACTCGTCCCACACGTGCTCGCCGTAGGCGGAGGGGAAGTGGATCTCGTAGCCGACCTCGCCGACGAATCCGATCCGCAGCAGGAGCGCCGGCACGCCGGCCACGGTGGCCTGCTTGCCGTCCAGGTACCCGAAGCCGGCGGCCGAGACGTCGAGGTCGGTGAGGCCGGAGAGGATCTCGCGTGCCCGTGGCCCGGCCAGGTTCACCGCGCACAGCGCCTGGGTGAGGTCCGTGACACGGGCGTCGATGTCCCATGTGGCGAGCCACCAGCCGAACCACTCCTCGACCGATCCCGCGCCGGCGGACGTAGTCGTGACGTAGAACAAGTTCTCGTCGAGCCGGCAGATCGTGCCGTCGTCCATGATCCGCCCCGCGTCGGAGGTCATCACGCCGTAGCGCACGCGGCCGGGCATGAGGTTGGAGAAGCGGTTCGGGTAGAGCTGGTCGAGCAGCTTCCCGGCGCCCGAGCCGCGGACGAGCAGCTTGCCGAGCGTGGAGACGTCGATCACGCCGGCGCTCTCGTGCACCGCGACCGCCTCCGCCTCGGAGTCGCCGTAGTCGTAGGCGCGGCGCCAGTCGCCCGCCCACTTGACGGTGGCCTTCTGCTCACGCTGGCGGCCGTGGATCGCCGAGCGCTTGGCCGGCTCGAACGGCCGGCCCGCCAGCACGCCCATCGGCACGCTCACCCATGGCGGGCGCGCCGTCGTCATGCCGACCTCGCCGAGCGTCAGCCCGGTGTGCGCACCGAGCGCGCGGATCGAGGCGAGCTGCGAGAAGCGGCCCTGCGACGGGCCCATCGTCACCGTCGTGTAGCGCTTGGAGAGCTCGATCGAGTCATAGCCCTCGGCCGCGGCCAGCGCGATGTCCTTGGTCGTGACGTCCTCGTCGAGGTCTACGAATGCCTTGCCGCCCTTCTGGCGGTCGCGCGCGATCGCGGGAGGCGTCGCGACCCGCGAGGGCGCGGGGCGGTCCTGCAGCCGGGAGCGGTCCTGCTCGAGTGTCGCGGTGTCGGCCGCCTCCCCGCCGGTCCCACGCGCGGCGGCGAAGCCGGCTTGATCGGGGAAGCCGAGCGCCCGCGCCGCTTCGGCGCCCGCCACCAGGCCCGAGAGCTCGGCGGTGTCCGCGTCGTCGTGACCGGCGACGGAGCCGGCGGCGTGGACGATGTCGGGAAGCCCGTCGGCCACGAACCGGCCGGTCGCCTCGTCGTATCGTGCCTTCGCCCCGCCCTGCAGCAGCAGCGACGTGGAGGGAGTCGCCCCGCCCGAGACGGCGATCAAGTCACAGGTGAAGGTGCGCTCGCGGCCCTCGAGCGCGTAGCCCTGCGCGTCGATCGGGGCGAGCACGGCGCCCGTGACGGCCTGGCGGCCCATGGCGCGCACCACGGTGGCGCCGCGCATGAGCTCGATGCCGGCCGCCTCGAGCCGGGCGGCGGGCTCGCCGGCCCCCGCGTCGGGCCGCAGGTCGGCTACGGCCGCTACGCGCACGCCGGCGGCGTGCAGTGCGAGCGCGGCGTCGAGCCCGTGATCGCCGGTCGTCGCCACCACTGCCGCGTTGCCGGGCTTGACGCCGTAGAGCGCGGCGAGGCGCCGCGCACCGCCGGCGAGCATGACGCCGGGCAGGTCGTTGTCGGGAAAGACGAGCGGCTGCTCGAGCGTGCCGGTCGCCGCGATGTGCCGGGCGGCGCGGACCTGGTGCAGCGTGTCGCCCTGCCAGACCGGCACGAGGCCGTCGAAGAACCCGAGCGCCGGGGCGCCGGAGAGGATCTCCACGCCCGCCGCACGGACGCGGTCGGCCAGTTCGCGCGCCCGCAGGTGCGCGCCTTCGTGCAGGAGCGCGCCGCCGGGCTCGGAGTCCTCGTCGCACAGCACCACGTCGGCGCCCATCTGGGCGGCGCGCAGCGCGGCCGAGAGACCGGCGATGCCACCGCCGATCACGAGCACGTCGCAGTGGCGGCGCCGGTACTCGGTGCGCCAGCGGCGGTCGTCCTGGGTCTTGGGCAGCACGCCGAGGCCGGCGGCGGCGCGCAGCACCTTCTCGTACACCGGCCACATCCGCCGCGGCCGGATGAAGGTCTTGTAATAGAAGCCGGGCGGGGTGAACGGGCCGCCGACGATGTCGGTGGCGCGCATCACGTCGAAGTCCAGCCCGGGCTTGGCGTTCGTGTGCTTCACAGCCAGCCCGTCGGTCACCGGCTCGGCGCACGCGCGCACGCCGGGGCGCCCGCCGATCTGGACGAGCGAGTTGGCGCACTGGCCGCAGCCGCACAGCTCGCCGCGCGGGCGGTGGTACTTGAACGAGCGGCTGAACGTGCGCCGCCCCGACGCGTACAGCGCGGACGCGATCGTGTCGCCGGCGTAGGCGTGGACCGGCTTGCCGTCGAACGTGAAGGAGATGGAGCGGCTGCGATCGATCCGCTCCCCGGGCTGGGCGGGCAGGCGGCTCATCCTGTCTCGCTCCGCTCGCCACCGGCTTTGCCTCGCAGCCCTTCCCCACCGGCCTTGGCCGCCTCCGGGGTCTGCGGATCGTTGGTCCCCGGAGCCTCGGCGGGCAGCGCGGTCCAATCGACCTCGTTGGTCGTCGTGTCGCGCTCGGCGACGAACCAGACCCGGCAGCCGGAGCGATGGAACCACCACTCGCGCTGCACGCCCGCCACATTGCGGCGAAAGTAGTTGTAAGTGTTGAGCTCGCGCCGGGTGGGACGCGACGCCGGGCGAGCGGAGACCTCGCCGCCGTACCCGAAGTCGGTGACCTCCCGGACCCCGCAGTTGGGGCAGGTGAGGACGTAGGACACCGTGGAATCTTATACAAATTCGTACAAACCACGCAAGGGGACCATGGTCGAACGGGGACAGGTCATCGACGGGCGCGCCTACGCGGCCGAGCTGATGCAGGAGGTCAAGGCCGGCGTCGCGGCGCTCGAGGGCGCGGTCGGGATCGCCACGCTGCTGGTCGGCGACGACTACGCCGCGGAGGTCTACCAGCGGCGGATAGACCGCCACGCGCACGCCGCCGGCGTCTTCTCCCGGCCCGAGCGGCTGCCCGGGGACGCGTCGCTGCCGCGCGTGCTCGACGCGCTCGACGCGCTCGACCGCGACCCACGCGTGTCGGGCATCCTCGTGCTCCGCCCGCTGCCGGGGCATCTGCCGGAGTCCGACGTCCTGCGTGCGCTGCCGCGCCTGAAGGACGTCGAGGCCCAGCATCCGGAGAACGCCGGCCTGCTGGCGCTCGGCACAGCCCGCTTCACTCCCTCGACGGCCGCGGCGGCGTTCCACATGCTCGACCGCTACATGGCGTCGGTCGGGCGCGATCCGGCGCACGCCTACGACGGCCTCGACCTCGTGGTGGTCGGCCGCTCGACTAACGTCGGCAAGCCGGCGGCGATCCTCGGGCTCGCGCGCAACGCGACGGTCATCTCCGCCCACAAGCACACCGCCGACGCCGGGCGCCTGGCCGAGCACACGCGGATGGCGGACCTCCTGATCGTGGCGGCCGGCGTGCCGGGCCTGATCACGGGCGGCTTCGTCCGCGAGGGCGCGATCGTGGTGGACATCGGCATCAACGCGGTCGCCCAGCCCGACGGCTCGACTCGGCTCGTGGGCGACGTGGACACCGACAGTGTGCTCCCACTGGTGGAGGCGGTGTCGCCGGTGCCGGGGGGCGTCGGCCCGATCACCGACGTGTGGCTGCTTCGGAACGCGCTGGCCGCGGCGCGGCTGGCGCGCGGCGCGGCATGAGGAGGCGGCGGGAGGCGTGGCCGCTTGTCAGCGGCGGGCCTCGAGCTCTACGTCAAAGGCAGCGATGAGGGGGACGAGTTCCGGCGAGCGGACATCGCGCGCCGGTCAACGCCGGTCGGCCCTTTCCGATCGCGAGGTGACCGGCGTCAACGGCGGATATCGCCGTCGATGCAGGGCGCTCGGCCAGCGGACCGTACGACCGGCGTTGACACGCGGAACGGGACGCTCCCTCGATGACGCACTTGACGTAGACGCCCCGGCGCCCGCCGGCGCTCCGCCTTGCCGAAGCCGCTCATACTCAGTTTGGTCGAAGCGACATATCGAGTATGGAGCTGCATGTCGATCAAGCGAGGGCTGCCGACGCTGCTGGTCGAGGGACCGCGGTACGGCGCGGAGCTGAAGCCGGAGTTCGAGCGGCGCACCGGCGGAACGTGGCCGCTGAACATCGGACAGGTCTACACGACGCTCGCACGGCTGCAGCGCGACGGGCTCGTCGAGCCGGCCGGCGAGGACGAGCCCCGGCGCCCGCGCTACTCGGTGACCGAGCACGGGCGCGTGGAGGTGGCGGCATGGTTCGCCGAGCCCGTGCGACGCGACGCGCCCGCCCGCGACGAGCTGGCGATCAACCTCGCGCTCGCCGTCTCGGTGCCCGGAGTCGACATGCGCGCGCTGATCCAGACCCAGCGCGCGGCGAGCCTGCGAGTGCTGCAGGACTACACGCGGCTCAAGCGCGAGCCGGCCGCCGCGGACGACCTCGCCTGGACGCTCGTGCTCGAATCGCTGCTGTTCAACGCCGAGGCCGAGATCCGCTGGCTCGATCACTGCGAGGCGCGGGTGGCGCGTGCCGCGGAGGATCGGGCGATCGCCGCGCCGGAAGCGGTCCCGATGCGCGCGGGAGCACGGCGATGAGCGCGGTGCTCGAGCTGCGCGGCGTGTCGCGGACGCACGGCAGCGGCGCCGCGGCCGTCGAGGCGCTGCGCGACGTCGACCTGACCGTCGGCGCCGGTGGGCTGGTGGCGGTCATGGGGCCGTCCGGCTCGGGCAAGTCGACGCTGCTCACGCTCGCCGGCGGGCTGGACCGGCCGACGGCGGGCGAAGTGCTCGTCGAGGGGACGCCGCTGGGCGCTCTCGACGCCAAGCCGCTCGCCGAGCTGCCACTCGAGCTCGACGGCGCCCGGCCCTCCCGGGCGCGCGAGGAGGCCTCGCGGCGCTCGCGAGCTGGGCGTGGAGGAGCTCGCCGACCGCTTCCCGGACGCCCTGGCGAGCGGGCCGCTCACCAGGGGGGCGTCCTGGTGAGGGTGGCGTGGCCGGGGCGGTATTGGCGGCTCCGGCGTTCACGTCAACGGCGGCATTGAGGGGGAAGGGCTGAGCCTGGTGATGTGCTGAACGTCGCAAGCGCGGCTCGCCGGGCTTGGGGCTGCGACGTTGGGGTTGTCATGGGACCTCAACGTCGTGAGGCCCTCCGGTCGCCGCCGCGCTCGCGACGTTGGGCACGCTTCCTCCCGAGCCTTCCCCCCGATGCCGCCGTTGACGTAGACGCCCGAGCGCGCGACCGACCGCCCGAACCTCACGCGCCGACCGCCCGAACCTCACGTCACCCGCGTGAGCGGGGCGCTCCCCGCCAGCACCGCGATCACGTTGGCCGCCGCCAGCTCGGCCATCGCCGTGCGCGTCTCCACGGTCGCGGAGCCCAGGTGCGGCACCAGCACGGCGTTGTCGAGCCCCACCAGGCCGGGATGGACCTCCGGCTCGTGCTCGAAGACGTCGAGCGCGGCGCCGGCGATGACGCCGTCGCCCAGCGCCTCGGCCAGCGCGGCCTCGTCGACCACCGGGCCGCGCGCCGTGTTCACGAGGAAGGCGTCGTCGCGCATCCGCCGCAGCGCATCCGCCCCGATCAGGTGCCGCGTCTCGGGCGTGAGCGGGCAGTGCAGCGAGACGGCGTGGGACCGCTCGAGCAGCTCGTCCAGCCCGACCTGCGCACGGTCGTCTCCTTGCCCGCGCCTCGTGTAGACGACCTCCATCCCGAATGCGCGCGCCCGCGCCGCGGTCGCTTGCCCGATCGCTCCGTAGCCGACGATGCCGAGCGTCTTGCCGCGCAGGCCACGGCCGAGCATGAAGTCGATCGACCAAGCCCACGGCTCGCCCGAGCGGATCCGCCGCTCGCCCTCCCCCAGCCGGCGGGTGACCGCCAGGAGGAGCGCGATGGCGAGGTCCGCCGTCGCGTCGGTGAGCACGCCGGGCGTGTTGGTCACCATGACGCCGTGGCGGCGCGCCGCGGCGAGGTCGACGTTGTCAACCCCTACCGCCACGTTCGCCACCACGCGCAACTGTCCCCCGGCGGCCGTGAAGAACGCGTCGTCGACGCGGTCGTGCAACATCGTCACGACCGCGTCGGCGCCCCGGATCGCGGCGTGCAGCTCCTCGGCGGCGAGCGCGCGGTCCGCCGGGGATACCCATACGTCGACGTCGCTGCCCCGCAGCGCCTCCAGTGCGGGCCCGGGAAGTCCGCGGGTCACGACGACGCGAGGCACGCGAGCGGACTACGACTCAGTGCGCGGGCGGGTCCCAGCCTTCGAGCACGTTCGGCTGCCAGTCGGCGCCGACGGTCCTGGAGCCTTCCACCCAGGAGCCGAGCTCGGGCTGCGGGAACTTGGTGTGCTTCTCCTTCAGCACGATGCCGTACGAGTTGCCCGACTGCAGGTGCTTGATGAGCACCTTGCGCGCGAGCTCGTCCTCCCGGCCGGCCGGGATGTCGAAGTAGAGCTTCAGGAACGAGTTGGAGTAGCGGTCGAACACCGCCGGCACGCCGTCCTCCTGCAGCAGGATGATGTCCTCGAGCCAGTTGATGTCCTCGCCCGGGGTGGCCGCCATGAGATCGACGTCCTCGACCAGCGACCTGTCCTCCTGGTAGGGGAACCGCTTGCCCGACAGGTACTCGGAGTCGATGGAGGTGCCTGCGCCCGCCGGCGAAGCCGGCTGGGTGATCTTCTCAGGTTCGGCCCGTGCGCTCACGCCAGTGCCTCCCCGCGCTGTCCGTTGTCCCCGACGGAATCCGGGTCCGAGACGTAGGAGTCGATCGGGTTCTCCAGGTGGCGCTCGAGCAGGCGCTCGATCCGCGCCAGCGAGCGCTCCTCGCTGACTCCGGGGATGTAGTCCGTGCCGGTCAGCGGCACCTTCGCCATCGCGGCCGCTTCGACGGTCAGCGCAGCGAGGTCCTCGGGCTCGAGCGAGTGGATGTCGGTCTTGCCGCACGCGCGGGCGATGAGCTGGACCTCCATCGTGAGCGTGTGCAGGAAGTTGTAGACGCGGTTGGCGCCCTCGTCGACGTTCAGCCGCTTGCGCAGCTCCGGGTCCTGCGTGGTGATGCCGACCGGGCAGCGGCCCGTGTGGCAGTGGTAGCACTCGCCGGCCGGGACGCCCATGGAGCCCATGTAGTCCGTGACGCCCGGGATCTCCTTGTTGCAGTTGAGGGCCATCAGCGACGAGTGACCGATCGCCACCGCCTTGGCGCCCAGCGCGACGCACTTCGCGATGTCGCCGCCGTTGCGGATGCCGCCCGCGACGACGAGGTCGATCTCGTCGGCGAGGCCGACGTCCTCCAGCGCGCGGCGGGCCTCCGGGATCGCGGCCATGAGCGGGATGCCCGTCTCCTCGGTGGCCAGGTGCGGGCCGGCGCCGGTCCCGCCCTCGGCACCGTCGAGGTAGATGATGTCGGGACCGCACTTGGCCGCCATGCGCACGTCGTCGTACACGCGCGCGGCGCCCAGCTTCAGCTGGATCGGGATCTGGTAGTCGGTGGCCTCGCGGATCTCCTGGACCTTCAAGGAGAGGTCGTCGGGCCCAAGCCAGTCCGGGTGGCGGGCGGGGGATCGCTGGTCGATGCCGGCGGGCAGCGAGCGCATCTCGGCCACCTGCTCGGTCACCTTCTGGCCCATGAGGTGGCCGCCGAGGCCGACCTTGCAGCCCTGCCCGATGAAGAACTCGGCCGCGTCGGCGAGCATCAGGTGGTGCGGGTTGAACCCGTACCGGCTCTGGATCACCTGGTAGTACCACTTGGTCGACAGGTCGCGCTCGGGCGGGATCATCCCGCCCTCGCCCGAGCAGGTCGCCGAGCCGGCCATCGAGGCGCCCTTGGCCAGCGCCATCTTGGCTTCCAGCGACAGCGCGCCGAAGCTCATGCCGGTGATGTAGACCGGGATCTCGAGCTCGATCGGCTTCTGCGCGAAGCGCGCGCCGAGGATCGTCTTGGTCTCGCACTTCTCCCGATAGCCCTCGATCACGAAGCGCGTGAGCGTGCCGGGCAGGAACACGAGCTCGTCCCAGTGCGGGATCTTCTTGAACATCGAGAAGCCGCGCATCCGGTAGCGGCCGAGCTCGGCCTTCATGTGGATGTCGTTGATGACCTCGGGCGTGAAGATCTTCGAGCGCCCGAGGACCGTGCGCTGTGAGGGTGCCGTCTCGTCAGCCATGTCTGCCTCCCTGCCTACAGAACGAGCTTGCGCTCGGACGGCTCGAGGTTGTCGTAGTTGTAGAGCTGCTTCCCGCAGACGAACTTCTGCAGCTCCGGCGGCTCGCCCAGCCCGTAGATCGCGAACTTGCGGGCGATGAGCTCGGTGTCCTTGTCGGTCCACTCGCCCGGCACGCAGTCGACGCCCAGCGCCTTGACCCGGCCGCCGACGTAGATCTCGCCGTCGTACATCGAGTCGCCCAGCCCGGGGCCGACGTTGCCGAGGATGATCTGGCGGCCGCGCTGCATCATGAAGCCGGTCATCGAGCCGGCGTCGCCGAGGACGATCACGGTGCCGCCCTTCTGGTCGATGCCCGTGCGCGCGCCGACGCGGCCCTTGATGACCAGGTCGCCACCGCGGATGGCGGCCGCCGTAAGGGAGCCGGCGTTGCCGTCCACCACCACGACGCCGCTCATCATGTTCTCGCACGCCGACCAGCCCACGCGGCCCTTGACCTGGACCTCGGGCCCGTCGATCAGCCCGAGCCCGAAGTAGCCGAGCGAGCCGTCGATCGTGATCTTGCAGCGCTGGAGGATCCCGACGCCGATCGAGTGCCGCGCGCCCGGGTTGAGGATCGTGACGTCGCGCACGCCCTCCTGGTAGACGAGCCGGCGCAGCTCGGCGTTGATCTTGCGCGTCGTGAGTTCACGCGCGTCGAGCTCCGCGCGGTCGCCGTCGATCTCCGCGATGCCGGGCGGCGTGCCGTCGACTTCGACGAGCCCGCGCGCGTCGTATGTCAGCGTGTCCACACCATCACCTCTCCCTCGAACGGGTCGTACGTGTCGATCTCGTGGTCGACGATCGCGCGGATGGCGATCTCCTCGGAGGCCAGCGCCACGAGGTCGTCGGCCTCGTAGAGGACCAGCGGCTTCGCGGCCAGCTCGTCCTTGGCCATGCCGAGGGAGTCCCCGGTCACGCAGATGTAGGTGAACACGCCGTCGAGCTCCTCGAGGCTCTCGCGCATGGCGTCCTCGAGGTCTGACCCCGCGGCCATCTTCTCCGCGAGGTAGACGGCGATGATCTCCGAGTCGCACTCGGACTGGAAGCGGTGCCCGGACCGCTCCAGCCGCCGCTTCCACTGGTGGTAGTTCGTGAGCTGCCCGTTGTGGACCACCGCGATGTCGGAGAACGGGTACGCCCAGTAGGGGTGTGCGCCCGAGATGTCCACGTCTGACTCCGTCGCCATCCGGACGTGCCCGATCGCGTGCGTGCCGCCGAGGGCCTCGAGCTTGTACTGGTCCGCCACGGACTCGGCGTCGCCGAGGTCCTTGATGATCTGCAGCGAGTGGCCGAGCGAGAGGACCTCGGCGCCGCGCACGTCCTCGACCCGGTCGGCCAGCGCCTTGAGGTCGCCGTCGTAGGCGAAGTGCGCCTCGAAGGCGTAGTCGGTCGCGTCGGTGGTGGAGTACATGGTGGCGCCCAGCTGCCCGAGTCGCCGCTCGATCTCGGCCTTGTTGGAGCGCAGGCGACCCTGGAACTCGTAGTCGCGCGGGGTGTTGGCGTCGGCCAGCTTGACGCGCATCACCCAGTCCTCGGACGCCGGGCCGTAGAGCGCGTAACCGGTGGAGTCCGGGCCGCGGTGCTTCATCGACTGGAGCATCCGGGTCATCTCCGACCCGATCTGCCGGTCGCCGTCGCGGCTGATGATGCCGGCGATGCCACACATCTAGGGCAGCACCTCCAGGTACTCGTCGCGCTCCCAGTCGGTCACGGCGGCGAGGTAGCGCTCCCACTCGTCGCGCTTGTAGTGGTTGAACACCTTGTAGAGGCGACCGGGCATCGCGCTCTGCACCAGCTCGTCCGCGGCGAGCGCCTCGAGCGCGGCGCCGAGCGAGTCCGGCACCTTCTCGATCTTGGCGCCGGCCTGGAGCAGGTCGTAGGTGTTGCCCTGCTGCGGCTCGCCCGGGTCGATCTCGTTGCGGATGCCGTCGAGGCCGGCCACGAGCAGCGCCGCGGTGGTGAGGTACGGATTGCTCGAGGAGTCCACCCCGCGATACTCGAAGCGCCCGCCGGAGGCGACGCGCACCGTCGTGGTGCGGTTCTGCCAGCCCCAGTTCTTGTAGATCGGAGCCCAGAAGCCGGTGTCCCACATGCGGCAGTACGAGTTGACCGTCGGGTTGCCCACGCACATCAGCGCGTGGAAGTGCTCGAGCAGCCCGCCGAGGAAGTGGCGGGCGATCTGGGAGAGCTGCGCGGGGCCGTCCGGATCGTGGAAGACGTTCGTGCCGTCGTCGTCCGAGAGCGTGAAGTGGTGGTGGTGCCCGTTGGCCGCGACGCCCGTGAACGGCTTGGGCATGAAGGTCGGCAGCAGCCCGTGCTTGCGGCCGACCGCGGCGCAGACCTGGCGGTAGGTCGTGATGTTATCGGCCGTCCGGACGGGACGATCGAAGCGGAAGTTCAGCTCGAGCTGGCCCGGCGCGTCCTCGTGGTCGCCGTAGCTCATGTCCAGGCCGAGCGCCTGGCCGTACTCGACGACGTCCATCAGCACGGGACGCAGTTCCTCGAACTGGTGGATGTGGTAGCAGTACGGCTTGGTGACGCCTTCGGGCGCTTGGCCGGGCTCGGGCTTCTTGAGCCACATCATCTCCGGCTCGATGCCGATCAGGAACTGCAGGCCGAGCTCCTGCTCGAACTCGTGAGCGATCCGCTTGAGGTTCTGGCGCGGGTCGGCATCGAGCAGGTCGCCGGTCTCGGTGTCGTAACAGTCGCAGTAGACGCGCGCGACGCGGTTGTCCCACGGCAGCACCGCGAACGTGTCGAGGTCGGCCACGGCCGCCAGCTCGGACTCCTCGGGGCCGAAGCCGATGTAGTCTCCGTAGCGGTCGGTGAAGAGGTTCGCCGTCGCGCCGTAGACGAGCTGGTAGCCCTTCGCGGCCACCTGCGGGAAGAACGAGGACACGACGCCCTTGCCCATGACGCGGCCGGTGATGGAGACCTGCTGGAAGAAGACGTACTTGATTCCCTCCGCCTCGATGCGGCGGGTGATCTCCTCGATCCGCTCGCGGCGTCCGGGCTGGCTGCGCGCCTCTTCCAGGGTGGCGGGCGCAGGCGCGATGCGAGCCGAGCGCAGCACGGTGTCCACCGTGCCGCCGAAGGTGTGTCCTGCTCCGGGGTCGCCGGCCCCGTTGCCGTTGCCTTCCACGACGGTCATCGTTCCTGTTGCTCCTCTGCTCGGCTCCGGAAGTCGGCGGCGAGCCTAGCCGCTTTGAACGAATTTGTATAGACTGGAGCGTTCGGCAACGCTATTGCGTCACAGGCAACAGGAGCTCACATGCCTATCACCCTCCCCTCGTCGGTCCCAGTCCTCGTCATCGGCGCCGGTGTTCACGGACTCTCGACGGCGTGGCACCTCGCGCAGAAGGGCGAGCGCGTGCTCGTCGTCGACAAGGGAGGCATCGCCTCCGGCGCCTCCGGGATCGCCTGCGGCGTGGTGCGCAACAACTACTTCCAGCCCGCCATGTGCGAGTTGATGGCCGCGTGCGTGGAGATCTGGGAGTCCGACCCCGAGGCGTTCCACTACCACGGCTCCGGCTACGTCGCGCTCGGGCCGGCGGCGCAGGAGCCCGACCTCGTCGAGGTCCACGAGCGCCACCAGCGGATCGGCTACGACTCCGAGCTGATCACGGGCGAGACGGCGGTGGCGGCGCACATGCGCGCGCTCTACCCGGACTGGCGCGCGGAGGGCCTGACCGCCTGCCTGCACGAGCACCGCGGCGGCTTCGCCTTCAACAAGGAGTCGATGCTCGGGCTCGCGGACAAGGCGCGCGCCGCAGGTGCCGAGATCGTCGAGGGCGTCGACGTGACCGGCTTCGCGCGCGACGGGTCGGGAGCCGTGACTCTCGTCCACACGAGCGCAGGCGACGTCGCCGTCGAGCAGGTCGTGATCGCTGTCGGCCCGTGGGTGCCGCAGCTCTGGTCGATGCTCGACCTCCCCGACCGGCTGGACATCACGCAGCCGGACGGGAGCGTCGTCGAGGACCAGCCGATGTGGACCTACTGGTACCTGCAGGAGGGCGAGGCGATGTTCGATCCCGCCGGGTTCGTCACCGCGGACGGCTCGCCCTCGCCCGTGCTGCACGTCGACTCCGGCGCGCCGCTGCGCGACGACGCCGGCGCGCTGATCACCGACGAGCCGTGGGGCGTGTACTTCAAGCCCGATCGCGAGAGCGTGCAGGGCGGCGCCTCCCCCCTCACCGTCGGCCCGACGTTCACGGTCGACCCGTACCCGACGGGCTCGGTCGAGCCCGGCTTCGCGGACATGTGGTGCGCGTCGCTGTCGCACTGCCTCGGGCGCTTCGAGGGCGCCCGGGCGAAGTACCGGCAGGTGCGCTCCGGCGGCGCCGGGGCGTTCACGGCCGACAACTTCCCCGTGTTCGACTACATGGCGCCGAACGTCTACGTGGCGGCGGACTCCAACCACGGCTACAAGATGATCGCCGTCGGCAAGGAGATCGCCGAGGTCTTGGGCGGCGGGCACTCGTCGCTGCTCTACCCCTTCCGCTACGAGCGCTTCGCCACCGGCGACCTGCATCCCGTCTCGAACTCGCCCTACCCCTGGAGCTAGAGCGCCGGATGAAGCGCCCCGTGATCGCAGTCTCGGCCGGCTTCCCCGGTTACGGGGACTACATGGGGCTGGCCTACGGCCGGCCCTTGGAGGCCGTGGGCGCGGTGCCCTTCCAGCTGCCGTACCTGCGCGACGTCGACCCGGCGCTCGATGCGGTCGACGGGATCGTCCTCGGCTTCGGCTCCGACATCGACCCGGCCCGCTACGGCGGCGCGCCGCACCCGAAGATGACGCCGCACTCCCCGCTGCGCGACGCCTTCGAGCTGGAGCTGGCCCGCGGGGCGCTCGACCGCGGGCTCCCCGTGCTCGGCATCTGCCGCGGCATCCAGCTGCTCGCCGTGGCGTGTGGCGGGACCTTGCTGGGCGACGTCGCACCGCATCCGGGCGGCGACTGGGATCGCTGGGACCGCGTACGGCTCGCGGTGATCGACGACGCGGAAGTCCCCGAGCACCCGGGGCACACGATCCGGATCGCGCCGGGCTCGCGGCTCGCGGCGGCGGTCGGGACGGAGTCAGCGTGGGTCAACTCCTACCATCACCAGGCCGTCGACCGGCTGGGCGCCGGCGTGGTACCGGTCGCCTGGGCGGATGACGGATTGATCGAGGCGCTCGAGGTCGAAGGGGACGCGTGGGTGCTCGGTGTGCAGTGGGAGCTGCAGGAGAGCTGGAAGGACGACGAGCGCTTCCTGCGCGTGTTCGAGGCCTTCGTCAGCGCGTCAGCTCGTCCAGGAGCGCGGCGAGCAGCCGCATGAAGCGCTCCGCGGAGCCCAGGTGCAGCCGCTCCCCGGGGGCGTGCGGGCCCTGGATCTCGGGGCCGAAGGAGATCGGATCGATGCCCGGGCGCTTCGCGGCGATGATCGCGGCCTCGAGCCCGCCATGGGTCAGCGTGACGTGTGGCGCAGCGCCGAACAAGCGCTCGTGAACCGCTTTCGCGGTCAGCAGCACGGGTGAGTCCAGGTCCGGCCGCCAGCCGGGGTAGTTGGCGCCCAGCTCGTACTCGGCGCCGGCGAGCCGCGCGGCGCCGGAGATCGCGGCCAGGACATCGGGCAGGGCGGCGTCGTCGGCGCTGCGACTGAGCGACCGCAGCGTGAGGGTGCCGCCCTCCGTCGCGACGACGCCGAGCGACGAGCTCGTCTCGACGACGCCCGGGAAGCCGACGCTCATGGCCAGCGGGCCGCTGGGCAGGATGGCGATCAGGTCGAGGATGCGAGCGCTGTCGTGCTCGCTCCACGCGTCCGTGGCGGCTGCTTGAACTGCCGCATCGAGGGAGGAATCGTCGTCGGCGACGGCCGCGCCCGACCCGGCGGCCGCATGGATGGCGATGCGGAGGCCGGGGTCGGTGGTCAGGTAGGCCTGCTGGATGCGGGCGGCCTCCCGCTCGATCGCCGCGCGCGCGTCCGCGTCCGCCGCCACCAGCGCCGTTGCGTCGCGCGGGATCGCGTTGCGGCTCGCGCCGCCCTCGAGCGCGGCGATTCGGACGCCGGGCGCGGCGCGCAGGGCGCGGGCGAGGACCTTGATCGCATTGGCGCGGCCGAGAGCGATGTCCCCGCCGGAGTGGCCGCCGAGTGCCCCGCTCACCGTCACGCTCGCCCACGGCCCGTCGACCGGCGCGCGCGACGCGCGCACACGGACGAGCGTGTCTGCGCCGCCCGCACAGCCGACGGTGAACGTGCCGTCCTCCTCGCTGTCGAGGTTGAGCAGCACGGAGCCGGAGATCAGATCGGGATCCAGCGCCGCCGCGCCGGCCAGGCCGACCTCCTCGGCCACGGTCATCAGCAACTCGAGCGGGCCGTGCTCGACTCCGGGATCCTCGGCGATCGCCATCATCGCCGCGATCGCGACGCCGTCATCGGCGCCCAGCGTGGTGCCCTTCGCGCGCAGCCACTCGCCGTCGCGGACCAGCTCGATCCGTCCGGCGCGCGGATCGTTCGGGCTGTCCGGCTCGCGCTCGCAGACCATGTCGAGGTGTCCCTGCAGGATCACCACCGGCTCGCTCTCGCGACCGGCGACCGCGGGCACCCGCACGACCAGGTTCCCCGCGCCGTCGCGTGCGGCGGAGAAGCCGCGGCCGGACGCCCACGCCTCGACGTGCGCGACGGCCCGATCCTCCTCGTGTGAAGCACGTGGGATGCGGGTCAGCGCTTCGAAGTGGCGCCAGAAGGCGGCGGGCTCGAGGCCGGCGAGTCGATCGGTCACGGGAGGCATGATGACGCCCGCCCCGCCACCCTCCCTGCACATAAGCACCGTATATGTGCTTATCTGCAGCCGGGTTGGCGCCCTGCGTCAGCTGCGGAGACGTCAGCCGCCCAGCGACCGGCCGACCAGGGCCGCCGCCTCGATCAGGCGCGGCAGCACCTCCCGCCGGCGGGAGGCGGTCAGGCGCGCGGCCGGGCCCTGGACGCCGAGGATGGCGACGAGCGTGCCGTCGCGGCCCAGGACCGGCGCCGCAATGGCGTTGAGGTC